>Ga0187769_10002790_pt1 | contig 10318 bp, 5 predicted proteins | sample 0116_SJ02_MP02_1_FD_133140 | JGI IMG/M metagenome (GOLD analysis project Ga0187769, IMG submission 133140) | Tropical peat soil microbial communities from peatlands in Department of Meta, Colombia - 0116_SJ02_MP02_10_MG | ecosystem: Environmental > Terrestrial > Soil > Wetlands > Peat | place... | reverse complement strand
GTGAAGATGCCGGCGTGCGCGTGGTCGTCCTGCAAGGTGACGAGAGCATCTTCAGCGCCGGCAACGACATCGGCGACTTCCTCAATGCACCGCCCAGCGGCGACGACGCACCGGTGTTCCGCTTCCTGCGCGGCATCGCGTCCTTCCCCAAGCCCATCGTGGCGGCGGTGTGCGGGCCGGCGGTGAGGATGCTCGCTGCTGCGTTGATGCTCACCGGCGCGGCATTCATTCTGGCGCAGGTTCCAGCGGCGCCGCAGGCGCAGGAGGATAGCCCGGCGGCCGCGACCCGGAGCCAAACGGCAACCTCAGCTGGCCAACGGCAGCAGCCATCGCAAACCGGCACAACAGCGCAGCCGGCTGCTCCGGAGACTGCCGCGCACGAAACCACCCCGCCGCGCAATGGCGACCGGCGGAAGGCGGCGAAACTGTATCTCGATGCCAGCAAGCTGTTTCTGGCAAGCCAGTTCGATCAGGCGATGCAGGAATTTGACCAGGCAGCCAACCTCGACCCCACGAACAACAATTACCGGCAGGCTGCCGGAGTGGCGCGCGGTCACGAGGTCACGGCGCTCATCCAGGCCGCGGCAAAAGACCGGCTGATGGGCGACAACGCCGGCGCGCGAGCGGCGCTCTCCCGTGCGCTCGCGCTCGATCCCAAGAACTTCGAGGTGAGCCAGCATCTGGACGAGCTGGCCGCCGACGTGGCGCAGGCTCAGCCCAAGGAGCTCTACCAACAGGGTGCTGGCAATCTGGCCAGCGAACCGCAACTGGCTCCCTCTCAGGCACGGCACAGTTTCCACCAGCGCGGCTACGCCCGCCAGATTATCGAGCAGGTGTTTCAGGCTTACGGAATCGAAGCCATGGTCGACGACAGCGTGCGGGCGACGGGGATGCATTTGGATGTGGATGACGTGCGTTTCGACGAGGCCGCGCGCATTGTGGCCATGATGACAAACACGTTCTACGTGGCGCTGGACGGCAAGCACGCGGTCGTGGCCAGCGACACGCGCGAGAACCGCACGCGGCTTATGCGCCAGGGAGTCGAAACGCTATATCTGAACGGCCTGACCGACGAGGAATTGAAAGAGGTCGAGAACGTAGCCAAGAATGCTTTCGGCGTAACCCAGGCGGCTACATCGCTGGCCGAGCGCACCCTGACGCTGCGTGCGCCTTCAGCGACCCTGCATGCCTTCAACGCGACGATGCAGGGTGTGCTCGCCGGGCGCAGTCAGATTGTGCTCGACCTGAAGATGATTCAGGTGGCGCACATCGCGAATCGCAATACCGGCGCGCAGCTTCCTCAGACCTTCACGGCGTTCAACGTGGTTGCCGAGGAGCAGTCGCTGCTGAGCCAGAACGCGAGCCTGGTGCAGCAGATCATTTCGTCGGGGCTCGCCTCGGCCAACGATCCACTGGCCATTCTTGCCATATTGCTCGCGTCCGGGCAGGTTTCCAGCTCGCTGCTTTCCAACGGGTTCCTGGTCTTCGGCGGCGGACTGACCCAGTCGGCGCTGACTGCGGCCCCGGTGACGATCAACCTGAACCTGAACACGTCGGACTCGCGCGAGCTGGACCAGATCCAACTGCGACTGCAAGATGGCGAGAAGGGGACACTGAAAGAAGGCTCGCGCTACCCGATCCAGACCTCGTCGTTTTCCAGCCTGTCGCCGAATATAGGGAAGATTCCCGGCCTGACCGGCGCGGGAAGCTCCGGCAGTTTGTCCTCGCTGCTTTCGTCGCTCTCGAGCACGGTGCCGAACATTCCCATGGTGCAGTACGAGGACCTCGGCCTGACACTGGCGGCAACCCCTTCCGTGATGCGCAACGACGACGTTGCCTTGAGCATCGAGATGAAGCTCAGTGCGCTCCAGGGAACTTCCATCGACGGAAACCCCGTGCTGGATAACCGGGCCTATAGCGGCGTCGTCACGCTGCGTGAGGGCGAAGCAGCGGTGGTGGCGACGGAAATGGACAAGTCGCAAAGCCTAGCTGTCAGCGGGACTCCGGGCCTCAGCGAGATTCCCGGTCTGAACAACGTGACGGACAAGAACCTGCAACAGAGCTACGCGACGCTCGTGATCGTCATGGAGCCGCACGTGGTCCGGGGCCCCAGGGCGGCGGGACACACGGCGATGATGCGCGTGGAGAAGAGCGCCGCGCAATAGGGAACCTTTCCCGCCCCTGCGGAGCTTGCACCGATGGAAAAGGAAGAAGGCTTCAGCGAAGATCGAAAAGCGAGTGGATAGGGCACCACGAGCGCGAAGATCGGAGAAGCCTTCGATCGGGATTGCGGATGTGATCTCCATCCGCGGTGGCGACAGATCGCAGTATTCGATTCGGAAGCGGACTAGAGCAAAACCAGAGTTGCTTTATCCCGGTAGTAGCTTTGTAACAAGGGCACGACTTTAGTCGGGCTGAAAGATCGTCCACGAACCCGACGGGCTTTAGCCCCTGCCGGGATACACCAAGTGTGGTTTTGCTCTAGGCATAAAGTTTTATGGCCCACCATATGCTTCATTGCGAGCCTCGACAAAGCCACAGGCCGCGAGTCGCAGATAGATTCTGGGTTGACAACTGCCATTACGGTGCTTTCTGCTGCGAGCCCATTGGATGCAACGCGCCTCGAGTAATTTTGTAATCAATGAGTTATAAGCAGCATCCGCCGTCTAAATTACTCACAGCTTGAAGACCGTTGACAAATAGGCCGCACTGTGATCTGCTCAATACGTCGTCGACCCGGAACAGATCGCCCTTAGGCATCGGTGAGTCCAGGTAGAGGACAATACTAACCGATTGGTCGCGAGCCGCTCCCCTACCTCCCATGCTCGCGAGGCAACCCAGTTTCCCCAAGCAAGTCTGCGATTGGGCCGCGTTTTCCCTGAGTAAGTTTGCGATTTGGTTCTCCCGCCGGGAATTGCAGAGGATCTCCTAATGGACGTGGCCTGCGCCACGTGTAGATCGACCACTGCATTACTCGACCTCAGCGCGCCGGGGTAAGTAAGAACACGGTCGAGCCGGCTGCGAGATATAGATGGGACCCTTGGCATGGAGGCGCCAATCGGGAAGAATGCTCGTGAAGGAAATGCCTGCGCGTCTTCAGGTTAAGACGTGTAGCAAGGAATGTGTGCGAGAAATTCGGGCTTCAAACTGCGAGTAATAAGGAGTTAGCTATGCCCAGAACGAAATGCGATAGACCAGCACATCGGCAGTCAATCGTCCGCGGGAATGGCGCGGTACAGCGCGATCCACACCCCCCGTTCCTATCCCGTGAATTCGCGAAGCTTTTCGCGCGAATTGCACCTGGTATTCCATGCGGCGTGGCGATTGCCGTCTTGGCGCAGGTTACGGCCTTTGCCCAAACCCCCGTTGCGCCTGTGCCAAACCCTTGTCCGCGCTTTGCAGCGGGCAGTGTGGTCACCAATCCTCCAGCCTTGTACAGCCAGAACGGCGTGCTGAACGTCGAGTTTTCTTACCAGCAAACCACTGACTCAGCGGGCAGAACGCTGTATTGCTTCATGACCCCGGGCGGTCTTGAGGAACCAACGCTCCACGTGAATCCGGGCGACACATTGAATATCACCATTACGAATAACACGCCGGCATCGCCGGTCGAAGAGCCTTTCAATCCTCCCAATTGCGGCAGCACGTCTATGACCGGCTCCTCGGTCAATATCCACTATCACGGCACCAATACATCGCCAGCCTGTGGCGCCGACAACGTGACCAAGACTCTCATCAACTCGGGAACCACGTTTCATTACAGCGTGGCGTTCCCGAAGAATGAACCGCCGGGTCTCTACTGGTATCACCCACACGTGCACAAATTGGCTGAGGCCTCTGTGTACGGCGGCGCTGCCGGAGCAATAATTGTCGACGGCATTCAAAACGTGCAGCCTGGGGTCGCGGGATTACAGGAGCGGATTCTGGTCATTCGCGATCAGCCCACAACTCAGAATCTGGCGGAAACCAGCCCTCCGGTGAACAGCGATGTAGAAACCCCGAACCACGACCTCACGGTGAACTATATTCCGGGCAACGCGTACACCAATACAACCACCGGCGTGACCACCTTCACCCCGTCGATCATTCAGATGCAATCGGGCATATCCCAATTGTGGCGCATCTGCAATTGCACCTCGGACACGATTCTGGATATACAACAGGTGTTCGACGGCGTACCACAAACGTTTCTAATCTTTGGGATCGATGGCGTACCGGTGAATTCCCAGGATGGCTCTACGCCGGGCGCGCCCATAACGGCGACACATTATCGCATCCCGCCGGCTGGCCGAGTCGAGATTGCCGTGACGGCCCCCTCGCCCGCCGTGCATTTGGCTCAACTGGTCACTCAATACATCAACACCGGACCCCTCGGAGACGAGGATCCCTACCGGCCGCTGTCGACCATCCAACTTGTGCCCAACGATACGCAAGCCTTCGACAATGCTCTGCCCGTATCGACCGGGTTTACAACATCTCAGCAGATGTTTGCCGGGCTGACCGGTGCGCCGATCAACGCGACGCGCACGCTCTATTTCTCGGAGGATCCGGCTACGAACGAGTTCTTCATCACCGTACAGGGGCAAACGCCGGAACTGTTCGACAACAACAATCCTCCATCCATCGTTACGACACAAGGCTCGGTGGAGCAATGGACCATCCAGAATCAGGCTCAAGAGAACCATGAGTTCCATCTCCATCAGATCCATTTTCTGGTGCAGTCGCAGAACAACTTTGCGGTTAACGGCACGCCGCAGGCCCCGGCCATCACCGGTCAGTTTGCCGACATGGTGGAGGTCCCCTTCTGGGATGGCAACGCAGGCACTCCATTCCCGAGTGTGACGGCGCTGATGGATTTCCGCGGCACCGATATCGGAGAGTTTGTCTATCACTGCCACATCCTCGGGCACGAAGATCTGGGCATGATGGCCATTATCGAAGTGCTGCCGCCGCCCAGCAGCAAGCTCGCCTCGCCTGACAACGGCAAGAAAATCCGCTTGGCGGAGAAAACAGCAGTCTCACCCGATCCCGAAGCCGTTTCCGATCGGATAGCCGGCAGCGCGATGGGGCAGATGCAATAAACCGTCATTTGGCAGAGTGGCGGCCCACGGAACCGTTTTGGGCCGCCCGCTCGCCGAAGTGACCTACAACCGACATTCTCACTGCAAGGAGATCGAACATGACAGGCAGACGCACGATCGAATGTTGCCTGAGTACATTTTGTGTTTTGTGCTTCTTCGTTTTCTTTCTTGCCGTCGCAACCGGCGCTTGCCAGATAGCGGAACCTCCCGAGCAAGCGCCGCAACCGAGTATGCAAGGCATGCACGGGATGCACATGCACCACATGAACGTTCCCATGGGAGAAGAGGCGTGCGGGCCCAAGTACACCTACGACGACGGTCCCGAGGGCCCCAGTCATTGGCAGGGCCTGTGCAACAGCGGGAAGTTTCAGGCGCCGATCGACATTGAGCATGCCGAGAAGCTACCCATTCAGAAGCTTCATTTTCTGTATCAGCCGGCGGACCTGGACGTTATCAACGATTGCAATCGATACCGCATCCTGGCTCGCTTTCCCGACAACGACTGGCTCACGGTGGGCAAAACGCCCTACTTTTTCACCGAACTGCACTTTCGCGTTCCAGGGGAGAACGCCGTGAACGGCAAGCGGCCGCGCATGTCCGTACAGCTCGTGCATCTTTCACCGGAATCGAAATTCCTCATCATCGAGGTGCCCGTCGTTGCCGGCAGAGAGAATCCTGCAATGAGGACCTTGCTCGAACACGTGCCCGCGCCAGGCAAAGAGAACAAACTCGACGGCGTGAAAATCGACCCCGCAGATTTTCTGCCCGCCGACCGCACCGTCTTCCGCTTTACCGGATCGCTGACTACGCCCATCTGCAACCAGGAAACATTGTGGTATGTAATGAAGAACCCCATCGAGTTCTCCGAGGCGCAGATAGCCGGATATGCAAAGTACTATCACGATACGGCGCGCCCGCTTCAACCTGTGAACGGAAGACAGATTGCGGAAAGCCAATGAGAGATGTTCCCGGCTTATCTCTGGAACCAATTTTGCCGGAGTCGCAACGCGCCCTCCGGCACGTTTGCCGCTTTTGAAACTCATGCGCGTTCGCGATTGGTCAAGCTGTTTTGTACTTGTGGCCCTTTTGCTTCCGGCGGCATCGAGCTCCCAGACGGCTCGGGATGCTTCTTATCGGGCGGAACGGCAGAAGGCGATTGAGTTATTCGGTCAGGGAAGACGTCTTGAAGCTCTTCCTCTTCTCGAAGAGCTTGTAAAAGCCTCGCCCAGCGACGCTGATTTGCTGGCCGATTTAGGAGCGTCGCTGGTGGACCATGCGGCCACACTGATCGACCAGACGGCCGCCGGGAAAGAACGGTTTCGCGCCCGTTCGCTTCTTCAGCAGGCCCGCGCTCTGGGCAATACCAGCGCGCTGACCCTGAATCTTCTTGAACTTCTCGATCAGTTACCCCAGAGCGGCGACATTCAATTCTCCACCAACCCGCAAGTGGAGCAGGCCATGCGCACCGGCGAGGCCGCCTTTGCCCGGCGCGACTTCGACGAAGCCCTCAGGAATTACGCCACTGCGCTCGAGCTCGAACCCGGCAACTACACCGCCGCTCTTTTTACGGCAAACGCGTATGACCGCAAGGGTGACTTAGCCGCTGCCGCACACGGGTACGAACGCGCTATTCGAATTGACCCCAACGTCGAAACGGCATATCGCTACTATGCCGACATGCTGGCGCGCCAGCGCAGGATGGCGGAAGCGCGGCGGATGCTGATCGATGCAGCCGTGGCTGAGCCTTATAACCGAACTGTGTGGCGCGAGCTGAATGCCTGGGCAACTCTCAATCGCACCGCAATCAACTTCGTCTATGTCGGGATTCCTCCGCCGCCAAAGGACTCATCACAGCCAGTCTCGCGCGCCGAACCTGCCCAGCCTGCGGATCTCTCCGCGGCATGGGATGCATATCGCGCGGTCAAGGATAAGTGGCAAACTGGCGGCGAGTTCCAAAGGCGATTTCCCGGCGAAAAGGAATATAGACACAGCCTTCCCGAAGAATCCGAGGCTTTAAAGGCCGAAGCCGCGGCGCTGGAGAACCTCCAAGACGACAAGACCGGCGCGCAGTTGAGCGCAAGCGATTCGGGATTGGTTCTGCTGCTGAAGCTGTCGGCAGCCGGCCTGATCGAACCGTATGTGCTTTTCAGCCTGGGCGACAAGGGCATCGCGCGCGACTATGCCGCCTATCGCGCCGCCCACCGTGACCGGTTAGAAGAGTATGTGGACAAGTTTGTCGTGCCGCCCGTTCATTGAAAAACGCGAGTTCTGCTCCCGGGAAGCAAGCGTCCGGGCGGGTCCGCGACTGTGCTTCACTACGCAGGGGGCGCGAATCGAGGAGTGCGGAACCCGCAGAAACAAATATTTCCTGCGAGGGCCCTCCAGCCAGCGAAGTGTTACTTGGGAGCGCCTCGTGACGGTCGTCGTGGAGGGTTATCGACGGCCTTCAATAACAGCACCCAATCTGCATCGCCGGCGTGATTCGCTCCGGGAGGGGCGAACAGCCGATTTCCAGAGTTCTCAAGAACCCTTTCGCCGTCGGCTTTGTAGGTTCCGTTTGTTGGATCAAACCATGTGGCGCGCGCCGCGCGGCTCAGCACTGCCATGTTGATCCCGATTGTGCGAGCGGTCGGAAGATAGACGACAACAACCGATCCATCGGTGGACCGTGCCGCCTGGGCATGATCGCACTTGCCGACCCAGGATGTTAAGTCACATTTGGAGCCCGCGCCAGAGACGAGAACGGCGCCTGCCTGATCGGGAATCAGGGTCTGCCACGGGATGGAAAGAAAGAACTCCCTCCAGTAGCCAACCTGCTCGACGCCAACGGTGTCAAGCTTCTCGAGCCAATCCGAATTGAACGGCCAAATCTCGGCGTTTCCGTAAAACAGCCCGGTGCCGCCGCTGAGCATTGCCCAGTATTCCTGTCTGCGAAGAATGCTGGGCGTGCCCGCGTCGGGCGGAATGTCGCCGTGATCGAACTCGTAGCGCGACTCCATGAGCCACGTGGGCGCGGTGGGCTGCTGGTTATAGCTGTGCAGCGTCTGCAGGTACGCGGGAAAGTAGGTGTAGGTGCCATTGAGCTCGATCAGCGATCTCCAGGCTGGATCGTCGAAGGACGAGCTTGTGGGCGGCTCGAGTTCCAGGGTCTGCAGTTGCTGAGGAGCAACGGCCCTGATCCCCTTTGCGACCGCCTGCACCAAGGCATCATCGTCCCCCTCGCGCCATGCATGGACAAACGGCCGGATGCCCTCTTTGGCGGCCGCCAGAAGTGCGCCATCCTGACCTGCATGCCAAGTTCGAAAATCATTTCCGCTGAGCCAGATCAGATTTGGATACCTGCCATAGCGGCGGCCGAGGAACTGGCCGAAGGCGTAGGCGGCCTGAGGGCCGTTGCGGCGAAGGGTAGGCAACCAACCGATGGTTTCGATTGGGTCAAGGAAAACAAGGAAGCGATGACGGGTGGCGAGCTGGAGAATGTGATCGAGGCGGACAAAGTAGGCCTCGTTGGGTTTGCTCAGATCGTAATAGGTGTAGTCCGATCCGCCGGAAAGAAAGGCAGTGAACGGCCGAATTCCGTCGGGTGTTGCGGCGTAGGTGTTGGTGGGGTAGTCGTGGCCCGCGCAGGCAACATCGATCCATCCCAGCGTGTTGAAGCCGTGTGCTTCGCGGTCGGTAAAGTAGTCGTCGGCTTCTTTTTCCGTGAGGCGGCCCATAGTGCCTTGCGGCGAGTCGCCCACGATCAGGAAGGGCGCGCCGTTCTGGTCAACGAGATAGCGTTTGTTTTCGCTGAGTTTGAGAGGGAAGACAACCGGCTTTGATGGCGGCCTGGCCGTGGGCCGCTGGGCCAATGGCGCTTTCGCACCAAAAGCGGCGAGTCCCGACGCCAAGGCGGCGGCGCCGAAGAAATGGCGAGAAGGGCATTTAATCGATTTCACCTACCCCGCCTAGAGGAGCTGGATCGGGCGCCCGATTGCGACCGAAATAAGACGATCCTCATCGCCATCGAAAAAACACGAACCCGCCCAGGAAAAGCCAGGACGGGGCGCACTGAACTCGGAACTCTGTCGTATTTTCTTACTGCAGGGATACGTTGTCCATCTTGGCCTGGTATTCGACAATCTTCTTGAGCTCGTCATAGGGTGCATTGGCCAGCACTTCGCGGCCGTTTACAACCAGCGTGGGAACCTGCCGAATGTCTACCTCGGCGCCGAGCTCGACGGAAGCATCGACCTGGGCTTTGACCTGCGGGTCGGCGGCACAGGCGGCAATCTTCGCGGGATCGAGGCCGGCCTTGACAACGGCGCTGTTCAGGGTGAGCGTGGCGCCATCCTGGCTGGCGAGGCCTTCCTGCCCGTCAAACACAGCAGCGGCGAATTGAAAGAAGGCCGGGCTGCCTCCCTGCTTGCTGACGCAGAGGCCGTACTCGGCCGCCTGGACGGACGCAGGATGGATGGAGGCAATGGGCCAGTTCTGAAAGACGATGCGCGCCTTGGGAAAATCGGCAACCAGCTTGTCCATGTTGGCTTGCGCTTCCTTGCAGTGCGGGCACTGGAAGTCGGCGAACTCAACCAATTCCAGATCCTTTGAAGCCGAACCACGATAGGGACCGTCGGCCTTTTCTCTTACAAGCTGGCGGACCTCGGCAAACGGGTCGGCGCCGAAGTTGATCATCTGATCGCCGGCGATGATGTGTTTGCCGTCGGGCATGACAAAGAAGGCGAGGGACTGCACCTGGTTGTTCTTGCCGCCCCGGTCAGCAGTCAGCACGACGACCTTGCTGATGCCCTCGACAGGCGTCTTGAGAATGGCCTGCACTTGAAAGATGCGCGAATCGTCGTAGCCCCAGTTGGCGCGCAAAAACGCGTTGACTACGTCCTTGGTGGGCGATGCGGCGGTAAAGTCGGCGGGGTTGGGCGCGGGTAACACCGGAGCTGCCGGCGCCGGAGCCGATGGCGCGGAAGCGGGCGTGGGCTGATCGGCCGCCGCAGCCGGCGTTGCTTGCGCGGCCGGCGCGTTCGTCGCTGGAGCGGGCGGCACTTGCTGCTGGGCGGTGGCGTGAATCCCGGATACGAGCAGGATCGCGAGCGCAACCGCGCCGAGGATACGAACAGAATGACGGATCAAGCGGATTCTCCTTCGATCGGGGATCGGCTCCCCAAGCATCTAGATTACCTGCTACGGGCCGGTGCGGGCCAGCAACGCCGGGCCCTGTTCTCTGTTCTCTGTTTTCCGTT
>Ga0187769_10002789_pt1 | contig 10321 bp, 7 predicted proteins | sample 0116_SJ02_MP02_1_FD_133140 | JGI IMG/M metagenome (GOLD analysis project Ga0187769, IMG submission 133140) | Tropical peat soil microbial communities from peatlands in Department of Meta, Colombia - 0116_SJ02_MP02_10_MG | ecosystem: Environmental > Terrestrial > Soil > Wetlands > Peat | place... | reverse complement strand
GGGTGTCGCGACGGAACAGCTTCGGCAGATCGGCGTAGGACCAGTTGGCGATGTCGTTATAGGTCTCGGTCTTGCCGAGATAGCCGCGTTCGATCGTGTATCCGCCGTTGTTGATCAGGAAGATGACCGGTTTGTGGTCGTGCCGCAGAATCGTCGACAGCTCCTGCGCCGTGACCTGGAACGAACCGTCGCCCACGAACAGAATGTGACGGCGTTCCGGCGCCGCGGTCAGTGCGCCGAGGAGCGCTCCGACCGAATAGCCGATCGACCCCCAATTGACTGACCCGACGAAGGTGCATTTCGGCGGAAACTTCAGGCCGAAGAGAGCGTATGACGTGCCGTTGTCGAGGAACAGGACGTCGCCCTCGCGCAGGTAGCCCTGCATCGCCTGCCAGTAGGCCGCCTGAGTGAGTTTGGCAGATGGGTCGGGATGCGCGCGCGCCACCGCGGGCGCAATCGGACGCGGAGCGCGGCTGCTGACGCGCGGGATTGCGTCGATTACGCCGTTGAGGACTTCCTTGAGCGTCACCGCTTGATAGTTGTCATCGCCGACGTCGACTGAATGGCCGCGGGCGTGAATCGTATTGGCGGGCAGCGAGGCCGAGAAGTCGCCCGTGGTCACCTCGAGCGGCCGGTAGCCGACGGCGAGCAGGCAATCGCTCGCTTCGATCGCCTCGCGGACATGCGGTTCACTCGGCTTGCCAATGTAAATGCCGAGATAGTGTGGGAACGTCTCGTCAATCACCGATTTGGCCGTGTTGATCACTGCGATCGGAATCTGCATCTTCGCGGCCAATGCCATAAGCTCGGGTGCGACGCTAAACCGGGCCGCGTCCGCATCCACAAGGATCGCCGGCGACTTGGCGGCGGACAGTCGCCCCAGGATCGCGGCGATGCATGAACGCAGCCGTTCCGGATCGCTGGGCACGTCCGCAAGCGTCAGTGGATCGGCCGGAACCTCGATGTCCAGGTAGGCAATGTCGGACGGCAGCTCCATGTACACCGGACGCTTCTCGCGCCAGGCGGTGAGGATCAGCCGGTCGATCTCGGTGGCCGCATTGCGCGGGGTGAGCCTGGCATGCGCGGCAGTTACGTGCGCGTAGGCGTCGAGGAAATGGTCATAACTGCCGTCAGCCATCGTGTGGTGCATCCCGAGGCCGCGTTCGACGGACCTGAGCGGTATCGATCCGGCGATGCAGATGACCGGGACGTGCTCGCTGTATGAGCCGCCCACACCGTTGATGGCGCTGAGCGCGCCGACGCCGTTCGTCACCAGGAGCGCACCCAGGCCATTGAGCCGCGCATAGCCGTCCGCCGCGTAGGACGCGTTCAGCTCGCTGCAGGTGCCGATCCATTTCAGCGCGCCAGCGTCCTGGAGCTGCTGCAACAGCTCGAGGTTATAGTCACCGGGAACGCCGAACAGGTGCCGGACGCCGGCCTCCTTGAGGCGCCGAAGCAGGAAGTCGCCGATTTTCATTCGTCGGCTGGGGCTGTTGGACACCGTTTTTCCTCCTTCACTGCTGCGACACAAAATGGGTCGTCCTGATCACCCGATCGACGGTGGCTCTGCATTACGTGCTGTTCGTCCTCTCAACAGCCATCGAGGGACCGCGTCCGCGGCTAACGGCCCAACGCGCGGAGGCCAATGCCGTTTATCTGTCACTTGCCTGTCGCCTCGACCTCATCCCTTGATGAACGCCAACAGGTCCTTGTTGATCGTCTCGGAGTAGGTGGTGAGCATGCCATGCGGGAAACCAGGATAAAGCTTCAGCGTGGGGTTCTTAAGGAGTTTGACCTGGAGCAAGGCAGCGCCTTTGTACGGAACAACCTGGTCGTCTTCGCCCTGCATGACGAGCGTTGGCACATCGATGTTCTTGAGGTCCTCAGTGAGGTCGGTTTCAGAGAACGCCTTGATGCCATCGTAGTGGGCCTTGGCGCCGCCCATCATGCCCTGGCGCCACCAATTGTCGATAACACCATCCAGCGGCTTGGCGCCCGGTCGGTTGAACCCGTAGAACACTGTGGAAGCGAAATCGCGATAAAACTGGGCGCGGTTGGCGGCCAGGCTTTTCCGAAGATCATCGAAAACCGAAATCGGCAGGCCGTCCGGATTATTCGGTGACTTCACCATGATCGGCGGCACGGCCGACATCAGCACCGCCTTGGCGACCCGGCCCTTGCCGTGGCGTGCCACATAGCGGGTGACTTCGCCGCCGCCGGTGGAGTGACCGATATGGACGGCATTGCGAAGATCGAGATGCTCGGTGACTGCGGCCGCGTCAGCAGCATAATGGTCCATGTCGTGGCCGTCCGACACCTGGCTCGAGCGTCCGTGGCCGCGACGATCGATACCGATCGCGCGGTAGCCTTGGTGGACGAAGAACAGCATTTGGGTATCCCAGTCGTCGGAGCTCAGCGGCCAGCCATGATGGAACACGATCGGCTGCCCCTTGCCCCAGTCCTTGTAGAAAATCTCAGCGCCGTCCTTGGTGGTGATCGTGGTCATGATGAGGGCTCCTTTCTGGACGTCAGCCGTCCATTTAGGCCGCTCGGCGCGGCCAGCGCGGCCGGCCAGCGCGGCGAGCCGCGATAAGCAGCGAGGCCGCGCTCAGCGGCCCATCTCGGCGAAAAGTGACGAATGCAGCTTAGGAATCTGTGCTTGCAATCGGTCTCGCTCAAGAGGGGAACGATTGCCGAACCGCGGCAGACCGTGCTCTGACGCGCCGTCAGCCGTCAGCCGAGGCCGAGGAGCAGCAAAACGCCGCCGGCGACCGAGGACCCGAACAAGGTCATCGCCGCGCTCACCCTGAAGCGGAACACGGCGATGGCGGCGCAAGCGAACAACATCAGCGCCCACGGGTCGAAGCTCGCGAGATTCGGCAGGTCGAACGGCAACGGACCGTATCGCGTCGGCTCAACGACGAGAAACAAGGTGCGGATGCCGAACCAGACCGTCAGGTTGAGGATCACGCCGACTGCCGCCGCGGTCACCGCCTGCAAGGCGTTGTTGAGAACGGCGTTGCGGCGCCAGCCCTCGATGAACGGCGCCACCGCCAGGATCCAGAGGAAGCAGGGAACGAACGTCATCCAGGTCGCCAGCAATCCGCCGAATACGCCGGCAAGGAGCGGCGGCAATTGGCCGGGATCGCGGTAGGCGGCGATGAAGCCGAGAAACTGGGTGACGATCATGATGGTGCCCGGCACGATCTCGCCCATGGCGATGCCTTCCTGCACCTCTTGCGCGGAAAGCCAATGATGAGAATCGATCGCCTGCTGCGCGCCGTAGACCACGACGGCGAAATCGCCGCCGAACGCCATCAGCGCGACCTTGCCGAACACCAGCGAGATCTGCGCGTAGATGTTGTGTAGCCCGAGGACGGCGACGAGCAACAGCGCCGGCGCAAGCCACAGCAGCAGCCACAGGACGAGGTAGCGGACGAATTGCGGGAGGCTGCCGCGGGCGCGGTCGGGCAATTCCTCGCTCATGTGATCGGCCGCCGCGCCGTCAATCCCGGTGCGCGTGGGCCGCGTCAGGCCGGGTACTCCCGCCAAGGTCGCGCACGCGCCGAGCAGGGCCGGGACGAAGACGATGACTGGAAGCGGCAGCTTGCAGAAAGCGGCGACGAAGGCGAGCGCCGCGAACGCCAGCATCAAACGCCCGTGCAGCACATGGCGGCCGAAGCGCACGATCGCTTCGGCCATGATCGCAAGGATCGCCGGCCGCACGCCGAGGAATATCGCCTGCCCGGCCTGCGAATCCGCGCCCATCACGTAGCCGAAGCACAGCGCCATCATGCATAGCGCGCCGGGCAGGATGAACAGCCCGCCGGCGATGATGCCGCCGAAGGTGCGATGCGCCAGCCAGCCGACATAGATGGCGAGCTGCTGCGTCTCCGGCCCCGGCAGCGCGATGCAATAGCTCAGTGCGTGAAAGAAGCGCTCTTCCGAGATCCAGCCCCGTTCCTCGACCGCGAGCCGGTGCATGGTCGCGATCTGCTTGGCCGGCCCGCCGATGCCGGCAAGCGAGACCTGAGTCCAGACCGCAAGCGCGTCGCGCAGCGCGCTGCCGCCGAGCGGCCTCGCCGCGCTGCCGCGCGCACTGGTCCTGACGATGGCGTCCATTCTGACCCGTCACCGGCTCCCTGGCGGAGTGGCAGGGAACCGTGCCCCACAACATCATACACCACTACCTTAAAGCGTGCGCACTGGATGTGCGATCAAATGTTCAATCGTGACCCCGCCGTGTCGCCCCGAGCGAGCGCCGTGCAACGGAATGTGGCCGAGGCGCGGCGGCGCCGCGACAGTGGGGAGCGGCGCCGTTCGCCCGCTTGCGAACTCTTTATTTCGACGATCGCAGCTCAATCCTCGCCGCGATCCGCAAAATTGTTCCACGTAAAACCGCGGCAACGTGCCGGGTCGCACGGCCGACGCGGGCACGTTGATTTGCAACCATTCACATCACGAGGCGTTGCGCCACGGAGGGGTAGTGGCATTTGGCTGTGAAAGGAAAAGGAAGAAGCCGATGAGCAAGAAACTGATGGCGGCCGCTGCTGCTGTCGCCCTCGGCAGCGTGCTGATGACGAGTGGTGCAATGGCGCAGCAAGACAGACAAGGCGGACACGTCCGCGCACAGGTCAATAGTGGCACCCACGTCAATGGCGGCGCGCATGTCAATGGCGGCGCGAGGCAGTTCAACGGCGCGGGACATTCAGCCGGCACGCGCGCTGGCGGGAACTTTGCCGCCGGACAAAACACGCGGGGCCGCATGACGGGCCGCATGACCGGCGAACGCAACGCCGGTGCCACGCGCTCCGTGCAAGGGTACGCCCGCAACGAGCGTGGCAAAGAGCGTTACGGACGCGCCGCCGGCGAACGCTATGCCGGCAGGAGTTTCGATCGCAACCGCGGCCGCGACCGTCTCGCATCCGACCGGCTCGGCTACGATCACCGCGGATCGGGCGGGTATACGGGTCACGGGTATGACGAAGGCTTGGCGGCTGCTGGTGTCGGTCCGGCCGTGGACTATGGCTATCCCGGCTATGGCTACGACGTCGGCTACGGCGCGGGCTGGGATTATGGCTATCCCGGCTACGCCTACGGCGCCGGCCTCTACGCCACTGCGCCCGGCTATGAGGTCGGAGCGCCGCTCTACGACTACGCCCCCGGCTATGAGGTCGGATATAGCGCGCCGCTCTACGACTATGCCCCCGGATACGCAGGCGCCGGCTATCGCGGCTGCCCCTGCGGCGGTTGGTGACCGCGGGCGGGCGATAGAACTTATGCTCGTGGCGAGGCGGCTCGTCCGCCTCGCCAGAGCGCGCCGCCGGCTCGACTTCGCCCCTTTTGGGTGAAAACCCCTGCCGCGCCGGCGGCGAAATCCAAAAGATCGATTTTCCCAGTTGCAACACAATAATAGATAATATAGTCATCAGAATAGATGCTTTAAACATCATTTCTGATTCGCTTCGTGATCACGGCCGGACAACTGCGCGCTTCGCGGGCGCTCCTTGGCATCGACCAGCGCAAGCTCGCCGAATCGGCCGGCCTGTCGCTCCCGACGGTCCAGCGCATGGAAGCGAGCGAAGGCGTGGTGCGCGGCAACGTCGATTCGCTGATGAAGCTTGTCGGCGCGCTTGATGCCCTCGGCATCGAACTCATTTCCGCCAACGCCGTGAGCCAAGGCGGCGGCCGCGGCGTGCGGCTCAAGAGGCCGGCGCCGTGATCCTGACCGTCGCTCTCGCCTGCTCCGCTGTGCTGCTCGCGCTCGCGGCATTTGCCGTGACGATCGCGCGCGCGCCGCTGGCGACGCGTCTCGTCTATGGCGGCTGCGCGCTGGTGGCGGCGGTGTCGCTTGGCGCGGCGCTCGTCGATCTCCTCGCCGGCGCGCCGCCCCTTTCCGTCACGCTGCCGGTCGGCCTGCCCTGGCTTGGCGCCCATTTCCGCCTCGACCCGCTCTCCGCCTTTTTCCTCCTCGTGGTCGACCTCGGCGCGCTGAGCGCGAGCGTGTTCGCGCTCGGCTATGGCGTGCACGAGGACGCGCCGGAGCGCGTGCTGCCGTTCTATCCGGCTTTCCTCGCCGCGATGATGCTGGTCGTCCTCGCCGACGACGCGTTCACCTTCCTGACCTCCTGGGAGTTCATGTCGCTCACGTCCTGGGCGCTGGTGATGGCGCACCATCGCGTCGCCGACAATCTGCGCGCCGGCTACGTCTATCTGGTGATGGCGAGCTTCGGCACGCTCGCTCTGCTGCTCGGCTTCGGCCTGCTCGCCGGGCCGGACGGACTTTATACATTCGCACAGATGCGCGCCGCGCACCCCACCGCGACGCTCGCGGCGCTGGCGCTCATTCTCACGCTCATCGGCGCCGGCTCGAAAGCCGGCATCGTGCCGCTCCATGTCTGGCTGCCGCTCGCCCATCCCGCCGCGCCGAGTCACGTCTCCGCGCTGATGAGCGGGGTGATGACCAAGGTCGCCGTCTACGGCTTCGTGCGCATCGTGTTCGATCTTGCCGGCGGTCCGGCCTGGTGGTGGAGCATCGTGGTGCTCGGTTTCGCCGGCGCGACCACCGTCATGGGCGTGCTCTATGCGCTGATGCAGCACGATCTCAAGCGGCTCCTCGCCTATCACACGGTGGAAAATATCGGCATCATCTTCATCGGGCTCGGCCTCGCCATCGCCTTTGCCGCCTACGGCATGCGGTTTGCAGCTGCGCTCGCCTTCACTGCGGCGCTGCTGCACGTATTCAATCATTCGCTGTTCAAAAGTCTGCTGTTCTTCGGCGCCGGCGCGGTGCTCACCGCGACCGGAGAACGCGACATGGAGCATCTCGGCGGCCTCATTCATCGCATGCCGCAGACTGCTTTCGTCTTTCTCGTTGGCTGCGCCGCGATCTCGGCGCTGCCGCCGCTCAACGGTTTCGTGTCGGAGTGGCTGACGTTTCAGGCGATCCTGCTCAGCCCGCAATTGCCGTCATGGGGATTAAAGCTCCTGGTGCCGGCCGTCGGCGCGCTGCTTGCTCTGTCGGCGGCGCTCGCCGCCGCCTGCTTCGTCAAGGCTTATGGCGTGACCTTTCTTGGCCGCCCGCGCACGTCCGCCGCGGTCGCGGCGTCGGAAACCGACCGCTTCTCGCTCGCGGCGATGATTTTTGTCGCGCTCCTCTGCCTCATCGTCGGCATCCTGCCGGGCGCGTTCATCGATGCGCTCGCGCCGGCGAGCCTGGCGATGATCGGCGAGCGCATGCCGGTGCAGATCGGCAGCCAATGGGCCTCGATCGTGCCGATCGCCGCGAGCCGAAGCTCCTATGACGGCCTCCTGGTGTTTCTGTTCATGGTGATCTCGGGCGGGCTGGCGGCGTCTGCCATTCACCGCCTCGCCTCGGATCGGCTGCGCCGCGCGCCAGCCTGGGATTGCGGCTATCCCGATTTGAGCCCGGCGACGCAGTACACGGCGATGAGCTTTGCGCAGCCGATCCGCCGCGTGTTCGGCACCGTCGTATTCCGCGCCCGCGAGTCGGGCGAGATGCCGCCGCCCGGCGCCACGCGGCCGGCGCGGTTCAAGGTCGAGCTCTCCGATCCGATCTGGGATTGGCTTTACGCGCCGCTTGTGGTCGGCATCGGCTTTGCCGCCGACCGGCTCAACCGTCTGCAGTTCCTGACCATCCGCCAGTTCCTCGCTTTGGTGTTCGGCGCCCTCGTCGTCCTGCTCGTGGTGCTCGCGGCATGGTCTTGATCAGGGACTTCGCCGTTCAGGGCGCGCAGATGCTGCTGGTGCTGCTGCTGGCGCCGCTGTTCACCGGCTTCGTGCGCAAGATGAAGGCGCGGCTGTTGCGGCGGCAGGGGCCCTCGCTGCTGCAGCCCTATCGCGATCTCCTGCGCCTGAGCCGCAAGGAGGTGGTGCTGGCGGACAGCGCCTCGTGGCTGTTCCGCGTCATTCCTTATCTGGTATTCGCCGCGACCTGGGTCGCCGCCTCGCTGGTGCCGACCTTCCGCACCGGACTGCTGTTCTCGTGGTCGGCCGACCTGATCGCCATCATCGCGCTCCTTGGCAGCGGGCGTTTCTACCTCGCGCTCGCCGGGCTCGACGTCGGCACGAGCTTCGGCGGCATCGGCTCGAGCCGCGAGGTGATGATCGCCTCGCTGGCCGAGCCGGCGATGATCATGATCGTGTTCACGCTCGCTTTGATCGCCGGCTCGACCCAGCTCTCGACGGTGGCGGAATTCATGGCCTCGCCGCAGGTCGGCGTACGCGTCTCGCTCGGCCTCGCTCTGATCGGCCTCATCATGGTGGCGATCGCCGAGAACGGCCGGATCCCGATCGACAATCCGGCGACGCATCTCGAATTGACCATGGTGCACGAGGCGATGGTGCTCGAATATTCCGGCCGGCATCTGGCGCTGATCGAGCTCTCGGCCTCGCTCAAGCTCATTCTTTATGTATCGCTGATCGCCTGCCTGTTCGCGCCCTGGGGCATCGAGGCCGCCGGCGCCACGGTGCCGACGCTCGCGATCGGGGCCGCCACCTATATCGGCAAGCTCGCCGCCGGCGGCTTCCTGCTCGCTTTGTTCGAGACCTCGATCGCCAAGATGCGGGTGTTCCGCGTGCCGGAATTCCTCGGCGTCGCGCTGATGCTCGGCCTCTTGGCGACGCTGCTGCGCTTCGTCTCGGCGAGCTTCTGATGAGCCGGATCGATTTCGACATCGCGCACCTGCTCGCCGGCCTGCTGGTGCTGATCTCATTCCTCGAGCTTTATCAGGACCGCCTCTACGCCCTGCTCAACGTGTTCGCGCTGCACGCGCTGGTGCTGGCGGCCTCGGTCGCCTGGCAGGCTTTCATTCAGGACGCGCCGCACCTCTACGTCACCGCGGCGATCGCGCTCCTCTTCAAGGCGATCGTCATCCCGGTCGCGCTGCACCGGATCATCGTACGGCTCGGCATTCATCGCGAGATCGAGAAGGTGGTGGGGGTCGGTCCAGCCATGCTCGCCGGCATCGGCCTCGTCGCGCTCTCGATGGTGGTGATGCTGCGGGTGACGCCGGGCGCCGATCCGCTGACGCGCGAGGACCTCGCCTTTGCGCTGTCGGTGGTGCTGCTCGGCCTCCTGATGATGGTGACGCGGCGGAACGCCGTCGGCCAGGTGGTCGGCTTCATGTCACTTGAGAACGGCCTGGTGCTGGCGGCGACCGGCGCCAAGGGCATGCCGCTCGTCGTCGAGATCAGCGTCGCCTTCTCGATCCTCATTGCCTTCATCGTCATCGGAATCTTTCTGTTCCGCATCCGCGAGCGCTTCGACACCGTCGACGTGCAGGCGCTCGACCGCTTCCGCGGAGAACGCTGATGGCCTTCGATGCGCTCGCCGGCGTGCTGCTGGTTCCCGCCGTCGCCGCCGCGCTGCTGGCGGCGCTGCCCGACTATCGGGCGACGGCGCGGCTCAACGTCGCGGCGACGACGCTGACGCTCGCCTGCGCGCTGTCGCTGTTCTTCCGCCGGCCCGCGCCCGGCCCCTATCTGCTGGTCGACGATCTCAACGGCACCTTCATCGTGCTCACCACTTTCGTCGGCTTCACCACCAGCGTGTTCAGCGCGAGCTATATCGGCCATGAGCTCGAGATCGGCCGGCTGACGCCGCCGTTCGTGCGCTTCTATCACGCCATGTATCAGGTGCTGATGTTCGCGATGAACCTCGCGCTGGTCGCCAACAATATCGGGCTGATGTGGGTGGCGATCGAGCTGGCGACGCTGACCACGGTGCTGATGGTCGGCATCTACCGCACCCACGAAGCGCTCGAGGCGGCGTGGAAATATTTCATCCTCGGCAGCGTCGGCATTGCGCTCGCTTTGTTCGGCACCATCCTGGTCTACATGGCGGCGCGGCCGGTGGTCGGCGAAGGCCTCGACGCCATGGTGTGGACGGTGCTGGTCAAGCGCGCCGGTGCTTTCGATCCGGCGCTGCTCGACGTCGCCTTCGTCTTTCTGCTGCTCGGCTACGGCACCAAGGTCGGGCTGGCGCCGCTGCACGCCTGGCTTCCCGATGCGCACGCCGAGGGCCCGACGCCGATCTCGGCGGTGCTCTCGGGTCTTCTCCTCAACGTCGCGCTCTACGCGCTGTTGCGTTTCAAGATGCTGCTCGCGGTCAATAGCGCGGCGCTCGCGCCCGGCCCGCTACTGGTGACGCTCGGGCTCGTCTCGCTGGTGTTCGCGGCGTTCATGCTCTACCGCCGGCGCGACATCAAGCGCCTGTTCGCCTATTCCTCGATCGAGCACATGGGCATCATCGCCTTCGCCTTCGGCATGGGCGGGCCGCTCGCCAATTTCGCCGGCCTCC
>Ga0187769_10002787_pt1 | contig 10323 bp, 7 predicted proteins | sample 0116_SJ02_MP02_1_FD_133140 | JGI IMG/M metagenome (GOLD analysis project Ga0187769, IMG submission 133140) | Tropical peat soil microbial communities from peatlands in Department of Meta, Colombia - 0116_SJ02_MP02_10_MG | ecosystem: Environmental > Terrestrial > Soil > Wetlands > Peat | place... | reverse complement strand
AGCGCCTGTTCGATGAGATCGAGGCCCTTGAAGACGTGGCCGAACACGCGATCGAACTTGTCGAGATTGCGCTCGTCTTTGATCAGCGCCGCGCGCGACAGATAATAAAAATCCTCCACCCGTCGGCCGGCGAGATCCTTCTCCATCGCCTCCATCAGCGTGAGATATTCGCGCAGCGTCACCGGCACGCCGGCCGCTTTCAGCTCGTGGAAGAAGGTGGCGAACATCGTGGCATCGTAGTCCTTAAATGACGCTCCCGCCACGCCGCGCAGGTCGCCGGCTCAATCCCCAAGTCATTGTTCAGACATCGTTTTTTCAGGCTGAAAGATATATCTTGTGCTATAACGATTTATGATCTATCTAAAGATATATCTAACCTGGAGAACCAAGCAAATGCATGGACATGGACATTGTGGACGCCACGGCGAATCCCGCGGTGAATATTGGGGTGCCGGCCGGCATCGCCGTCATGGCCGCTTCGGCGGCTTCCCCTTCGGCGGCCGTCACAGCGGCCGAGGCGGCTTTGGCGGCGGCGACGAAGATTTGATGCGCGCGCGGCGTATGCTGGCACAGGGCGACCTGCGCCTCTTGGCCCTTGCACTGATCGCCGACGCGCCGCGCCACGGCTACGAGATCATCAAGCTCATCGAGGAAAAGACCGCGGACTGGTATTCGCCGAGCCCTGGCATCGTCTATCCGACGCTGACCTATCTGGAGGAAGCCGGTTACGTCACCGCATCGGCCGAAGGCGCCAAGAAACTTTACACCATCACCGACGAGGGCCGCGCTTATCTCAAGGCCAACGACGACCTGGTCAAAGTCGTGCTCGACCGGCTCGCCGCGCTCGGCGAGCGCGTCAACCGCTGGCGGCGCGAGGCGCGTGGCGAACGCGAGAGCCGGCGCGACCTGCCGCCGCTGACGCAAGCCGCGCTCGATCACCTGCGCGAGACCATCGGCAAGCGGCTGCAAGACGACGCCGAGGCGGAGGCGAGCCTGGTCGAAATCCTCGCCCGCGCGGATGCCGAGTTGCGGCGGCGAAGCTGAACCCGTCACCCGACGCGGTGTACCCGCCCCGGTGACGAGGCCAAAACGTCCGGCGTGCGAATGTGCTCGGGCCGGATGCCGATGCCGAGCACGCGCGCCGGGATACGCCGCAGTGGGGGAAACGCCGCGAACAGCTGGAACAGCAGCGGCGGCTTCGGCCGCTGCCGGCCGGCCAGCACGCGGCTGACGACCCGCTTTTGAATAGTGAGCTGCAGCCATTGCGTAAACCGCACCGGAACGAGGCGCCGCTCCTGAATGGCGCGAAGATCCGCTTCCGTCACGGTGCCGGCCTTGAGCGGCGCGGCCAGCCGGTTCGCCGCGGCGACCGCATCTTGAATGGCGACGTTCACGCCGACGCCGCCGATCGGCGACATGGCGTGCGCGCAATCGCCGATGCAAAGCAACCCCGGCCGCCACCATTGCCGCAACCGGTCCACGGTGACTGTGAGGAGCTTGACGTCGTCGAAGCTTCTCAATTCGCCGACGCGGTCGGCAAGAAACGGCGACATTTCGACGACCGCGGCGCGGAATGCGTCGAGACCCTTCGCCTTCACCTCTTCGATGCCGCCCTTCGGTATGACAAAGGCGCATTGCCAATAGTCGCCGCGGTCGAGCATCACCATCATCTTGCCGGCCTCGACGTGACCGAACGTATCCGCTTGGTCGCTGTGCTGGCGCGAGATGCGAAACCATAAGACGTCCATCGGCGCGCCGTAATCGTCGCTCTTAAGCCCCGCTTTCTCCCGCACCGTCGAATGGCGTCCGTCGCAGCCGACGACGAGATCGGCACGGATGGTCAACGCGCCGTCCGGCGTCCTGGCGCGCAGCCCGACGATGCGCCCGCCGTCCTCGATCAGATCGGTCGCCTCGGCCTGCATATGCAGAGCGAAGGTCCGGTACCGCCTGCCCTGTTCGGCCAGGAAATTGAGAAAATCCCATTGCGGCATCAGCGCGACGTATTTGCAGCGGGTCGGCAGATGGGTGAAATCGATCGCCTGCAACCGCGCGGCGCCGATCTGCGCGGATAAAGTTTCGATTTTCTGATGCGGCAGCTTGAGAAAGTCGTCGAGCAGGCCAAGCTCATACATCAATTCGAGCGTCGACGGATGCACCGTATCGCCGCGGAAATCGCGGAAGAAATCGGCGTGCTTTTCCAGCACCACGACGTCGACGCCGGCGCGGGCCAAGAGAAAGCCGAGCATTATGCCGGCTGGCCCGCCGCCGGCGATGGCGCATTGGGTAGCGATCGAGGAATCCGCCATAGCAGTCACTTGCGACCGGATTCGGCCTGCGACAAGGGGTTAACGGGGCTTTGCGCGCGGCGTTCCTATTCCTCACATTTCCGCCGCAAGGGACGTGCTAAAAGGGTAATCGCTCGTGTCGCCCGCAGTCATGCGCATCGCCGTCACCCTCGCCCTGTTGCTCGCCTCGATCTTCGCGATGGCGCCGCATGATCTTGCCTATGCGCAACTTGCCGGCACCGGAGACTTTCACATTGTCTGGGAGGTGAAGAACCGGTTTCGGCTGTTCCGCAACGAGGCCGATTTCCTGCGGCTGGCGGCGGCGAGCCGTAGCGACGGTATTCTTGCCGCCGAGCGGCGACTTGAGCGCGACAGCAACGGCTTGGGTTGGGCGAGAGACGTGGTCGGCAACCTGTGTCTCGACAATTCCGGAAACCTCCAGGACAGCTGTGAGCGCGACGGCGTGCGCGAGAACTATCTTAACCCCAGCGATCATCCGGTCGGCGCGACGATCTCCGGGCCGGTGCCGCCGGATACGACCTGCATCTGGAATTTCGACGAGGGCAACGGATTCGCCAAAGAAATCCCGGCGCCCTGCGATCAGGAAGTCAAGCTGCGGGTGCGGGCCGGGCGCTCCACCCTCGCCGCGGTCGATATTCCACTCGGCGACGGCACCGCCCAGCGCGTGACCGTCGAGATTGCCGTGCGCGACGTGCTCATTGCCGGCCTCGGCGATTCCATCGCTGCCGGCGAAGGCAATCCGGACCGCGCGGTGGAGCTCGACGGCGGCTTCTGTTTCAAGCGGTTTCTGAGCGGCGGGTTCAGCCAATATTTTAGGCCGAGCCGCGCCGGCTACAGCGACGACCGCTCCTGCGAGAACGGGCCGTCGAGCCCGGCGGCGGCACGGGACTGGGCCCGCCACGGCGCGCGCTGGATGAATCCACCCTGCCACCGTTCACTGTACAGCTATCAGGTGCGCACCACATTGGCGCTGGCGATCGAGCAGCCGCACATCGCCGTGACGTTGGTTCCCCTCGCCTGCACCGGGGCGACGATCGGCGCCGGCATGTTCGCAGGGCAGCTCGCCGACGATTGTCCATGGGTGGTAGGGATCGAAGCTTGCTCCGGCACCTCTCCGGCGCAGTTTGTCGAACTGCGCGACATCATGGCCGCGGCGCACCGCCAGGATCCGAAGCGCAATCTCGACATGGTGCTGCTGACGGTCGGCGCCAACGACGTGAACTTTGCCGGGCTCGTCGCCAACGTCATTGTCGACGCCACCACCGAGCGAATCCTGCTCCGCCAGGGCGGCGCCATCGCCGGCGTCGCCGATTCGCAAAAGGCGCTGGATAAGGATCTGCCGGACGAATTTCTGCAGTTGCGCGCCGCGCTCAAGCCCTACGTCGGCGGCAATCTCGGTCGCGTCGTTTTCGTATCCTACGGCAATCCGGCGATGGAGGCGGACAACAAACCATGTCCGGGCGGCCGCGACGGCCTGGACGTGCACCCGGCTTTCGGCGCCGATGCTGATCGGCTGCGCGCGACGGCCGACTTCGTCGAGAACAAGTTCCTGCCGAAGGTCAAGGCGCTCGCAACCTGCGACGGCAATAAAGTCTGCCGCGATCCGGTCACCGACGGCATGACCTTCGTCGACGGGCATCAGGCGGCGTTCCTGCGGCACGGCATGTGCGTGCGCGCGTCGAGCGATCCCGAATTCGATCGCAGGTGCTTCTCGCCGAAGGGCGAGAGTTTCGAGACCGATCCCACCGTGGCGCCGGATAATCCGATGGCCTGCGGCGAGCCGCCCGGCAATTACCGGCCTTACGCATCGCGCGGCCGCTGGATCAGAACGGCGAACGACAGCTATTTCACCGCCATGACCTATCCGGAAGGGATGCCGGCGATTCTGAAACCGAGCGACATCCACGACGCGCTCTGGGGTGTCGGCAGCGCCGTTTACGGCGGCGCCGTGCATCCGACCGCCGAAGGCTACGCCGCAATGGCGGATGCGGCGCTCCCGGTTGTGCGCGGCGTGCTTGGGCTGACGGCGCCGTCGACGATCCAGACCGCGCCGCTGCCGCCGCCCGCCGCAGCCGTGCCGGGCGCCGGCGCGATTCCGCCAGGAACGCCGTGACTTAGACCGAATGCTCTAAGGCCGTGCGGGCGCCACGCCGAGCTTCTTCTGCAAGCTCGTGGACGAGGTGGTGTACTGAAACACCAGCTTCTTTTCCGGATGAACGTAGCGGTGCGCTTTCTGCGCCATCAGTGCCGCCTCGTGGAAGCCCGAAAGAATGAGCTTGAGCTTGCCGGGATACCAATTGATGTCGCCGATGGCGAATATGCCGGGCATGCTGGTCTCGAAGGCCGCGGTATCGACCGGGATGAGTTCGTTGTTCTTGAGCTCAAATCCCCAATTGGCGACCGGACCGAGCTTCATGGTCAAGCCGAAGAACGGCAATAGCGCGTCGCAGGCGATCTCGAATGTCGAGCCTTCATTGGTCTTGACGATGGCCTTCTCGATCTGACCGCCGCTGCCGGTCAGCGAGGTCACCTGCCCGAACACCAAGTCGACTTTGCCTTCGCCCTCGAGCGCCATCATCTTGTTGACGCTGTCGGGCGCGGCGCGAAACTCGCTGCGCCGGTGCAAGAGCGTGAGATGGCTCGCGATCGGCGCGAGATTGAGCGTCCAGTCGAGCGCGCTGTCGCCGCCGCCGACGATGAGAATGCGCTTATCGCGGAACGCCTCCATCTTGCGCACCGCATAGAACACCGATTTGCTTTCGTAGGGTTCAATGCCGGGAATTGGGGGGCGCTTGGGCTGAAACGAGCCGCCTCCGGCGGCGATGACCACCACCTTGCTCTCGAATACCTTGCCCTGGTCGGTCTTCACTCGAAACAGCGGATCGCCGATCTTCTCCACCGTCTCCACCATCTCGTTGAGATGATATTGCGCGCTAAACGGTTTGATCTGTTGCAGCAGCGCCGCCACCAGCCCTTGCGCGCTGGTATAGGGAATGCCGGGAATGTCGTAGATCGGCTTCTCCGGATAGAGTTCGGCGCACTGTCCGCCGATCTTGTCGAGAATGTCGACGAGGTGACACTTCATATCGAGCAGGCCGAGCTCGAACACCGCGAACAGGCCGACGGGTCCGGCACCGATAATGACAACGTCGGTCTTGATAGGTTCACTCATAATCGTATCCGTACTCGTCCTAATTGTCGGGTGGGGTGATGAGTTGGCGAGTGTCTAGCGTGGGCAAAGCGGAAGGGAAAGCGTGAAATCGCGGTGCCAGAATTCGTGCCAGCTTTCCCGGAATTTGTTCCAGCTAGGGCATAATTGTTATGAGAGACCGCCCGACTCGTGGAAGATCATGCTCAATCAGGCCTGCCGATCCGGGGTACGCACGGTGAGCCCGTCGAGATCTTCGCGGACTTTGATCTGGCATGACAGCCGCGAATTGGGCTGCACATTGTAGGCGAAATCGAGCATGTCCTCTTCCATCGGCGACGGTTCGCCGACCTTTTCGCGCCAAGCGTCGTCGATATAGACGTGGCAGGTCGAGCAGGCGCAGGCGCCGCCGCATTCCGCCTCGATCTCCGGCACGCCGTTTTTGATCGCGGTCTCCATGACCGTGGAGCCGATCTCGCCTTCGACCGTGCGCGCTGTTCCTGCGGAATCGATAAACGTGATGCGAATCATGGAGCAAAGATTGACCGCGAAATTTACGGCGTAATCGATGGACTGGCCGCGCTGCGCCGCGGCGGACCGGCCTCTTCTACCGGCTCGCGCGACACCGCGCCAGTGCGGGAATTTAACGGATCAGGGTTCGCGGCCGAACTCGGCCAGTAACACCATCAAGCGATTGGCGATCGCCGCGCCAGCCTCGAGGCTTGCCGCTCTGAGCTCGGCGATCGCGTCGTTCAAAGCGCGGCTGCCATCCGACGCGCGGGCCGCTTCGCCGTCCCCGGCGGCGGCCTGCTCCAGCAATTCGGCGGCGCGCGCCACGCGCCAAGCGCCGATGCCGCGTGCCGAACCTTTTAGCGTATGCGCCGCAGCGGCAGCCAGCGGCGGTTCGGCCCCGACAATGCGGTCGAGCATGATGGCGGTCTGCCGCAAGAATAGCTCGAGGACTTCGCGCTCCAGGCGGCGGTCGCCAAGCGTCATGCGCCCCAGATGGTGCTCGTCAACGGCAGACGGTTTGCAATCGGTTTGCGCCGCGGTCGACAAGCGCGATGCGGTCATGACCTGCTCCGTGCCGCTGCTGCGGCCTTGATGAGGGCGCCGCGCCGAGCGACGAATAAGCACAAAATGCCTTATGTAACAGAAGAGTACGGGTTCTTTCACGCCAGTAGTAAGCAAAACCTTACGCTAGAACCGCGTCCGGCCGCAGCACGCCAGCGGGCGATATCGGCCGCGTTCGGCCCAATGGCGGCCGCATTGTTGGCACCACAATGCCGCCACGCATCGCTCGCGCAAACTATCGATCCCACGGTGAACAAGCCGTTAACGATGATTAAAAGGACGTTACCGACCCGGTTTCCTTCGATGTTCCAGACCGATAGGATGGGCTGCAGCAGTGCAACCTAAAGGGCTCAGTCGGGCAGAGCTGCAGCCGGTGAGGACGAGACGATCACGCGCTCGTGGCGCGGCCTGAAGCGTTGTTTCGAACCCTGTTTCGAACTCCCTTGGGCCGTCCTAGTCAGGCGTAACACGCGAGGCGACGACCGAAATGGCCAATTTTCCCAAGAAGATCACGGATCCGACCGAAGCCGCGTTGTCGGCGATTCAGGAAGCGCTCAATCTGCAGGAAGAAGAACAGGCGGCTGGCCGGCAGGACGACAAGCTAGGCGATGAGGCGCCAGCGCCGGAGCCCGATCTATTCGATGACGCCATCGGCACGCGCGACCTCAGCGGTCCGGCGGCGCCAGCGGCCAACGACGATCAGCAGTCGATCGGCCAGATCCTGCGCGCACTGCAGCGGCGGCCGGCACGCTCATCCTATTTTGTCGCTACGGCATTTTCCTGCGCCTGGATCGTCGGCTGCCTGTCTTTGGCGTTCGCCTACCTCTCCGACATCAATGCCGCCCTCGGCGCCGACCGTTCGCCGCTGGCACTGATGATCGGTCTCGGCGCCGCGGCGCTGTTGCCGGTTATCTTCTTTTTCGGCGTGGCGCACATGGCTTGGCGCGCGCAGGAATTGCGGCTGATCGCACAATCGATGGCGCGCGTGGCGATGCGGCTCGCCGAGCCTGAGAGCGTGGCGCGCGATTCCATCGTTACCGTCGGCCAGGCGATCCGTCGCGAGGTCGCGGCCATGGGCGACGGCGTCGAGCGCGCGCTGGCGCGGGCCAGCGAGCTGGAAGCGCTGGTGCAGAACGAAGTCGCGGCGCTGGAACGCGCCTACAGCGACAACGAGGTGCGCATCCTCGGGCTGTTGCAGGATCTCGGCAGCCAGCGCGACATCCTGGTCGGACAGGCCGAACAGGTTCGCGCGGCGCTCAACAACGTGCAAATCGATCTGACCCAGGATTTGTCGACGATCAGCGACTTGGTCGGCCAACAGGTCGACGAAGCGGCGCAGCGCATCACCCATTCGCTGGCGGAACGCGGCGAGCAGATCACGCTTACGCTCGGCCAGATCGGCGACAACATGGTCCAGCAATTGGGCGAACGCGGCAGCGATCTGCTGGATCGGCTGGAGGCCGCCAGCGTCGAAACCTCGCGTGCCATCACGCTGGCGAGCGAGCAGCTCGGCTCAAGCCTCGACTTCAAGACCAGTCACATCGGCGAGGAGTTCGCCGAAATCGCCACCGGTCTCGAGGACATGATGGCGTCTCGGCTCGACCGGATCACCGAAAACTTCTCGGAGAAATCGCTCGCCGTGGTCGACCTGATGATCGGACGATCGAAGGAGCTGACCGACGCCATCATCGAGACCTCGAGTGAACTCGCTGAAACGATCGCGACCCGCGCCGACGAGGCGAACAGCACGTTGAAATCGTCGGGCGAATCCATTCTGCTCGATCTCGATCTGCGCGGCGGCGAAGTGGCCGCCAAGCTGCAGCAGGCCGGCAACCAGATCGCCGAAACGCTGATTTCGCGCAGCAGCGCCATGACCGATTCGGTGCGCGAGAGCGCCGAGCATGTCGCCGGCGTCATTGCTACGCGCACCGACGCGGTCAAGGACATGCTGGCAACGCGGCTGGCCGCCTTCGAGGAAATGTTCAATCACAGCGGCGTCGAGCTCGGCGAAAGAATCTCGCGCGATTCTTCGACGCTTGGGAATCTCATTACCCGTCATCTCGCCGAGTTCGACCGCACGGTGAAGACCTATGGGTCAGAGCTCGTCGAGCGGCTCGGCGCGCGGACCCAGGATGTTTCCGACTCCATGCGGGTCTATGTCGACAGCTTCGACAGCCGCGTCACCGCCAAGGCGAACGAGGTCACCACCGCGCTCGATCAACGGCTTGGCCGCTTCCAGGAGGCGCTTGATACCCGGTCGCAGACGCTGACCGACGCGCTGTCGGCGCGCGTCCTCGATATCGCCAAAACGCTCGCCGAGGGCGGCAAGGAGGTCGTTACCTCGCTCGACAAGCGCATCACCGACGTCACGACCCTCATCGACAGCCGCGCGACCAAGCTGACGGAGACCGTCGGCGAGCGGGTGGCCAAAATCGACAGCACGCTCGGCAAAGGCGCGCTCGCGGTCGCCAACACGCTTGACGGCAGGATCGGCCAGTTGGAACAGCTCCTGATCGGACGCGCCGAGGGCGTCGTGCAACAGTTGGAGGTGCGCGGTCGCGCCGCGGCCGATCTCCTCAATTCGCGGATGGAGCAGCTCGCCGAGGCGATCAAGACCAACTCGACCAGCGCCGAGCGGTCGCTGACCCAGCTTGCCACCAACACCACCGACGCGCTGGGCAAGAGCGTCGCAGCGAGTACGGCGGCGACCGAAGCGCTCAACCGCAGCGCCGCCGAGGCGACCGTGTCGCTTAACCGCAGTGCCGGCGCGCTTTCCAATGTCATCAGCAAGAGCGCCACGACCGCCAACGAAGCGATCGGCAAGACCACGGCCAATGCCGCCGAGCTTCTCGCCAGGAGCACGCAATCGACGACCGAGGCGATCGGCCGCAGCGTGAACGAGGCCGAGCGCAAACTCGTCGGCATGAGTACCGAAGTGTCGCGTAATCTGGTCGGCAAGGCCAATGAGATCAACACCGCCATGACGCAGCGCGTCGACGACATGACGCGCGTGCTCGATCAGAACGCGAACGGGCTATTGCTGGCACTGACCAACAAGGGCGAGGAATTCGCCGGCCAAGTGGGCCGCGCCACCGACGAGGCGGTCAAGGCGATCGACTCCAAGGGCTTCGTCTTCACCCAGACCATGATGGACAAGAGCCAGGACATCGCCAAGCTGATCAACGACGCCAGCCTTACCGCGACCGCGTCGATCACGCGCACGCTCGGACAGATGCAGGAGGGCGCGCAGGGCGTCGCGGAAGCCACCCGGCTGACGATTACCCGCACGCTGGAGGAGCTGCATCGGGCGACCAATACTGCGATCGAGGAGTCCAAGCAGACCGCCGCGGCCACCGTGGCCGAGATGTTGGAGACGACCACGATGTTGCGCTCCGACTCGACCGCGCTGTTCGAACGCCTGCGCGAGGCCAACATCCTCCTGCAGGAGGTGCTCAGCGGCGCCCAGGAAAACATGAATTCGATCGAGCACACCATGGCGACGCGGGTATCCGAATTCGTCGCCGCGATGAGCGATCTGAGCGCCAAGAGCGGCGTGACCACCGCAAAGGTCGAGCAGCATCTGGGCACCTTCAACACCGTTACCGCCAAGGTGCTCCACGACCTCGGCGACCTCGCCGACCAGTTCAGCTCGCATGGGCGTACGCTCGCCGACGCGGTCGAACTGCTCGACACGACCAACCGGCGGACCGAGGAATCGGTCGCCAGCCGGCAATCGACCATGGAGACGCTGGCCACGATGCTCGACGCGCGCACCGAAGATTTCGGCCAGCGCTT
>Ga0187769_10002786_pt1 | contig 10324 bp, 8 predicted proteins | sample 0116_SJ02_MP02_1_FD_133140 | JGI IMG/M metagenome (GOLD analysis project Ga0187769, IMG submission 133140) | Tropical peat soil microbial communities from peatlands in Department of Meta, Colombia - 0116_SJ02_MP02_10_MG | ecosystem: Environmental > Terrestrial > Soil > Wetlands > Peat | place... | reverse complement strand
GCCAGGTGCGGCGAGCATGGCTCCGGCAAGCAACTGCAGAACATCGCGGCGTCGCATGGTCATCTCCTCACTCGATCACCTCGTCGGCGCGGGCGAGCAGCGCTTGCGGGAAATCGACGCCAATCGCCCTTGCCGTCTTGAGATTGACGATAAGCTCGAAGGTCAGCGGCTGCTCGATCGGCAGATCGCCGGGCTTGGTGCCGCGCAAGATTTTGTCGACATAGGCCGCGCCGCGCCGGAACAGGTCGGGCACGCTCGCGGCATAGGCCATCAGGCCGCCGTCGGCCACGTTCTGCCTGAGCTGGAACATTCCCGCGATGCGGTTCTTGGCCAAAAAGTCGATCACTCTTCCCATCTGCGACTGGTGCACCGGATCGTTCGTCGTCAGCAACGCATCGGGACGGTTCGACGACATCTGCGCAAAGACGGAATCGAAATTGTCCGGCGTTCGTGCCTCAAGGAGGTCGAGCGTCATATGAAAGAGCGGCGCCGCCTTCTGCGTTTCCTGCAAAATCGCGATATTCGATGCGTTGTCCGGATTCCACAGCAGCGCGATGCGCGAGACCGAAGGAATCGCATCTTTCAAGACTTGGAGACGCTTGCTCACCACGTCGGCGCTGAGAATGCTGTTGCCGGTGATGTTGTCGCCGGGCCGCGCAAAATTGGTGACAAGCCCGGTGCCGATCGGATCGCCGACCCCGATAATGACGATCGGAACGGTCCTGGTCGCCCGTTGCGCCGCCTGCGCCGCCGGCGTCCCGTAAGTCGCGATGACGTCCACCGGAAGGCGAGCAAGCTCCCGGGAAACCTCGTCCAACCGCTCGGGAACTCCGTCGGCGCGGCGATACTCGAACTCAATGTTGCGCCCTTCGATGTAACCCAGATCGCGCAGCTCCTGGCGAAACGGCTGCCATGGTGGGGCATCGTCGATAATGCCGACGCGCGCGATTTTGCCAGCGGCCCGCGCCATCGGCGGCCAAGCGGCGGCGGCGCCGCCCAAGAGTGCGATAAAGTCGCGTCGTCTCATCGCAGAGACCTTCAATGCCGCAACACACTAGCACATCTCAAAGCAGAAACGGCGTCGCCGACGGCAGCAAAAAAGCCGCTTTTCCCGCCAATTCGACGGCGGGCCGCGCTTACACCGCCTGATCGCGATGGGAAATCTCGACGACGCGGGCGCGCGCGGCGAGTTCCTCGACCAGCGCATCGGCCTTGGCCTTATTGGCGGCGTCAAGATTGGCGTCCCACTCGTCGAGCAGATAGATTTCGGCCGCGGTCGACGCCACGATTTCCTGCAGCGATTTCAGCTGGCGCTCGCCGGAGGAGAAACCGAGCTTCTTGTCCAGCGACTCAGGCGTGACGACGACTTCGTCCTCGTCGTCGCCTTCGACGTCGACCGGGACCACGCCGCCGGTGAACTGGAACGCCAGGCGGTCCGTCGTCGGCCAATAATAGGCGCGCTTTTTCATTTCGGTCTTCAGTGCCGCCAGCAGGGAGGATTTACCAGTGCCGTTGCCGCCGCGCACGTTGACGCGCCCGGTCGGGCGCGCATAGGCGATGCGCAAGGCGTCGCCCAGCGACGACACCACGTTGGCATGATCGCCCTCGCGCAAGACCAGGCGATCGAACTTGATGCGCTTGTCGAAATCCGGGTCGGGCTCGGGCAGCATATTGGCGGCAACGCCGCCGAACCGCGTCCAAATCGCGATGAAATCGTTCCAGCCGGTGGCGAGCAGATGCAACTCATAGGTCATCTCGATTTGCCGCGGCAGCGTGGTGGCGAGGCCCACCAGCAGCGCGGTGTCGCCGACATTATGCACGGCAACCATGGTGATGGCGGCGAATACGATGGCGAGGCTGACGATGCCGCTCATCGCGCTCATGCCCTCGCGCGCGACAATGGCGCGAATTTGCGCGACCAGCCCTTCGCGCAGCCGCGTCTTGAAGCCGGCGAGCCAAAGCCGAAGATTGTAGCTGTTGCCGGAAAAGACATTGTCCCAGGCGGTGTAGCCCTGCGCGGTGACACGATTGTTCATGCGCTGGTTTTCCAGGTACGCGTGCGCGATCGGCTTCTGCAGCACCCATTGCATCAAGAGTAGCGCGCCGAAGGCGCCGACATAGGCGACCGGCAGGCTGAAATCGATCTCGGTGCCGAGCACGAGAGCGTTGAAGACCAGCCCGAGGAAGAGCTTCAGCGCGAATTCCAGCTCATACATGACGTTGAAGAAGCACTGGAAGGCCTCGCCGGTGAGAAATGGCTCGACCTGCTCACGCGCTCCCTTTTCGCTCAACAGCTCGACCTTGTCGCGGTTCTCGCGGGCAAAGCGCAGCATGAACCTGCCGAAGCCGCGATAGCCGGCGCGCTCGGCGAAAATCCAGCTGATGACGCCGACGACGTAAGACGCCGATTGCGCGCTCAAGATCCAAATCAGGTCGCCGAGCAGAAACTGCCCGACCGCCACTTTGCGTCCGGCATTGATGACCAGCCAGGTCGTCGCCGCGGCCAACATGGCCTCAATCACCATCAAGCCGACCATCACGAACAGCGACGGTGACACCAGATAGCCCGCCAATTCCAAGCGTGAAATCTGCTGACGTTTCATGAATGTCCTAAAAACGCAGGTCTAAACAGGGAAGGCGTTTCCGAGTCGGCGGCGCAGTCTAGCGGCATCGTGATGCGAATTTAAGCGCAAGCTCGGCGTCAGTGGGCCGGAATTTCCACGCTCTTTCAAGGGGTTTTCGCCGGTACCGACACGCCGGCCCGACCCGGCAAGACTTGACTAGCCTAATCCTTTAAGCACTCAATCCGGCGCTTTCGCGAGCCGCCGAAAAACAGGAGCTGGATGCGAGTATGGCAAATCCCGTCGCGTTGATCACCGGAGCGACCGGCCAGGACGGCGCCTATCTCGCCGAGTTTTTGCTCGATAAGGGCTATGTCGTGCACGGCATCAAGCGGCGCTCGTCGTCGTTCAACACGGCGCGGGTCGACCATCTGTACCGGGACCCGCATGGCTCCGGCGTGCGTTTCTTCCTGCATTACGGCGACATGACCGACTCGACCAACCTCATCCGCATCATTCAGGAAGTGCAGCCGACCGAAATCTACAATCTCGCCGCGCAGAGCCATGTGCTCGTCTCGTTCGAGACGCCGGAATATACGGCCAATGCCGACGCGCTCGGTACGCTGCGGCTGCTTGAAGCCATCCGCATTTTGCGGCTTGAGGACAAAGTGCGGTTTTACCAGGCCTCGACGTCGGAGCTTTACGGCCTCTCCCCGGAAGTGCCGCAGCGCGAGAACACGCCGTTTTACCCGCGCTCGCCGTACGCGGCGGCAAAACTCTATGCCTATTGGATCACCGTCAATTATCGCGAGGCCTACACCATGCACGCCTCGAACGGCATCCTGTTCAATCACGAAGGGCCGACCCGCGGCGAAACCTTCGTGACCCGCAAGATCACCCGCGCCGTGGCCGCGATCGAGCTCGGCCTGCAGGACAAACTGTATCTCGGCAATCTCTCGGCGCGGCGCGACTGGGGCCATGCCCGCGATTACGTCGAAGGCATGTGGCTCATCGTGCAACAGCCGGAGCCCGACGATTACGTGCTGGCGACCGGCGAGGACCATTCAGTGCGCGAATTTGCCGAAAAAGCGTTCGCCCATGTCGGTCGCGCGATCGAGTGGCGCGGTTCCGGCATCGCCGAGAAGGGCATCGACGCGCGAAACGGCCGCGTGCTGATCGAAATCGACCCGCGCTATTTTCGCCCGACCGAAACCGGCACGCTGCTCGGCGATCCATCCAAGGCGCGGCAGCGGCTCGGCTGGCGGCACAAGGTATCGTTCGATGAATTGGTGCGCGAAATGGTCGACGCCGATTTGCAGGAAATGCGCCGTGACGGCGCGCTTCGCCAAGTACACGATTAATGCGGCACGATTGACGCATGAGCGCGACGCCCGTCATTTTCGATCTTAGCGGCAAGCGCGTCTTCGTCGCCGGTCACGCCGGCATGGCCGGCGCCGCGATCGTGCGCCGGCTTAAAGCTGAGAATTGCGAAATCATATGCGCGCCGCGGCGCGATCTCGATCTGCGGCAATCGGAGGCGGTCGAGCGCTTCATGGCACAGGCCAGGCCCGACGCCGTCTTCGTCGCCGCCGGCAAGGTCGGCGGCATCCGCGCCAACAGTGCGTTTCCCGCCGATTTTCTTGCCGACAATGTCGCGATTGCGCTCAACAGCATTCGCGCCGCGCATCAAAGCGGGGTCAAGAAGCTCGTCTATCTCGGCTCGTCCTGCATTTATCCGCGGCTTGCCCGGCAGCCGATGGCGCCGGACCAGCTGCTGACCGGACCGCTGGAGCCGACCAATCAGTGGTACGCGGTGGCCAAGATTGCCGGCATCAAGCTGTGCGAGGCCTATCGATTGCAGTACGGTGCCGACTTCGTTTCGGTGATGCCGACCAATCTGTACGGCCCGGATGACAATTACGATCCGCAGGACAGCCACGTGCCGGCGGCGCTGGTGCGGCGCTTTCACGAGGCCAAGGTCAGCGGCGCGTCGAGCGTGGTCGTCTGGGGCACTGGCGCGCCGCGGCGCGAATTCCTTGCGGTTGACGACTTCGCCGATGCCTGCGTCTTCGTTATGAAGCGTTATTCCGACTTGCCGTTCATCAATATCGGAATCGGCGAAGATATAACCATTGCCGAGTTCGCGCGGCTCATTGCCGAGGTGGTCGGCTACCAAGGCAGGATCGAGTTCGATCCGTCGCGTCCGGACGGCGCACCGCGCAAGCTGCTCGACGTATCGCGCATCAACGCGCTGGGCTGGCGGGCGAAAACGCCGCTGCGGGAGGGATTGCAGACGATGTATGCCGACTTCCTGGGGCGCTACGGCGCGATCCGCGACGAGGAAAAACAGCCGGCTCACTGATCCGGCGCGAGTATCCCCACAATGCCAATTCCACTCAACGAAACGCACGATCCGACCCGGCGCAGCTTTGTCGAGCGCGCCAACGCGCCCGGTTGCGATTTTCCCATTCAAAATTTGCCGTTCGGCGTGTTTTGTCCGGCAGCCGGACAGCATCCGCGCGTCGGCGTCGCTATCGGCGACCAGATCCTCGACATTGCGGCGGCCGCATCGGGTTTGCGCAGCATCGGCGATAACGTGGTCAAAGCCTGCGGTGCGCCGCGGCTCAATGCGCTGATGGCGCTTGGGCCGCAGGCCTCTGCTGCGCTCCGGCTCGCGCTGTCGCGCGCCTTGAGCGCCGACCGCGGCGATGAAAGCCTGCGCCGCCATCTGACGCCGATGGCGCAAGCCGAGATGAGGCTGCCGGTCGCGGTCGGCGATTTCACCGATTTCTTCGCCTCGATCTTCCACGCCACCAATGCCGGGCGCATGTTCCGGCCCGACAATCCGCTGATGCCGAACTACAAATACGTTCCGGTCGCCTACCACAGCCGCGCCTCCTCGATCCGCGTCAGCGGCATGCCGTTCAAGCGGCCGCACGGCCAGCGCAAGCGGCAGAACGACGAGGCGCCGAGCTACGGACCGTCGCGCAATCTCGATTTCGAGCTCGAGCTCGGCATTTACATCGGTGCGCCGAGCGAGGCCGGCGAGCCGGTGCCGGTGGCAAGCGCGGCGGAGCATATTTTCGGCTTCTGCCTGCTCAACGACTGGTCGGCGCGCGACATTCAGGCCTGGGAGTCGCAGCCGCTCGGCCCGTTTCTCGGTAAGAATTTCGCCACCACGGTCTCGCCGTGGGTGGTCACCGCCGAAGCGCTGGCGCCATTTCACACGACTGCCTTTGCACGCCCGCACGGCGACCCGGCGCCGCTGCCCTATCTCGACGATCCCGGCGACCGCGCCCACGGCGGGCTCGATATTGCGCTCGAAGCATATCTGTCGAGCGCGGCGATGCGGCGGGCCGGCACCGCGCCCTTTCGCGTAACGCAGTCCTCGTGCGCGCTGCTCTATTGGACGGTGGCGCAGATGATCGCGCACCACACCTGCAACGGCTGCAATTTACGCAGCGGCGATTTGTTCGGTTCGGGCACCGTCTCCGGACCGGACAAAGCGAGCTGGGGGAGCCTCCTCGAGATCACCAGCCGCGGCAGCGATCCGATAGCGCTGCCGGGCGATGAAAAGCGCGGCTTCATCGAAGACGGCGACGAAATCATCTTTCGCGGCTTTTGCGAAAAGCAAGGCTTCGCCCGCATCGGCTTCGGCGAATGCCGCGCCATGGTGCTGCCGGCGGATTAATGGATCTCCGGCTCCTCGATCGCCGCGCGGCCTTGCAGAAAATCGAAGTCGCAGCCTTCGTCGGCCTGGCCGATGTGCTGCGAATACATCGCGCCGTAGCCGCGCGGATAGCGCGGCGGCGGCGGCGCCCAGGCGGCGCGGCGGCGCGAAAACTCATCGTCGCCGATATGCAAATGGATTTTTCGCGCCGCGACGTCGACCTCGATCGCGTCGCCCGTTTGCACCAGCGCCAACGGCCCGCCGACGAAACTCTCCGGCGCGACGTGGAGGATGCAGGCGCCGTAGCTCGTGCCGCTCATGCGCGCGTCGGAAATGCGCAGCATGTCGCGCACGCCGGCTTTAAGCAGTTTTTTCGGAATCGGCAGTTGCCCCCATTCCGGCATGCCCGGACCGCCTTTCGGACCGCCATTCTTCAACACCAGCACGTGGTCCGCCGTGACCTCGAGATCGTCGCGGTCCACCGCGCGCGCCATCTCGTCGTAATTCTCGAAGGCGAGCGCCGGCCCGCGATGGTGCAGGAAGCGTTTGTCGGCGGCCGACGGCTTCATCACGCAGCCGCGCGGCGCCAGATTGCCGGTGAGCACCGCGGTCGCGCCCTCCGGGTAAAGCGGTTGTTTCAGCGCGTGGATGACGTCCGGCAGATAGACCTTCACGCCGGCGATATTGTCGCCGAGGCTACGGCCATTCGCCGTGATGCAGGAGAGGTCGAGCAGCTCGCGCATTTCGTTCATCAGCGCGCGCAAGCCGCCGGCATAGAAGAAGTCCTCCATCAGATATTTGCCGGACGGCGTGACATTGGCGATCACCGGCACCTGGCGCGAAATCGCATCGAACCGGGCCATGTCGAGCGCAACGCCGGCGCGGCGCGCCATGGCGATGACATGGATGATGGCGTTGGTCGAGCCGCCGAGCGCCATGTGGACGCGGATGGCGTTGTCGAACGCGGCCGGCGAAAGGATTTTGTCCGGCGTCAGATCCTCCCACACCATCTCGACGGCGCGGCGGCCGGCGGCGGCGCACATGCGCGGGTGATTGGCGTCGGGAGCTGGAATGGAGGAGGCACCCGGCAAGGTAAGCCCAAGCGCCTCGGTAATCGCCATCATGGTCGCGGCGGTGCCCATCACCATGCAGGTGCCGAACGAGCGAGCGATGCCGCCCTCGATCTCGTTCCACTCGGCGTCGCCGATGCGGCCGGCGCGTTTTTCGTCCCAGTATTTCCAGGCGTCGGAGCCGGAGCCGAGCGGCTGCCCGCGCCAATTGCCGCGCAGCATCGGACCGGCCGGCACGTAAACCGCCGGCACGCCCATCGAGATCGCGCCCATGATCAGGCCGGGCGTGGTCTTGTCGCAGCCGCCCATCAGCACGGCGCCGTCGATCGGATGGCTGCGCAGAAGCTCCTCGCACTCCATGGCGAGGAAATTGCGGTACAGCATGGTCGACGGCTTCACCATCGGCTCGGCGAGCGACATCGCCGGCAATTCGATCGGCAAGCCGCCGGCCTGAAACACGCCGCGTTTGACGTCCTCGGCCCGCGCCCGCAGGTGCCCGTGGCAGGCGTTGATGTCGCTCCAGGTATTGATGATGCCGATCACCGGCTTGCCGACCCAGTCGTCGCGGTCGTAGCCGAGCTGGCGCAGCCGCGAGCGATGGCCGAACGAGCGCAAATCGTTCTTGCCGAGCCAGCGATAGCTGCGCAGGTCTTCGGGGGATTTGCGATACGCCATGCGCGCAATCTAGCTCGCAGCCACCGCGGCAATCGCCGCGGCCAGCACCGCCGACACTATCGTGAAGATCGTCACGTTGACGTCCCACAGCCAGCCCTTCGGGCCGATCGGCGCCTGGAACGATGGATAGCCGTTCTGGTCGTAAAGCCCGCCGCCATAGGCCGGGCGGCTGAACACCGCGCCGAAAAATCCGGCGTAGACTGCGACCGACAGCGCCGCGGCGAGATAGAGCCGCTCGATGCCGAGCGCCCCGGGCGCCCAGATCAGATAGAGCGCGATCAGCCCGATGCCGCAATAGGACAATACCTGCCAGACGACGTGGAAACGCGCATGCGGCGTCCACAGCGGATTGCTGGCGTGGGTCTTGTTGAGGTCCGCGAGGATGGTGATGGCGCTGTAGCCGAGCGTCGTCAGCGTCAGAAGAATGCGAGCCGTGGTTTCCATGAAACCGCCTCCCCGATGCTTATTTGCGAAAAGCCTAGCGTTATGGATAGCCGACCTCAAGCCGCCGGCAGATCGAGCTTGAGCAGCTTCGCGGCGTTGCGCCAGAAAATCTTGTCGCGCTCCTCGCCGCTGATTTTCAGGTTCTCGACGAGCTTGATCGCCCGCGGCTTGAGCGAGGTAAGCGGCGGCGCATCGCTGCCGTACAGCACGCGATCGACGCCGGCCGAATCGACGACGAGCTGCGCCGCCGGCGGATGATAGGTGACGGTGTCGAAATACATGCGCCTGGCGTAGTAGCCGGGCTCTTGCTTGATCCTGATCGGCGCATAGGAGCCGAGGAAATAACACTCCTCCTGCAGCTCATAGGCGTAGTTCAAGCGTCCGATCACTTCCCAAAGGCCGCCGCCGCCATGCGAGGCGACGATGGTGAGGTTGGGAAAATCCTCGAGGATGCCGCGTACGATCAGGCGCGATAGCGCCAGGCACAGATCTGCCGGTCGGCCGACGCTCGACGCCAGCCGATACTCCCGCACCCGCTCCTCGCCGAAACCGACATGCGGCGGATGGATGAACACCGGCACGCCGAGATCCTGCACCAGTTCCCAGAACGGTCGCGCTTCGTCGTCGTCGGGATAATGGCCCTTGTGGCTGGAATGGATCAGGACGCCCTTGAGCCCAAGCTCGCGGATGGCGCGCTCGGTTTCCTTGACGAAGGCCGGACCGCCGCAGGGCAGCATGGTGGCGAAGCCGTACAGCGTGCCCTTATGCGCGGCCTGGATTTCCGCGGCGTAATCGGACCAGCGGCGGATCGCCTTGAGTTCCTCGGCTTCGGGTTTGCCACGCATATAGTGCGCGGCATTGCTGAACACGGTCACGCCGATGCCGCAGCGATGGTGGGCATCGAGTACGTTTTGGAGCGTCATCGGGCAACGCCCCGCCCAGGTCGGGCCGCTTTTGCCGTCCCAGGCGAGCGCGTCGGCGGCGGCTTCTTCGGGCGGATAGACGTGGGTGTGCCACTCGATGATCATTGCTGGTCTTTCAGTTACTGCGGTTCCATGCCGGCGCTGCGCACGATACGGGCCGAGGCGGCACGGTCGGCTTTGAGAAACGCCGCGAATTCCTCCGGCGTGTCGAACACCGGCTCGAGCCCGAGATCGATCATATGGGTCTGCCGGAACGTCGGGTCGGCGCCGACGGCGGCGAGTTCGTCGAAGAGCTTATGGACGATGACCTGCGGCGTTCCAGCCGGCACGACAAGTCCGAAATAGAGTCGGGTGAGATCGCCACGATAACCAAGCTCGGCGAGCGTCGGCACGTCCGGCAGCAGCGGCGAGCGCTGCGGGCTGTCCACCCCAAGCGCAATAACGGTGCCGTTGCGGATGAACGACAGCCAGTTGGACGCGCCGAAAAACGCCACCGGCGTCGAGCCGCTGAGCATATCGTTGACCGCTTCGCCGCCGCCGCGGAACGGCACGCGGACGATGTCCGCCCCGTTCGCCTTGATCCATTGCTCCATGAACGCAACCAGCGGAACCGACGGCGCCGTGTAGCTCAGGGTTTTCGGCCTGGCCTTCGACAGCGCCGCGAGTTCGGTCAGTGAATGCACGCCGAGCTTGGCGCTCGCCACCAGCACCTGGGTGGTGAAGAACGGATTGGTGATCGGCGCGAAGTCCCGCTCCGGGTCGTAGCGCAGCCCTTTGAACAGCAGCTTGTTATAGGCGAGCGTCTCCGGCGGCAGGATGCAAATCGTGTAGCCGTCGTTGGGCGCCTGCGCGCAAGCCTCGCCGCCGATATTCATCGAGCCGCCGGGCCGATCTTCCACCACGATGGTCTGATTCCAGCGCTTGCCGAACTCCTGACCCATCGCGCGCATGAAAATATCGCTCGTGCCGCCCGCGCTGACT
>Ga0187769_10002785_pt1 | contig 10326 bp, 12 predicted proteins | sample 0116_SJ02_MP02_1_FD_133140 | JGI IMG/M metagenome (GOLD analysis project Ga0187769, IMG submission 133140) | Tropical peat soil microbial communities from peatlands in Department of Meta, Colombia - 0116_SJ02_MP02_10_MG | ecosystem: Environmental > Terrestrial > Soil > Wetlands > Peat | place... | reverse complement strand
TAAGGCATGGTTCTCCTGGAAGGTTTTGCGGGACTGGTTTAGGTGAGTTTGTTCAATAAATCGGCACCTTACTATGATGTCATCTACGATGCTGCAGGGAAGGATTACAAAGCAGAATCTCAGTGCCTGATCCAGTTGATTCGGCGTCACAAGAAATCAAAAGGCAACACGTTACTTGATGTTGCATGCGGAACTGGCCGCCACATTTCGTACCTCAAATCATCTTACTTCGTCGAAGGCCTAGATATAGATCCTAGACTACTTGCAATAGCGAAGAGGAGGAACCCAGACGTTCGTCTACATCAAGGCAATATGCTTACTTTCAATCTCCATAAACCGTTCGACGTAGTAACATGCCTCTTCAGCGCCATAGGCTATATGACAACTCTTCGGAAACTTCAGCGAGCAATCAGGAATATGAGCCTTCACCTTAAGCCCGGAGGCGTTTTGATAGTTGAGCCTTGGATAAGCCCACGTAATTTCATTAAGGGAAACATACACGCCACATTCGTGAATGAACCACAGTTGAAAATTGCCCGAATTGGTAGATCAATTGCTCGCGGGCGTGTCTCAATCCTAGACTTTCAGTACCTGGTAGCAACGCCGCGACGTACACAATATTTCACGGAAGGCGAAGAGTTTGGGCTGTTCACTCACTCTGAGTACGTGAACGCGTTTCGGCTAGCTGGATTGAAGGCAAAGTCCTATGACAAGGGTCTCATCGGTAGAGGGCTCTACGTGGGAATCAAGTCCTAAGGTACTGCGGAATTGTCACGGCACTGGTTGTCTTTCGACAATACCGTTCAAATGGAAAGAAGATTAATTCAATCGTCTCTAGGCTAGTGCATCGTTGTGACTGGCCAGTTCAACCTCTCTTTTCTCAGAAATCGGTTGCTACGTCAGAATTCAGTTCGGCGGTCAGAAGAAGAGCCTGCAGTTGCAGCTGTAGCAATTATCATCAACCCCAATGATCAGGGCGGCTCAGTGCTTTTCATTAAGAGGACTGAGCGAAGGGGCGATCCATGGTCAGGGCAGATTGCGTTTCCTGGCGGACGCAAATCGCCCATCGACAAAGGCCTTGCTGAAACAGCGGTGCGAGAGACACGGGAGGAGGTTGGGATAGAATTGACTGGCCACGAATTACTTGGCCACCTTCCAATCGTTACCACGCGGTCTCGGCGGTTGCGAGTGTTGCCTTTCGTCTTTCAACTCAAGTCAATCGTTAGTATTCGTGCAAACGAGGAAGTCGCTGATGCCTTCTGGGTTCCGCTAAGCGATCTGGAGGGACTCGAAGTTGAGAGTCGAGATGTTAGAGTTGACCATGGGACTCTGTCGGCTGACTCCTATATCGTTGATGGACGCGTGATTTGGGGACTAACCTTCAGGATAATCAACCTACTCCTAGACAGAGAGACCCAGAGCGACTTGTGAAAGCGGCGGAACTGAAGCTATGTGCGGTCAAGGTGTTTAACGGCGTCTGGGGAAAAAGTAAGAACGAACGAATATTCCTCAGCCGCGAGTTCTCGGCTCAACCACACCTCTGACTAACGTGATGAGTTAGCAGAGCTGGAGCAATCCTACTTCAATAGAAGGGAGACTGCGAGTTCGGAGCCCCGGCTGTAATATCTTTTCTACCAAGTGGAATGAAGGGCCGACGCGCCGACATATTCCACTTAGATTTATCATGTTTCGCATTGGGAGATTGGTTTCGAGCTGAGTGTTAATGCTAGGCGACGAACAGAGAGCTGAGGTCCAGTTCAAATGCGGCTTTTGCGGGTACGTTTACAGGGAACTCGAGGAAGCAGAGCAGTGTGAATTGGATTGCGTTACGCGTGCTTTATCATCGGTAGAGCTGAAAGAACGTCGTTTGCAGTAAGTAGCAACTAGTTGAGAACGCGACGCAGTGACTGACGATTCGTATACCTACAGCGCGCATCGTCTTATGATTTGAGTAGACCGTGTTTACTTCTTTTTCACTGGAACCTGAACTTCCGCGTTCGCCCAAGCACGCGGGTTACGCCATGGGTTTCCGATGTATACCTCTCGGCCTTGGGTCGTGTCTTTGAACCCTGCGTATCTTAACCATCCGTAGATCCCAGAGTAGACTAGGCGAGGCGAGACTTTGTCGGGGTTGAATGTTACACTGGCGACCTTTTGTGCGGGGAGCTTCTTGACTTTGATTTTTCCTTCACTCGTCGCCTTCCCCTTTATTTGGAGGCAGGCTTCGGACCGGAGCTTGTTCATCGGTCTCCGTCCACCTGGCTCATCTATGAAGTACAACATCCACTTGCCTGTTCGAAGTTTTCTCTTGTTTGCCCACTTTACAAGTTGACTGAATTCAGACCGGAGCATATTTCTCTCGTACGATCCGACTCGGAGCATGGAAGCTACTTTGTATGCGGGAACTCGTTTAAGCCGAATATCAACGACCAACATCCATCGACAATATGTGTGCTCACAGGTGCTATTAATGTGTACGTAGCCCGAGTTCTCTTTGCGATTACTTGTGTTGTCTCTCAGCTAGTTCTTGAAGTAGTTTAGCGTGGCGGTGTTCGTCTTCCATAATCTTGTCGAAAGTTTTCCTAATTGATGTTAGCATTCGTATGTGGTTTTCCGAATCTTCAACGATCTTGGTGAGGGTTGACTTAGCCTTCTTGTCTTCACTTTGGTTTGCCAGCTTAGTGTAGCTGTCTATGATGTCTTGCTCGACGGCAAGCCAGTAACTGATGTTCTCATCTATCACTCCGTGATAGCCTGATTCAACATCTTTCTCAGCTTTGACGGCTTGATCTAGAGTTTCTATGTCTTTGATTATTCGCTCTCTTCCTTTCTCACTCACCGGTAATCCCTCATCATATGCTCAAGGTAAACCTTCAGAACATTCAGATTAGGGTGTTGAACAATTTTCGGCGTCGACATGGTGTCTTCCCTCATTCAAGAGATTCTTCCCAATAGCAGCCATGGAACGAACCCCGTCAAGAGGCTGAGAAGAATCAGTAGCAGCGGTGAGATCGTTTGTCGCCAGGGGGTTTTCATCGTCTCATTTTGGTCTGAGTGTTGGGATACTGCGGTAATAATCTTTGAGTAGTATCCTACCGACAACGCAATGTTCAGCACGAGAATTACGGCGAGCGCGTAGAACGTGAGTTGGTTGGTTGCGAAGAGTGATTGAATTATGAGCAGTTCACTCCAGAAAGTTCCGAAAGGTGGGACGCCTATCATGCCGAGTGAGGATAACGCGAACATACCTCCTAGAAGCCTGTTCTGGCCGAATAGCCCTTTAACTTGGCCAAGCTCAGCCTCGTCGTACTCCTCTCCTTTCTCGCCGGTGAGCATGAAGAAGGACGACTTGACAAGACCGTGGTTCCAGATATGAAAGATGATCGCCACAATTCCTAGGACGGAGAAGGTTGCGAGCGCAGCTAGCATGTACCCGACGTGGGCTATAGAACTGTATGACAAAAGGCGCTTAACGTTACTCTGCCCCAACGCCCCCAAGTTTCCGATGAGCATGGTAAGTACGGCTATGAGAACGAGCGCAAGCTGAAACGTAACGGTCAGATTCTGCGAAATTTGACCCTGCGGGATAACGAATGTTGGGTTGATGATTTTGATAAGCGCGTAGACCGCTGTCTCAGTTACGACGCCAGCCAACGTCGCGCTTACAGCCGTTGGAGAAGCCGAATATGCGTCAGGTAGCCATGTATGTAGTGGGAATATTGCAGCTTCTACGCCTAGCCCCGCAAAAAGTAACGTTAAGCCGAATGCGCCTAGTCTCGGGTCGACCTGAAATATTGTGGGTAGGTCCTTGAGTTGGATGCTTCCAATCAGGGAGTAGATTATCGAAATGCCGAAGAGCGCAATCAGACTGCCAGCGCCAGCGAGGAAAAGGTACTTCAAAGCTGCCTCAAGAGAGACAGCTACTTTCTTCTTCCAAGCCACCAAGCCGTACGCAGCAATACTCATGCCCTCCCAGAAAAGAAACAGAGTCAGAAGATCCCCAGCCGCAATTATTCCAACAAGTGACAGTAGCAGGATCAAGAGCAGTGAGAAGAACGGCCCAACATTCTCGTTAGGGTTTACAGTTCTCCAGGCATAGAAAGAGACCGCTGTCCCAACAGCAAGAACCGTGAAAATTACGAAGATGCCGAACTTATCTACGGTGTACACGCTAGCTAGGTTCGATTCAACGGGACGGAGAGATAACTCACTTGTTATGCCCGCGGACCAGCTAACCAGTACATCAACGAGTGAAATGGCCAAGGCTGCAGTGCAAATGATTCCTCCCGCGTACACCCTCCACTTGCCAGTGTATTGTTTGCGCAAGTCGATTAGGAGGCATGCCATAGCACAGGCGAAGAGAATCTCCATGATGTCGGTTAGCCACAAACTCATACACCCCACATCGCAATCAGAATCAGCACAAGTATTAGCGTCGCTAGCATCAAGATTCCATTGATGCCCAGCACGCCTGTCTGGACATCGCCTGCAGCCTTCTCCGCCCGCGGCATGATTCTCTCCGTAATACCGGAGTATACTATCCCGAAGGCACGTTGCAAATCGGTGGCGAAGGTAATGAACCCGTGGCCTATCGCGACATATGCCACATCGAAATCTTTCAGGCGCGTCTCGTGAGGTGTGAGGTATTTTCGTCCTAGCGTGAAGAAAGTCAAAGCTGCCGCAGCCAAGACAAGTGAGGTTTGTAGTAGTTCGTTAAGTGCGAATGGTTGGTATCCGGAGCCGCCGAACGGTAGTATGGCGTAGAGGAGCGGCGGATATACGCCAATCGCGACGCAAAGCGCAGCCGCGCCAAGCATCCCGGCCTTCATTAAGAGGGGCGGATCGCTGGCTTCAATTGTTCCGGGGCGGAGGAACGCGAAGTAACCGAGTTTCAGAAATGAAAGGAACGTGCCAAATGATGCGATTTCAAGGAGTATAAACAGAAGCGTGTTACTTTCTTGAGCAGCCGTTACGACCATGCCCTTTGACACGAAGCCGTTGAATAGAGGTACACCAGAAATTGAGAACGCTGCAATCCAGAACGCTATTGCGGTAACAGGCATCTTCCGCATGAGTCCGCCCAACTTATCGAGAGTGTTCTCACCAGTCTTCCAGACGATTACGCCGACGGTCATGAAGAGCAACGCCTTGTAGAGTATGTGGTTGAATACATGCGCCATTGCCCCATCCAGAGCAAGTTGGGCTATCTGCGGTGATATCCCGGGCCAACTTGCCAGCCCAACGCCAGCAACCATGTAACCTACCTGCGAAACGATGTGGTAGGAGAGAAGTTTCCTCATGTTCGTCTGAAAAACCGCGAAACTTACCCCGTACACTGCCATAACAGCGCCCATGAAAGCCACGAGCTCCGTGCTGGGTTGCGCGCGAGCGAGTAGATACACTGCAGCTTTCGTCGTGTAGACGCTTAGGAAGACAGACGCTGCGATATGCGCCCGCGGGTAGGCGTCAGGCAGCCACGTGTGTAATGGAATCATACACACGTTGACGCCAATTCCAATAATGATGAAGAGTGAGGGCCAGAATCCAGCAATTGGGCCTACGGTAGGGTTGGCGCCTTGAAGAACGAGTAGGGTGATGCCAGCCGCAAGCATCGCACCTCCGAAACCATGGAAGAGCAGATACCGGTACCCAGCCTGAACAGCCTCACCTCTAGCTTCCCAGATGAGTAGTAACGATGTTATCGCCATGAGTTCCCAGAAAATTAGAAGAGTGATCCAATCCCCTGCGAACACAACACCTAACGACGTTCCCGCGTACAGCATCGCAAACATGTGCATCCAAGGCTTGGCGAATCCAGCTGCATAGAGTACCGCCAAGAATGTGATTGTTGCAAAGATCACTCCCATCAGATAGGACAGGCTATCAACTCTCATCAGAACCAATCGGTAGCCCATGAACGGCAGGCCCCATTCGGATGCGTGAGGTAGGGAAACCGTATCAATCAGGGCTAGGCCAGCGAGAATAACGAGAAACGCTTGCCGCACTCTTCCTCTGAAGAGCCAGACTACTATCGGGCCACCAAGCAGGAATATAATGAACGGTGGAACCGTAACGCCTGCAACGAAGTTTCCGGTGGCCACTATACCAGCCCCCGTAATTGCTGCAGCAACTCTACTCGCTATCTCTAGCGGGCCGTAAGGCATCGTCGTCCAGACGCCTAACGCGAGTGTACCGGTCGCGGTCGCGATGATGGGACCAAGGAGGAATCTTCGAGCTTCACCTGGAGCTCCATCGAAGGGGCGGAGGAAAGCTCGAAAGATGATTGGCATGAAGTAGGCGAGGTTCAATACTCCAGAGATTACGAGTACAAAGAGTATCCACCAATATCCTCCGTTCCACGCGCCTACCGAAAGGTACCATTTGCCCACAAACCCCGCTAACGGAGGGAGTCCCGCCATGCTCAACGTGGCTAGGAAGAAAGCGAACATTGTTACCGGCATTTTCTTACCGATCCCATCCAACTCTGAGACTTTTGTTTTTCCAGTTTCGACTGAGATGGCGCCCGCAACGAAGAACATTGTAAGTTTCCCGAACGCGTGGGCTGCGATTAGGAAGACCGCAGCTATGACGGCTGCACTGCGTCCGTCTGCATTGACTCCCAGAGGAGAGAGGATGGCAGCTGCGAGTATAATGTAGCTTAGTTGGCTTATCGTGGAATATGCTAATCGCAACTTTAAGTTGTCTTGCGTTAGGGCGAATAAGGATCCCACGAGTATGGTTATGACGGCTACTGCAATCACGAGGTTCTGAAGGCCAAGCGACTGCATCAAGGTCGGTCCATATAGAAACAACAATACCCTGAGGAGACCGAATACTCCCGCCTTCACGACTGCAACCGCATGAAGTAATCCGCTTACCGGTGTGGGGGCGATCATGGCGCTCGGCAACCAACCGTGTTCTGGGACGAGAGCGGCTTTCACACCAAACCCAACGAAGAGCAAGACAAAGGCTACTCTAGCGAATTCCAGTGGGATTGATCCAACTGTTTGGTTTCCTCCTGGCATGAATGTGATCGCTGCGCCCCCTCCCGCGCCTAGCAGGGCAAGCATTCCGACGAGAACAGCGGCGCCTCCGCCGAGCGTGTAGACCAGATATTTGCGGCCAGCTCTGAAGGCTTCCTCAGTTTGATTGTGGACGACTAGAGGGTAGGTGGAGACAGTGAGGATTTCGTAGAAGACGAACAGGGTTAGGAGATTTGCAGCCACTGAAACCCCCATCGTTGCTCCGATCACAAGCGCGAAGCATGCGAAGTAACGAGTCTGTGAGTGCTCCTTCAACCCGCGCATGTAACCCGTCGAGTACACCGTTGTGATGATCCAAAGAAACGACGCAAGGCTCGCGAACATCAGCCCCAGGCCATCAGCCCAGAGCACAAGTTGCAGGTCGGGGTGAGATGACATGAGCGCTAATGTGACCGATACGGTCTGGCCGTTGAAGACCTGTGGCAGATTGAAGACGGCACAAAGAAATGTGCCTACCGAGATAACGAGGGAGATTGATTCCCGTACGTTTGGATGATTTCTAAACGCGACGATTATCAGTGCGCCGAAAAATGGCAGCCCCACTGTGCCAATCAGCGCCAGTTGATTGAAGTCTGTCAATGTCTAAGCCTCCTAATCTTCCAGGGATCTAGGGTTCCATACGCTCTGTGAACTAGGACGATGAGTGCAAGTCCAACCGCCTCCACACCTGCGCCAACAACTATGGAGAAGAGAACGAGTGTGTTGGCCATCAAGTTGGATACGTGTCCAAGACCTGATGAGAATAAGGCGAGGTTGGTGCCGAACACGACGATTTGGAAGGAGATGATGGTCTTTAACAGGTTCCGTGAGTAGAACATTGAGAAAAGCCCGAGGAAGAATAGAATCGTGGCCGCAGTTGCGAAAACTGTCTGATCCGTTATCACGCTCGTTCCTCCTTAGAAAGCAGGTTGACCACTCCGATCATTGCGGCAGCGAAGATGATGATTAGAATGAGCAGGTCCCAGGGCCTGAACATCCAAATGAACGCTAGAATGCCTTCTGTCGGCTGGGAAGGCGATTGTGGGAGGGAAGATGCGCCGGAAAAAAGTGAGTAGGATGACGCGGCGACGATGAGGATCGTGATAGTTGCGAGCAGTGCGGCGAGCTTGCGGTTGCCGATGTCTAGTTTCGATTCCCCAGTCATCAATACAACGGTCATTAGCATCACTGACATCGCGCCAGCGAACATAGTGATGTGTAGGAGGCCAACCACAACGCCCTGATAGATTGTGAAAATAACGCCTAGAACGAGGCTCGCGTAAAACAGCATGATGACGGTCACTGAGATGGATTTCGAAAAGATAGCCGCAATGATGGTTACTAAGAGAGCTGCGGAGAGGAGTAACGCTACTTCCGTCACCAATCTTACCACCTCAACACCATGACTAAACCGAGCTGAATCAGGCTCAGTGGTGTAATCACCATCCAAAACAGTCGAGCTGCTTGGTCGATTCTGACTCGGGCTAGGGCCGTTTTTATTGTGAAGATTAGAAATCCGACTGCAAACAATTTGACGATGAAGTAGATGAAGTATAGAATGCTCTGCAGAATTGGGTCAGCGAAAAGTATGGGGCCGAGGGGGCCGCCCAAGAATAGGCTCACAGCAAGTGCAGAAAGAAAGGCGTAGCCCAGCTCTTTTGTAAGTTTAATATAAGCGAGAGGCCTGCCCGAGAATTCGGTCATCCAACCTCCGACAATCTCCGTCTTGGCGCTCGGAATATCGAAGGGAGGTTTCTCCAATTCTGCTAAGGCCGCGACTATGAAGACACAGAAACTGATAGGGGCCAGAACTATGAACCAAATATTCTGTTGTGCAGCAACTATGCCACTGATTGAAAGGCTGCGAGCCAACAGAGCTGGTGCAACTAAAGCGACGATTAATGGTACTTCATAACCGGTATACTGCACCACCAAACGACCGATCGAAATTATAGACCACCTTCCGCCCGCCGCGTAGCCCAGCATCGTCGCCATGAGAGCGGAAAATCCGAGGATGAAGAATACGAAGAGAAGGTCGTAGTCGTTGCTAACGATCGCTTGTGATCCCAGTACTGGGATGAAGATAGTCCCTATTGCAGGTGCCGAAAAGAAAAGTGAGGGGCCGAGAAGGAAAACGAATTTGTCAGCAATCTCTGGAATAATCTCTTCTTTTGATGTAAGCTTGAAGAAATCAGCGACAGGTTGCAAAATTCCGAATGGTCCCGCTAGGATAGGGCCTCTTCGCGATTGCATGCGCGCTTGTGTTTTTCGGTCGAGCCAATCGAAGATGAATCCTATCCAAACGAAAAATGTTAGGCCAGGGAAAAGCAGGATTTCGAAGAGTTGGGTTGCAATCATTTAGGGGCTCAGGCCTCCGACGATCATAAGCCACCAACTTACGATGAGAATAACTCCAGAGCCACCAGCCAAGAAGAGTAGAGGGTAGAAGTACGTCGTTGCCGCGAAGGACCCTGCGAGTAAGAGAGCGAAAGCTTCTACGATCATGAAGAGGGTTGCGTACACGAATAGTTCAGAGCTGTACGTGCCCCGCGGAGCGACTTCTTCTTCACCACCTGTGAATGGTTGATATTTGTCTCCCTTCCCCGAAGATCTCTTTCCGAGTCTTCCCACGAGTAAGTAGATGACCAGGTCCGCGACGATAATCAGGAGTGGGCCAGCGACTACCATGATGTCGAAGGCGGTCAACTTTCGACTGTCTTCCTCATGATGAGGTCGGCCTTGTTTGGTGTGGCAAGTTCGAATTGTTTGGTTAATTCTAATGCTCTGAAGGCGCAATTGTCAACGCACTCGCCGCAGAAGATGCAGGTTGATAAATCGAAGAGGGGACGCTTGACTGGTAGCTCTCTGTCACCTACTTTTCTGGTGCCCTTGTCGATCATTGTGATGACACCTGCTGGGCAGACGACTGCGCAAACTTGGCAGCCGGTGCACTTCTCGGGATCGACGTCGAGCTTGCCGCGGAAGCGGTCGGGTAGTTGAATTGGTTTGTAGGGGTAAGCTTCGGTGGTTGGTTTCTCAAGCATCAGCCGGAACATTTCAGGGATAACTGCGCCTACTTTTCTGGGCGGCAATCAGTGGGCCTCCTTGAATTTTGAGCGGTTTGCGTCAAATCGTTCTGGGAAATAGTGCTTGATTCCATATTGGCGGAGTTGTTCTCCTGACCATGTCCATTGCTTCTGCGATTCAGTGTCAAGGAATGACATACGGTCCATGCAACCAAAGCATGGATCGATTGCCGTGAGGACCATTGGCACATCCGCAAGTGTCTGTCCCTTCAGAAGTT
>Ga0187769_10002784_pt1 | contig 10328 bp, 7 predicted proteins | sample 0116_SJ02_MP02_1_FD_133140 | JGI IMG/M metagenome (GOLD analysis project Ga0187769, IMG submission 133140) | Tropical peat soil microbial communities from peatlands in Department of Meta, Colombia - 0116_SJ02_MP02_10_MG | ecosystem: Environmental > Terrestrial > Soil > Wetlands > Peat | place... | reverse complement strand
GAGGGAAGGTTGTAAAGGAGGCTTGGGCCTCAAGGTCCTCATCTTTGTCGTCGCGATTTTTGGCATCCCAGCCGCATCCAATTCGCCCTTCTCCAGGTTGGAAAGAATCTCCTTTGCCCGATCGATCACCTTCTGGGGAAGGCCTGCCAGTCGCGCCACTTGAATCCCATAGCTCCGATTTGTCCCCCCTTCCACAATTTTCCGGAGGAAGATAATCTCCCCGCCCCACTCCTTGACCGCCACATTGTAATTCTTGACCCTCTCCTTTGTAAGGGCCAATTCGGTCAATTCATGGTAGTGTGTCGCAAAGAGGGTCTTGGGTCTAAGAGAAGGGTGGTCGTGAAGAAACTCAGCCACTGCCCACGCGATGCTCAACCCGTCAAACGTGCTGGTTCCCCTTCCTATTTCATCTAAGACAACAAGGCTCCGCGAGGTGGCCTGATTCAGGATGCGAGCGGTCTCCATCATCTCCACCATGAAGGTGCTTTGTCCCCGCATGAGATTATCCAGAGCGCCAATCCGTGTGAAGACCCGGTCCACCACAGCAATCTTGGCCTCACTGGCGGGAACGAAACATCCCATCTGAGCCATTAAGATGATGAGCGCCACCTGTCTTAAATAAGTGGATTTCCCTGCCATATTTGGCCCGGTAATGATCAGAAGCTGATGGCCTTGGGAATCCATTTGAGTGTCGTTCGGCACGAATCTTTCCGAAAGCCCCATCCGCTCCAGGACAGGATGCCTTCCGTCACGGATGATGATTTCATCCTCTTCGTCCACGTTGGGCCGGACATAGTTATATCGATCAGCAATCTCTGCCATGGAACCCAGGATATCGATGATCGCGATAGCTGAAGCCGTTCGTTGAAGCCTCGGGGTTTCATCTGAGACTCGTTTCCTCACCTCTTCGAAGAGCCGGTATTCGAGTTGACAGATCGCTTCTTCAGCACCTAACACCTTGGTCTCAAATTCCTTGAGCTCCGGAGTGATAAACCGTTCGGCATTGACCAAAGTCTGCTTTCTGATGAAATGATCCGGGACCAGGTGAAGATTGCTTTTGGTCACCTCAATATAATATCCAAAGACTTGGTTATATCGAACCTTCAAAGACGAAATCCCTGTCCTCTTCCTCTCCTCTGCTTCCAATTCAAGGATCCAACCCTTCCCCTCCCGACCGACTTCTCTCAAACCATCCAGTTCCTTGTCATACTTCGGCTTTATAATCCCTCCCTCTCTAATCGTCAGGGGTGGGTGATCGACGATGGAAGATTCCAGAAGTTGACAAAGGTCTTCAAAATCCTCAATCTGAGATATGAACTCCTTGAGGATCGGGGCATCCAGGGGATCGAGATTCGCTTTTAGAAGAGGCAGACTTTGGAGGGAATTTTTTAGTCCGATGAGGTCCCGGGCATTGGCGTGTCCGAGGAAAATCCGGGAGGTCAATCTTTCGATGTCCTGAATTCCTTTCAAGGATTCTCTCAGCCGCTTCCTTTCTATCATTTTCTCCTTCAGTTCGGAGACCCCCTCCAAACGGCTCTCGATCTCCTTGACATCCATCAGCGGATAGTTCAACCACTGTTTCAACGTTCGACTTCCCATCAGGGTGATCGTTTCATCCAAAAGCCAGAAGAGAGACCCCCTTTTGCCCTGCTCAAAAAGGGATTGAGTAAGTTCTAAATTCCTCTTCGTCACTTCGTCGATGACCATGAAGTCCTGTACCCTGTAAAAAGAGAGGGGGCGGACGTGGGAGAGAGGCTTTTTCTGGTTCTCCTCGGCGTAGCGAAGAACCATGCCGGCGGCTTGGGCAGCCAAGGGGGCTTTCTGCATGACCGAATTCCATTCTTTTTCACTGAAAGAAGAAACAGTGTCGAATTTCGGGTCATCCAAATAGGTAATCAAACCACTTTCAAAACTCTCTTTGAACCCTTCAAAACAGGGATGTTCCTGAAATTTCTTCAGGGATAATATCTCTTTCGGTTCGTTCCGAAGGGCTTCGCTCAGAAAGGCTTCAAGTCCCGAGATTTGACAGGCTTTTAATTCGCCCGTGGAAATGTCCAAAAAGGCAACTCCAAAGACTTCTCCTTCCGCATAGAAGCCCATCAGGTAATTATTCTCGCCCGTCCCTAACTGGATCGAGTCCGTTACCAGGCCAGGAGTAAAAACTCTGACCACTTCTCTCTTGACGATTCCCTTTGCAAGCTTTGGGTCTTCCACCTGGTCACAAAGCGCAACCTTGTATCCCTTCTGCAATAGTTTGGAGATGTAGGCCTCGGCGGCAAAATAGGGAACCCCGCACAGAGGGACACTATCTTTTTGACCTTTATCCCGTGACGTAAGTGCAATATCCAGTTCTCGGGAGCCCACGTGCGCATCCTCAAAGAACATCTCGTAGAAATCCCCCATCCGGAAGAAAAGGATGGAATCCGGATATTGACTCTTAATCTGGAGATACTGCTTGATCACGGGAGTCAGGGGTTTTGTCGTCATTTGAAAAATAATCTAACAGAATCCGGTGGGGTTGTAAAATGGAAAACCGGAGAGAATTCGGAGTTTGGTAGGGAACGGTTTCAAACCGTTCCGTACAGGAGTTCGGTGAGGAGGCTTTTTGTAATCAGGGAAAGAGGGGCAATAGGTCAAGCCCCATGGTTTCAGGAAATCCCAGCATAATATCCATATTTTGAACGGCTTCGCCGGAGGCCCCCTTCACCAGGTTGTCAATTGCTGTGACGACAACAGCTCGGTCATCGGGCTCACTTACCGCAACGCCGATATCACAAAAATTAGAACCCTTCACATCCTTTGTGTTGGGGAGTCTCCCTTTGGGGTAGATTCGAACAAAGGGCTCTCCTTGGTAATGATCGTGAAAGGCATCGAGTAACTCTTCGGTCTTTGTCTTTTTTGTGAGATGGACATAGAGGGTGGATAAGATCCCACGGTCCATCGGAATGAGATGGGGAACGAAGGTAACTTTGATCTCTTTCCGAGCCAGCTGGCTCAGTTCCTGATCGATCTCTGGAGTGTGCCGGTGAGCAAAGATCTTGTAGGCTTTCACCCCCTCATTCACCTCGCAGAAGAGAGAATCGAGAACCACATCCCTGCCTGCTCCGCTCACACCGGATTTGGAATCAACCACAATGCCCTCAAGGGAGATCAGTCCTTTTTTGACCAGGGGGATTAGGCCAATCAACGCCCCGGTAGGATAGCAACCCGGATTCCCGACGATCTTCGCCACTCGAATCTTGTCCCGGTGGAGTTCGGGAAGACCGTAGACCGACTCGGAAAGAAGATCCGCCGCTGTATGCTTTTGGTACCATTTCTCATAGATGTTAGCGTCTCTAAGTCTGAAATCCGCGCTAAGATCGATGATGCGTTTTCCTTGCCGATAAAATTTCGGGACGATTTCCATAGCGGTCTTGTGAGGAACGGCTGTAAAGAGAAAGTCCGTCTTATCTGAAATCCGTTCGGCGGAAAGCTCTTCGCACTTGATCCGGATTTGATTCGTGAGCGCTGGGAAGACCTGTTCAATCTCTACCCCAGCGTATTTTTGTGACGTCAAGGCCGTGATTTCAATCTCTGGGTGATGGATCAGGAAGCGAAGAAGTTCCAATCCGGTATATCCTGTTGCTCCGATGATACCTACTCGTGTTCTCATCGATTTCCTCTTCGAAAAAAAGAGTTCCTTGAGTTCATTGGGTTTATTGAGTTTGTTGGGTTTACCGGGTTCAGATGCAAATAATCCAAATAACTCAAGTAACCCAATAACTCCATAACAAAAAAGGGAGGTTCCATGACCTCCCTTTTTTTAACTGAATCAATGTGGTCATGGAACTATCTCTTAGAGAACTGCGGTCTCCGCCTGGCTCCTCTCCTTCCGTACTTCTTCCGCTCCTTGACCCTTGAATCCCGCGTGAGAAACCCAGCTTTTTTCAGAACGTCTTTAAAATCGGCGTTGTACTGGAGAAGAGCTTTTGAAATCCCATGACGGATGGCAACGGACTGCCCGGAGATGCCTCCTCCCCGAACATTCACTTTGATATCGAATTGGTTCCGGGTTCCAGTCAGCTCTAAGGGTTGAAGGGTGACCATTTCACAAGTTTCTCTCCCAAAATATTCTTTCACCGCCCTCTCGTTGATAACAAACTTTCCTTCTCCCGGTTCAAGCCAAACCCTCGCAATGGAAGTCTTTCTCTTGCCTGTGGCATAAATAGGCTCTGTCACTTTTTTCTCTCCTCTTTCACCCCTTCGGTCTCCTCCCTTGCGGGGGAGGGGAACTATTTGCGCTTATTATTTTGGTTCGAATGGAATAGGTTTCTGCGCCTCGTGCGGATGGTTCGGGCCTGCGTAAATCTTCAGCTTTCGAAGCATCTGACGCCCCAAACTGTTTTTGGGAAGCATCCCCTTCACCGCCATCCTGATTATCTCCGTTGGCTTTTTCACCAACAGCTTTTCAGCAGTCGTCTCTTTAATCCCGCCGGGATAACCGGTATGATGATAGTAGACCTTGTCTTTCATCTTCTTTCCAGTCAACGAGATTTTCTCGGCATTGATCACGACGACAAAATCCCCCGTATCGACATGAGGGGTATAAGAAGGTTTATTCTTCCCCTTCAATATCTTTGCCAATTCGGTAGACAGTCTCCCCAAAACCTTTCCCTCGGCATTCATCAGATACCATTGACGGTTCAATTCTTCTTTTTTCGCTTGGTAGGTCTTCATCCCGTTACCCTTAGCTATCTAAATTTTCTAATACATCGTTTAGGTTTATGTCAAGAAGGGTGCCCTATCTTATCTTTCTCTTGTTCGTGATATGCTCCTCCCAAAACAGGACGACCGGGCTCGCGATATAGACCGTAGAATAAGTGCCGGTCACGATCCCGACAATAAGTGCGATGGTGAATTCACGGAGGACCTGTCCGGCGAAAAAGAAGAGAATCAGTACCGATATCATGACTGTTCCTGTGGTCAAGATCGTTCGACCGAGGCATTCGTTGATACTTTCGTTAAAAACCGTAACAAGGTCTGTCTTCTTCATCTTCTTGATATTCTCTCTCACTCGGTCAAAAATGACGATGGTATCATTGATGGAGAAGCCAATAATCGTAAGGATGACAGCCATCAGGGATAAATTATATTCCAGGTTTAGGACAGAGATAGCTCCATAGGTTACGGCAATATCGTGAAATAACGAGATCACGCCGCCAAGCCCATAAGAAAACTTGTGGAATCGAAGGGCAATATAAATCATGATCCCCAAGAGAGAGAGTATGACCGCCCACGCCGCTTTTTGCTTCAAATCTCTCCCAACCATCGGGCCAACAACCTGAACACTTTGGATATCCGGAGTCTTTTCTCTAAACCGCTCCTGGAGAGCGGTTTGGATGCCCTTGGCTATGACCTCAATGTCTTCTGAGCTCTTCTCGACACGGATCAAAAATTCGTTCTCTCCTCCGAAGTTCTGAACGACTGCTTCCTTCGAACCAGAAATCTCCAAAGCACTTCGGACCTCCGAGATATCTACAGGCTTCGAGAATTTGACCTGAATGACTGCTCCCCCTGCGAAATCAACCCCATTTCTCAATCCGCCATGATATAGAACGGAGCCAATGGTCACGAGAATGGCCAGTGTTGAAACCCAGAGGGTAATTTTCTTCATCCCTATAAAATCGTAATGGGTACCCGGTCGAATCAATTCCATGAGACAGTTTCCTCTTACCCCTTAAATGCTCAATCGTTTAATCGCAAATTTAAGTGTAATGAAATCGTAGATCACTCTTGTGACAAAAACGGCCGTGAAGAGGTTGGCCAAAAGACCGATACACAGCGTCACGGCAAATCCTTTCACCGGACCGGTTCCGAACTGGTAGAGAATGACCCCCGAGATCAGAGCCGCTACGTGGGAGTCGAAAATAGCCGTGAAGGCGCGGTGGTAACCTTGATCGATCGCCATTCGAATCGTCTTTCCTATTCTCAACTCTTCTTTAATTCTTTCATTAATCAAAATATTCGAATCGACCGCCATTCCTATGGTCAGGACTAAACCAGCAATGCCAGGGAGGGTCAAAGTCGCCCGGAAAAGAGCGAGCACTGCCATGGTCAAAATCACGTTCAAAATAAGAGCGGAATCAGCAATCAACCCTGAATATTGATAGTAAACCACCATGAAAATGGCCACAACAATCCCGCTTAGCAGGACGGAGATAATCCCTTTGTGGATCGAATCCTGCCCAAGAGAGGGTCCCACTGTCCGCTGTTCAAGGATCTTGACGGGTGCAGGCAGTGCCCCGGATCTCAGAACTACAGCCAGATCCTTGGCCTGATCCGTCGTGAAACGGCCAGTGATCTGTGCCCTTCCCCCTGCAATCCTCTCCTGAATCACCGGAGCAGAATAGACGTTGTTATCTAAAATGATGGCCAGTCTCTTCTTCACATTGGCAGCGGTAATCTGCTCAAAAAGTCTCGCTCCCACATCTGTAAACTCCATGGCCACATAAGGTTCGTGGAATTGTGAATCGAGCGCTACCCGAGCATCCTTTATAAATTCACCGGTCATCAGGGTTCTCTCTTTCAGCAGTAAAGGGATCTTCCTCACCGCCCCTGTCTGCCGGTCCACGGATTTCTCATACAGGATAACGTCTCCAGGAGGGATATTCCCCTTCAATGCCTCCTCAATGTTTCCCTCTTCGTCCACCAGCTTGAATTCCAACAGAGCTGTCTGGCCGATTAAATTGATCGCCCTCTGGGGATCCCTGATCCCAGGGAGCTGAACCAAGATTTGATCCGTCCCTTGAAGGGTTATCTCGGGTTCTGAAACGCCAAATTGGTCGATTCGATTTCGGATGATCTCCAAGGCCTGATCAATCGCTCTCCTCTTTACAGTATCTATTTCCTTACTGTCCAGGAGCATCTGAACCTTCCAGATCCCTCCTTCTCCTGAAGACGACAGCTCGCGCAACATGGTAAACCGCGTTCCGAGTAGATTATCCACCTTCTCCTTAGCTCCGGAGAATTCGAGAACGATCCGATCCTTCTCTCTTTCCAATTTTCCAACCGGAATTCCTTGGTCCTTGAGCTCGTCCCTCAGATTATTCTTGATCTGCTCTATATAGCTTTCTACAGCCTTTTCACCCTCTACGGTCAGGAGGAGGTACATGCCTCCCTGTAAGTCAAGGCCGAGATGGACCTTCTCGGAAGGCAGGATCTTACTCCACCACGGGGGCAATTGGGAAGTTACAGAGGGCACAAGAAGAAGGATGGCAAAAACAGCGATGGCCCCGTAAAGTATTGCTTTCCACCTCAGGGTCTTCAACATGCGAAGCTCCTCGTGTGAATGATTTTCCCCGCCCGCCGACAGGCTACCAAAATGAAACCAAGGGTCACATTGCACCCTTGGTACCGAGTAACATAGCTTATTCTAAGAGATTTTGCAAGAAAAAAACTTCCCCTCTCCCTCTGCACAAACCAGAGAGGGAGAAGGGGCCCCAGGTTTAACCGGTGATGAAGGAAGAGACGGGAGGCATGCTACTTCATATCACTCCATTTACCGTATCTCTCCCTTAAAATTCGATGGAGGATTTTCCCGGTGGGCGTCATTGGCATTTCTTCGTCTTTGATGAAATCGATCGATTTGGGAATTTTATATCCTGCGATCTTCCCCCTGCAGTGGTCGATAAGTTCTTTCTCGGTTGCCGTTTTCCCTTGATGGAGGGCGACCACGGCCTTCACCGACTCTCCCCATTTCTCATGGGGGATTCCAATCACTGCCACATATTTAATGGCAGGATGAGATCCCAAAACATTTTCAATCTCTGAGGGAAAAACATTTTCACCGCCAGTGATGATCATGTTCGCCTTTCGGTCCACCAGGACATAATATCCATCCGGATCCCGATAGGCCATATCCCCTGCGGAGAACCATTCCCCCTGGAAGACCGACTTCGTCTTTTCGGGATCTTTCCAATATTCTTTGAAAACGCCCGCTGTCCGTGAATAGAGTTCTCCTACCTGTCCGCTCGAGACTTCGTGGCCGTTCTCATCCAGAATTTTTATTCGATCGGACCCCCAGATTTCCCTTCCGATGGAACCTAACTTCTTGAATTGCTCTTCCGGCCTGAGAAGCGTCACGAGACCCGCTTCGGTCGAACCATAGGCCTCCCAGAGTTCTGCTTTCTTAAAATATTCCATGATGGCCGTTTTAGTATCTTTCCGGGCGGGCGCAGAGGAGATCAAGAGCTGCCGTATCGAACTCACGTCGATTTTCTTTTTTATCTCGTCAGGGAGTGCCAGCATCATGATGTAATGAGTGGGAACAAGCGACGTAAACGTAATTTTTTCTTTTTCAATCGTCTTCAACAGGTCGAGCGGGTCAAAACTGACCATATTGTAGACGAAGACCCTTCCGCTTGCATAGGTATAGGCAAATGAATAAAAGATCGAGTTGATATGGCACATGGGCATGACGAGCATGACGCAATCGTCCGGCCGAATACCCATACAGAGATCGCTCAGCAGGTACTGGCCAAGGTTACCTTCATGGGTCCGAACGACCCCCTTGGGCTTTCCAGTCGTTCCTGAAGTATACATCAGGTTCCAGGGATCATCCGCATCGACCATCACATCCGGCTCCGCGGGGGAAGCCTTGGCAATGATCGATTCGTAGTGCTCATAACCCTCCGGTGCTTTTCCATCTCCCCAGAAAACGTAATTCGCCGGCGGGACATTGGAGAGTTTACTTCGGATCGAATCGACCACCTGGACAAATTCCTTGGCCACGAAAAAGGCCTTGCATTCAGAATGCTTGATCACATACTCTATCTCTGGAGCTGCAAGCCTGAACATAATGGGAACCGTGATCTGTCCTCCCTTCGCAGCCGCCGCGTAAATTTCCATCCACTCGACACAGTTGTAAGCTAATATGGCAAAGCGATCTCCTTTCTTTACACCCATCTTGTCTAAAGCGTTGGATAATCGACAGCTCCTGTCGTTCCACTCTTTGAAAGTCATCTTGCGAAGCTTATCCGCCGCCCCCGGCTTATCCGGGTAGTGCATGGCCATCATTTTAAGAACCGTTCCTGCCGTCATCCATTTACTGACTGTCATAAACTCACCTCCTGCTTAATTCCCAGGCCTTGCACCTGAGGGGTAGCAATTTAGTATCAGTTAGTTACTTCAAAACCATCGTGGTTTTTTTGCATCCCATTACCATTACGCCGAAACTTTGTCAAGGAGAAATTATAATGTTATAAAAAGGACTTGTTATCATATTGTTTTTGGTGTATATAGCCAAAAAAGAAAGAAAGGGGGATTTTGTACAATGGAAATTGAAGGATACATTTTTCCGGACGATTTATATTACCATAAAGAGCATTTTTGGGCAAGAGTTGAAGGGAATATTGTGGTGACGGGCACAAACGATTTTGCCCAAAAATTGGCAGGTCAGATCGTTTATGTCGAGTTGCCTTCTCCGGGCAGAGCCGTCGAGCAAGGCAAGCCTTGCGGCTCAATGGAGTCTGGCAAATGGGTCGGAAGAGTCTATGCTCCGGTCTCTGGAAAAGTGGAATCGTCCAATCAAGCCCTCGAAGAGAACCCTGAGCTGATCAACGAGAGCCCGTATGAAAAAGGGTGGATATGCAGGATCAACCCTTCTAACCTTCAGGAAGAGCTTAAGAACCTGTTAAAAGGAGAAAGCCTGGTCGAGTTTGTAAAGTCTGAGATCGACCGGGTTAAAAAGATGAAGAAGTAAATTACGGTGCGATGATCGTGCCTGAAGGTTTGGTCTTTTGACTTTTAGATGTTCAAAAAAGAAACATCAACTGAATTCTTCATCTCTCGCCTCTCAAAACGTGTAATTCCAACCGATTCTTTCTCCCTTTATCCCCAATAGACTAGATTTTCGCTTAAGAAATTATAATTCCAAGTTATGTAAAAAACTATATGATTACAATAAGTTGTTTAATTTTATAATCAATTTTTGGGGAATATGCAAATTTTTTTAGAAAGATCTTGACAACGGCGTTCATATTCTTTAGAATATGTGAAAAAATGAACAGCATAGACGACTGGCAAGCGTTACCGTGAACATAGCCCACTCGTTTTCATTGAAAAGTGGGGGTTCGTATCTTATTATTAGTCCAGTGACTTTCTTATCCAGCTAATATTCCATCATATAGCATAGCATCGAGGTGAGAGATGGATTCGTACCAAAAAGAGAATTCTTTCCTGTCAGAAGTGGCTCAGGCCAGCGGTGAGACCATCCAGGCCTGTTATCAATGCCAGAAGTGCTCGGCGGGCTGTCCGGTCGCTTACGCCATGGACATCCTTCCCAACCAGGT
>Ga0187769_10002783_pt1 | contig 10328 bp, 6 predicted proteins | sample 0116_SJ02_MP02_1_FD_133140 | JGI IMG/M metagenome (GOLD analysis project Ga0187769, IMG submission 133140) | Tropical peat soil microbial communities from peatlands in Department of Meta, Colombia - 0116_SJ02_MP02_10_MG | ecosystem: Environmental > Terrestrial > Soil > Wetlands > Peat | place... | reverse complement strand
TCGGTCGGGAGTTTCCGCGGATCGCCGAGGTGAAACTCGCAAGTCTATCGGACCGGGAACTCTACCTCGTGACCGTGGCCCATGGGGATGGAGGGCAGTTCGAGCACTGGGTCGGCGACGGCCACACTCCTTGGGTGCGCGTGAGCCGACCCGAGGACGAGGTGTTCCGCGCAGAACTCGGGAAAGACGGGTGTCTTTACCTCGTGTCTCGGAAGAACGCGCCTCGCGGCCGGGTGCTGCGCGTCAAACCGCCGAAGTGGGTCCTCGCCGATGCGGACATCCTAGTACCGGAGCGAGAGTGGGTCGTGGACGACATCGTGGCCACTCCCGGTCACCTGTACCTCCAGCAACAGCTCGGCGGGGTCGGTCGTCTCGACCGTCTCGACCTGCGGACGGGGGAGCTCGCCGAAGTGCCCCTTCCCGCAAGCTCGGCGCTTCGTCAGGTGGCCGCCCTGGCCGGGGATTCCGTCGTGCTCGGGGTCACGACGTTCCTCGCGCCCCCGGAATATCTCGTGGCGGAGGCGGGCCGTCCCCCCCGCCCCACGCCGCTCTCGACCCCCTCCCCCACCGACCTTTCGGGATGGGAGGTCGTCCGGGAGTATGCGACCTCGAAGGACGGCACCCGCGTACCCGTGAGCATCATCGCGCCCAAGGGGACGCCCCGGGACGGGTCACGGCCCCTCCTCCTCACGGGCTACGGCGGCTACGGCATCTCCCTCGCCCCGAGCTACGTGCTCTGGTGGCAGCCGTGGCTCGAGCACGGCGGTCTTCTCGCCATCGCCAATCTTCGCGGGGGCGGAGAGTTCGGGGAAGAGTGGCATCGGGCGGGGATGCTCACGAAGAAGCAGAACGTGTTCGACGATTTCATCGCGTGCGCCGACCATCTCTGCGAGCGGCGGTACACCACTCGGGAACGGCTGGGGATTTTCGGTGGAAGCAACGGCGGACTCCTCATGGGCGCCGTCCTCTCGCAGCGTCCCGACCTTGCCCCGGCCGTGGTCGCCGACGTGGGGGTCTTCGACTCCCTCATCTCCGAGCACGAGCCGAACGGCCAGTTCAACATCACCGAGTTCGGAACCGTCAAGGACCCAGAGCAGTTCCGCGCGCTCCTCGCGTACTCCCCCTACCACCACGTGCGCGAAGGGACGCCGTATCCCGCCGTGCTCCTGTCCACCGGGGAGAACGACCGCCGGGTGAACCCCATGCATTCCCGGAAGATGGCGGCGCGACTGCAAGCCGCGAGCTCGTCGGGGGAGCCGATCCTGTTGCGCACCAGTGGGAATTGGGGACACGGGCCGACGTCCGTCGGCGAGCTGGTCGACGTGTTCGCGGACCACCTGGCATTCTTCGAGAGCCGTCTCGTGCCTCGACGACCGGCGTCGGCGAGGACCCACGCGCGTCGCCGTTCGGTGCCGCGGCGCGCCCGGCGGTAGGCGGGAGCGACGTGCCTGTTGTTGCGGGCTGATCTCGGACGGTGCGGAGTGGCCGCATATTGCGCGAGTCGAGGCGTTGAAGCGCCCGGCACCGTGCCCTCGAAGCGGTCGGCCGCGCGAGTGAATTCCCGAGCGGTGGCCGCGTGAGGCGTTTTCGTGCAAAGTTAAAGAAGACGAACCCGGACCTCGGCGGCCGAGGGCGTGCAAATGCGGGACACTGCTCGACGGCTCCGGGGCTCACGGGGGCGGCTGCGACCACGCCGCGCGATGGCCATTCTATTGATCGTGGCCATCTCAGCTTTTGCCTTGGCGGTCACGGCCGTCCTTCCGACTCCCGCCCGAGCCGTCTCTCCCGCGGCGGCGACCTCGGCGTTCTCGGACGATTTTACTCGTGATACGGCGCTCAATAGCGCTCTCTGGGAGGTGAACGGGCCCGCCGGAACCAACTTCTCGTCGGTCGAATGCGCGTCCTGCGCGGTCCTCTCCCTCGTCCCCAGCTTCTCCTCGGCGGGGATGGAGATTGCCCAAGCCAACGGCAGTTACGAGGTGGGGACGATCCAAAGCGTCGAATCGTTCGCCCCGCCACTCACCGTGACCGCTGTCGTCCGCGGGGCCGTCTCGAATGGGCACCCGTTTCTGTTCGGCATCACCTCTCCGACCGCCACCTCCGGCGTCCAGATCACCGCCAACCTGAACCCGGACGATTGCAGCAATGAGACCAATTGTGCAAACTCGGCGACCTGTGGGAACCCGGCCAACCCGTCGATCCCCGCGGGCCAGTGTTACTACGGCATCTATCCGCGGGTCGCCACAGGCAGCGGGAGCTGGCCGAAGGGGGCCAAGCTCAACGCAACGCCGAGCGTGGGACCTGCCTATACGGTCCAGATCTCGGTCGACAGCTCCGGAGGTGCCCAGTACAACCTGAGTCAGGGAGGACAGCTTTTGGGCCAGGCCACGGCTCAGATCGGAACCGGTCCGTACTACATCATCATGGCCCAGTCGGAAGGAGCGCCGGTACCGGGCCCGGGGCCGAACCAGGCCTACTGGATGTCGGTCTCCTTCACGCCATCCGCCCCCTCTATTGGCCCGTCCTCTCCGGGGCCATCCAGTTCGGGCCTCTCCTCGATCGAATGGCTCATCATCGTGGTCGTGGTAGCGATTGCACTCATCCTGCTCCTGGTCGCTCGCAACCGACGCCGACGCGACCTGACAGTGACGGTGGTCGACTCGGGAACGCTCGCTCCGGTTCGCGGAGCCGGAGTGACCGCCGACGGCCCGACGAACTTCACCGGGAGCACCGGGGGCGACGGGCGAGTCGCGTTTGGTGGTGCGAAACCCGGGGATTACTCCATCACAGCGAGCGCGGCGGGATACCGTGCGTCGACTCCGGTGTCGATTCCGGTGAGTCGGACCGCCGCGCACACGGTGCGTCTGGCCCGGGAGGAATCCCCGGCACCGGTACGCACGGAACCACCCGCTCCCGCGGCCGCGCCCAGCCCGCCACCGCCGTCTCCTCCTTCCGCGAGCGCGCGACCCGCGCCACCGAGCCCATCGCTGTCGGCGGCCCCGCCGGCGGCGGCCCCGCCGGCTCCCGGACCCTCAGAACCCGAAGAGATGGAGGGGTGGGGCGGAGAACGAATTCGCCAGATCGTGCGCACGTTCCAATCGAAAGGGGCCCTCAGCCCGGAAACCGCGCTCACCGCAGACGAGCTCGGCCTTTCACGAATGTTCGTGCGGATCATGAAGCGACGACGAGGGAGAACGAAGGTATTCGTCGAGGTGAACGGGAGATACTACCTCGACGAGAAAGCGCTCCGAGAAATGCGGTAGTCTCCGACCGGGGACCCCATCACGGCCCCAGAACCCGGAAAGCCGGCCCGGTCTGAGGGAAGCGCGACATACCCCATCGTACCCGTGGCGCGCGTGGATCCTGTCGGAGAAGACGGCCGGATCGGCTCCGGTCGATGGATCGGTCAGAGGGATCTCCCTCCCCGCTGACATGGGAGCACTGCTCGCACGATACGGGGGCGATATTCTTCGGCCCGAATGGACTCGGGGAGGCTGATGGAGACCGGTCTGGTCCAGTGGATCCCGGGAGACCGGAAGTGGGAACGGATCTACCTAGGTGCATCGATCGTGATCTCCTGCCTGGCCGGCTTCTTCGGAATCTTCGCCTTCCTCTCGCTGGCCGCCCAGCTCGGGCTCATCGCGCTACCGGTAGAGCTCGCGTCCTCGGCGGGGACCGCGCCCTACAGCGGGTATTACCTCGGACTCGCCGTGATCCCGGCGATGCTGGACCTTGCTTTCGTGAGGCGCCTCCCCGAACGCCATGCGGGCACGGCACCGTTCGGCGTTTCCCCACGGGGCGTTGCCGTCCGCCTACCGTTCCGAGCCCGGTTCGTACCGTGGATTGACATCCGCTCGGAAAGCGAAACCCGCTTGGTCTTGAAGCTGGGGCGGGCGACCGTACGAATCGAGCTGACCCCGACGCAGTCCGCCGGAGTTCTGCGAGCTCTCCACCCACCCTTGGACTCGGGTCGATAGGAACTCCGACACCACGAACGACCGCTCGGGCATGACCCCGGTCTCGTGGGGAGCCGCTCGCGACCGGGATCTCCGGTCTGCCATTTTCCTCGGCGTGGAGCGGTGCACCCCCGGACCTGTGGCCGTCTCTCCGCGTTCTTCAAAACCGGTCTCCGCGCGGCGGGCACGAATTGGCGAATCTCTCGCCGGAGGCCGAGACTCTGGCCCTGCGGCGAGTTGGACGGGTCGGGACGAGAGTTCCGCGCTTCCGACGGTGGAAAGAGGTAAGATGCGTCGGCGGCACTCCCCGACCACGTCCGCTCCTCCGAGTCTTCCCAGTCCCGGAAGGTCCCTCCGGCGGAAGCGCCACTCCCGCTCGCTCGGGTTCGTGCTCTACCAGACGCTCTACACCCCGCTTGCGCTACTCCGGAATGTCTACAAACAGCTCCTCGTGTTGGTCGTGATGTTCGCCGCGGGCGCGGCCATCTTTTCCCACTTCGAACACCTGCAGCCGCTCAACGCGCTACTGGCCTCGGTCTCCACAATCACGACCATCGGCCTCTACGTACCGAACGGCGGCAACTTCGCCACCCTCAACACGACGGAGGCCGAACTCCTGATCATCCTGATCATCGTCTCGGTGGGAGCGGCCGCCTCGCTCCTCCAGCAGACCGTGAGTTCGGTGGTCGATGGTGACTTGGCCCGCGGAGAGGCCGAACGGAGTTTGATCAAACGCATGAAAGATCACGTGATTGTATTCGGTTACAGCCATCTGGGACGGTACGTCGCCGACAAGCTGGGAGAGCTCGGACTCGATTGCGTCGTGGTCACGCACGACCCTCAAGTCTACGACACGCTCACGAAGCGTCGGGCCCTCGCGGTGCTCGAGCACGAGAACCGTCCGGTGTTCGCCCTTCAGGAGGCGCACATCGAGACCGCGTCGACCGTCATCGCCGCCCACGAGCGAGACCCGGACAACATGCTCATCGTCGTGAGCGCGCGGCGTCTCAAGCCGAGCGTCCGGATCATCTGCGTGGTCCATGACGACCAGCTGACCGATACGGCGAAGAACGCCGGCGCGGACGTCGTGATCCCCTCTTCGGTCTCAGTGGGCCACCTCCTCGCCCTCTCCGCGACCACGCGCGACCTCGTCGGCATCGTCTTTTCGGAGCGGATCGGGACGAAGGAGATCGCCCAGTTCTCGGTCTTTGCCTCTTCGAAGCTGATCGGAAAGAAGCTCGAGGAGCTGACCCAGTTTGTCCACGTGATCGGGGTGGTCCGGGACGACGAGCTAGTACGGAACGTGTTCGACCCCAACCTTCGGGTCAAAGAACACGACGTCCTGCTCGTCTTCGGCGACCCGGCGGCGCTCCACGAACTGGAGGCGGAAGCCGGAGCGACCTGACCCTCCGGTCGCCTCTTCCGCGGAGGCCGCTCCGCGCAGTACCCGAGGCCCGCAGAAGATCCGGTTCGCTCGGGGCGAACGGCTCGTCCTCCCGGCATTGCAGATCGGGAACCCGCCCACCTAGGACGCGTGCACAGCCGTGTTTCCCTCCCGGATAGATGGGAGGTGTCGAGACTCGGTACGTCGAACGAGGAATACATCACGACGAGGTCGCTCCTCCGACGAGCGTTGTTGGCGGCTCGGACCGTGCGCTCATCGCGCACGGTCATGGCAATCCGCCTCGGTGGCAGGGGAATGGCCGTTATCGTATATCATGACCGGTGCCCGGACGAGGTTCGGGCAAATGGCCGCGCGATCGTGGTCTTTCAGGGATACCGGGCGCGGAGGGACCCGCCCAAGAACTTGGGCGGTCGGTTTTGTCTACCCCCAAGCCAGGGGTTAGAGAAAAAAGATGGGGGAAATGGTTGCGCGAAATGGGGAGGACTCGGTGTTGGCTCACCCTTTCGTGCGTGCTCTCCTGCGGATGGGCGTCGTGAACCGCCGACCTCGATTCACCTCTTTCAGCACAGTCCCGGCGGACTGGAGGTCTTACACATGTTCCCGAACCACACGTTGCCGGTTCCTGTCCCATCCCAGTAGAGGTCGTACTGGCCACTCCCTTTCACGAGGTTGAAGGCCACGACGTTGTAGCTCGACGCATTGGTGAGAGCGATGCCCCACCACGCGCTGTTCTTGATCACGTTGCCAGTCACGTGCACGCTGTCGGTGGAGTTCAGGTTCACACCTACGTAACTCCCTAGAATGGTGTTCCCGCTGACCACTCCGGGTCCCCCGTCGACGTACACCCCGGCCGCCCCGCCGTCCAGGATAGTGTTCTGCGACACGGCCAACGATGCGAGGGAGATGCTCAGGAGCACGGAATAAGTCCCCGGAAGGCTCCCGACGTAGCATCCGCAACTGGTGTCGGTCTGAAACACGTTCCCGGACACCACGGCGCTCAGAGTGGGCGCCGTTCCGAAGTTTACCTGTCCGAAGTCTTCCAACCAGACTGCGTTGGCTCCGTCGCTCACTTGGAAATCGTTGCCGGTAATGTACACCGTGGACGGCAACAGGCCGGGTACGATGTCCGACTGTAGCGCCTCGAAGGCCGTGTAGAATTGCACGCCCGAGACGTGGTTTCCGCAGAATAGGAGCTGGCTGTTCGACACATCAAAGAAGCCCAGCGGACCCGGGCTGCTGGTGATTGTGTTGTAGCAGACGGTGACTGTCGCGCTGATAAGAAAGTCAGTCCACGGGCCGGATTCCACGGAGCTAAACAGGCTGTTAGTCACGGAGAACGTGCCGGTGAGGAGTATTCTTTGCGCGAGGGCGTTGGTCCATCCCGGCGGAAGGATCATGCCCTCATACCCGATGGCATCCCACATGTTGGTCCCACTTGCGTCGCCCGACGTTCCGAGCACCGTCACGTGGTCGATGGTGACAAAGGCTTGCAGACCCGTAACCTCGATTGCGGTGTAGAGCGACGTGGAGGGTGTGGTAGCGCCGTAATCGTACCAGCCTGGAGAAGCGATGGAATCGGAGTACGAGTCGTTGACCGTCATCCCGGAGATCGTGAACGTCCCGTTTTCGAAGGTGAACAGGTCCGGCCACGGGTTGGACGGTCCCGGCGCTGCCACCCAAAACGGAGAACTCGGCGTGTTGTACGCGGCCGCGGGCGCCGGCAGGTTCGGAAGGGCCTGGATGATGGTACGTCCCTGACCCGCCCCGACGAAATTCCCCCGGAACCCGAAGGCGGTGACTTGTGCTGTGTAGTAGGTTCCCTTGACCAGTTGAATCGTGCACACCCAGTTGTGGCTCGTACAGGTGGTGAACGCCGCCTGAATGTCCGTGGTGTCGTTGTAGCCATTCGGCAGGACCACGATCGTGTGGCTTCTCCAGCTCGCCCCGGCGGAGGTAGTCGTCGCGTGAGCGGACGCCGAGGCGGGAATCCCCAACGTCAGCATCAACCCCGCGATGCAGACCACCAGCACCAGTACGCTCGTCTTGTGGCGTGTGGCTCCGATTATGCTTCGTCTCATTGTTCTCGTCCTCCGTGTCCTCTCGTAAAACTCGGGAGAACTCTCCCTCTCGACTCGCCGGTTCGGCGGATCGTCCGACCGGCGAACCCTACTCCGTTGCGCCGATGGGTACGGATCTTCGACCCGACATCGGCCGGCTAGAACCGCTCGCCCCGGTACCTCGCACTTCGCGAAGGTGCGGATCCGGGTGCGCGTCCTCGGCGTCCCGGACCATGCGCTCACCGCGCACGGTCATGGTAATTCGCCTCGGTTGCGGGGGAATCGCGTTTGTCGTATATCAAAACCGATGCTCGCACGAGGAGCAGGCATACGGCCGCACAATCAGGAATGTTTGAGGAAACCGGGCGCGGAGGGATTTGAACCCTCGACCGCCGGGTTAGGAACCCGGTGCCCTATCCAGACTAGGCGACGCGCCCTCCCTTCCGGTCTTTCGGCGAGAGAATATCATGCCTTCGTCGGAGCCGCCCGAGGCTCCAAGGAAAGCAATCGGTCGTATCGGTGATCGACTTGGGCATTGAACCCGCTGGCAGCCTCTTGGAGAATCTCTATCCCTTCGAGGTAGAGCCGCAACGTCGGCAGGACGGGACGGCGGGGTCCGGCGGGTTCGCGCGGCATCGGATTCGAACCACCGAGGGCACCGAGCAACCAGCGATCCGCGCTGACGACGAACAGGAACGGGAACACCCGGCACTCTCGAGTGAGCGTCGCGAAGAGACTTTCCGGGCGCGCCCCGGACTGGGGCGACCCGGTGATGAACACCACCTGGTCGGCGACCTTTCCCCGGTGCTCGGGCACCCGCGCCGGGTCGAGGAGCGTTCGATGCGTGACCCAGCCCTTGGCGAGCATCTTCCGCTGCGAGAACGGCAGGCCGAACGGCCCGACCAAGTGGCCACCGCGTCCTTGGTCGGTGGCGACGAACGGCCGCCGCAGGAGTTCGCCGACCGCCCACTTCTGGTGGGAACTCAACGACGCCACCGACCCCCCGTCCTCGCTCCCGTCGACCGGCCCCCCGAGTCCGTGCGGGTAGGCGAGCGTCCCCTCGAGCCCGGCGAGGTGGCACCAGAGCCCCTCGAAGTCGAAGTAGACGGGGATCGCCGGCGCGTCCGCGCGAACCGTTACCGACCACGGGGCGCTGGTGAGCCGACTCGACTGGATGCGCGAAAGGAGTCGCTTCGCGTCGCCCGCCTCCTCCTGGAGAATCACCGCCAGGCTCGCCTGCGAGCCGGACCAGAGAACGACGTTCCCGGGGTCCTCTGCGATGGCCCGACCAAATTCGTCGATGCGATCCGCGAACGGCCGCGCCACGAGGAACGTCACCCAGGGCCGGCCGAGAGGGACGGGATGGGGGACGTACCGATCCCGAAGCCATCCCTCCTCGTACGCTCGGCGGCGGACAGCATGGTAGGTCGAGCGCGGCACGGGGACCTGCCGGAGACGCTCGCGTTCACGGTCGGGTCGAGCGGCCAATAGGACCGCGATCACGCGGGCTTCGGCATCCGTGAGAGCCCTCAGAGCCTGTCCCCCCGCCCGCTGCTACACTGTAGCACGGTGTCCAAAACCGAGGGATGCGTTCGGAGCTTCGGTTTAAGGGAACGAGTTCTCATCATTTCTCTCAGCAGCGGTTGCGAAGGAGCGAAGATGATGCGTTCATCGAAGCGTGCGGTGTCGGTTTCCGGCACCCTACTGGTGGCAGGCCTCTTGGTATTTGTTCTCGCTCCCGCATCCGCGTCTGCCGCGTCGCTTCCGGCCGGGGCCAGCACGAGCTCTTCGTGGTCGTACGGCGCGCTCGAAACCCTCCGAGTGGGACCGAGTCCCGGCGGGGGCGGCTGGACCTACCAGGGCAACGCTACCCTTGGCTACACGGTGACGATCTACGAGAACGGCACCCCTGCCTCCTTCGAGCTCACGGTCTACCGGACGATGGGTCTCGCGTACAGCATTCGGTTCTGCGACTTCTCCTGCGGTTCCCCCGTCCAGTGGGCCAACGAGACGTTCCGAGCCTACGAGACGACCGCGACGTTCGCCAACTTCACCGACCAAGGGACGGTGCTGCAGAACGGCACGACCGAGGTTTCCGCCCTCGCGCTCGTGAACTCGACCTCGTTCCTCCACGCCAACGTCACCGAGTCGACGAATGTCTTCCTGCCCTCGGCCGGCCAGCGGGGTCCCCACGTCGGTTATCTCGGGGCCGACCTGCGGGCGAAGGCCACCGTCTCGTTCGTTCCGGCTCTGGGACTCGTTCCGGACCAGCTGGTTCCCGGCAGCACGTGGGACTCGTCCAGCGATTTCAACGCGACCGGGAGCGCTTCGTGGAGTTACTACTACGCGATGCAGCGCCCCCTTTACCCAGTGTCCATCGGAAGGTCCGGTGAGATCTCCCTCTCGGCCAACGGCACCGTCTCGGTCCAAGGACAGTACCCGACGGGCAGCAGCTACCCGTACGACGGCACGACCTACCCCGCCGTGGTCCTCGCGATCACCGGTCCGTTCGACGTTCGCGAAGGGGTCATCTTCATCCCGAGCGCGGCGGACATCTTCGGGTCGTCCGCGCAGCCGTGGGCGAGCAACGCCACGGGAAGCGCGTCCACCCAGATGGACACCCTCGACCTCCAGTTCCCCGCCGGCGCGGAACCCCGTATCGTCGCCTCCAGCCTCCGGTTCTCGACGGTGGCTGCGAACGCGGCGACCTCGACGGCGATCGCCACGGGGTCTCCCGGAATTGCTACGGCCGTCAGCAACGGGAACCCGGTCGCCTCCGGCATCCTCCAAGCCTCGCCCGAGTCGACCGACCAATCGCACGGCACGCAACAGTGCCTTACTTCGGGAGCCGGCTGCCCCGGACTTACCGGACCGGTCCCGCGAACCTTCCTCGGCCTGATCGTGGTCGGG
>Ga0187769_10002782_pt1 | contig 10329 bp, 13 predicted proteins | sample 0116_SJ02_MP02_1_FD_133140 | JGI IMG/M metagenome (GOLD analysis project Ga0187769, IMG submission 133140) | Tropical peat soil microbial communities from peatlands in Department of Meta, Colombia - 0116_SJ02_MP02_10_MG | ecosystem: Environmental > Terrestrial > Soil > Wetlands > Peat | place... | reverse complement strand
GCCGTTCCAGCACCAGCACCGGCTCCGACGACGCAACCGGCGGCAATGAACGCAGCGCCGCCCGCGCCGGAGCCCGCGCCCGCCCCTGCAGCGCCGACGACGAACGCGGCCCCGCCCCCGTCAATGCCGAGCCCGGCCCCCGCTCCTGCTGCCGCCGCGCCGCCACCAGGGGAAACATCCTTCACCGCCGCCGAACTGCCGCAGGATCTTTCGCCCTGGGGCATGTTCATGCACGCCGACATTATCGTGAAGGCGGTGATGATCGGCCTTGCCTTTGCGTCACTGGTGACGTGGACGGTCTGGGTCGCCAAAGTCCTGGAGCTGCGCAGCGCGCGTTCGGCGGTACGCGAGGATCTGCGTACGCTCGCCACCTGTACCACGCTGGCGCAGGCGCACGAGCAGTTGCGCAACGGCACAAGCGCGGTGGCGCAACTGATGCAAGCGGCCGGCAACGAGATTAGGGCCTCCGCCAATCTACGCGGCGAGGGACTGAAAGAGCGCATCGCCTGGCAGCTCGAACGCATCGAAATGGGCGGCAGCCGTAAGATCTCGCGCGGTACCGGCGTACTCGCCACGATCGGCTCGACCGCTCCGTTCGTTGGCCTGTTCGGCACGGTGTGGGGGATCATGGACAGCTTCATCGGCATTTCGCGCGCCCACACCACAAACCTCGCGGTCGTGGCGCCGGGCATCGCCGAAGCGCTGCTCGCAACCGCGCTCGGCCTCGTCGCCGCGATTCCGGCGGTCATGATCTACAATGCGCTGGCGCGCTCCACGACGCAGTACCGCGCGCTTCTGGGCGATGCATCGGCCCAGGTGATGAAGCTGGTAAGCCGCGACCTCGACCGCGCCAAGATGCCGCTGTCGCAAGCCGCCGAGTAACGCCATGGCCGTACGCCTCGATCACGGCGAGGACGAACTGACCGAAGTCCACGACATCAACGTCACGCCCTTCATCGACGTGATGCTGGTGTTGTTGATCATCTTCATGGTGGCAGCCCCGCTGGCGACCGTGGATATCGCGGTCGATCTCCCCGCCTCAAACGCCCAGCCGCAGCAGCGGCCGGTCAAGCCGATCTATCTTACGGTCAAGTCCGATCTGAGCCTCGCCATCGGCGACAACCCGGTCGCGCGCGATGCGCTTGCCGGCACGCTCGATTCCGCCACCGGCGGCAACAAGGAGGAGCGCATCTTTCTGCGCGCCGACAAAGCCGTGCCCTATGGCGAAGTCATGCAGGTGATGAATGACCTGCGGGCTGCGCATTATCTCAAAGTCGCCCTTGTCGGACTCGAGGCGCGGGAGGCGAGATGACTGCGCTTGCGTCACCTGCATGGTGGGAGCACGACGAGCCGCGCGATATCGTTCGCTGGACTGCGGCTGCCGTCATTGTGCTCGGCGTCCATGCTGCCGCCATTGCCGGCTATCTGGTCTGGCACCAACCGGAAGACATCGGCGACGACCTGCCGACCGTCAACGTGGAAATGGCCGCCGACGACGTGGATCAGCCTGAAGTCGCGCCCGAACCGGTGCAACAGCAGCAACAGCAGGTCGAGGAACAACCGCCACCGCCGCCGCCAGATGTGTCGGAAGTCGCCGCGCTGCCGGAGCCGAAACCGGTGGAGGAACAGAAGCCGCCACCGCCGCCGCCAATGCCGGCGCGCACCAAAGGCGGCACGCCGCATGTCGAGGCCTCCTGGCAGGGCAGCCTCGTCAAGCATCTGCAGCGCTTTAAGCGCTATCCGAGCGAGGCGCTACAGCGCTCGGAAGAAGGGATCGTGCTGCTTGGCTTCAGCCTTGACCGCAACGGTCACGTGCTCGCGAACCATATCGTGCGCAGTTCCGGCTTCAGCGATCTCGACGACGAGGTGATGGCCATGATCAAGCGCGCCGAGCCGTTGCCGCCGTTCCCGCCCAACATGACGGAAGAGCGAATCGACCTTACCGTGCCGATCCGCTTCTCGATGCACTGACAGGAAGAGGATATCGCATCCGGCGCGTCAGCCCGCGCCGGTCGCGGCCAGGACGCGTCGGGTCAACGCATCAATCGTTGTTGCCGAGCGACCGAGGCCCGTATGGATCAGGCGGGATATCATTGGCGCCGCCGCCCTGGAACCGGTTGAAGGGACTGCCGAAGGGACCGCTTTGCCCGCCAAAATGCACCGTCGGACCGCCCGGACCGAACGGCTGGGTGCCGCCACTGCCGAAATTCTTGACCTGATCGTCCGGATCGGCAAATTGCTGACCGCCATTTCCGTTCGGGCCTACGGTCTGGAACGTGAAAGCCTGCGCGGTTGAACCTGCCAGCGGGAAAGCCGCGATCGCCAGTGCAAAAGCCGCCAACCCGAGATGCGTCGAGCGAAGCGTCATGATCCCCCTCCTTTGCGCCGCCTGAATCAAAGCACAAAAGCCACGGGCGCGCGAGACCCCAAGTAATTACCGGCACATTACAGATTGCCCATGTCCGACTAGCATTCTCAACCCGCTTTCTCAAGCCAACGCATCCGTCATAAGGAGCAGTCATGCGCCACAAACCCAGCCTCACCCTGGCCGACGTCAAGAAAATGCTCGCGGCCTGCGAATCGGAAGCCGCCAAGAACAAGTGGGCGGTCGCCATATCGATCGTTGATGACGGCGGCTATCTCCTGGGGTTCCAGCGTATGGACGGCGCGCCGACCATCTCTGCCGAAGTCTCCCTCGGCAAAGCGCGCACCTCCGCCATGACGCGGCGGCCGAGCAAATTTTTCGAGGATCGCGTCAAGGAGCGGCCGGCGTTTATCACGTTTCCGGCCGGCCTCCTCATCCAGGGCGCGCTGCCGATCATGCATCAGAACGAGTGCGTGGGCGCGATCGGCGTCTCCGGCGTACAGTCGCACGAGGACGAGCAGATCGCGCAGGCCGGCATCAACGCGCTCGGTTAGCGCACCTGCGCGCTAATTCTAGGCATCCAGCTCCTTGAAATAGCGGTAAATGCCCCATTGGCTGAACGCGATGCGGCGCTTGGAGCCCAAATAGGCTTTGATACGCGGCCGTTGCGCGATGCGGTCATGCAAGGCAATTAAGCTAGGGACTTTGCGCTCGAAGCGCTTCATGCGCTTAGGGAACGCATAGCGCAGCCCCTCGACGATCTGAAACAGCGAAAGGTCGACATAGGTCAGCCGCCGGCCGACGAGATATTTGCCGCCGTTCTTTTGCAGCACCCGCTCGAAATAGCGCAGGTATTTCGGCACGCGATAGCGCCAGAAATCCTGCGTGCGGCGCCGCGCTGCCGGGCGCTGCTCCTCGAAATAAAGCCACCATGACACCGGGTGGTGGGTGTCGTGAATTTCGGTCGTGAGATCGGCGATCGTCAGCTGCAACTGGTGCGCCCACAATCGCCCCGCCTCGTCGCGCGGCGCGAGCTTCAGGTGCGGCCCGAGATAAAGCAGAATGTTGGCGGTCTGGGCGATAACGAGCTTGCCGGCCTTGAGGAAGGGCGACGCATAGGGCGGGTGCGCGACGCCCTTCCCGGCGAGGAGCTTCTGCATGGCGGCCATGCCGCGCTTGCCTGGACGGCGCGCGACGTCGACATAGTCCGCGCCCGCTTCCTCCAGCGCCAGACGGACGAATTCACCGCGACCCTGAATGTCCGGCCAGTAATAAAGTTCGTACCGCATGGTTTTACCTCGGTGCCGGTGCCGCGCCGTATTGTTCGTCGCTCACCTTTTCCAGCCAGTCGACCGCTTTGCCATCGAGCGCTTCCTGGATGGCGATGTGCGCCATAGTCGCCGCCGGACTCGCACCATGCCAGTGCTTCTCGTTGGGCGAAAACCATACGACGTCGCCGGCACGGACTTCGCGCAGCGGTCCGCCCCAGCTCTGCACACGGGCTATTCCGGAAACGATGTACAGCGCTTGCCCGAGCGGATGCGTGTGCCAAAACGTGCGTGCGGACGGCTCGAAAGTGACCAAAAGCGCACGAACCCGCGCGGGGGCCGGCGCTTCGATGATCGGGTCCTGCCACACGGTGCCGGTAAAATAGTCGGCCGACGAACGGCGCGACGGTGTCGAGCCTGCGGGACGTATCTCCATCCATTCTCTCCTTTATACAAGCGGCCGCCAGGGCGGTAAGATAATCGAAATCGGGTGGCGATACGCTCACAATCACCGCCGTCACGCCGCAAACGCGTCGTAGTCGGGGGCTAGGGGATGGCATAGGGCCGGCGGCGAGAGCGATGACGCAGATATCGAACATGCCTCGCAACTCAGCTTGCAGCGCGCAGCGGCTCCTTCGCCTTATCGTAATCGCAGGATTTGGCCTGGCGCTTGCGGCCTGCGACAAGTGCAGCCTGCCACCCTGGCCGCAAACCTGGCCGCAGGGAGCGGCGCCAGCCGTTCCGCTCTCCTGCCACGGCGACGCGCCCGCGCAGCATTGAAACGCTGGCCGCTACGCCGCGAGTGTCTCTTTGACGGCGGTGACGAGCTGTTTAAGCGTGAACGGTTTCGCCAGGAAGCCGTAGCGGCCCTTCTCGTTGTCCGGCAGGTTCTTTTGAAAGGCGTCTTCGGCATAACCGGACACAAAGATGATTTTCAGATCAGGCTTGCGGCTGCGCAGTTCGCGCGCCAGCGTCGGGCCATCCATCTCCGGCATCACGACGTCGGAGACGACGAGATCGACCTGTCCCCTGGATTTTTCCAGAACGTCGATCGCCTCGATGCCATTGCCGGCTTCGAGCACGGTGTAGCCGCGCGATGCGAGCCCGCGCGCGTTGAGCGCGCGCAGGCCCTCCTCGTCTTCCACCAGAAGAATGGTTCCCTCGCCGGTCAAGTCGCCGCTCGCAGCGCGCTTGACCTCATCGGCCGCAGCAAGCGTGGCGGCGATGGCCGGCGCTTCGACCGGTGGCAGTCGCTCCGGCTGAGCCAGCTCCTGGGCCGCTAGCCGTGGCAAGAAAATACGGAACGTCGTGCCCTGTCCCTGCACCGAATCGAAATAAACAAAGCCGCCGGTCTGCTTGATGATGCCGTAAACCGTGGACAGCCCGAGCCCGGTACCTTTGCCTACATCTTTGGTCGAGAAGAACGGCTCGAAGATCTTGTCGCGAATGGCTTCCGGAATGCCGGCGCCGGTGTCCGCCACTTCGACCATCACGTAATCGGCCGCCGGCATGCCCTTGGCCTGGAAGCGCGCGCAGTCCTTGGCGCTGACGTTTGCAGTGCGCAGCGTGAGCCGGCCGCCCTTCGGCATGGCGTCGCGGGCGTTAACCGCCAAATTTACGATCACCTGCTCGAACTGCGAGAGATCGGCTTTTACCGGCCAAAGATCGCGCCCGTGCACCACATCGAGGTTGACTTTTTCGCCGATCAGGCGGCGCAGCAGCATTTTGAGATCGCTCAAGACCTCGCCCACGTCGAGCACCTGCGGGCGGAGCGTCTGTTTGCGCGAGAAAGCCAGCAGATGGCGCACCAGGCTGGCAGCCCGGTTGGCATTCTGCTTGATCTGCATGATGTCCTGAAACGACGGATCGGTCGGCTTGTGCGCGTTGAGCAAAAAGTCGGTCGCCATCATGATGGCGGAGAGCACGTTGTTGAAGTCGTGCGCGATGCCGCCGGCAAGCTGGCCGACCAGCTCCATCTTCTGCTGCTGAGTGACCTTGTTTTCGAGCTCGCGCTGCTCGGTGGTTTCGAGCACGTAGACGATGGCGGCTTCCTGGTCGCGCTCCTCCTCTTCAACCGCTGTGACATAGAACCGGCCGAAGCGCTCGCCGCCATTGGGCCCCGTGCCGGCAAGCGCGGCGTCGACCGGCGCGATGTCGCCTTTACCCAGCGCCGCGTCCGCGATGGCGGCTTCCAGCGCCGGCCGGTCGTGCGCGGCGACAACGGTGCGAATTGACCGGTCGCCGCCGGCGCTCTCCTCGCCGAGTACGTTGTGAAACAGTCGCACGAACAACGGATTCGACCGGACGATGCCGCCGTCGCGGTCGATGGTCGCGATCGCCATCGGTGTATGATGGAAAAAGCGCATGAAACGGATTTCGGCCACGCGCTGTGGATCGGTGCCGTCGTTGCGCGCGCGATTGAGCACGAGCGTGCGTGACGCGCCGGGCTCGCCGTCGGCGCCGAAGGCGAGCTTGTGGAAAAGGCGAACCGGCAGCGTGCGTCCGTTGCGAACCTTCAGATCGAGATCGAGCACCTCGGTCTTGAGCTCGCCCGGCTCGCCCCGCAGCGTGGTGAGCAGCGCCGCGCCATCGCCAGCGACGAGGTCGGCAAGCTTGAGGCCGCCGGAGCCCACCTGGGCGAGGTCATGGTCGAGCCAGTTGGCGAGAGTGGCGTTCAGGTAGACCACGTCACCTTTGGCATCGACGGAAAAGAAACCGGCCGGCGCGTGGTCGAGGTAGTCGATGGCGTGTTGCAACTCCTGAAACACGTTTTCCTGCCGCTCGCGCTCGCGCGTCACGTCGCTTAGCAACCAGACCGTCAGGCGCCCTCTGCCGCCGCCAAGCGGCCGCACGCGCAGTCGCAGCCAGCGCGGCGGCCGATCCTTCACGCCGGCGACGCGCACTTCCTCCTGCAGACGCCTGCCCTCGCGCGCCGCCTTGAGCAGCCGGTAGATGGCTTCGGACGCATCCGCGTCGCCGATGAACACGCGCTCGACCGGCCGCAGATCGCCGGCGTCGGCCGCATCGATCAAATCCAGATAGGCGGGATTGGCGTAAACCACCCGTCCGGCGCCGTCGGTTACGACCACACCGTCGAACGCGTCGCTCACCACGGATTTGAGCAGCGCACTTCCCGGTTCCGCGCTCGAAAGCCGCAGAATGCCGGCAGCAAGCGCAAACAGCGAGAACACGCCGACGGTCCCGAGCACCGCCAGGAAGCCGAGAATGTAGGGTTCCGCATTGCTGCGGCCGAGCATTACGATACCGCTCGCGGCGGCAACCAGCATGGCGGCCACCAGCAGCACCAGGAGAACGCTGCCGCCGCGTGCCACACCGGCGCTGCGGTCGATCGCCTGGCGAGCAGGCGAGGGTCCGCCGGAGCTGTCGGTGATGCCCTGGGTCGTCATCGGGTTCCGCCCTCCCTGCAACTCGTCCCCGCCACTTCCGTTGAAGGAGTGCAACGTTCGTGCCGCGTGTACCCGCTTCGCGCAAGCGTTTTTACGCTCGGCATCATGACGGCCTCGCCGCGCCCACCGCCCGGCGCAGGCGCATTATATAGCCGATGATTTCGGCGACGGCGCGGTAGTGCTCAGGCTGGATTTCCTGATCGAGCTCGACCGTACCATGCAGCGCTCGCGCAAGCGGCGGGTTTTCGACGATCGGAATGTCGTGCGCCTGCGCGACCTCGCGAATCTTGCGGGCAATCAGGTCCACGCCCTTGGCCACGCACACCGGCGCATTCATGCCGCGCTCGTATTGCAGCGCGACGGCAAAGTGGGTCGGGTTGGTAATCACGACCGAGGCCTTCGGCACCGAAGCCATCATACGCTTGCGAGCACGCGCCTGGCGCAATTGCCGCAGCTTCCCCTTGATGGCCGGATCGCCTTCGGTTTGCCGGAACTCCTCCTTCATTTCCCGCACCGACATCTTCTGGCGCTCGAACCACTGCCGGTACTGGAACAGGTAGTCGGCCGCAGCGACGACCGCGAGGATTGCCACCACAGCGCCGAGCATCTGCATGGCAAACGAGCGGGTCAGCGGCAGCAGCAACGCCGGATCGGTCGTGACCAGTCCGCTCAGGCGGTGCCGCTGCGGCCACAGCAGTGCCGCCATTACGGTGCCGATGACGGCAAGCTTGGCGAGGCCTTTGCCGAAATTCGCAAGCGCCTGGCGCGAGAACAGACGGGCGAGCCCGGCCGCCGGCGATATCCGTGACAGTTGCGGCATCACCGTTTCGAACGAGAACACGACGCGGTGCTGAATGGCGCTACCCGCGAGCGCCGCGAGGCAGAGCAGAAGAAACGGTATTCCGAGAATGACGAGAACGTCCACAGCCAGCGTCTTCATCAGCGACAGGAGCGCGGGGCCGTCGGTCGGGATCTGATAGGAATTAGCGAGCAGTCCGCGGAACGTCGTTTCAAGGCTCCGCGCCATCGGCGCCGCGAACACCATCAGCGTAAGCGTTCCGCCGCCGATCATGAACCAGGTACCGACCTCGGCGCTTTTAACAACGTCGCCGCGCTTGATCGCTTCGTCGAGCCGTCGCGGGCTTGGGTCCTCTGTTCGCTCGCTGTCGTCGCGTTCGTCGGCCACCGCGTCCGCCTAGGCGTGCGGGCTGAGCGCGTGCAGCACGCCGCCGGCATAATCGAGGAAAAATCCCATCATGGCGCCGAGCACCAGCACCAGGAGCAGCAGCCCGAGCAGAATCGACAGCGGCAAGCCGACGAAGAACACCTGCATCTGCGGCATCAGCCGCGACAGCACGCCGAGACCGAGATTGAACAGCAATCCGAAGACAAGGAACGGCGCCGCGAGTTGAATGCCGACCCGGAAGGCGCCAGCGACCGTCCTGGTCACGAGGGCGGCAACATCGCCGGCTGCAGGCAGGTCGCCGGGCTCGAACAGCGTGTAACTGTCATTGAGGGCGGCGATCACCAGATAGTGCATGTCGGTCGCGAAGAACAGCGTAATGCCGAGCATGGTGAGGAAGTTGCCGATGATCGCGCCCTGCTCGCCCTGCGTCGGGTCGATCGCGGTAACGAAGCCAAGCCCCAGTTGCTGGGCAATGACGGAGCCGGCAACTTCGAGCGCGGAGATGGTCAGGCGGGCGGTCAGCCCGAGCATGGCGCCGATCAGAATCTCTTCGACCAGCATGACCAGAACCGGCTCCAGCGCGCCCAGATTGATGTGATAGGCACTGCGATGCAGCGGCACCAGCACCGCCGCCAGCACGAGCGCCACCGTGAGCCGCAAACGCGAGGAGATATTCTGCTCGCCGAGGCCGGGTAGCAGCATCAGCATCGTCCCGGTGCGTGCGAATACCAGCAGGAAGCTTGCAGCGAGTGCCGGCAGGAAAGAGACGTCGATGTGCACGGCTCGATGACTCGCTAGCCGCTGGTGATATGCGCGGCGATGCGCAGAAAGTTCGCATGCAGCGCATCCGCCATGAACGGCAGCGCGATCAGGAGTGCTATAAAGATCGCCAGGATCTTTGGCACGAAGACCAGTGTGGTCTCCTGGATTTGCGTGAGCGCCTGCAGGAGCGAGATGGCAACGCCGACAATCAATCCGACCAGCATCAATGGCGCCGCGACCAGCAACAGCGTCACGATCGCATCGCGCGCCACGTCCATTACTTCCGGTCCGGTCATTGCCCCCTATTCCCTCAGTTTTCCTTCGCGGCTCGCCGCATATCACTCAAGGTGACCGACTCGGCCGCCGTTCTCAGATCGGCATCTTCAAGATGTCCTCATACGCCGCGATCACCTTGTCGCGGACCGAAACCATCGCCTGGATGGCAGTCTCACTCTCGGCAACGGCGGTAACCACGTCGATCATATTGGCCTTGCCCATAACCGCCGCCTGCGCCTGGCCGTCGGACTTGCGCCCGGCCTCCGTGACCGCCGCCATCACATCTTTGAGCACCGAGCCGAAATTCCCGCCGCCCTCCTGCGCGCCGGGATCACGCGCGATAGCGGTGGTTTGATCGCCCATGCGCGCGAGGGCAGCATAGGCGCTAGCGGCTGCGGCCGGTGTCGGCATGGCTTACCTTTCAGGTCTTGAGGATATCGAGCGTGCGCTGGAGCATGCGCTTCGTCGCGGTAATGACGTTGACATTGGCTTCGTAGGACCGCTGCGCATCGCGCAGGTCGGTCATCTCGACGAGCGAATTGACGTTCGGGTACTTGACGTCGCCGTTGGCGTCGGCTGCCGGATTGTCCGGCTCGTGCTTGACGCGGAAGGCGGAACCGTCCGTCTCTATGTGGCCGATCGAAACCACCTGCGCGCCGAGCTGGCGATCCAGTTCGGCCCGAAAAGTTACGATTCTGCGGCGGTAGGGATCGCCGCCCGGCACCTGTGCAGTCGAATCGGAGTTGGCGATGTTCTCCGAGATGATGCGCATGCGGCCGGCCTGCGCACGCATTCCGCTAGAAGCGACCGCGATTGATTTGATGAAATCCATCATGATCCGCCTCCATGCCCTCAAAAGCGCCGTTCACCTACCGATCGCGGTTTTGATCAGCGACAGGCTGTGCGTGTAGAGCGAGGTCACCGCGTCGTAATCCATCTGATTGCCGGCGAGTTTGAGCATTTCGTCCTCGTGGCTAACGCTGTTGCCGCGCGGACGCACTTCGTAGTGTAGGTTCCCGTCCTCGGAGAACGGCGAGCCGCCGGCGGCAGCGCCAAAGTGGCCGG
>Ga0187769_10002780_pt1 | contig 10332 bp, 8 predicted proteins | sample 0116_SJ02_MP02_1_FD_133140 | JGI IMG/M metagenome (GOLD analysis project Ga0187769, IMG submission 133140) | Tropical peat soil microbial communities from peatlands in Department of Meta, Colombia - 0116_SJ02_MP02_10_MG | ecosystem: Environmental > Terrestrial > Soil > Wetlands > Peat | place... | reverse complement strand
GCGAGTCCTGCACAATTTCGGAAAGGGTGCCTGGCCCGGAAGTAGTATCCGGAAAAATCAGGCCTCAGGTTTCCAATGTTTCGCCGCGCGCTGGCAGGTGCAAAATATGTGTTGGGACTACAACGGCCAGGCCGTAACCTGGCAGTGTTTCCCGACGACGTTTTCATCCTTTCCTACCCTAAATCGGGCAACACGTGGACGCGCTTCCTCGTCGCCCATCTGGTGCACCCACAGGAGTCGCCAAGCTTCGCCAATATCAATCGTCTCATTCCCGATCCTGAAGCGCTTTCTAAGAGAGAACTGCACCGCCTCCCCAGGCCACGCTACATCAAGAGCCACCAGTATTTTGACCCGCGTTACCGCAAGATTGTGTACGTGGTCCGCGACCCACGCGATGTCGCGCTCTCGCAATACCACTTTCACCGCAAGCGGCGGTTGGTGCCGGACGGCGATTCGGTGGAAAATTTCGTGGTCCGCTTTGTCGCCGGCAGCACCAGTCCCTATGGATCGTGGGGAGAGAATGTCGCGGGGTGGCTGGCCACTCGCTACGGGCACCCAGGCTTTCTGCTCCTGCGCTACGAAGACATGATCGCTGGCACTACGCGGGAATTGGCCAAAGTGGCGCAGTTCCTCGGCATCGAGGCGGACCGGGAATGGCTTCAGGAATGTGCCGACCGCTGTTCCGCCGCCGAGATGCGCAAGCTCGAACACTTGCAGGCGCATCTGTGGTCTTCTACTAAGGATACTCGTCAAGATGTTCCGTTTATTCGGGAGGCCAAGCCCGGTGGCTGGAAGTCCGGGCTCACCCAAGCTTCCGTGGTTCACATCGAGCATGCCTGGGGACACTTGATGCAGTTCCTGGGATATGAATTGACTACTGACGAAGCGGGCCGCACGGGAAGCGATTTCTTGGAAGCAGTACTGGTGGGGCGCGAGCAATGATCTACGGTGTCCGGCGTGTCGTGAAATATATTCTGCGGAAGGACATCGCCAGTCGCGACTTCCCTGTCTATCCCGATGATGCATTTATCGTTTCCTATCCTCGATCGGGGAATACATGGACGCGCTTCCTGGTTGCCAATCTGCTGCATCCTGACGAACACGTCACCTTCGCCAACATCGAGCGGCTGGTGCCGGACAGCGAGGCGCAGTCCGCACGCTACCTGAAGGCCATCCCCCGGCCACGTGCGATCAAGAGTCACCAGTACTTTGATCCGCGCTACAAGAAGGTGATCTACATCGTTCGTGATCCGCGGGACGTGGCGCTCTCCTACTACGACTTTCAGCGAAAGTACCGGCACATTGAGGATGGGTATCCTCTATCGCGATCGGTCAACGACTTTGTCACCGGCAACCTGAGCTCGTGGGACTGGGGCACTTGGGGAGAGAACGTCGGGAGTTGGATCGCAACCCGTTACCGGCAAGCCGGCTTCCTGCTCCTGCGCTACGAGGATATTCTCGCCGATACAGAGCGTGAGATAACTAGAATCGCAGCCTTCCTCGACATCCCGACATCGCCCCAGTTGTTGGCTAACACGATCGAGCGCAGTTCAGCAAAGCGACTGCGTAGCCTGGAGCGCGCCCAGGGAGATAAATGGGTTTCCACGAAGAACAAGCGCTCCGACATTCCTTTCATTCGTAGCGCATCGTCCGGCGGCTGGAAGAACAACTTGCCTCCCGAGTCTGTCGCTGCCATCGAGGCGGAGTGGGGTCATCTGATGACAAGGTTGGGGTACGAACTGGCAAGCGAGCGTGCAATGGCCGTGTCCTCCGGACGCGCCGCGTCCAACTTTTCCGCTTTGCACCTGTCGCTCCGCGAGGATCCGCCAGCATGAGCGACCGCCTGCGCATCGCGGTGCTGGGCTGCGGCGCAATCGTGAAGAGCCAGCACCTGCCGGCGCTCTTGGCGCATTCTCAGGTCCGCTTGGTCGCTCTCGTCGATTCTGACCCGAACCGGGCTGCCAGACTGGCTCGGCAATGCGGGCTGAAGTGCGGGATTGAAACCGATTATCGCGCCGTTCTCAACCAAGCCGATGCCGTCATCAATGCCCTGCCCAACCACCTGCATGCCCCGGTAACCCTCGAAGCCCTGAGCGCCGGAGTCCACGTTCTCTGCGAAAAACCGCTGGCCACCAAGTCTGCGGACGCCCGTTCCTGTGCAGTGGCTGCGGCTGAGAAAGGCTTGGTTCTTGCCGTAGGCATGAATCGACGCTTCCAGGATAACCATCAATTGCTAAGTCTGGTGCTGGAGCAGCGCTTGCTGGGAACTTTGCAGAATTACGACTGGCAGTTGGGTGGCCCGTACGACTGGGATGCTGCCTCCGGTTTTTACTTCTCAAAGGCGCAAGCGGGCGGCGGTGCCCTGATTGACTATGGCGTCCATTTGCTGGACAGCCTGGTGGACTGGTTTGGGCCGGTTACAGATTTCAAGTATGAAGATGACGACTGGGGCAGCGGCATCGAAGCCAATGCCCGGCTTACTCTTAAGCATGACGGCCGCCACGGAAGCATTGCCGGGCAGGTGCGTATCAGCCGTACCTATAATCTGGCGAATCGCCTTCTCGTAAACGGTTCTGCGGCAGTTGCAGAACTGCCGCTGGCCGATCCCGACAGTGTGCTCCTGCACCGCGAACTCAATGGCCGGCCGGTAACCGATACCATGCGGCTAGGCGACGGCCACAAGCCGTCGCCCCGCAGCTTCTACCTCCAGTTAGATAATTTTGTTCAGAGCATCAAGGGCGTGCAGAAGCCTTGCGTGGGAGGAGAACAAGCCGCGGCCGTTTTGGATCTGATTGAGCGCTGCTATGCGCAACGAACCCGGATTCCGGAACCCTGGTCCGAGTTGGGAGTGACCTCGGAGGCTGCCTCTTGGACTGGCGAAACAAAACTATCTTCGTAACCGGGGCCACGGGATTCATCGGCGGCAGAGTCTGCGAGCGGCTGATTCAAGCCGGGGCAAAAAACGTCCGCGCCCTGGTGCACACGCCCAAACGCGCCGCCCGCATCGGGCGCCTTCCCATACAACTCTCCGCCGGCAGTTTGCTGGATGGCGCTTCGCTGCGCGACGCTCTGGGCAACGCCCGAATTGTGGTCCATTGCGGCCTGGGCGTGGCTGGCGGAATTGTCCGGGGAACGCAGAATTTGTTGGACGCCGCCGAGGCGGCGGGCGTTGAGCGCCTAGTTCACATGAGCACGGCCGCAGTCTATGGCCTGACGCCGAAGCCCGGCAGCGAGACCGAAGACGCTCCCCTGCTCCATACCGGAGACTCTTACTGCGACAACAAAGCGCGCGCGGAAAAAATCGTTCTCCGCTCCGGCCGCCGCGGCTTGCCCGTGGTTATTCTGCGTCCTTCGATCGTGTATGGACCGTATTCTGCCTGGTCCACGCGTCTGATTCCGGACCTTAAGGCCCGACATGTGGCGTTGATCGAGGGCGGACGTGGCGCCTGTAATACCACCTACGTGGACAATCTGGTCGATGCGATTTTTCTGTCTCTGGAAAACGACAACGCTTTGGGACAAGCGTTTTTCATCACTGACGGCGAGCGGATCACGTGGGGAGATTTCATCCGGGCCCACATGAAGATGATGGGAGAGCCATTTGCTCTTTCCGATCTTTCCGCCAAGCAGATTCGCGAATACTACCAAAGTCAACCGGGGATGCTGATTTCCTCCTTCCAACGTACGAAACAAGTGCTGCGCAGCCGCGAGTTCAGAGAGCTGTTGCTTCGCATCCCCGCGTCGGCGCGCGTTCTCAGCCGCGCCTGGAGCTGGGCGGCGTCTCTCGACGAAGAGAGTCGCGAGCGCCTCCAGGCGCGGATCGGCGTGCTCAGGCCCTCTCACCCGGCGGCCCAAAACGGCCGTTATATTCCAGATGAAGTTACATTCGCCACGCAAACCGCCAGCGTCTTTTTCTGCATCGAGAAAGCCAAGAACATTCTGGGCTACCAACCGCGAGTGCCGTTCCGCCAGGGTATCGAGATGGTCGAGCAATGGCTGCGCTTCGCCAATTACCTGTGAGAAGTCCTCGTCTGGCCGGCCGGATGCAAGTCGTTACGGAAGTGCCAGTCGGGGCCCGGGGCGGTGAACCTTCTGGCTTATGATAGAGAGCGTGGGGAGACCTCCGCGTCCTGCCCTGAAAATCAACAGTACCCTATGCGCAAGCTGGAAAAATTCCAGATCGTTAAGAACGTCGGATCGAGCTGGTTTGCGCTCGGAATCAACATTCTGGTTGGGGTTTTTCTTTCTCCGTTCATCCTCCACCGCCTCGGTGACGCAGCCTTCGGGATTTGGGTTTTGATCTTCTCGGTAACGGGCTTCTATGGAATTTTCGATTTTGGCATTCGCTCCTCCATCATTCGCTACGTCTCAAAGTACACGGCCACGGGCGATGTCGAGGAAGTAAGCCAACTCATCAACACGGCTTTGTTCACCTATACCGGTGTCGGAGTGCTCAGCCTGCTGATCACTCTGGTCGGGTGTCTGTACGTGGATCGGTTTTTCCACATTGCGCCCGCCTATGAGTCCACCGCTCGCTTGCTTCTGCTGTTGGTGGGCAGTTCAGTGGCCTTGGGTTTTCCGCTGGGCGTCTTCGGAGGAATGCTGGAGGGGTTGCAGAAATTCTACATCCTCAACTGGACCAACATTCTTTCCAGTTTGCTGCGGGTTGTGCTGATCGTATTTTTTCTAAACCGCGGCTATGGTCTGCTCACCGCCGCTTTGATTACGGTAGGAATACCTTTGTTTTTTTCCTTCGTCCGCGGAGCCGTGGCCCTGCGCGCTCTTCCCGTTTCGTTTTCATGGAGATACGTCGACCGTGACGCTTTCCGCCACATGGCAAACTACAGCGGCATCACGTTCATGATCATCGTGGCCTCCCGCCTGCGATTCAAAACCGACGCCGTTGTGATTGGGACGTTTATCTCCTCGGCCGCCATCACTTACTTTTACGCCGGTTCGCGCCTGCTCGATTATGCCGGGGAGGTTGTAAGCAGTCTCGCCCAGATTTTTGTTCCCATGTCGAGCCAGTCGGATGCCGCCGGCAACTTGGATCGGCTGCGAAAAATCTTTGTCGCAGGAAACCGGGCGTGCGCCTTTACCACTCTGCCCATCACCACCGTCTTCATAATCCTGGGGAAATCGATTATAGAGTTGTGGGTGGGCAAGAAATATGTGGCGCAGGGTTATCCGGTTCTGCTAACCCTGATAATTCCTTATACGCTAATGCTGATGCAGTCTGCCTCGGGCCGCGTCTTGTTTGGCATGAGCAAGCACGGAAAGTTCGCCATCGCCACCCTGATCGAAGGGGCGGCAAACGTGCTTCTCAGCATCCTGCTGGTTAGGCCGTACGGAATCATCGGAGACGCGCTGGGCACGGCGATTCCTCTGGCGGTCAACTACACACTGTTTATGCCCCACCATCTTTGCTCGCGGCTTGGCATCAAGGTTTCAACCTACTTGCGGCAGGCATTTGTTCTGCCTCTGATCGTTTGTATGCCCATGGCGGTAGTGCTCCTGCTCATGCGGCGCTGGTTCGTGGCCCACACCTACCGGCAACTGGCGTTGCAGTTGCTTGCCGGAGGGCTCGTCTATGGCCTGTGCGCAGCATGGGCCTATTTGACCGACAGGGCTCTGCATGTCGGGGATCTCGCTCCCGCCAAATTGGCTGGGAGCGTTCCTGCCCTCGCTCCTCCGGTTGAAACCTATCAGGAGGATGTTTAACTCGCGGCAGTTCACTGGGCGGCGGGCAGAAATTATCCACCATGTCGAACGCTTGGGATAAGTGGCTCGGTCGCAAGGTTACCCAGCGGTTGCAGCGGCGAATGCTGCCTCATCTGCGGTGGAACCAGGAGATTTGGGGCGAGACGATCCGGCAGTACTTAACTCATTCCACTCGCTGGTTGGATGCGGGCTGCGGCTGGCGTCTGTTGGGTGAGGACCTGGAGCCGCTGGAGAACGAGTTGGTCAGTCTGGCCCGCACCGCCATTGGGGCTGATCTCGATTTTCCTCACCTGGGCAAGCACCTCAACCTGTCGCTGCGCGTCGGCGCATCGCTGGGCTCACTCCCCTTCTCCAACGCCAGCTTCGATCTGATCACCTGCAATATGGTGGTCGAGCATTTGCCTTCTCCACTCCCTGTTTTTCGGGAGCTGGCCCGCGTCCTCGCCCCGGAAGGCACGCTTTTGGTGCACACTCCCAATACTCGGAACTACCTGGTTTTCGCCAACATCGTCGCGAAGAAGCTCCTGCCCCGATCCGTGATTTTGAAACTGGTGCCCGACAACCGCGCCGCGGACGACATTTATCCAACCTATTACCGCGCCAACAATGCGCGCGCACTATGCAGCCTTGGCGAGTCGGTTGCCCTTCAAACTGCTTCCGTACGCTTTCTCACCCAACCACAACCCTACAGCCGCTTCTTTGCGCCGGCGGCATTCTTCGAACTTCTTCTCATGCGCGCAACCATGACGCGCCCCATTGCTCGTTTCGGCGCCACCATCATTATGGTTTTCCGGAAGCGACCTGCCGGGCCGGATTCGCGCGCTACCGTGAACTGTGTTTAGATATCGCATGGGCCGAAAGACGTCGAGATCGAAGCAATTTGTTCGGCAACCCGCAGGGCGGCGCCGCTTATCGGCGGCACCGCTGCTGGGTATCACGTATTTACGCTCGGGATTGGATCGATGAGTGAGATTTATGTGGTTGGCGGAGAACTTCGGCAGGCGATGTTCCGCAGGCTTGAGGAATGGCAGTCCTCCCAAAAGGCAGTGATCCTCGTATTAGACACGGAGAACAAGACTTCCCGTCCATGCGTTGAGTACGTTTCGCCGGCGGACGTCTGCGCCCCGGATTTGCCCGCAGTTTTGTTCAAGTCGGCTTGTCTGGCAGATAACAAGATTTTCACCTGCACTTCCACCGAAGTTCTGGTCTATCGGCTTCCCGATTTTCATCTTCTACACTACATTTCCCTACCCTGCTTCAACGATCTTCATCATATTTGTCCGGCGCGCGAAGGAACCTTGCTGGTCGCGGTTACGGGACTCGACATGGTGGTGGAAGTGAGCACCGACGGCAAGCTGATTCGCGAGTGGAACGTGCTGGGCGAGGATCCGTGGCAGCGCTTCTCCCGCGATATCGATTACCGGATCGTAGCCACAACCAAGCCACATCACTCTCATCCCAACCATGTCTTTCAGCTTGACGACGAGATTTGGGTCACGCGCTTTGAACAGCGCGATGCGATCTCTCTGACTCGGCCCGGCAGAAGAATCGACATCGCCGTCCAGCGCCCGCATGACGGATATGTTGTGGGCGACTCGATCTACTTCACCACGGTGGACGGGCACATCATTGTCGCCAACCGCAAGACTCTGCAGGTGGAGAAGGTTTACGATCTGACCACCATGGGTGGTTCGCCGGAGCAGGTCCTGGGCTGGTGCCGCGGCTTGCTTCCCGTGGGCGAACACCTTGTCTGGGCGGGCTTCACGCGCATTCGCGAAACTAAGTTTCGCGAGAATCTGGCTTGGGTGAAAACTGCCGGCTTATGGACGCAGCTGTACCGGCCAACCCATCTCGGCCTCTACGATTTGGAGCGCGGCCTCTGCCTGGATGAGATTCTCCTGGAGCCACACGGGGTGGGCGTGGTTTTCAGCATCCTCTCCACTGCGCCCACAGATCTCGCGACAAGGAGTTGCCCGTGAGTCGATTCAGTTCTCCAGCCCGCATGTTTCTGATTCTGGTCATCCTCGGTTTCGGACTCAGGATGGGCTACGGCGCCCTCCGATATCGAAGTGCCCTGATCCATCTCTCCGGCCGCGCCTTCATCAATTCGTGGGACGCGGACGCTTTCTATCACGTTCTCATCGCGGAAGGGCTGCTCTCGGGTAAGGGGTATATCGTCGATGACGCTCCGGTTGCATCCGGAAGAAACATCCGCTATGCCGGACAGGAAGCACTATTCAAAGCTCCTTTATACGAATTCTTTCTCGCTGGATCGTTCGCGATCTCCGGTTTCTCGTTCAAAGTTTTCTTCCCCCTCCAAGCGATCCTTGGCGGACTCTCCACCGGCTTGATGGGCTTGATCGCCTTGCGCATCTTCCGCAGGCCGGATGCCGCATGGTTCGCCGGAGTCGCCGCCGGAATTCATCCCATCCTCGTGAACTCCGCCTCTCAGCCCTATAACGAAGATTTATTCTTTTTCTTCTTTGCCGCGGCTATCTGGGCGTTTCTGGTTTGGTTTCAAACGCAGCGCGTGCGCTGGGCAGTTCTCTGCGGGGCCCTGATCGGACTCTGCATGCTGACGCGAGAGAATGGCGTGCTCCTGCTGGCCGCCATGGGAGCGGTCGTGCTGATTTCGGCGCAGCGAAAGTTCAGAACCTGGACGGGTTATGCCGCCATCGCATTAACTACGATTGCCGTGGTCGCCCCGTGGACCGTGCGCAACTACGTTCGCTTCGGAATCTTCGTGCCCGTAGCCAGCATCGTGGGAGAGGATTTTGTCGAGGGCAATAACTCGTGCGTAGCCGCGGAGAGCTGGTTCGTTCCCTACTGGGCCGAAGGCCCCTGTCCGTCGGTCGACGAGCAACGGCGAGTACAGCGAGACGACGAACCCGCCAGTTCTCGTGTCCCGGCTGCGGTGCGCCGCGATCGTCTCTCCCAACGCCTGGCTTTTCAATTCGTATCCCATCACCCTGGCGATTATGCCAAGCTGACCTTCCGCAGATTGTGGACGACGTTGCTCCCCTACGATCCCAGGGGACGCCAGCACAGCCACGAAAGGATGGTGCTATTCATCTACTGGCTGCTGGTGTTCCCATCCGGCCTTCTCGCCATGGTAGTCGGGCTCAAACGGATCGACTCTGGGCGCCTACTGCTGGGCCTTCTGGTTATCTTGAATCTTCTCTCCATCGCAGCCGTTCTCTACTGGTCTGATCTGCGCTTCCGGGTGGGAATAGATTTGCTTCTGGCATGCTTCGCCGGCTGTGGATATGCCGAAGTTTTCCGGCCTCAGCGTCAGCAGCAACTTGATCGCTCTGATTCGGATTTGCCGCAAGAAATCCCAACCTGACGCGGCCTTTCGCCACGGCTTTCCGTTTCCAATTCCGGAAGTGCATGAGACCTCCGTTATGTACCTGCGGGGCTAGAGGGTCCTGTTCTCAAGTGATCTGCACCTTCTCTCTCCCTTTCTCTAGAGTGCTCCCTAAGGACTCGAACGACAGTCCCCCAGCTACGTTCCGAGGTAATCCTAAATGTGTGAGACCGGGCACCTGGCAGTGGAAAAGGGCGATCGCACCGATAAAAACCTCCGGCTGAATTTTCTTGTTCTGTTGCTCTTGCTCAGCCTGGCCATGCTGAACACCGGATGTGGAGCGGCTTTGCAGGGCGCCGGCACGCCCGCGGGGCCGACCAACGGTCAGGCGCAAACCGGACAGCTCAGGCTTTCCCCTCCGTCAGCTCAGGCCACGGTCGGCGTTGCTTACAATGGAGTAACTTCCGTAAGTGGCGGCGTCGCTCCCTATCTCTTCAGCATCAGCGCCGGCAGTTTGCCTCCGGGTTTGGTCCTCAACCCGATCACGGGTTCCATCACCGGCACGCCATCCGTTGCCGGCACCTATAATTTCACGCTCTCGGTTTCGACCCTTCCAGCGAAGCAGTACGAATCACTTCCAGGGAATGGCGCCTCGAGTCAGCCGGGCGCCAAGTATGGATCGACGCCTGTGCATCTCGTCGTTTCCGCCAGTGGTTCGGGAACGGTAATCTCAATTTCGCCCGCCAGCGCGACCGTGATCTCACAAGCGCAACAGCAATTCACCGCCAGCGTCAGCGGAACCCCGAATACGGCCGTTACCTGGTCGGCCACCGCAGGAACTATTTCCGCCAATGGAATGTTTACGGCGCCCAAGGTGACCAGCAGTACTCCGGCCACCATCACAGCCACCAGCACGGCGAATCCCAACTGGCGCGGGGCTGCAATCGCTACGGTAACGCCTGTCGCTGCCTTGGCCGTCTCGAACTCGTCGTTGCCGCAAGGCAATACTAGCACTCCCTACACCGGCACCCTCTCCGCAACCGGCGGCGAGACCCCTTACCAGTGGAGCATCTCAAGTGGGGCCTTGCCCTCCGGAATTTTGTTGCAACCGTCGACTGGCGTCATCACCGGGATGACCGCGCTTGCCGGATCGTATCCTTTTACCGCCAAGGTGACTGATTCCACCGCACACAGCGCCACGGCAGCACTCACTCTCACGGTTTCCTCCGGTTCCGCCAGCGGTTTTGACGGCCCGGCAGAGTTGCCCCGCATTTACATCCAAACCGCAATGGCCAACACGCCCG
>Ga0187769_10002778_pt1 | contig 10336 bp, 13 predicted proteins | sample 0116_SJ02_MP02_1_FD_133140 | JGI IMG/M metagenome (GOLD analysis project Ga0187769, IMG submission 133140) | Tropical peat soil microbial communities from peatlands in Department of Meta, Colombia - 0116_SJ02_MP02_10_MG | ecosystem: Environmental > Terrestrial > Soil > Wetlands > Peat | place... | reverse complement strand
TCCACTATGATGACCAGCTTTCCCTCTAGCCTGGGATACGGTGCGTCCCCGCGCAGCCTCTGCATCCTTTCCTTGACCTCCTCCCTCTTCTTCCTCACCTGACTGTCAAGGTATTCAGGGCTCGCCCCCACGGACTCTGCTGCCTGTCTGTCCATTATGACATCACCTTCCTGGGTGACCGCCCCCAGGGCATACTCGGGCTGTCCCGGCGCCTCTATCTTCCTGGTAACAACAATATCCAGAGGCGCTCCGAGAGCCTTCGCCACTTCGCTCGCCACCACTAACCCGCCTCGGGGAATGCCAAGGACCACCACGTCCTCACCCTTAAACCGCCTCACTGCTTCGGCCAGCCTTTTCCCCGCCTCTTCCCTGTCCCTGAAGAGCACCACTCGGTCCCGGCAGTAGGGTTGTCCCTGGGTGATATTTGGCTGACTCGTCCGGCTCTCAGGAGGGATGTGGCTTTCCTCCGACGGCGGCTTCGTAGCGTGCCTTCATTGCCGCCGCCCCGGTTCGCCCTCGGTTTGGCCTTCGTGAAGTCCGGGTCACCCCGTCTCTACGCGCCACCATCCCGCTCGCGGACTGGTACCAGGCGCCAAGGCTTTCCCCGGCACCTCTTCTTCTCCGCGTATCCATCCTTTTCCTGGCCGGACGAGCGAAAAGTGATTGTGCCTGACGAATATAAATCAATTGCTTCGATTTCCGTTGTTGAGAATTACCCATTGAGTTAGGGTGCTCTTGGATTCTGTGTGAAGGCAGGGAACTTCTCCATTGCGGACTTCCCTCCGACCACCCACACATCCCACCTGTCGCGTATCTTCATGTCCACCGACCCAAGCTTTCCCTGTGGAACTGCTAGAATCCTCCTTACAGAGCCTCGTCTGAAGAGGTAAGGCTGGAACCAGACACTCGAGAAGTTCTTCGCCGCCAGCCTCTTCATGTTGGGACGCATCTCGCACTCTACCAGGACTATCTCTTCGGCGTCGCTTTCCGACCTGTAGCCGAGAAGGTCGGGCCGGTAGGACGACCACGACACCTTCTCTGCAGGGGGGAAGGCCGGCTCCTCGACCACGGCGAAGCGTTCCCCCTCCAACTCTCCCCTCACGATCGACTTCATCGACCTATGCGCTTGCGACTCTGCCACGCCCAAGACCGGGGGCGGCGCCGATTTCACCCTTGGGCTTTGCTATTCTCCACCCGGGGGTCAGCGTTTGCGAACGCGAACCTCAGCCCGCCGGGCCACGAAGGCGTTAGCTCTCCTCCGTTTTCTGTACGAGGACATGGTGGTCAACGTAAAATCTGCTCTAAATCAAAACTGCCCAAACTGCAATAATCGAGCCAAGAGACCTGCTCCTAGGGGATAGCGACTACCCGCCCCCTTCTAACAGTCGGTATCCTCCGGTCCGTGAAGGTGTTGTCCCCGTCTTCAAACAGGACGCTTTCCTCTTCTCCCAGGTCCTTCTGAATGCCGACCAAAATCGCGACTCAGGGCCCGAGACCTTTGATAGCGATTGCGCAGTCTGCCCTTCAACTGAGAAGGAAGCCTTCTCTCTTGAACTGCCCAGCTGACAGAACCTAAATATCCACCACCATCAATGGTGGGGCATGGCACAATCAAAGAGTGCTTCCGAGGCAGAGAAGACACTCATAGAAGGCATCATGGAAGCGCTTGCGAACAAGCATTCGCAGCTCGACATAAACCTCCAAGGAATGAGCGTCAAATTCCCGAACACAGGGATAGGCGTGGAGTTCAACGGCCTCGTCACCCTGACCGCCCACGTAAGGGACATCACGGAGGACGAGATGAAGGCGTCTGCGTCGAGAAACGTCGCCTTAATGTCAAAATAGAGTCGAGTCGCTACTTTATCGCCCTCAGCAGCTTCCTCAGCTTAAGGGGGTTCACACTGATGCGGCCCGTCAGCCTGGACATACCGCTCCCCATACTGAGTACTCTGTCCCCCTCGGCGTAAAGGCTCAGCCTCCACCCAACGCGGGAGAGTGCTCCGGTGACGTGCATGGAGCCCTCTATCATCCCCCCTCTGCCCTCCTCAAGCTTGATCAGGTCCGAGAGGTGCAGCCCGGCCTCTCCCACCCCTTCCACTTCCACATCCAGGGTCTTCTTGTCTGCATCAACAGATACGAGTGGCCTTCCTCCAACGCTCACCGTCGCCTTCCCGGCAGCAACGTGCCCAAGAATCTCGATGAGGGAGGCCAGCCTCTGCTCTCTTTCTACGCTCAATAGTATCTGCCAGTCAGGTAATCCGTTAGTTCCATGAGATAAGACCTGGCCTTGCTATCAGGGACCGAACCCAGCAGTTCCCTGGCAGCTTTCGCGTGGTTCATCTCCCTCTCGTTCGCGTATCCCAGAGAGCCCTGCTCCCTAATCAGTCCCTTCAGCCTCGATGTCTCCTTGTTGTAATTCTGAATCTGGTAGGCCTGGCCGAGCTCTTCGCCGAACCTGCCTGCAATGACAGTCTGCTCATCCGTAGCACCTCCGACTAGGGCCCCGCTGGCGCATGGCGCACTCAGCAGGCTGGAAGTCTTCAGCCTGATCATCTCCTCGTAGTCCCTCGCGGCCCCGTCTCTCCCTCGCGCTACCTCCATGCCGATGAACTCGCCCCAGGTGGTGGCCCTGCATGCTTCGCCGACAAGGTCGAAAATCCTCGCTAACTTCCCGCTGCCCATGTGATCACACCTCGCGACCATCTTCGGGACGTTGAAGAGGAGGAGGTCCGACGTGAGTATCGCAGTACTTAGGCCGTACTTTGCCTTGATGGACTTCGTCCCCCTCCTTAGCTCGGAGTGGCCTATGATGTCATCCTGCACGAGGACGCTGGTGTGGGCTAGCTCGTAGGCTACGGCCAGAGGAATCGCAGGCCGGTAGTCCCCTGAGTGTGCCTCGCACCAAAGGAGCGCGAGCGTGGTCTCGACCCGCTTGCCTCTGGCAGACAGAGCATCGGCAACTGCATTTTCGAGTCGAGTCGACCGATTTCGAGGGAAGAGTTCTCGTAGTTCCGAATTGACCGCCTCGATGTACTCCCTCAGCCAAGGCATGGCTTCTGGAGCCTGCATGCGTCAACGTTTTGCTGGCTCGCGTAATAGGTCTATTGAGGGAAACAGGCGCTCGCTCGGCGAGCATACCTCGTGTCCTGTCCTTATTGAAGCCAGGCAAGGTATGACCTAAGCGGTCCCTGTCTCATGTCGTTCGATAGGTTCTGAAGGTTTCGCAAAGCCCGACGCAGGCGTGCTCAGGAAGGGGGGCTGCCGTATTGCCCTTGTCCCGGGGCCTCTTCCGACGACCTTCTTTGGAGTCTCTATCAAGCTTTGTCTACAAAAAATCTGCTCTTTGTCATCAACCGGAGTCAAGCTAGGATAACAGGCTCGCGAACTATGACTCTGTCAGCTCTCTCGCTGTTGGCTCCGCCGATGGCTTGGGTGGCAGACCGAGTCGACGCCGGTTACGCGCGAGGTCGGGAATATTCCGGGCTGTCCCTTGGTCTGAAGCGGGGCCTTGTGCTCGCCAGAGCCTGGAGTGGTCCGCCGACCGTGTTCCGGGAAGGCAGCGAGGCGCAAGCGGGGGTAGAAACACGCGAAGGTGGAGGTACGCAGGAGGGTGGAAAACCCTTCTGCAGCCGAGCGAGGTGTGGAGCTCCATGCTTAGCACCGGGCTGGGACGCAGAAGTGTTCGAAACCCGAAGGTGCACCGAGACCCTAGGGCGGTTCGACTCCTGGTTGCGAATCGAAGCCGGAACGGAGTGTGGAAGGAGAACCACACTTCACTCGGGTGAGCAGACGAAGACAGCGAGGGGCGGCTTTCACTTCTATCTCTCTGGCCAGCTTCATGATGGCATGGCCCGGGTCTCGACGTTGCCATAACCGATAAAGACACGGCGGCTCGGCCGGACGCTCCATGAGTGAGGTCACCGCCCAGAGCGGAGATACTGTGTCTGTTCACTACATCGGCAGGTTCCCAGGCGGGAAGGTCTTCGACACGAGCATGAAGGCCGAAGCTGTCAAGTCAGGGCTCTTCAACCCGGCCCGCGACTACAAACCCCTCCAAGTCGTCCTCGGACGTCACCAAGTGATAAGCGGATTCGAAGAAGCCCTGGTCGGGATGAAGGTCAACGAGACCAAGGAGATCACCATCCCGCCGGAGAAGGCTTACGGGAGGTCGGGGAGCCACCCCATGGCTGGCAAGACGCTCCAGTTCAAGCTCCTAGTGACAAACATCAAGCGTCAATGAGCTGGTCGGAAGGTTCAGTGCACGTCGGACGTGGCCAAGTCTTCAAGTGGCTTGTTCATTCGGCTTGACACCGAACCTATTTACCTGCGGGTAGGCAACCCGGACGCACAGCCATGGCAAAGAGAGCATTTACCATAGACACTGGAACAGAGAAGGTTCCAGTCGAGGGGCACGCCCACCAGAACGTGGCCGTCAAGTACCTTATGAAGCGACGCAGGAGCCTCATCTTCACGAAGGACCCGGCGAAGGTCGAGAAGCTCTTCTCCGAGGTCCCGGAGAAGATAAGCATCATCGGAGCCAACGTGACCAAGACCTACAAGGTCACTTGGGAAAGGGTGAGCACCGGCGAGTTCGCGGGTGCCAGGTTCACGTTCACCCTGGAAGAGGTCAAGTAGGTCATCCTTTTCTGTATGGGCGTTTCGGGGTTGGTGAAATGGCCCCAAATCACAGGCGCGATGCCTACAGCGAAGCCATAGACAAGGTCCGCTCAGAGCACTCGGAATCAGTCAAACACGCCAACATGAAGGTGGAGTGTCCAAGGTGCCGTACTCGCCAGGTCATTACAGACGCCCCGGGGATGCGTGTCTGCGTCAAGTGTGGCTTCGAGTTCCGTCCTCTTCAGCAACGGTAGCCCTCTGCTCCCGGAGTTCCCAAAGGTCTGGTCGACTCAGCCTTCTGCGAAGTACTTCTTCAGGGGCTCCCAATAGTACTGCCGCCACCCTTCAGCATAGTACTCCCCCTGCTCAGCGGGCACCTTGGTGTGCACCATGGTCAGCTCTGTCTTCTTCCCCTTCGGCTTGACCGTCAGTTCGACCAGAGAAGGCGGGTAGCCTTCAGGCCACTCCGTCGTGGTCCACTCGTGCAGGATTCTTTTCCCCTTCTCTAGCTCGAGGTACTTGCCCTTGATGTAGCCGTCGCCGGCGGTGAATTTGCATCCCACCCTCGGCGTCCCCGTCGCGCTCTGGCCTGTGAAGGCAGCATGCTTCTTCGGGTTGACGTACGCATCGTACACCTCTTCGGGGCTTGCGTCAATCAGCGCGGTTTGTCTGATCGTTTCGAATTTCAGTGCGATCCTCTCCCTCGATACCCTCAGGTCGCGGGTATTGAAAAACCCAGGGGGTTTGCACGCGGAAGTGGGCGGACCCGTACCCCACAGGATTCCACCTGGTCTCCATCCTGGGCCCAGGAGTTTCGCTGCGACCAGGAGCTCAGCCCTGCTTCTTCCAGGCCTGGGCGCGCTTGCAGAACTCCTCCGCTTCGCCCACCGCCATCTCGCACCGCTTGTAGTGGCCGACGACCTCCCTCAGCAGCTCCTCGATGGGGGTCGGGGCTCCGGGGCACTCGGAGTCGAGCTGGGCCCTGATCTCCATCAGGGGCTGCCAGACATCGGTAGGGACCACCACCGGCACACCACGCTTGTTCGCCGCCATGGCCGCCTCTGCGTCGTCAAGGTATTTCTGGGCTGGCAGCCGTTCAGAGGCCTATGCTGTTGATGACCCCGCCCGAGTTCCCGTCAATCACAAGCACGATCTTGCCGTCCTTGTGGTCGTATCGAGCGAACCACACAGGGGCGTGCAGCAGCTCCGCCTCCCCCACGTCGCATTCCGTCGACAGCTGCTGGATCATATGGTGGGCGGCATGTGCCTTCTCCGACTGCAGCTGGTCCACCAGGGTCTTCGCCTGGCTCTTAGCTACGTCCTCTCCCACGTCGCCGTTGAGCACCTTCATTCCCTTCACTTTGGTCTGGTCGAAAATCACCCTGTCTGCGAGGCTGAACTGGTATTCCTTGGGCTGATACTCGGTCAGCGCCTTCAGCGCAACGGCCGGGAAGTTGTAGTCATTGTCCATCTGATAAGCCCGCCTGTTCCCCTGCCCCCCTCCGAACCCTCCGCCTCCGCTCATCATCGTTCCCATGAGGACCCCTGTCATCATTCCCCCTCCTCCGAAGCCACCCCTTCTTCCCCCTCCAATGGCGCCCCCCATTATCCCTGCAAGGGCGGCAGTTGTCGCGATGGAACCTGCCTCCGAGGCCACGTCGACAGCGACAAGCGAAGTCCTAGCAGAAACGGGAATGAGCCAGTAGGGAACCATGGCCAGGTTCATCTCCTCCAGAGTCGAAGTCTCCTGCAGGTGCCTGTGCAGAAGACCCTTGTCCATGAGCCCGTGAATCTCCCTCAAGACATCATCCTGTTGGACGAGCTTCAGGGGGAGCATGGTGTGCTTGTCTATGCTCTTCCACCCTTCGTTACCCAAGGAGACGCTGCTTCCGCAATATTCACAGGTGATTAGCATCTCGCCGAATTTTGGAGATATCGGTGCGCCGCAGCTAGGGCACTTCAGGGACGTCGCACCCGTCGGCGCAAGGACCTGCTGAGTACTCGGCGCCTGCTGTTGCTGCCCAGAAACCAGGCCTACCCTGGCACCACACTTGGAGCAGAACCCCGCGTCATCAGGGAGCTGTGTGCCGCATCTCGGGCAGAACAACGCAACTCACTGCAGCTTGGTACCACAATTGTTGCAGAACTTCGTGTCCGGAGCCACTGGGCTGCCGCAGTTAGGACAGAACTTGCTGCCCCCAGCTGGAGCTGGCGGACCCTGGGGTGAAGGTATCGTCGCCCCGCAGTTAGGACAGAACTTCGATGTCATGGGAACAAGCGACCCGCAGTTGGGGCAGCTTCTGTTCTGCATGGTTTGGCCCATCCCCTGGGCCATCTGGCCGCCAATGGCGTAGCCAACTCCTAGCCCCGCTCCCAGCCCCGCCGTGACCCCGGCCCCTCCCGAGGGGTTCTTCGCAGCGTCATCTATGGCCTTTCCTGTCTGATACTGCATGTAGTTAACGCCCAGCACCTGCATCTCCGACCTGGTGTCGATGGCCTTCTGGACTTCGTCAGGGAGGCTGATGGTGAGGCCTGAGATCTTGTTGATTTCAACCCCATACTGTCCGAGATTGTCCGGCCCTGCTGCCAGCACCTCCTGTTCTATGTTGGTAAGGTTCGCCGCTAGGTCCGTCACCTTCAACCCCTGCTGTTTCATCTTCCCCAGGGCGTTGTAGACGAGGATGACTATCTGCTCCTTCACCCTCCCCTCGACGTCGTCAGACGTGTCTGCCCCGAAGGTACCCACGAACTGGTTGATGAAGAGCTCAGGAGAGGAGACCTTCCACCTGTACTCGCCAAAGACGCGCAGGTTGATTATCCCGAATGTCGGGTCTGTGAACTGATAGGGCTGGGTGCTTCCGAACTTGCCATCCAGGTATCGCTTGGGAAGGTAGTAGACCTCTGCCCATTGCGTCACTCCTTGGAAGAACTTTAGCAGCTTGCCGACCACTGGCGCGTTGAAGTCAGTTAGAGCGTACCTGTTTGGCTGGTCGAAGTAGGTCAGAGCCTTGCCGTCCCGATAGAACACGGCGATTTCGTCTTCCCTTACGACTATGTTGTCGTTCAGCCTAATCTGTCTGGGAGCCTTCCAGAGGACGTTGTAGACCCCTGGAGAAGGCTGCTTGTCCTTGTCGTCCCACGCGAAGGTGGTGGAACCGAACACGCTCCCTCCGGTGGCGGGAACTGCGTCAGCTTTCTTTCCGAATACCATCGCCATCACTGCCCGAGGGCTATTCCCTCAATTGCGTCCACTCTCAATGACCACTTCTGCCTGATGTCGGCGACCGACCGGACGAATCCGCTCAGTGCCGTCTGCACGGTGTTGGGCGCAGTGCTGTCGTAAGTAAGGCTCCCCGGGGAAGTCGCCTGGTCGAGCTGGAAGACAGCGCTCACGAACGAATAGTCATAATCGTACAGCTTGTTCAGCTTATCTTCGTTGATTTGAATTGGCGCCACCCATCCTGCGTATCCCTGTGCGGCATGCCTCACCTCTCCGCTTAATGTCTGAACCTGGGCAATCAAAGAGCCGACGCTTGTCAAGTTCGTCAGGTCATTGTTAGCTACCACCTGCTTCCTGAGCTGTTGCAGGTTGTCCTTGACATGGTCGAGCTTGTCGGCCACCTGGTTCCTCAACAGTTCATCGGAGACCCTGATGTCTTCCTTGCTCCTGTATCCTCTGAGCCCTGGTATAAGGAGCTCCAGCTTCTTCATTGCGCCTCTGTTGGCGTCTACCTGCTGCCTGATGTCCGGACTACCCTGAGACAAAGCCTACAGAATTCCGTCTCTCGTCCATCGTTATAAATATTGGGAACGTTTATCGAGGCTACGGACGGTTTCCTCTATCTTGGACCTTGAGAAGCTAAGGATAGGCTGCAGCGGCTGGTCATACAAAGACTGGCAGGGGACATTCTACCCTAAGGGGCTCCCAGCCAAGGATTACCTCGGCTACTATGCCAAGGTCTTCAACTGCGTCGAAATCGACTCGAGTTTCTATCGCATCCCAAACCAGTTCATGGTCAACCAGTGGAGGAGCAACACTCCCAACGGATTCCTCTTCTCGCCAAAGCTTCCCAAGAAGATAACCCACGACAGCAAGCTGAAGGAGCCAGAATCCACCCTCGTCTACTTCTACAGCGTTCTTAGCAAGCTGAAGGACAAGCTGGGCCCGATTGCCGTCCAGCTCCCTCCCTCAATCAAGCTGAGCACTCATCAGGGGCTGATGAAGGAGTTCCTCTCCCATCTCAGCCCCGAATTCAGACACGCCATCGAATTTCGCCACAAGTCATGGTTCGTCCCCGAGGTGTACTCGCTGCTCCGGAAGAACAACATCGCCATGGTCTGGTCCCTCAACCAGTACGTCGAGACCCCTCCGGAGGTCACCGCCGATTTCATCTATCTGAGGATGGTCGGGGATAGAGAAATCACCCAGTTCTCCGGCATTCAGAAAAATCGCTCGGAGGACATGAAGCGGTGGGCGTCGGCCCTCAAGGATAACTCGGCCAAGTTCGAGTCGGGTTATGTATTCTTCAACAACCACTTCGCCGGCTTCAGCCCCGAATCTGCCAACGAGTTCCGCAGACTCCTGGGGCTCATGGAGCTGGACTGGAAGGCCGAGGGGACAGGGCAGCAGACACTCTTCGGGTCGTAGCTGACAAATGGGATCAGAGCGAAGAGCAATCCTTCACGTGGACCTGGACGCTTTCTACGTCTCTGCTGAGGTAAGGGAGCATCCCGAGCTCAAAGGGCTCCCTGTGGTCGTCGGCGCAGACCCAGAGGGAGGTAGGGGCAGAGGGGTGGTCGTCGCATGCTCCTACGAGGCAAGGAAGTTTGGGCTGAGGTCAGGGATGCCTATTTCACAGGCCTATAGGCTGTGTCCCCACGCTAAGTACATCCCGCCCAGCTGGGGCCTGTACGAGCGAGTCTCCGAGGAGGTCATGGTAACCCTCAGGAGCTTCGCAGATAAGTTCGAACAGGCCAGCATCGACGAAGCCTTCCTAGACGTCTCCAGTAGGGCAGCTGACTCGGACTCTGCGAGCAGCGTGGCCATGGAGGTCAAGAGGGAAGTAAAGCAGAGGCACGGGCTCAGCTGTTCCGTCGGGGTCGGCCCAAACAAGTCATCGGCCAAAATCGCCTCCGACCGCAACAAGCCCGACGGCCTCACGGTTGTCCCTTTCGACGACGTCGCGGGGTTCCTCGCCCCACTGCCTGTCGGAGTTGTTCCCGGCATCGGAAGGAAGACCGGGGAGTTCCTGAACGAAAAAGGCATCACGACCATTGGCCAGCTGCAGAAGCTGGACGGCAAACAGCTCCTCGCCTGGTTCGGGAAGAACGGGGTCTGGCTCTGGGGGGTGGTACACGGCGAGGAGAACGTGGAGGTCAGGCAACAAGAGATCCCGAAGTCACTGAGCGTCGAACGGACTTTCAAGGAGGACGTGAACGACTTCCGTCAGGTGAGGAAAGAGGCTGCAGACAGCGCCTCGGAGCTCATTAGGAGGGTGAAGTCAACTGGCTACTCCTACAAGGTAGCCGGGGTCAAAATTAGGTTCCAGGGGTTCGAAACGCACACGCGGGAGAGGACCCTTGTCAGTCACACCGACAGCGAGGAGCCCCTGCTGGAGGCCGTGGACAGGCTCCTTGACGAATTCGAATTGAAAGGGAGGCCGGTCAGACTCGTGGGGGTCAGGGTGGCAGACATTCAGCGCTCGACTTCGGGGCCTTC
>Ga0187769_10002777_pt1 | contig 10336 bp, 11 predicted proteins | sample 0116_SJ02_MP02_1_FD_133140 | JGI IMG/M metagenome (GOLD analysis project Ga0187769, IMG submission 133140) | Tropical peat soil microbial communities from peatlands in Department of Meta, Colombia - 0116_SJ02_MP02_10_MG | ecosystem: Environmental > Terrestrial > Soil > Wetlands > Peat | place... | reverse complement strand
GCGGGACGGGAAGGCTTCGGCTGCGCCGGGCCTGTATGAGTCAGAGGCGGATTGCTGATTGTCTTCGGCGCATCAGGAGCAGGCAACTCCTGAGAGGCGGTAAACAGAGTTGAATGACCGCGGCGAGGGAGGTAAGTTGCGGCAACGATCAGTACTGCCGCGAGAATCAGCGCCGTTGCTGCCACCGAAGCCCATGTGATCTGTGCCCCCAACCTCATAGGGGAAGGCTCCTCGGCCAGTCGCGCGCGAAGTCGAGCCGCGAAAGCCGGCGACGGCGCGCCGTCAACCAGGGAATTCACTGCTCGATCCGCAAACGCGACGGCCTGCTCCGAACCCCTGTAGGCGTCACGGCACGTCTCGCACGCCTCGAGATGCGCGAGAAGTTCCGTCCGGCTGGACGATGGCAGCGCACCAAGCGCGGCGTCCATCATCCAGCTGGAATATTTTTCACAAGCCATCTCAGATCCTCCGCCATCCGCTTCCGAGCAAGGAACAAACGTGATTTCACGGTGCCTTCCGGCAGGCCGAGCAGGTTTGCGACCTCACGTGTGTTGTGACCCTCGATCGCGGTCAGAATCATCACAATGCGAAGTTTCTCCGGGAGCTGATCCAGAGCTGCCGCCACATGCCGCTCAAATTCCCGTGATGCAGCCACGCTTTCGACTTGTGTCTCCGACTGATTCTCCATAGCCGCGCGTTCGCGCCGCTCGCGGCGGCCCGAGGCGCGAATCCGGTCCAGCGATAGCCGCCACGTCGTGCGGACCAGCCAGCCGCGGAAGCGCTCTCGGTCGCGCAGCCGGTGGAAGTTCCTGTAAGCACGCAGCATGGCATCCTGCGCTACGTCTTCCGCTTCGGCAGTGTTGTGGAGCACACCCAGCGCGACCCGAAAGGCAAGGGTAGGGCAATCGGCCAGCCGCTCCTCGAACTCGCGCTGGAGCGAAGCGTCCTGGCTCACCGCGCTTCCCGGAAGTCTGGCCGCCAGAGCATCCATCTCTGCCCCATTCAGCCAGACGCCACAGACAAGCCTTCGGTTCACTGAGACACCAGCCTAAGTGATATCCATGCGTCGCGGATTCTAACCCGCGCAATGCCGCAGGATATAACTACATGATCTACGCTGAGCCGTTGGTAGGACTTGCCTCTCCAGGCGATTTCAGCATTGCTCTGGACGATCTTTGCGCGTCGGGCGGCCCGGCACCTTGCACCACACCGGCGGTAAACACGGGCTTCAACCCTCGCATTCGCCCCGCAGTTCCTTGAAGCCGTACGTGAAAGGTGTACAAAACACAAGCGGCTCCCGGAAAGGGAGCCGCTTTAGTGTTTCTGGCTGAAACCTGCCTTACTCAGTCGGCAGAATCTCCTGCGTGAACCCGATCGTGTTGATGGAACGCAGTGTCGGAGTCCTTGGCGGAAGCCACTGCGGACCGTTCGTGAAGGAAACGTCAAACGTGTACTGACGATTTGGCGGGCTGTACACAGTGTTGCAGCACTTGTAGGGCCCGATTCCCTGAACGTTGAAGTAGAAGCTGACTAGTGAACCCTTGTAATACAAGGTGCTCGCGCCCCAGTTCTCAACGTAGCGCAGGAAGTTGTGGAGTCCGCCGTCGGTGCCGTAGTCGTTTCCAGTGCCGGCGGGTTGCGCGAACGGTACGCCTTTACCTCCGATGATGGCAGTACGATAGGACGTTGTTACGGCATTGCGGCTGTTGGGATCGTAGGGGGAGATGAAGGAGTTGACGTCATTCCAATTGTCTGAGAGCAGAGTCACGGAATCGCCGGCGACGGAGGCAGACACGCTGGCTCCGCCCCACGTCCCATTGTTCACTCCGCCGTCGTTGTACTCGCCCTGGATGTAAACGGGATTTTCTGCCGCGATGCTTAGGCCACACGGCGGATTCGGCGCCGCGCCGAAGCAGGCAGTGCCGAGGTTAATTGTCCCGCCGTCCACGAGCTTGAGAGCCCTTCGGAAAAAGACCGGAGGATTCTCACGTGCCTCTTCGGTGTGCGTATAGGAGTAATTCGGCGACGGAGGTTTTACCGCGGCGGCGCAGATTGAAGTCTGGAGGACCGGGGCAAGGTTGGGGAGCAGGTTCGCCAGCAAATTCTGGATTGCAAGGTTGGGGTTGGTAGCCTGGTTTACCGGGGTCAGAGGGATCCCGCCGTAGGTTCTTAGGTTGCCGTCACCCACGAGATCCTCGCCCGGGTCCAGTGCACCGTTTGGGCAGCCGTTCGCCGGGTCCGTCGTGCCGTTGATGATGTCGTTGAACCCGAACTCACCCGTCTTGACCCCGATGCCCGGGGTCGTGTCAACCTGATCGCCACGACGGTCTGAGAAATAGACGAGGTAGCCGCCCACATTGCTGGCGTTCACCCCGTTCAGGCCAATCAAGCCCCGGAACCAGCGCGTGAGGTTGTTGACGTCAAGCTCGACATAGTCCATCACTCCCTCAGCGGCTATTTCCGGGTGATTGGCGCCGTCGTTCGCGTTGTTTGGCAAGGCGTTATCGCGGGAGATGGCTTCACGCGTGTCGTATAAGACCATCGGCCAGTAGTCCGTGCCATTGGTTGAGGTGTTGCACGCGTTCTTGGCTCCGACGTAGGCGGTCGACGGATTGTCTCGCAATCGCGTGAGCCGAATCACTGCGTTAGCGCTCGGATCAGCTCCGCCGCACATGCCAGACCACGGCCCTACGACCGTCCCCGTGGCCGGCAGATATAGCAGCTGGTTAGCCGCCCCGGTCGTGGACGGGTTAATGTTTCTACCGGTAAATCCGAGGTTCAGGATTTCTTTCGTCACGTCATTCCAGACGCCGCCGGCCGACTCATATTCGATCTTGATGCAGCCTGTGACGATCGGACTGTTTTGCGCCTGCCAGTAGCCGTCCTTCAGGGTGGGCGTCACGTAGACGTTGTAGTTGCCTCCGGCAGCGGGACCGTTCGAAAGAGGAAGCGGAAGTCCGGCCGTGTACCACGCGGCAGATGCTGGCGGAGCCACGTTATACGCGAGGGTGGCCAAGTCGACCGGCGGAGTCGCCGTCACCGTGTCGAGCGCCATCATGTCCGCGGCGTTGCATGCTCCGGCTGCGCCGGGAACCGCTCCTACCGGATAATCATCCAACAGGATTCGCAAGCTTAACTGACCGCCGCTTCCACCAAAGTATCTCTGGTTGAACTGCGACGGGTTAGCTGCCAGCTCTCCCGGAACCGGCCGTTGTATGAGCGCGATCGGCGACGTAATGCCGCCCAACGCCGTGGAGGTCAAGTTCAGCTGAGGCACGCCGTTTTTCAACATCCCGTTGTATGCAGGTACGACCGTTCCGGTCCATGTGGGGTTGTTAAGTGTCGTGCTAACGGCGCCGTAGACGCTCGTCCCCGTGACACTGCCTTCATTCTGACCCAGCGCCCGCCATTGTGCGGCAACGTAAGGAGGACGCGCAGGATTGGGCGGTATCGGCAAGGGCAAAAGGGAAATGTCAACGGTGCCACCGTAAGCCCCGCCAGCCGCAATCGTCCCGCCCCCACCCGGCCAGCCATTCTCAAGATTCGAGCGTACGACCTGCCCGGCAACGGTGATCTTGTCGGAGACGTAAAGCGGGCCTGCGTCAGCAGCCAGCCAAAGATTGCCATTCGTATGAACGCGGCCGCCGAAATCGAATGGAGGTCCGTTGAAGAACGCCAGATCTGTCTGCGAAAAGATACCGAACTGAAACACTGGGATGGCGACAAGTTGGATCTGCCGTTGCAGCTTCACTTCGCTGCCTGTGAGTGTCATCGCCGAGACCGTCAAAGTGAAAGGCGTAATCGACCCTGACATTCCGGAATAGGGACTTGGAGGAAGAATCGCGGCGTAATTCGCCACGGGCGCGCCCGGACATCCGTTGCATGTCACGGTATAGCTCGAGGCGCCCGCGCCGTCCACGAATTGAATTCCTGGAATCACAGGCGGAGATGTAACCGCAGTGGTGATGTTTGCGGCTGTGACGAAACCTTGCGTCGCAAAATTCGTTCCCATGTCCGCAGTCAGCTTCTCCATTCCCGCTTCGGCGCCATAGAAGGCCGTCTCGCGATCCTTGTTATTGCCGCCCAGACGGGCATCCGTCATCACCATCCAGCTCATTCCGAGCACCATGGCGGAAACCAGGATTAGGATCAGCAGCACCGTTATGAAAGCGACGCCATTTTCTGTCTTGGTTCTCACAGCCTGTCTCCTTATGAACGCGAATCCCATACAGTTCTCACCGGCCTATTGAACAATGGTGGAGGTGTTGAACTGGTTCACGAACGCAAGGCTCCGGATGCTTACTTGGGTGGTCAGATTGTTCCTAAAGTAGCTCTGTGAGCCTGTACCGGACACGACCGGGTACTCCGATCTGCCCGCAAGAAAGACGTTGACGGCCCGGATCTGGAACATCGTGTCGCCGCCGGCCGGCGTAGGCGCATCGCCCGCCCCCAGCGGATATGTGCCCGCGGGCGCCGTCGAGTTGATTATGTCGTACGTGAAGTTGAGGTCTTCGATTGCATCCCCCACCGGTTCTGGCGGCTCTGCCGGCGCTGCCGCCGGATAGCCCGGATAGTTCACCTGCCGTACCAGTTGTGGCTCAGCGGGGTTTGTCGCTGTGTTTATGTAATACGTGACCATGTAGACGCGCGTGATGACAGTCGGGACAACGGAAGCATTGATGCTTGCCACCGTCCCATTGGGGAGCCCCGTTTGATTGAAGCCCGCCGGATCGCCTGCGCCAAACGTGATCACTGCCCCCGCCACGGCCGTCACATACTCGATGGCTGATCCGTTGATATTGCTGAACAAAATCAGGTCGCCCACCTGAATGGGCGTCGGAGTTCCCGGCATCGTAAAGCATGCGGGCGCAAGTGTGACCGTCAGCCCCGTCGCCGCAATCGCCCCGGCGCACACCGGCGCAGCCGGCGCAGCTTGAGCTACGGGAAAACTGTTGAGAGGGCAGGGAGTGGCGCCGCCGGCGCATCCGGCGCTCGACACGAGTGTGTTGTCTGCATAAAACATCGTGATCGTGTCAGTCGCGCCGCCCGTGAGGATCGCTCCTGTTTGGGCATTCACAGTTGTGGCGAGAGCGCCCCACCCATATCCGGGAACGACGGGCGCCAACACTATTGGGTTGTTCGGGAATACCCCACCAATTCCCGGACGGGTGATAGCCGAGGCTCCGGCAGCCGTGTTCGGGATCGAGATCCCCTCGGGCGGGAGTCCCTCGCCTGCTTGCATCAGGTCCGCCACCATGAAATGCATCCCGGCGCGCAGGTTTTCCTGGATGTTTGCCATTTGCGCGATTGCATCCGTTGTGCGCTGCGCCTGTATGAGGGCGCTCACGGCCGCGCTCGTGATGATCGCGAGGATCAGCATGGCCACGACCATCTCGATTAAGGAAAATCCCTTTTGCCGCTTCATTCGCAACTCCTCAAAAGCCTAGTTGAATGCCGAGATGAGCGAATTCACCGTGTACGTGCGCGTCCAGCGCGTAGTCGTGTACGTCACTGTTACCTGAATGTTCCGCAGGTTCGTATCTCCCACGAAGTTCGTAATCGTGATCGTTCGCGTGAAGTTCGAGAGCGGCACCTTAACATCGTCGGCTGTCCCCAGCTTTCCATCCGGCCCGGGTTCGAGGATGTAATCAGGGGGCGCGCCGACGTCATTTATGGACCCGAGCAGTCCATCCGGGCCGGGCTGCAACAATGGCTGAGGCGCCGCCAAGAACAACCCGAGTGGCGTTGCTACGGCTTGGTTGTTGATCTGAGCCCAGGTCACAGAATTCGAGTACTTCGCCGTGAAGATTGCCTCGACAGCTTCCTCGGCCTTTTGTTGAGCGATGAAGTCGCTCTGAGATCCCTGCATGTACGCCAGTGCGTCCGCGAGCATCACAGCAAGGCTCAGGAGCCCTGCTATGAGAACCACGAGGGCTATCATTGTTTCGATGAAAGTGAAGCCTTTCGCCGATGGCCGGGATCGATATTGCATTGCAGCTGTCTCCTTCAGAACTGTGTCCACGCTGTGCCCGTGCTGCCTCTCCAACCTCGAACGCGGCCCGTTGTGCCGAGGACAGTCACTGCGCGGGCTGTCGTAACATCACCGGGAGAGCCCATGAAAACCGTGCCGTTAATCGGCAGGTTAGTCGTCGCATTAACAAACTCTCCGTCGCTCCGGAAATACATGCCTCCGGGAGGGCCCCCGTTCACGCCGCCAAAAAAGACGGCCGCGCCATTTCCGAATCCGTCGGGCGTGTCGGGCAGTGTTCCAAACGTCTGAAACTGCAGCGGAAATGGGAGGGAGATGGCGGGATAGACAGTGTTCGCAGCTTGCCCGCCGGGCGTGAGTGTGTTCATTACTGTGTACTGGACTTGATACGTCCCTCCGGCGACCGGAAACGTAACTTGGACGAACCGTCGGTTGGCAATCGCGTACTCGCGCGCCTGGCGCAGTTGATCCACCATCTGCCGGAGAGCGTTGTCGGATCTCGCGTTCTTGAGGCTCGCGGGCAGTTGGACCACCGCGATGGCTGTTACGACTACGATCACGATCATCACGATCAACAGCTCGACAGTCGAGAATCCATGCTCGGGACGTTCCTGCCAGCGTGCGATTGCCTTGGCTTCTCGTGTTTTCACGCTCACACCCTCGAATCGCCCTAAGTGCGCAGGGCGGACTATCCGTCCGCACGAATACTGCATGTATCAGGCCAGCAAGGGATGCCGCTAAGTCGCAGCCAGGATTTGGCTTAGGAGGTGTGAACGAGATTTCCCAAGGCCGCTTAGGACTCTGCTGGGTAGAATCGTAACGAACTTGAACGCCTGCTACAGGGCAGGAAGGAACGCTAATCCCGGCGGGCTGGTAAGGAATCCAAATGACCAGAGCGCTAAGCCACTTGTCTTGCGCTTGCAGTCAAATTAAACTGGTTGCCTCCTAGCCTGCACACCAGCCTGGGTCTATCCCTTTGCGGGGCGCAAACTCATTGGCAATCTGGCATCGAATGATGTTTGATTGCTACGGGCGAAACCACTTCAACCAACTCACATAGGGCACGGCTCCAGCGTTAGGTGAGGGGGCACGAGTTCAGTGGATCGAATCGCATGACGCGGACTCAGGGTCGGGAAAATCGCCGAAGCGCCCGCATTGCGGTATCGAAGGGCATGTGGGTGTCCTGGCAGTCAGATGGCCCGCGAAACGTCTCGCGCGTTCGCGACCTGAGTCTCGGCGGCGTTTTCATCTCCACGGATGATCCCCTGCCGGTAGGTTCCACTCTTCAACTTCTGTTTGCCCTGCCCGAAGGCGAAATGCGCATCCACGGCATCGTGCGCTACACCGAAGGGGAAAAAGGCATGGGAGTGGAATTCACGAAGATGGGCGCGGCTGATCGCGCCCGCCTACAGGAATTGATGCGCCGCCTGAATCGCTGAACGCGCGGAAAACCTACCGCAGCGCCTTGTTCAGGAAAGCAACCGTGCGAGACCACGCATCGGCCGCAGCCTCGGGGCGGTAGCCCGTGGCGTTGGTTGGATTCTCGAAGGCGTGGCCGGCCCCGTCGTAAATCTTGAGATCGACTCGCCGCCCCATCGTGGTCATCGTCTTCTCGAAAGCGTGGACGTCGTCGGGCGTGATCCCCTTGTCATTCGCGCCGAAATTCCCCAGCACAGGCGCGTAGATCTGCTGGAGGTCGTTCGGGTCGGTCGGCAGCGCGCCATAGTTCACCACGCACGCCGCGAGGCGCGGCTGATGAATCGCCAGCTGCAGCGAATATCCTCCGCCCATGCACCAGCCGATTGAACCGATGTGATTGTGGTCTACGTCCTTCCGCGTCGCAAGATAAGCGAACCCGGCGTTCAGATCGCTCACGGCGCGGTCCTGAGCCAGCCCGCGCATCAATTCATGCGCGGTTTCGGGGTCGGTTGCCACTTTGCCGCGATAGAGATCGACGGCAAGCGCCACAAAACCCTGATCCGCGAGTTTCTGCGTCTCCTCCTTCACCCAGTCCGTCAGCCCCCACCATTCGTGGACCACGACCAGCCCCGGATAACGCCCCGGCTTTTCGGGCGTGGCGAGGAAACCGCTCACGGTCGTCGTGCCGTTCGGGAATTCGACCGTTTCCGTCTTCGAGGTCTCCGCCTTCACCAGAACTGCCGCGAGCAAGCCAAGCGCAGCGACTGCCACAACCGCTCTTCGCATCACCTTCATTCCATCTCTCCTAGCATGATTCGCCCCGAGCATTCTAACTCCCGCCTCGCGCTTGCGTCATCCATCATCGCGCAGTCGCCTTCTGCTCCTGCGCGGGCGCTTTCTGTTTCAGTAGCCTGATGAACTCGCGCATCCATGCGGGATGGTCCGGCCAGGCGCGCGCGGAAATCATGTTGCCGTCAATCACCGCTTCCGAGTTGACGAACTCCGCTCCGCTCGCCTTCACATCCGGTTCGAGCGCGGGATACGCCGCCGTGTGTCTCCCCTTCAGGACTCCCGCCGCGGAAAGCAGCAAGCATGCATGGCAGATCTGCGCCACCGGCTTTGCCTGCTCGAAGAAATGCCGGATGATGCGCTGGCAATCCGCATTGTTGCGAATGTACTCCGGCGCGCGCCCGCCGGGAATCACCGCGGCCGCATAGTCGGCGGGATTTACGTCCGCAAATGCGATGTCGGCATCCCAGCTGTAGCCGGGCTTTTCCGTGTACGTGTCATATCCAGGCTCGAAGTCGTGCACCACAAAGTGCAGCTTCTTCTTCGCAGGGGCCGCGATGTGCGGCTCGTATCCTTCTTCCTGGAGCCGCTGGTAGGGATACATCACCTCGAGCGATTCGCCCGCGTCGCCGGTCAAGATTAGAACCTTCGGTTTCGCCATGAGAACTCTCCTGAACTCGCAATCTCGCGCGCAGAATACCACACTGCCGTCGGCAGGGCGTTCCGTTCACCAAACACTGCCCTAATTTCCATTCTTGTGTTCTAATGCCGCCGATCTCGCTGTCCTCTAGGCTCAACTCACAATCTAGCTCTCTGGAGGAACTCGCATGAGCAACAACAGCAGGGTTGGCCCGCTTCGAGTCGCGCTCGTCGTTGTCGGAATCATCTTCATCGTCGGCGTCTATCCGCTGACGATTCTGTGGCCGTCCGGATGGATCTGGCACATGAGCGGCCATTCAACTTACCTGCAAATGATTCTGGGAATCTACGCGACGCTGGGCGTCTTCCTGCTTCTCGCGGCGCGCGACCCGCTCAAGAATCTAAGCCTGATCTGGTTCACCGTCTGGTCGAGTATCGTGCACGGCGGCATCATGGCGGTGCAGTCGCTGGTCTATCCGGAACATCGTGGACATTTGCTGGGCGACGTGCCCGCTTTGCTGCTCATCGCCATTGTCCTTGCTGCCCTCACGCCCCGCGGCGGGGAAACAGGAGCGCAAGCGAGCGCGTAACTGGCGGCACGCCGAGCCCGCCGCGCGGGCGGCTGCTATACTTCCTTGCTCGTCAGGGGGGATCCGCCGTGCCCGAACTTGCGCCCGTCGTCTCGTCCACGCTCGCGTCGTATTACGAAGAGGTCCGCGACAGAGTCCATCAGTGGGTCGCGCCGATTTCGACCGAGCAGCTTTGGCGCAAGCCTTATCCCTACGGCAATAGCATCGGCCATTTGCTCCTGCACTTGACCGGCAATCTGAACTACTACATCGGTGCGCAAATTGCCGGAACGGGCTACGTGCGCAATCGCGAGCTCGAATTCACCGACACTTCGAAGAAATCGAAAGAGCAGGTGCTCGCTGATTTCGATCGCGCCATTGCAATGGTTGCTTCGACCATCCGCGCGCAGTCCCCGCAGGATTGGACCGCGCCCTACACCGCAGTCCTGGAGCCCGCCGCCCACGACCGCTTCACCGTATTCATGCGCATGGCCGCCCACGCCTACCATCACGTCGGCCAGATCATCTATCTCTCGAAGGAACTTACCCGGTCCGCAACCTAGTGGCCGCGACACAAAGCCGATTCCCCGCGCTCGCAAATCGCAAACGCCTACTCCATAATGGCTTCAATGGCGCTACAGAAAACTGAGCAGCACTCGGCGCGGCGAGCCAAGCCTAACTTTTGATGACCGGCCTTCAGCAGGGATCATTCCGCCTCTTCCGCTTTGCAGGGATAAACGTCTTCCTGCACTGGTCGTGGTTTCTGATCGCCGTTTATGAAATCAACCTCCGCTCGCGCACATATTCCTCGGTCGTCTGGAACGCGCTGGAGTATCTCGCCCTCTTCCTGATCGTGATGATTCACGAATTCGGCCACGCGCTGGCCTGCCGGCAGGTGGGGGGAGAAGCGAATCAGATCGTGCTTTGGCCT
>Ga0187769_10002775_pt1 | contig 10338 bp, 16 predicted proteins | sample 0116_SJ02_MP02_1_FD_133140 | JGI IMG/M metagenome (GOLD analysis project Ga0187769, IMG submission 133140) | Tropical peat soil microbial communities from peatlands in Department of Meta, Colombia - 0116_SJ02_MP02_10_MG | ecosystem: Environmental > Terrestrial > Soil > Wetlands > Peat | place... | reverse complement strand
TAACGAGGGCTTTGGTGGCCTGTCGGACCACTAACGTCTCGGAATCTGCATCTCAGACGAGGCTACTTCTCCTCCGAGATCTTCCTCTCGAATTCCTCCCAGAAAGCCGAATCGGGCTTCCTCCAGTAGGGGCCCCATCCTTTCGCAAACAGACCCTCCACCTCCTTGAGGAGCCGCCTCCAGGCAGGGCCGTATTCATAGGTCAGGACGTCCTCCAGGAAGGGGACCAGGGCCCCCAGCCTCTCCTTCGGCAGATAAGCCCGGGCACCCAACTCTATCGACTTCTTCAAGGCTTCGGCCGAGAAAGCGTGGGCGGTGAGCATCACGGTGGGTATCGGATAGGGACGGGCAGCTGCGTGCCGGAGAAGATCAAAACCCCGGACGCCCATGATATCCAGGATGACGAGATCGTAGCTCCACGTGGTCAAAAGATCGAAGGCTTCTTGGTAGGTGGTGGCCGTGTCCACCCTGCTCTTCGGAGCAGCCGACTTGATCTCTTCCTTCAACACCTCGAGCACATCGGGTTCATCGTCCACAGCGAGAATTCTCCTATGGTTTAAGGCCGATTCTGGCATATGCTCCCCCTTCGCACGCGACAAGTCAAATGACCGCGCATGAATAGATGGCGGGCTCAGAAACTCGCGGTTTTCTGTACGATTATTCGCTCGCCCCGATCGAAAAGTCAACAGAAAAGGGAGCCAAACAATGCGAAACAATAATGTATGTCAAACAATAATTTATGTTAGGAAAGTTTCATTGATCGAGCCATTTAACCCAATTGCAGTGGTATTCTATACCCGGCCGGTAGGATGCTTCGTGTGCGGCAACGATCCAAGAGATGCGGAAGCGCCCCTATCTCGACGACGGAACCCCCTCTCCGATCACTACATCGCACATCCCCTCGACACGGGGAACGAAGGCGTACACGTTAAAACCGAAGGGCTTGTCTGTCAGCTTCTTGGTCTTCACTTCGACCTCAGGTACTATCCGGCTATCACCCTCTGCGATCCCGTATAGACGTTGCCCCTTCCTTTTCGGGCAAAACCAATGAGAGTGAGATTGATCCTCGCGGCCAAGTCGATGGCCAACGACGTGGCAATTGAGATGCCGACGAGGACTTGGGCACCGCTTCTGCCTGTCTTCTGAACCATCTCATAGGTGAGCCGCGATGTGGCCACCACAACCATGGCTTCATCAATCCTGCCTTCGGCGACGAGCCTACCCACGGCCTTGTCCACGGCGTTGTGCCGGCCCACGTCTTCAGCGAAGGCGATAAGCTCGTAGTCTCTGTCGAAGATCCCCGTTGCATGAGTTCCACCTGTTTGGGAGAACACGAGCTGACGGGCTTCCGCCTCCCTGATCATGTCGTCGATCCGGGAAACGGGCATTCTGAAGGAGTCGTCGCACCTCTCGAGGCGGCTGCAGATATCCGCAACCATCTCTTTGCCGCAGATGCCGCAACTGGAATAGGCAGGCAGCACCCTTCCTTTGATTTTGAGCCCTTTTTCGGCTAGTCTCTTTTGGTCCAGCGTGATCTCCACGCGATTCCCCGTCCCTTCTTCGCAGTAGCGGACGAGAAGCACGTCCTGCATGGAATCGATAATTCCCTCCCCGAAGCAGTATCCGAGGGCGAGCTCCATTTCTTGACCGGGCAGCCGCATTGTCATATAGTACGGATCACCGTTGACATAGATTTCCAGGGGTTCTTCGACGACCACCCGGTCATCAAAGAAGCTTATCGCTTCTTTCTGATAGCGTCTGATCACTAAGGGACTTTCCGCTTTCCCCACATGGGTCTCCTTCTCATTAGGCTAGCTTCGTCACCTTCACGAGGTGATCGAGGGGGGCACAGGTAGGATCAAAATCGGTGAACCACAATTCTATGAGGAAGTTGAGGTTGACCGCCTTGCAATAGGCTATCGGTTGCCCCTTGGCCCAACGGCCGGACGTGCCCATGATGGCCAAGGTTTCCCGGTGCTGGCCTTTCCGGACCTGAAGCACTCCTCTGACCTTGAGGCCCCTCCACGATTCTACTTCTACACGGTCTCCCGATTCAAGGCCCTTTTTTGCCGCCGCATCGGTATTCATAGTGACGAAGTATGTGAAGGGGCTCATGTTACTCGCCTCGACGATCCAGGGCCGCTCCGCCGTGTTCGTGTTGACGCTGCATGGCGTGGCCCCAGGAAAAGAATAGAGGTCGAACTGTAGCTCTGCCTTCTGGGCCGGGACGGGATACCAGCGGGGTACGGGCACGTAGTACTCCCGTGCGATGGCGCCGTCGAGGCCTGCCTCCCTGGTAATCGCCTGCGTCTTCTCTTTCAGATCGATAAGGAATTCCCGGCACATCTGGGACCTCACGTTCTTGAAGCAGTCGGGCAGCAGATCTTTACACGTCATTGTGCCGTCGCTTCTGCGCAACTCTGCCTCTCGATGGGTAGAGGTTGTGTCTCGTGCACGGTTGCGCGTGCGTCAAGAACATGTTAGCATCGGGTCCTTAGGTGATCAAGATGAATAGGAAGGCTGGCAACTATCGCGGGCAGCGACCTATGAACTTGTAATACTCTTTCTCATGGTAATCGACATCCTCAGCCTTTATGCGAGAAGCTCTCTTTGCAGGTGCCATCGATAACGCCGGCCCGCTCAAACAAAGGAATTACGCAAACAGCGTTGCGGCTTGACATCGCACCCCTTCTTGGCTATACTTCGGATATCCACAGGAGGTAGTAACATGGTGACGAAAATCCAGAAATGGGGTAATAGCCAGGGGTTGCGTCTTGCCAGACAGGTGCTTGAGGACGCTCATATTTCTGTTGGCGACGATGTTGACGTCACCGCGAAGGACGGCCTCATTGTCATTGCTCCGGCGAGACGTGTCCGTGGAAGGCAGAGCTTGAAAGAACTCGTGTCGCGCATTCCCAAGAACTACGAGACAGCGGAAACGGATTGGGGCACGCCCGTGGGGAGGGAGGTCTGGTAAATGAAGGCGCATGTTCCGAAGAAGGGGGACTTTATCGCCGTCACCTTTGACCCGCAGTCAGGTCACGAGCAAAAAGGGCGTCGCCCTGCGCTCGTCGTAAGTAACACCCTGTTCAACGGACAAACCGGCCTTGCCATTGTCTGTCCCCTGACCAAGACGGACTGGGGTTATCCTTTCCATGTAGCCATCGCCGATAACCCAAAGGTGAAGGGATTCGTCATGGTCGAACAGGTCAAGTCCATCGATTTCCGTGCGCGTCAAGCCAAGCTCGTCGGAAAGGCTTCCGATCATCTGCTCGACGAAGTGCTGTCCATACTTGATGCGTGCATCTATTGAAGGCTGAAAAGGCCGGCGCAGGGCAATCCTCTTGGCCGTCCGGTAACGGTGAGAATGAAGTCCGTAAATCGTATCTCGCACCTTATCAAGGCTCAGATGGGGGGATATGGCGCGGGAGTATCGTCGGGCATTTCCTCAAACACTTCTACGGCCCTTCTCAAATTTGATGCCTCTGCAGGGCTTAACCATCCCGCATAGTTTCTAATAACCTGCTCCCGGTTCTCGATCAGACCCAACTTCGTATTCAGTGCGGGTGGTATCCTGACGTTTATGGACACTGCAGCCTCCATTATCTCTCATATTCATTGTAACGCACTACACGCCCCGTCGCAATGCTCCGTATCGTGCATGCTCCTTCCTTAACCGTGATTTCCAATCGTCCGATAAATTGTCACACCTTCAATCGTGAATCGATAATCCGTAAAGAAAAAAGACAGAGCCAGTCAGGCCGCTGCATTACAATTACGGAAACAGGGGTGACAAGACTCTCAAGACCATCACAATCAAAGGAAACTCGACACATGCCTTCAAACGTGATTGCCAAAGCCGTCGGCGAGATAAGGATCACCACCTCTCAGCTTGAAGCCGGCCTGAAGTGCCTCACTAAATGCTTTCTTCTGTCCCACGGTGAACAGGGATCGGCAATGCTTACGCCAACTGGGCCCGCTCTCATAATGAGTCTTACCATGCTAAGGCGGTCGAACACTTGATAGCCTGAACCGGGGTAGCGGACGCAGCCGAAGTGACCGACGCTAGGAACCTTTCATCGACCGGGTGGCGGCTGGCAGTGAACATGAAGGCACACTGGCACAACATCGAATCCGCCATCCCCGTGATAGGGCGCGTGTCAGAAGGGCAAGGCAAGTCCGAACACCTTATTCCTGTATGATTCGTGAGCGCCAATACGCATGGATACTCATCACGAAAGACCCGGCGATGCGGTTGAAGTACCTCAAGCTGAAAAACCTCAGGGGAGGAAAGCGGGCCACCATCGCCATCGCGAGAAAGCTCCTCCTCGTGATCAGGCGCATGCTCCTCGATAATGTGCCGTATCGGATGACGGCCCCGGCTGCGTGAGAAACAACGAGAAACTGTCGGTACAGGAAAAAGATGACAAGAATCCCTTATGATATCGAATTGACCGCGGCTGCGCCTTGTGACCGGGTAAAGATCACGTTTCGTAGAATGCGGCAATTTGAGTTCCACCGGATAAGAATCATGTCGGCGGTACCCACGGGACCGACCACGGAAAGCAGGCTGGGGGATACTTACACATGAAAGGCTCGCGCTTCGGCCACGGACTCTGGAAGGTCGTTGGCCTCGCGTTCGCGGGCGAGAAGAAGGTGCCCGTGAAGACAAGAATGGAGGAGAGCAAAAAAAACAAAAAACTTTTCCCTAAGGCTTGACAATCTACATGCAGGTGAAAGAGAGTTACTTCCTTCGCACCCATCGTTAACACATTTCCACCTCAAACCGTGACTCGACAAAGAAAGGGTTCACGCAAATACTATTTCAAGGGATTGTGCCAGGACAACCCTAACCGCACTTTCGCCCCTTCTGGTTCTGGCTGTCCTTTGCTCTCTCGTTTCCTTCATATCGATTCCCCGATCAACTTCTCGATCCTCTGCGAGTTGTTATCCTTCATTTACGCGTGCATTTCATCGACCGTCTTCCGGAGCTCCGCCTTCCCTTATCGATCGGCACCTTCGGACGAATAACCACCACGTATCAGTTGATCTGGAAATCAATGATAGCGCCTTCCATCAGACGCAAATAGCAATTTGGGGGAAAGCAAGTAGTGATTCGTAACTATTCGATATTATTGGAGGCGGCATCCGGATTTGAACCGGAGAATAACGGTTTTGCAGACCGCTGCCTTACCACTTGGCTATGCCGCCGTTTATCTCGACCGGGCAACGCCTTAACTCGCGACCTATTTTGTTTTGGAGCGGGCAACGCCTTAACCCGCGACGTATTCTTCCATTCGGGCGGGGGTCTTTCCCCGCAACGAATATTCTTTTATGGAGCGGGAAACGGGATTTGAACCCGCGACTTCAACCTTGGCAAGGTTGCACTCTACCACTGAGTTATTCCCGCGTGGTGCTCTTATCATACAATCATCCCGGCTCCGTGTCAATGCTCTAGTCCGGAACGCCCTTGCCGGGAGCGGGGAATGCGCCATGCCCTGTCCCTGCCTTTGCTAAGGCAGCAGGACGGACAATCAACTTGTCGATTCCCTGCAGCATGCTGCAGGGAGACCTTTCTTCCGCTTCGTTCCGCCGGCAATTATTGGGGCTCGCTTCGCTCGGTGTCTTGGATACCTTGCTGCTTGCAGCAGGGCCATTTATTGCCTTGATCGGTCAATACTCGGAGATGTCCGGCTTGGCCCGTTCTCTCTTTTTTCGGGCCTGGAAGTGTTTCGTTTCCAGCACCTTCTCCTTGGCCCGTCTCGATCGGCGCCTTTTCTGCCTCCTTATCTTCTCGATGCGCTGCTGCTTCTCGCTTTCCTTTCCAAGAACCGAGTCTTCGATCTTCTTGACGAGGAGCCTTCGGGCGAGGAAGCGGTTGAGGGCTTGCTGGCGCTCCCGCTGGCACTTCACCTCGATCCCCGTCGGCAGGTGCTTGAGATAGACGCAGGTCGACACCTTGTTGACGTTCTGGCCGCCATGGCCCCCGGAGCGGACGAACCTCTCCACGATATCCGATTCCTTGATGCCCAGTCTCTCCATTTTCTCGTGTAAGGCCTTTTCTTTCTCCGGGCTGATCATCGCTCCCCCAAATCAGCATTGGCTGCCAGTTCCTATTATAGCAGCATATGCCTTGAGAATCCGGTTTTCCTTGCAGGTGAGACCGCCTTGTCCGGCCTTGACCGGCCCGGCCTTTCCGTTTACAATGGACCCATGCTCTCCATTCGCGATTTGCACCTTCAGGTTCCGGCCATGCTTGCGCCCATGGCAGGCGTAAGCGACCTGCCCTTCCGGCTTATGGCGAGGAAATTCGGATGCCCCCTGGCCTTTGCGGAGATGATAAGCGCCCACGCCCTCTGCCTGGGCAACGGCAGGACCAACAGGTTCCTGGAATCCTCGTCTGCTGACAGGCCTCTAGGCATCCAACTGCTGGGACGGGAGCCGGAGTACCTCCGCCAGGCGATGGACCTGATCGAGCCCGGCTCGTGCGACGTGATCGACCTGAACGCGGCCTGTCCCGTGCGGAAGGTGACCCGGAAGGGGGAGGGGGCGGCCCTCCTCAAAGAGCCCCGTCTCCTGTCGAAGCTCGTGGCCTTGCTCAAGGCCCGCGCCTCCGTTCCCGTGACAGTGAAGATCAGGTCGGGCTGGGACCCCTCGAGCGTGAACGCCCGAGAGATTGGCAAGAGGGTCGCCGACGCAGGGGCCGATGCAGTGTGCGTTCACGGCCGAACGAGGAGCCAGGGGTACGGGGGGAGGGTGGACCTGGGCGTCATCAGATCGGTCAAGGAGGCCGTCTCCATCCCGGTGATCGCGAGCGGGGACCTATTTTCCGCGAAAGCCGTGGACAAAACGCTGAGGGAAACCGCGTGCGACGGCGTGGCCATTGCCCGGGGCGCCCTGGGAAACCCATGGATATTCCGGGAAATAGCCGCGGTCTACGGGAAACGCCCTAGCCCGCCACGGCCCAATATAGAGCAATTGAAGGAGGTGATGGAGGAACATCTGCGCCTGTCCGTGGAAAGGCGCGGAGGGATCCCGGGCGTAATCGACTTCCGCAAATTCTTCATATGGTATACGAAGGGGCTGCAGAACTCTAGGTTACTACGGCCAAGGGCAGTGCGCGTGAACACCCCTCACGAGATGAGGCGGCTCATCGACGAGCTGGGAATGCTCCTATCGTCCGGCCCGCATCCTTCGGCCTCTCAAGGGTCTCCATATGACCCGCGTCAGGGATGGTTGGCACTGTCGAAGTCCGGATGGCCCTATTGAGAAAAGGCGAAGCCAAGGCGGGAAAGGGGCCTCCAGGAGCAGATCCACGCCCTCTTTCGACAAATTCCTATGAAAATGTATTGAAATGGGGAATCGACCATTATAGTATGACAGTATGAGGGTCTTTTCAGCGCTTCTCATCCTTGCGGCAATCCTTCTCGGCTGCTCGAAGCCTCAGGAAGCCGTGCCCGCAAAACCGGCAATGGCCGAATCCCAAAAGGAAGATGAGTACAAGAAAGAGCTGGAGGAGGTAAAAAAGACGCTCAAGGGAGACATTAGGATCAAGCTGAAAAAGGACGGGAAAGGGGACTTCTACAGCTGGGAGATAGATGGTAAGGATGTAGCCGAGGTCCTCAAGGCGAACGACATGCTCGTAAAGAAGCTCGAAGGCCAGCCCGCGGGCCCCTCGCCAGCGAGCGCGCGTTGATTCGCTTGAGCATCTAGTTGAGGATGCTGAAGCGCGCAGCGATCTTCTTGTTGCATCTCGGGCATACGGGCTCGATCAAAGTGAACGTTCTGCCGAAAACCTCCACGTCCGTGAAAAACACTCCGGGCGCATCCCCAAGATCTTTCTCATCGTAGACCTTGCCGCATTCGCAGATGGGAGATTCCTGCCGAATAGTCTGTCCGTGGAAGACCTGACCTGAAAGCTCCGTGACGAGTCTCTTTTCCTCGCTTGTCATAACTTACTATAAACCCGATTCGGCTGGTTTGCCAATGCATCCCCCTTCGCTTGCGACAGGTACCTCTTTGACCGGTGTCCCAATCGTCGGTCGTCATGAAGCTTTTTTTGAAAAAAACACTTGACAAATTCGTAATAGTGGTAATATTTATAATAATGGAAATATAGATAAAAAAGTTAAAAACAGAAAAAGCAGCGACACGGCTACGTGAGGTGACGACCATGGACGTATTGACGGTCTCGGATGCGAGCAAGTTGTGCGGGGTGTCCCTCAAGACCATCACGAACTGGATCGAGCAGGGCCATATCAAGGCGCATAAAACCGTGGGCGGTCACAGGCGGATACTGAGGGAAGACCTCTACAGATTCATGAAGGAGCATGGAATCCCCCTGCCGCAGGGAGAGAAGGATAAGGGCCGAAAGAAGATCCTGATCGTCGACGACGACAAGATCATCGTGCAGACCCTTGTCCTCGCCTTCGAGGAAGACGAGCATGGCTACGAAGTGATCTCTTCGGCCGACGGCTTCGAAGCAGGCATGCAAGTGGAGCACTTTAAGCCGGATATCGTCATCCTCGACATCATGATGCCGGACATCAACGGCTACGAGGTGTGCAAGCGCATAAAATCGAACCCAGAAACGCAGCACACGAAGGTGATAGTCCTGTCCGCTTACCTGGAAGAGGAGAGTTTCCGGAAGATGAAGGCTTTTGGGGCCGATGCGTGCTTCTCCAAGCCCCTGCCCCTGTCTGACTTGAAGAAGGAGGTGGCAAAGCTCCTGGGAATCTAGCGTACGCCGGCCGGTTGAGGCCATGACTGCACGCACGACCAGAGACTTTAGCCGTAACAAGGAGGGCGTCATGTCTTTCTCGGAGAAACTGGATCAAAACAAGTTCGTCATCACCTCTGAGGTGCAAGTCTCAACAGAGACCGATGCCGAGAGCGTCATGGGAAGCTTGAAGCGCATCAAGGGCAGGATAGACGGGCTTATCGTGACGGAGGCAGAGATCGAGGGCGTTGCATGCGACTCGGTTCCCATCTGCAACACTTTAAGGGAGGGAGGCTACAACCCGCTTTTCGAGACGACAACCAGGGAGAAGAACCGCATAGAGCTGCAATCTCAGCTCATCAGGGCTGCTGGCGCGGGCATCAACAGCCTTCTCGCCTTTACCCGGGATTACCGCATTACCGGCGACAGCCTTAACGAGATGATGTTCTTCCACGTGGACTCGGGCAAGCTCTTCTCGGTCCTGAGCTCCCTGAAAGAGGGCGTGGACGTCAGGGGAAAGGAGCTGGGGGGCGCCTACGATTTCTCCCTCGGGGCGGGCATAGACGCGAGCTGGGGCAAGAAGGTGCCGGACCTGGAACTGAAAGAGATCGAGCACATGGTCGAGATGGGCACGAGATTCTTCATCACGACGCCTGTTTTCGATCTCGATGAGTTCGCCCAGTTCTATGATCGGGTGCACCAGTTCCATGTACCTGTCATCGCCGAGGTTATCCTCATCAGGTCGGCGGGAATGGGCCATCTGATGAACAAGTACGTGAGACCGAATCTCGTCCCCTCCCACGTCATGGAACGGCTCGCGAAGGCGCCGAACAAAGAGAAGGCGAGCGTCGAAATTTTCACGGAACTCGTGACCGGCCTCAAGAGAATTTGCAACGGCATACACATTGTGCCTGTCGGAGCAGAAGATAAGGTGGGCAGCTATCTCAGCGCCCTAAAACGCTAGAGGTCCCTTTCACACCTTTCTTCATGGGCGCCCTGAATGAGCGAGCTTCTCATCGCACGCTCACTTCCCTTGGAAGAAAGGCTGCTTCCTCCGAAGCAGCGGGAGAACGCCTTGCCCCTGCAGAGCCTGCTTTGCGCACCCCTCCCAAGGAGCTTTTAGGCTACCCGCCGCCGGGGAGCAGATGCCCGGTAGACGCCCTCTGAGATCGTTCTACCGAGGGATTAAATCGCAAGACCTAAGTCCTAAGTATTAAATCCAGAGGTATGATAATCACCCGTCCTTTTTTTGTCAAGGCTTTACACAAGGAGCTGCGGCGGATGCGGTACTCAGGCTGCGGGTCGCCTGGGGAGAGGGGAAAGGAAAAGGCCGCGGGGCATGCGCCGCGGCCTTCGGCATCCTTACGCGGAAGGGAACGATGCTATGGTCTCGGAAGGAGTTTCGCCCCCTCGACGATCTCGGGCACCTTCTCCTCCCATTCGATGGCCATGATGTGCACGCCCGCTACTCCCTTGACGTGGCGGAGCCTCTGGACGGTCTCGATGGCGATCTTTATTCCTTCTTCCGCCACCATTTCCTTGGGCACCCCTTTCAGCCTCTCGATCTGGTCTTCCGGCACGTCCATGCCGGGCACGGACTTTTGCATGTAGCGGGCCAT
>Ga0187769_10002773_pt1 | contig 10340 bp, 6 predicted proteins | sample 0116_SJ02_MP02_1_FD_133140 | JGI IMG/M metagenome (GOLD analysis project Ga0187769, IMG submission 133140) | Tropical peat soil microbial communities from peatlands in Department of Meta, Colombia - 0116_SJ02_MP02_10_MG | ecosystem: Environmental > Terrestrial > Soil > Wetlands > Peat | place... | reverse complement strand
CGCCGTTGTGATCAACGACAAAAGATCCGGTTTTCCGTTTAGCCCGATAGTCAACAATAGCAAACCAACAATCGCAATGATATGGTTTCTCCAGTATCGGGGCTCGATCGTCCACTCGAGTTTCAGATCGCCGAGCCGAAAAACAAGACGTGCCCTTTTGTGCTCAATTTTTACCATAGGGATTCGCTCCGGCCGATCCCTCGAGGACGGAAAATGAGAACCAGGGAAACCATCATCAACGACGCGACATTGACCAGTCGCGGGTTAATGGCAAAGGAGACCAGCGCAGCGACAAAGCCCAATATATAAGCGGCAATAATACTGCCTTTGAGATTGCCCAGGCCGCCGAGAATGGATACGAGGATGGCTGTCTGCAGCAACGACCAGCCCAGCGTCGGCTCGATCGAATAGACCGGAGCGATGGTCAGCATGCAGATCGTCGGCGGGATGACGGATAAAACCATGGCCAGGGCGTAAATCCTTTCCGTATTTGTACCCATCAGCTTGGCGGACTTGATGTCCTGGCTTACCGCCCTCATGAGCAGTCCGACCCGTGTTTTCAGGAAAAAAAGAATGAATGCGGCGGTGGTCAATAGGGCTATTCCGGCAGCCACGAGCATTTGATTGGGAACCGAGGCCTTGCCGATTCTACTAATGCCGGGCAATAGGCCCGTCGCAAGGTCCACTCCGGCTGTGACCGGATAAAAATAATTAACGATCTCTTCTCCAATCATGGCTACGAGCAGAAGCGCCGTTAAGAGGATTTCTTCTTTTTCCAGATAGCGTCTGACGATGGGATAATAAACGATCAGCAGGGTAAAAAGGCACTGAAAAGCACACATGGCCAGGATGGCCCACCCCAGTCCAAATCCCCGCTCTTGCATAAACATCCATGTAACATAGACGGTCACCACAAAAGCGATGCCGTATCCCAGGTGAAAAACCCGCAGTACGCCGCAGATCAGAGAAAACCCGAGTGATTCCAGAAGATAGAGAGAACCCAAAATGAATGTGTAGATGAGGATGATGCTGATTGTATCCGTCATGAAATACCACTTTTCTAAATTCGAGCGGCAGCACAACAGCCGGGGCCCAATTCAAATGGACCCCGGGGCAAGTTCTCCTGGTATCCCTCGGGGTCCGGCATAATCGCGCGATTATTTTGCCGTTCTTGCTCGTAGCTCTTTTACGCGGACAAACCTGCTGTCCGGGTTAACTTTTTGGACGATGCCGGGAGGAAATACCGCGACCACTTTTCCGTTCTCCTGGAATTGCCCATACTGGCTTGGCAGGTGGGGTGGATAACCAGTCATTGGATCATGACACTTGTTAAATTTCCATGTCCAGCAGATGCGCTGCATTTGAACGGTTTCCATAGCTTTAATGATGGCATCGAAGTTACTCGCTGTCTTCGCGTTCTCCGCAGCGGCCTTAAAAATCCAGGGACTGTCATAGGATGGGTACGTGGAGTTCATCATGCCCGCGCCCTTCGCTCTGAGCTTGGTCAAGAAGGGAAGCGTCTTGTCGGTAAACGGTACACTGATCTCGGGATCAAGTGTCACCGCGCCCAGCGCTGCACCGCCGGTCATCTTCCAGAAGGCGGCATAACAGGGTGCACCGGCCATAAAAACGATGTCGATGTCCTTGGCTGCCGATAGAACCCACTGCTTGGCCAGAGTGACCGTATCTGTATACGCGGTTATCCAGTAAATGGTGTCTGCGCCCTTGGCAGCAATCTCCTCAAAAATCGGGAGGAACATCTTTTCCTTTATGGAGTTCTGGCCCGTGTAAACGACATCAAGCCCTTTCGATCTGAAGAATTCAGGCAATGAAGGTGTCTTACCCGGGACTCCTTCTACCACCGGCTTCGCGAAGGCCATATCCTCAGCCATAAAAGCAAGTTTTTTGGTTCCAATGACTTTTGTCCACAACTCCCAGCTCTTTACGTTCGGATCGAAATGGACCCCCCCCTTCGTGAAGGGTCTAAAAAAGAACTTATACTTATCATAATTGGCACAAACCATATACGTCGGTTCATCATGCGCTACGAAGACGCCGAACATGATATGCGGGTATTGCTTATATAATTCGGCCCCCACTTCCATACAAGACAAAACGGGCTCCGTCGACTCCACGACGACTAAAGCACATCGATCGGTCATGACCAGCTTTTTATAAGCCCCTACCACAAGAGGGATCTCGCCTTTGGAATCCTCGATCATCAGCTCAATCGGCCTTCCCAGGATCCCGCCTTCTGCATTCAAGTCATCTATGCTAATTTCCAATGCGGTTTTGTTGCTCAATCCCCAAGGAGCGGATAAGCGGCCGATGAATCCAATTTTAATCGGCCCCTTTCCCTCCCCGGCAGCACCTTTGCCCGCTGTCGGTTTCTCAGGTGCCGCCTGCGATATACCTCCAACGACAAAAAACACGGCCACGATTGCGAGTAATACCAGCGTAAAGATACTTTTGGTCTTCATGGCTACCTCCTTTTCTGTAAGGTGATGTTGATCTTAATGGTTGCTTGCAATGCCATGACGGACTTTTGGAAACCACACGAGCGGATCTTCCAAGGGTTTTCCATTGCTCTTTTCCGCAGAGTATTTTCTGCAGACTTGTTAACGAACTCCTTTTGTCAAGATGCCAGCCCATTTTCTCGGACTCTTAATCTGGCCATTTTCCTTCATCCTCGTCCTTTTTACCGTCATAGAAAACGCATCTCATATTTACCAAATCCTTATAGCTTAATCAAAAGAAATTTTTCAAGGTGCGATATCGAATTCAGTCCTTCCCTAAGCAATGCAATATTAGAGTAAAGGGCTGGCGGCTAAACCTTGAGCGAAAATCCTCAAACCGTATTGTTTCTTCTCGCGTTGTTTGCTCCTCCTGAGGATGGCCTAAAACAAGCTTTGATCGATTGCAAGGCCCTCAAATACGACTCGTCCTGAAAGCCACCGTTGCAAAAACAGATTGGAGATTAATGCCGCAATATATTAAATTTATGCCTTATAAAAGGAGAAGGGATGGAGAAGCAATTTGGAATTGATCGAACGGTAGGGAGTGTTCCCAGACATCTTCTGTCCTACACTATTCCGATGTTTTCAGGCAATCTAATACAGATCGGTTACAGTCTCGTCAATACCGTTTGGGTGGGACATTTGGTTGGAGAAAATGGAGTTGGGGCCGTAGGGGTCAGCTTGCCTATCTTTTTTATACTGGTCGGATTTTCAATGGGTATCACCATGGCCACCACGATCCTCGTCTCCCAGTACTATGGCGCAAAGGATTACAAGAGGGTGGAAAAGGCCGTCAACACCTCCTTTTCCCTCTCCATCATTCTCGGATTAGCGTTGACCATTGCCGGCATCTTTTCGAGCGATACTGTTTTAAGACTGATGGGAACCCCCCCCGAAAATTTTACATTAGCCTCAAGCTATTTGAAAATCAGTCTGGCAGGTTTCATCCTGCTCTATCTGGGGCTTTTGATCAATTCAATACTCAGAGGAATCGGCGACACCCTAACTCCCCTGGCTTTTATGGCCACCGGCATAGGGTTGAACATCATTTTGGACCCTTTTCTGATAGGAGGGTTTGGTCCATTTCCGAAACTTGAGCTGAACGGTGCGGCCTATGCAAGTGTGATATCCCAGGCGGCCGCTTTGATCGTCAGCATCGTCTATTTGAATCGGAAGAGCCACCTGATCGCCTTTCATCCCAGAAGGCTCCTTCTCGACAGTCGCATGACTTCGATGATTTTTAAAATAGGTCTGCCTTCGATTGTTCAGCAGATGCTTGTTTGGATAGGCGCACTGTTCGTCACGACCTTCGTCAATTTCTTCGGCAGTACCGCCACGAATGCCTTCGGCGCGGTCGCCAGAGTAGATATGTTTGCCGTGATGCCGGCCGTATCGATGGGGGTGGCCGTGGCTGCCCTGACAGGACAAAACCTCGGAGCCGGTAAACCTGAGCGAGTAAAAGAAATATTTAGGTGGGGAGTGATCATGATCTCTTCCATCACCATCCTCATTTCGGTGATTGCCGTCTTCTTTTCCGAACTTATTCTGAAGATGTTTGGGCTCGGGAGTGACCCGGCGGTTATGCGAATCGGCGTCAATTACCTGCGAATTGTAGGGTCTTGTTATACCTTTTTTGCAGTTTTGTTTATTTCGAATGGCATCATTAATGGAGCAGGCCATACGATCATCACCATGCTCTTTTCACTCTTGTCCTTATGGTTCGTCCGGGTGCCGGGCTCGTGGTTTCTGTCACGAAAGACGAGCTTAGGCATTACAGGAATCTGGATTTCTGTCGCTTTCAGTTTTCTTTTTGTGATGATGATCAGTCTTGCCTATTACTATTCAGGAAGGTGGAAAAAGGATGTGATTATCAAGACACCTCCCACGGTTTCGGTGATCGAATGAATAAGAATGGGTTCCAGGATGGTCAGATCCAAATCCAAGAATCCCTCTCTTATTTCCTTACGGTTTTTCCTAACTCCCGATCATGCGCCTGAGCGATCAAGCAAAAGCTGCTGAGAGAGTATAGTTCTCTTGACGAGCGTTTTCGTAATCTCCACCTTGTAGGCATTCATGCTGAGGGGTTGTGCACCGGCGACTGCCTGCTCTGCCGCCTCAGCAGCACAATGCTCGTCGATGGGCCGCCCAATGATCGCGTCCTCTGCTGCCCTTGCCCGAATAGGCCCGGGAGCGACGGCCCCCAGGGCAATCCGTGCGTCCACACACACTCCTCCTTCGGTCGTGATGACCGATGCGACACTCACAATAGGAAAATCGATCGGGGTTCTTAAGGTGAATTTCAGGTATTTCTGTTGGGCCCCTTCCCGTGGTTTCGCAATTTGAATTTCCTTAACGACCTCATCCGGGTCGAGGAACGTTGATTTTGTTGCGTCAGCTGTGAAGAAGGTCTGAGCATCAACCGTCCTCTTTGAAGTAACGATCTTTGCATCTAAGGCAGTCAATGCAGTGCCGATATCGGAAGGATGGACTGCTAAACATCCACAATTGAAACATCGGCTTGCCTCTATTTCAATTTCGCTTAAACTGAGGCCCAATATATCTTCAATATCCACGCTCTTGACACGCTCGGATACAGCAACCTCGGGAATTCGGACCCGGGGTGCCGTCTCGAGAGTCGCGCTCCTAAAGGTGGACTCCGCTCCTCCTGCGTCAGCAGACGGTTGGCGGCCTTTAAACGATCGTTCTATCAGGGAGGCTGCTTCCCTGCCCGAGGCCACTGCTTGGACAACAGTGGACGGACCTGTGATGAAGTCTCCCCCTGCGAAGAGGTTCCTCCCAAGCAAATGTGCCGAAGGTGACTTTTTAAGTGATTTCTGCCGAAACGCCGAAGGGAGTATCGACTTATCCGGTTCTTCACCAACCGCTTTGATGACCGCGTCAAACGTAGAGCTAAAATCTGAGCCCTTTATCGGTATGGGCTGTGGCCGACCGGACGCATCCGGCGCACCCAGCCGCATTCGCACACATTTGAGCGTTACCTTCCCCTTAGCCTCCGAGGCCTCCGTTGGCAGCGTCAGGAACTCAAATCCGATCCCTTCTTCCTCCGCCTTCACTACCTCATCCCTGATTGCCGGCATCTCGGTTTGACTGCGCCGGTATATCACCAGCGGCTCGGCACCCAGCCTTAGCAATGTTCGGGCGACGTCCATGGCCACATTCCCGCCGCCGATAACCGCCACCTTTCTCCCCGGTATTTCTCTGGCACCGGAATTGACCCTGTTCAAGAACTCCAGGCCGGACAGGGCGAATTTCTCTCCTTTTATGCCAAGCGGCCTCTCCTTCCAGGCTCCGCTTGCAAGAAGGACTGCATCAAAGCGGCCCATCAGTTTGGCGAGAGTAACATCCTTGCCCACATTGACTCCAACCTCAAACTTGATCCCCATACCCTTCAACGCTTGAATCTGTTTTCCAACGACATCTTTTGGCAAACGATACGGTGGAATACTGTGAAGTAGCATGCCACCCGCTTCTGGGAGCCTTTCAAATACCGTAACCCCGTGGCCTGACTTCCTGAGGTAGTAGGCGGCAGCCAGTCCCGCCGGTCCAGAACCAACGATCGCAATGCTTCTGCCGGACTTCGTCTCCGGCGGCGTGAAGCTCTCGCTCATCCTTTCAAGAATGGTATCCCCGAAAGATCGCTCGATACACCTTGTGGCTACTGGCTCATCAAATTCGTTCCGATAACACTCCGGCTCGCAGAAGATGGGGCATACGCGGCCAGTGATGGCTGGGATCGGATTGAAGTCCAGTAATATCTGTGCTGCTTCCATGAGATTGCCGCTGCTGATCCTGCTTAGAAAAGAAGGGATATTCGTATGAGCCGGGCAATTTGAAGAACAGGGATACGTAGCGAAACCGGCGGTACCGAATATCGAGTGATACCGATTATCCCCGGTCAAGGCATTGCAGACCTTGCCACCCTTGCGCAGGCACAGGATACGTCCTCCGACATGGTCTGGATACCTGTAGTACCAACAGCGCACGTCTTGACACAGATTACCGCCAATGGTAGCCGTATTGCGGACCTGAGGGGTGGCCACGGAACGGGCTGCTTCAACAAGCACTTTATAACTCCCATTAAGAAGAGGAGATTTCGAAATGTCGGAGAGCTTCGTCAGGGCCCCTATCTTCAAAACGCCGCCATCGTCCTTGATGTAATCGAGATCTGGTATGGTTTTGATATTGATGACAGCTTCAGGATAGTTTGGAAGATATTCTCCCTTGAGGATTGAGAGGAGATCTGTCCCACCTGCATTGAGTATGGCTTTGCCCTTGTACTTCCTGAGAAGTGTGCACACCTCATTGACTGTCCGGGCATTGATGTGTTTGAAGGATCTCATGCCACACCTCCCTTACGGCTCACGAGCCTTACCTTGCCCAGCGCCTTGAGCACCCTCTCCGGTGTTACCGGATATTCGTGCAGCCAGACGCCGATGGCATTCGAAACAGCCATGAGCACTGCTACCGGGCCTGGGGACGTTGCTATCTCGCCAACTCCCACGGCATGGAAACGGTGACTGGGAATAGGTGTTTCGAGAACCACATTGCCAATGGGCGGAAGTTCAGAAAAGGTTCGCCACTTGTAGTCGATCATGTTGGCGTTCAAGATATGTCCATCAGAACGGTCGAGGACCGTTTCTTCAAATAAGGCGCTATCAATTCCTCCAGAGCCGAGGCATCCGTTCATCTGTCCTTCGAGGCCGGGAGGATCTATGATCTGTCCTGCATCCGTCGCGTTGACCACGCGGCATAAAGTCACCTTGCCCGTCTCCGTATCGACCTCGACCTCCACGAATGTCATCATACAATTCGTCAGTGTATAATCAGGCTCAAAGCGTCCGTAGCCAGTGATCGTCCGATCAATACCTATCGCCCTCCAGGGTTTCTTCTGTTCCGGATGACCCTTGACGAAAATGACCCCATCCGCAGTCTCCAATTCAGAAGGCTCTGCCTGAAGTGCAGGAGCTATAAGCTCAAAGAGTTTTCTTTTGGCATCCTCGGCTGCTGCAATTGCAGCACTTCCGATGGCGTAGGTTCCCCTAGAGCCTGCAGGACCGAACTCGTAGGGGTTGATCAATGAATCAGAGGGCGTCACGGAAACCCGCTCGATGGGCAGTTGCAACACTTCGGCAACCATCTTGACCAAGTTGCTCCTCTGTCCTGTGCCGTGCTCTGTTACGCAAGAGAAGAGCATGGCCGTTCCGTCCGGGTGAAGCCGGACATTTGCCTCTGACGCGTCCTCGCCAATATCAGCATTTCCGTGGACGCCCACACCAATGCCCCTCCTTTTTGTGCCGTCTGTGGCGGTGGGTTTCAACCATCCTTTCCACTTCTCCTGCCAGCCGAATCTCTCCGCGCCTTTCTCCATGGCCTTCGAATAGTCCACACCCCGGTAGGTATACCAAATGCCGTCCCGCCAAAAATACCCGTCGCCGGGCTTGACAAAATTCTTTTTGAGAAACTGAAATGGGTCGATGTCCAGTTTTTCCATGGCCAAGCTCAAAAGCGGTATGAGTGTGCACTTCAGCTCCTGGCCGCCAAAGCCTCTCACAATCCCTGAGGCGTTTCGGTTGGTACAGACAATCACGGGCTTAAGGTCCCAGTTAGGGCATCGGACTGCGATCTGGACCTCACCACAGCCCACCGCGACCTGGGACTGGGTTGTCATGGAGTAGTAGCCCGTATCGATTAGCCAGGTGCCAGAAATCGCTGTTACCGTCCCATCCTTCTTCATGCCCACTCGGGCCGTCATACGGGATGCAGGCCGCATGGTGAATGCCGCCAGATGTTCTTCCTTGGTGAAGATGAGTTTTACCGGTTTGCCCGTTGCCCTGCTTAAGAGGGCTGCATAGCACTGAACCTGCCAGGACATAAACTTTGATCCATAACTGCCGCCACATGGACCACCAATGCTTCTTACTTCGACTTTCCTTCCCATCGTATGGAAGAGGGTTATCTTGTCCATGTATGAAGCCTGATTGGAAACCCAAAGCGTCACCTTGTTGGGCTCTTCCCATAGGGCGATTGCCCCTGGAGCCTCGGGAGGCAGAGGGTTCGGAATGTTCTCGTAGCCAAAAGTCCCTTCGGTGATGACATCCGCCTGCCGGAACCCTTTTTCAACGTCGCCCATGGCCACTTCCTTCAGGCTCTTGGGCCCGAAAAAGGGAACACCAGGGGTTACCACGTTCCCGGGAAACTCGTCATACAATTGGGGAGCGCCCGGCTTCAACGCCTCTTCGATCTCAAAGACAGCAGGCAAGACCTCGTACTCCACATCGATCAGACCGAGGGCCTGTCTGGCGATCTCTTCGCTTGTGGCGGCAACAAGGGCCACGGCGTCACCCACATACCGAACTTTGTGGTCGAGGATACGAGTGCAGCGGGGCGTACCCCCTCTCCAATCGGGGACGTCTTCCCAGGTCAGCACGGCCTCAACCCCTTCAAGCTGCTGTGCCTTGCTTTTATCAATCCTCTTGATAAGGGCATGCGGGTGGGGACTTCTCAACACCTTTCCGTAGAGCATGTTCAGCATCTTAATATCGTTAAGAAATCTTGCTCCGCCCGTGACAATATCCCTTGCGTCCTTTCGGGGCGTTGCTTTGCCTATATACCGGTATGTGTTGGTCATTTTCCTCACCTCACCTCTCTGGATGCCGCCAGTACGGCCTTCACCACCTGGTAGTGACTGATACACCTGCAGAAGTTGCCGGAGAGAGCTTCCTTCACATCTTCTTCGCTAGGGATGGGGTTTTCATGTAGAAGCGCTTTCGCACTCATGATGATGCCTGGCGTACAAAAACCGCACTGAAAAGCAGTGTGGTCGATAAATGCCTGCTGGAGAGGATCGAGCTTTTCAGTTTTTGAATCTTTCAAGCCTTCAATCGTTCCGATCCTCTTCCCGTCACACTCAACCGTCAGGATCATGCAAGAAAGCACTGCCTTATCATCCATAAGCACAGTACAACATCCACATCCGCCATTATCGCATGAGATCTTTGTACCGGTGAGGCCGAGCGTCTCCCTGAGCGTATGGGCCAGCGTATGTGACGGGTCAATCTGGTTGAGTCCATTTCCGATCTCCAGCTTATAGGGTTGCCCATTCACCATCAGGCTGATGATACGCTTTTCATGATTACGGACAGCCTGTAGCTTCCTTTTGGCAACTTTGCGCGTTTTCATTGCCACCCCCTGTCATAAAGTAGTGAACACCCTCAAAAAGTACATATTCGCCTTCAAAGTAAAAGTGGATTGCTCCTGGTCTTTCTAATGCCCCCTCAGAATGGTTTTGTTTTCCTTTGACCGTTGTATTATATTTTAACCTAATAACAACATAGAAGGCAAAAAGGTAACCGATTGATTTTATTGGTGTCTAGGGCCGGAGTTTAACACGCACGGCGGGGGACCACCGAGGGATTTTAAGTCGTAACCCGAACCTCAGGCGATTTCCCTTCATTTTTGAACGGTTATAAATCAGACACTTAGAGAAGTCAAGTTGGAATAGCTTGGGCCAATTTGGATTAAAGGAGATTGATTCTCATTCTCAAAAATGATAATAAATCAACAATCCAATCGACGAGGTAGAGGGTGTGACAAAGGGTACAAAGCATTTCAGCTTCCCCGTAAGTAATCTGAATGATTCCGTTCACTTCTTTTGTGACATTCTTGGATTGACGGTTTCCCCTGCCGTAGAGGTGGACTGAAATTTTTGCCGCAACACGTTGATCGAGCCTGCACACTGAAGTGCAGTGGTTTCGCACGCAGGTGTAAGGCGCTTTTCGGTTGAACCTACGGTTCTGAGTTTGT
>Ga0187769_10002772_pt1 | contig 10341 bp, 11 predicted proteins | sample 0116_SJ02_MP02_1_FD_133140 | JGI IMG/M metagenome (GOLD analysis project Ga0187769, IMG submission 133140) | Tropical peat soil microbial communities from peatlands in Department of Meta, Colombia - 0116_SJ02_MP02_10_MG | ecosystem: Environmental > Terrestrial > Soil > Wetlands > Peat | place... | reverse complement strand
GCGAGTGTTCAAATAGAATTTGGATTAACAAGAAAATTGATCAGCAATCCGAGCAACGCCAGGCCAAGAAACACGGCGAAACCTTTTCCTAATGAGGAACTCTCATCAGTGCCGTACTTGGTCCCCAAGCCTCCCAGATAAGACTTCCAGACCAGCCCCACTAAGGCAAGAGGGACGGAAATTGCCAGTCTTATCCACAGCAGTTGAGTTTGATAATTGGCGATGGCTGCTTGTGTCGCGCTTGTATCGGAAACGTCTATGGTTATAGATGGTAGCAGGGGAATGACCACGATCGAGCCTATGATGCCGATGATAAGGTCTGCAATATACGCGTATCCCGTCACCGAGGCGGCCGTTGCGAATGACCATCCGCTTCCATCGTCGCACAAAGCTTTCACCAGCAAGGACTTCACCAACCAGAACACAATAACGATCACCACCCCGATTACCACAGCGGCTGCGACAATCCCAGAAATAAGGCCTTGAGCTGAAGAGACTAATTCAGGGTCACCTGTTAATTGGATCTTCTGAAATACCAGAGAAACGTCGACTCCTGCCAATACGCATAGAAGAAAGAGGATGACAACCGGCCCAGTGTAATCTGGCCAACGCGCAACGTCTTCCATAGCATTAGATGGCGAAACAACAAGTTTGAAGAACCGTTCAAAAACTGAATACTCTCTCACGTCCGTCTCTTCCGAACTCGGCTCAACTGAGACTTCAGGCTCCTTCGAGGCAAATCTGAAAGGCCTAACCAAGTCTCCTCCACAACTCCTGCAGACCACGTCGGTTTTAACTACAGCAGCCCCGCAATGTGGACATACTAGGTGTTCTTCTGCGTTCATCTTCTCGTATCCCGATAACGTGAAAGAAGTATTTAGCATTTTTCCAAAACATGCACTTCCCCAAATCATCTTGGCGACGATATATTCGTGCCCAAGCATTGTGATTTTACAGAATCGATCCGTTCCCAAATCCTGTGACTAGGATGCTTTGCGATCCTCACGTCGCATTCGGGCAATGATTCTTTATGTCTGTTCGCTATGGCTGAGAACAGACAATTTTCTCTCTTTTTCCTTCCGTTCTGGGTTCTATCGAGGCTTCAACGTGCGCTTAAATAGGTTGACCGCCCAAAGGTGGACCAAGAAGGGCAGGAGGAGTGGAATGGAGACAGCTAGGGTGATTGCGTTGATAGGTGGGTTGCTTATTTTGATTAGTCTTTTGGTTGGTTTCGCGATTATCTACATAGCAAGCGTTGGAGGGCTGGCAATCGGCCCTCTGATCCCATTAGGGTTTTTCATCGATTTCGTTTGCATGATTGTCCTGATTTTCTCTGAAAACTCCCTTTTTCTGCTCATAGCCGGAATATTAGGAACGATATCTTCTTTTCTCCTCCTCGGCAGCATATTCGGAGGAATCGGGGGGATACTTGGAATCGTCGGCAGCGCCTTGATGAGCAGTGAAACTGCCTCTGAAGAATCGCTTCGTACTCTCGAGTCCATATCACCTCACGGTTCTTCGCAAGAACAGCACTTCTTCCGTTGTCCACGTTGCGGTTACCTGAACAAGGCCGATTCCGCTTTCTGTGGGCAATGTAAGTATCCGCTGAACACCGAAGAGAGGTTCCGTTGAGCCTTCACTTATATTTGCAGCACCGGCCAAAATCCTTAGCATGCTTCCAAAAAACACCTCGCACACATGAGTGTCAATTAGTTTTTGAGGGATTTTTATGGAAATTCATTGCCCACTTTCATCTTCAATTAGTAAAGCTTATGCTCCTGAAACAGTCTTGACAACTGCGAAGACCAAGCTGACCAGAGGTCCAGTTCACTTGTTCCGCGTCAAGACTATGTCTCCAGAAGATTTCGATTTTGCAGTTCAAATCACAGAAAAGATGAACTGGAGCCTCACAAACGCAGACTTCGAGTTCATGATGGAACTTGAGCCGGAGGGCTGTTTCATCCTTCTCGAAGACTCGAAAAAGATAGGTCTGGCCACGACTGTCAGCTTCGGAACCTTAGCTTGGTTTGGTAATTTAGTCGTCATCGAGAACCACCGAAAAAAGGGCGCAGGTTCACAGCTTGTAAAACATTCGGTCGAATATTTGACTCACAAACGAGTAAAAACCATCGGCCTCTACGCCTACATGGACAGAATACTTTTCTATGAGAGGCTCGGATTCAAACGCGACTCAGAATTCACAGTCCTGAATGGAAAAGGCTTATCCTTGCCGGTCAAATCCGATGTGAGGAAGGCAGAGAAACGAGACTTGAAAGAAATCATCGAATTCGACAATTCATGTTTCGGCGCGTCCAGAAGAAAGCTGCTTGAACCTATCGTTCTTGATACAGACAACCTATGTTACACTTTTGTCGAAGGGGAGAATATAATTGGCTACATTGTGGCCAAAGTGTACAGTCATATGGGTGAGATAGGGCCGCTGGTATGTCAAAAAGGGCGTGAAGACGTGGCTATCAACCTTTTAAGGTCAGTTTTGAGAAGGTTGGAAAGATATGAGGTCTCCATCTACGTTCCTAGCAAAGAGAGAGTAATCCTCAACTTTCTCAAAACATCAGGGTTTGATGAGAGTTTCCGTGTGGCTAGAATGTTTTTCGGATCGTCCGTCGCCAAAGACTGCATATGCTTGCCCGAATCATTGGAGAGAGGTTGAACCTAATGTCAGAGTTGGCAAGAGTAATCCTTGAAGATTTTCTGAAGAGTTCTTGGTCATGCATCGAAGCTCTGGTTGGAGAGTTGACCACTTACAAACCGGATGCAGGAAAAAAAATTCGTTTCTTCCACTTTAAAAATGGACGAAAGAATGAAGCGACGTTTGACAGTGGCCACTTCTTTTTGAGGGCTTCTGTTGAATACTCCAATCCGCAGTTAACGGTAGAAGAAGTCCAAGGAATCATAGCTGCCCGTCTGCTTGAAGTCTGCGGGAACCACTTCTACTACTACGGTCTCCACACCGTAGACGACAAGGACGTTAATGAGATATGTGGGATGCTCAGCGACCCTTCCCAAGGAATAATAGTTCCGTTCCTGCTCAACACGGACGAGATTGAACCGGACAGGTACTCGATGAACCCGCTGAAAGAATCCATAGTAAACAGCGGACAGAGCGCCTTTCCGTGCGCCACAGTCAAGACAGAGACTCTGGAAATAGACAAGAACTTCGCACAAAAATATCAAGGTTCACTGATTTGTAAAGAAGAAATCGAACTCATAAGCCGTCACCTCAAAACCTGCAACAACAGCTACGTAGACATGGTCGACGCGGTCAAGTATGAACAATTAGAAAAACTTTCCAAAGCCTTCGGAATAAACCTCAGTATATATTCAATGCGCATGCCTCTGACCGTTCTTAGCGAAGAGAAGCCAGACGGGCTTCTGCACCACATAATCAGAGAAACGCACGCAGGTTACGAGTCAATCGAATGCATCTACAAGTGCATGGGACGAAGCATGAAAAACCTAACAACCCTTCTAACTATCCCTCACTCAAACAAAGGCTACGCCTCCAAACGGGCCGTCAGGGGAAGAATCTATTTCGACGGAGCCAAACTCAAAAGCGTGAAAGTCGACTACAAAACGGCCCTGCTCTATCCGAATGCGGTTGACCAAGGCGACGTGAGCATAGCAAAAGCCGACGACACCTTTATCGTTGAAGGAGACAAGCTCGCGAACTACGACTACAAGGAAACTCCTTCCTCGCCTCAATTCTTTCTGTACTCCCTAGCCTCGCCCGAGAATGCCGTCCTATGGCATGGAATCGGGGCCTTCGGCGCGTCTGAGCTGCTCAAGAGCTACACGACCACCCGCGTGGCCTGCGCCAAGGAACTCATAGTCAAAGGCCTGAGCGAGAAGTACGGCGTTACTACAAAAATACCCCTGCAATTCAATCTCGTCCCGAAATACATGTGGTTCCACCCTGTCCATCGAAACATAGATGCAAGCATCGGTTGCGTCCAAAACATGAAAGATCTGGCTGACCTAGGCATGAAAATGGAACGCCTCCAAACGGATCAATACATCCGCACGTAGGAGTAAAATCATCAAGTCCATGAGTAGTCTGCGTAACAGAGTGAGAAACTACTTAGAGCGCGATAACTTGGACGCAAAACGTTTTTAAGAAGCAAAATAAGAATTCTGACGATTGACTTTTTATGTTCTTCAAACAGATCAAGTACCGGGGCGACAACTTTTCCTATATTATCGCAGACGCCGCTTCCAAGGAAGCAGCAGTTGTGGATCCTAGCTTCAACGTCGACGCAATAATTGCTGTTCTCAAAGACCAAAATTTCAAATTGAAATACATCATCAACACTCACGGCCATGCTGATCACACTGCAGGGAACGAGGAACTCAAATCTGCTTTCAACTCGAAAATTGTTGCCCACAAACTCTCGCACGTAAACCATGATATCAGCGTTATTGATGGTGACCGGATACGCCTTGGCGCCATTTCAATCGAAATCATTCACACGCCGGGTCACACCTCTGACGGCATTTGCCTACTGGCCGACGACAAACTGTTGACCGGCGACACACTTTTTGTTGGCGAGTGCGGGCGAACTGACCTCCCCGGCAGCAACGTAAATGACATGTACGTCAGCCTGCAAAGAATAGCAAAACTGAATGACAACATCGAAGTTTACCCAGGCCATGATTACGGGCCATTCCCAAACTCAACTATTGGAAGAGAAAAACAAACAAATTACACTCTGCAACCGCGAACGCTCCAAGAATTCATCCAATTCATGCAAACACCATAAAATGAGAAGATGGAGAACAGAACAAAATCGAGTCTAATGGGGCTCAACGATGAGGGCTCAGACCGGCTGCTTGAATCTCAAACTTTCGGACTGCAACATTAAAGAACAGGGAGACCATATGACGAAATAAGCAAAGCCTAAGTGATAGCGGCTAACATGTTCGACAACTCCGTTTCTTTCGTTCTCGAAACCGAGGTTCCCAGCAATTACATAGGAAACATGTTGGACTTCATATACCAAAAATACCTTTTGGCTCAGAAACAGCGCTTCACCAACATATCTAGGTCCACCGAAAACGGTGAATCTGCCCTGAACTACGATGTGATTGACAAGCAGGCAAAACGCAGCCTCAGCGTCACGGTCAACGGCAGCAACCCTCTGAAAATCAAAATAACTCCCGTCACCGAAGGCGTAACTGATCAAGCTATAGAAGAAGCTAGACAAGACGTTGCCATAGGCGTTGATTATTTTGAGGAGCAAATCAGGCAGAACACCCTCTACTTCGCGTGGCGTGAAGGAGAACAAATAGTTCCCGAGGTTGTTTCCTCAAAGGAGAAGAAGCCTATCAACCGACTTTTCCTCGAGACACAGATACTTCTATTTGTTGTCTTCACCACTGTCGGCCTGTTCCTGTTCCTATTCCTCTACAGTTTGAGCTACGGCTGGATAGCTCCTATCGCAGTTCTGGCAATCCAGTTGGTCTTCGTTTTCTACTCCAACAGGTTTATCGAGAAGACCGCCGACTGGCGTATAACTCGGGACAACCCTAGCATCCACCTGCTCGAATACCGTGTACCACTTGGGCAACAAGAAAGCTTTAGGAAAAACTATCCTCCCGACAAACTGAAGAGTATAAAGAAAGAAGTGTATGAACAGAGTATTCTTAAAAAGGGTGAAATCGACTGCGGAACCACTGGTCAAATCTTCAACAAGTATGGTCTTGAGTGCAGCCAAGAGAACCTCTCTGCAAAAAAAGTTAACATCTACGAGCTTGTTGAGAAAACCCGTCAAAAGTTCGGTTTTCCAATGCCAAGAGTTGTTGTTTCCAACACGATGCTTCCCAACGCGGCAGCCTCAGGGCCTAGTCCAAGCCGCGGAACCGTGCTCATCACGACGGGACTTCTGGCTCAGCTCAATGAGGACGAAATCATAAGCGTGTTGGGACACGAATTCGGTCACCTTAAAGGGCGCGATCCGCTCCTTCTCTTCGGCCTGATGTCGGCCGAGTTTCTCTTCCGATTCTACGTCCTTTTGCCCCTGTTTACGTTCTTATTCACCACGTTGCTCTTCCTCGTGTATTTCTGGGCAGTCATGACCCTCATATTCTTTATAGCTAAGTTCTTCGAGGCTCGAGCAGACCTCACTTCGGCCATAGTTATTCGGCAACCCCGCGTTTTGGCTGATGCCCTCGAAAAGATAGGCTTCAAACGCTTGCTGTTCGAACGCGTACCCTCGTACCGCATTCAAGAATGGACTAGTTTGGACCCTCATCCGCCTATCTACTTCCGAGTCGACCGGCTCAGAAAACTCCAAGACACAACAAACATAAAATATCCGCTCTTTCAATCGGCTAAAGAAGTGACCAGAGGCTTCATTAACAGCTTATGATACGCAGAAGAGCTGCACTCAGCGAAACACGCGAAGAGCTCGATTTGAGCAATTGCGTCATAGTCTTCTCAGACGTCAACTAGTATCTGCTCTTCCTCTATTTTCGTCTGGTATACAGGTTCAGGCTTTTTTGCGGGTCCTTTCATCACGCTTCCAGTTGTAACGTCGAAAATCGAACCGTGACAAGGGCATGTTACGCTTCCTCCTTTGAGCGTACCGTCCGACAGCGTACAACTCATATGAGTGCAGCGATTTCCAATGGCATAGAACTTGCCCTCCAGATTGACCACGACAATTTCCTTGCCACCGCCCTCAACGCCAATCATGCGGCCCGGCTCCAAATCCTTCACGAGGGCGACTTTCACAAAGGTCATTTAAGCTCACCTCCTGATATTCTTTCTACTCAATGACTAACAAGCCGAAAAGATATTATAAAAAACTTCTCGTACGCCATAGAACAGGAAGAAGCTTCTATCCCTGCATTTTGACGTAGACCAAACATGATGTGGGCAGTAAAGCTTTTTATAGAAGACCTACCCTCTAATCGCCTGTCACATTAATTCATGCTTACCAAAGCTTTTGAAAGCTTTTAGAAATTGCATGCAAAATTTTGTGGCAGGAGAAACGAAATATATGGAGATGCAACACTTTAGAGACTTGCCACTGAGTCCGGAAGTAATGAAGGGCATCGAGGAACTTGGATTCACGGATCTTTTTCCAATTCAAGCTCAGGCTATCACTCCATTACTTGAGGGCAAGGACGTTATCGGACAAGCGCAAACCGGCACCGGAAAGACAGCCGCTTTCGGAGTTCCAATGATTGAACGCTTAGACCCAAGTGACAAAAGAGTTCAAGGGTTGATTCTGGAGCCGACACGTGAACTTGCTGAACAAGTCGCGGAACACATGTACCGGTTCGGAAAGTATACTGGTTTCAAGGTTCTGCCCGTATACGGCGGCGAATCTATCCAGAAACAAATACGCATCCTTGAAGCAGGCGTCCAAATCGTAGTGGGCACGCCTGGCCGGGTAATAGACCTGATGGAAAGACGCGTGCTAAATTTGGCACACGTGAGAATAGTCGTCTTGGACGAAGCTGATAGGATGCTTGACATGGGATTCATCGAAGACATAGAATACATCCTCTCGAGGATTCCGACCAACCGGCAGACCAGCCTCTTCTCGGCAACTATAGAGCAGACGGTTATGAACGTGTGCCACAGGTACATGAAGAACCCTGAGAAAATACTAGTTAGCAAGGATGAAATAGCTCTGACGCAGATACATCAGTACTACACGGTTGTGAATCCCCACAGCAAATTTGAAAGCCTCTGCAACATACTCGACGCAAACCACATAGGAAGAGCCATAATCTTCTGCAAGACCCGAACAGAGACAAGCTTCTTGGCCGACAAATTGAGGGCAAGAGGATACGATGCAAAACCATTGCACGCTGGCTTCACGCAGCCGCAGAGAAACTTTGTCATAGACTGTTTCAAACGGGGGAAGCTGAAGCTGCTCGTCGCAACCGATGTTGCGGCAAGAGGCCTGGATATTCAGGGAATCACCCACATAATCAACTACGACGTTCCATTAGACGCCTTGGTCTACTTCCACAGAATCGGAAGGACTGCGAGAATGGGACTGGAAGGCACAGCCATAACTCTGGTGGGCTACGGAGAACTGGGAGAGCTAGAACAGATCAAGGCTTTGACCAAAACCAACATAGAGGAAATAGAATCGGGCTCTGAATTTGCACGCCATTTATAAGGAACCGTGACACATTATAACAGCGCGGTAGCGTTCTGTTCTTGAATGGGAAACAGCGACACAACGCTACACAAAACAACCAAGAAAAAACAAAAAAGGAGTGAGAAAAATGGCAGAAAATCAAAAAACTGTTTTCATTGGCAGGAAACCGGCAATGAGCTACGTATTGGCGATCATCACAAGCCTCTCAGCAAGCAACTCTAAGGAAATAACATTGAAGGCACGCGGACAAGCTATAACGACAGCTGTTGACGTTGCTGAAATCACGAGAAGCCGGTTCTTAAAAGACCTGAAAGTAAGCAAGATCGCCATAGGAACCGAGCAGATGCCACCTCGAGAAGGAGAAAACAGTGCAAGAATGGTTTCTACAATGGAAATAACCTTGGCGAAAGAGTAGAAAAACATTGAGAAACAAAGTATCCGTAGGCGAGTATCTCGCCTTTCTTTCTTTGAAATATGAAGTCGACCCGGATCAGCTTTTTCACGCGTTGTGTTTGGCGTGGGAGAACCTGAAAGCCACGTGCGGGGGGCTTCATATTCAGTGCCGCAACAAGACTCAAGACAAAGCGGTTTTCCTAATGACCAAGGACTCCAAAGTCGTCTCTCAGTTCCCGATACCGAAAGAGTTTCTTTTCGAGAAGGCCAACCCTATCAGGACGTTGCAGAGAGCTGAAATGTTCGGGAGACGAGCAGTCAAGAAGCCTGAGACGACGTATTGTTTTCAAATAAAGGATTTGAGGGTCGGCATGAAAAAGATCAGTTTGACGGCAAAGGTGTTGGAGATTCCGAAGCCCACTTTTGTCTTTACGAGGTTTGGCAATTATGCCAGTGTCGCCAACGCCTCAGTGGCTGACGAGACGGGGACGGTCAAGCTGTGTTTGTGGAATGAGCAGATAGAGGCCGTTTCAACCGGAGATATGATTCAGATAGAGAATGCTCACCTTTCTCTGTTCAGAGGCGAACGTCAGCTGAGGATCGGAAAAAATGGAAAGCTCAGCATCGTCGAGAAAATGGATTCTGCCAAGCTGGAGAATTAAAGAGCAAAGCGTCACCTAGTTGGTTTAGTCTCTGCTTGCGAGTATTACGATGTAGTCGGCAGTGTCTGCACACTGGTCTGCGGCTTGTTCAAGAAATTCGATGAGATCGTCGAATATCACCATGGCGCCGATGTTCATTTGCGGTCCGTATTTGATGAATGAGGCTTTGGTTTTGAGGTAGTCGTCGTCGATTTGATGTTCGATTTCTTCAACTTTTTGGGCGCCTGTTATGGCCTCTGGTGGGGCGACGCTGATTTTTTCTATGCAGACGCGGAGGGCTTGTGCACAGTCTACGAGGAGAGAGGTCATGTGGACGGTTCTTTCCAGCATCTCCTGCGGTAGGTGAGCGCCTGCGAGCATCTCCATGCATCGTGCCGCGTCTTTGACATGGTCGGCGAGTGTGTCGAGCCTCTTTACTAGGTGGAGAAGGTCTTCGCGGTAGTCGGCGAATAGTGCTGCGCCCTTGGACAATTCTTTGAACACGTCGGTTCTGAGCTTGTCAACCTCTTCTTCTTCTTTGAAGAGATTTTCGATGCGTTGAAGGGCTTCCTTTTCGTTTCCCTCAGATAAGCTTCGCACTGCCTGATTGAGCAATGTCACGGTATCCAAGGCTTTTGTGATCTGATCTTGAGCCAAGTCTAGGGCTTTGGTTCGGCGGCGTTTTTCGAACCATGCGTAACTTCGCTTCTCCATGCGCGTATCTCCGTTGGATAATACTTTTTGCATTCCACTTATAACCTTTCTCAGAATCTCGTAAAACGATTTTCCGTTCGTACTGCAACGTGGCGAGCGCGGGCGTTTCTTCGCCACAAATTGGGGTTAGTTCTGATGTTGCATGTGAATAGCATGTTGCTTGAATTTCGCGCGCATTTAGTTCGGTGCGCTTTGCGCACTTTAGACAGTTAGAACGAGGGGTTGCCCTTTTCTGACAGCCAGTAAGCTTTTTTCTTTCCTTTTTCAGTTATGACGTGTTCTTTCTTGAAGATTGGCGCCTCACTTTTGTATCTCTCTACAGCTTGTTCAAGAACTGGAAAGATGTCTCGACGGTGGGAACCCGCGACCAAAACGTATACAAGATCCTCGCCGGGGCTGAACTCTCCTAGCAGATGGTGTATTTGGACGTCCGTTATGTCTGGTTTTTTTCGCAG
>Ga0187769_10002770_pt1 | contig 10343 bp, 9 predicted proteins | sample 0116_SJ02_MP02_1_FD_133140 | JGI IMG/M metagenome (GOLD analysis project Ga0187769, IMG submission 133140) | Tropical peat soil microbial communities from peatlands in Department of Meta, Colombia - 0116_SJ02_MP02_10_MG | ecosystem: Environmental > Terrestrial > Soil > Wetlands > Peat | place... | reverse complement strand
ATTGCTCCTCAGCTCCTCGACCAGGGCGGTCAGGAGCTCTTCGAAGCTGTAGCCTCGCGTGGGGTAGCTCTGCCCCAGGGACTTCAGGGCCTTGACCATTATGGCCTGCAATGTCCTGTCTATTCTGCAGTTGACATGCAGCGCTTTGACGAGGTTGCCGTAGAGCGCCGCCTTCCTCGGCAGCGACTCAAAAAGGAGCTTCTTCGTTATCATGGTTTTGCCGCTCCCGATAGGCCCGGTGATCATCACGACCTGGCTCGCCCTTGAGGCGCTCTGGGCCACGCTCTGGAAGTACAGCTCGAGCTTCTTCAGCTGGGCTTCCCTGTGGGGTATCTGGTGCGGCAGATACTCCTGGAGGAGAATTGTCTCGTCACGAAAAACAGATCGAGTCATCTGTAGTCTCCGCTTATCACCCTGTAAACGACATCTTTCCCAACGCCAAAGCGAATCATGAGTTCCTTGACGGACATCCCAGCCTGTCGGCACTTGATTATTTCTTGAATTTGTTCGTGGTTTAGCGCCTTTCTGCTTTCGGCGGCTCGCCGTGCTCCCAAGACCCTTCCAGCATACGCGCCTTCATTTCGAAGGAAGGGCATGTGTACGTATCGAATCGGTGCAGATCTGCTCCCTGCCTTGATTGAATCGTTCATTCGATCCATTGCTTCACTGCCAGTAATCCTATTTTCTAGATACGCCACAAGAGTCTGGAGGTCATACCACTTCTTGTATGCGAAAGGGAGCATCTTCTTTGCGGCCATCAAGACCTCATCTTGGCGATATAATGGTAGAAAATGAGCAGTTGCACCGTCGGTTATTTGTGCAGGATGAAATCCTTCAGACTCGAGGAAGGTTTTCAGTTGCTCTAGTTGTGGCAGATAAGTATCGGACCAAGTCAGGTGGAAGAGGAGATTGTAATATTGGATCAAAGGTATGACCGCGCCGTCGCCATCGAAGTAACCCGACGTTTGATTCCAATTGTTATAGCCTGACCTGCCCTCTGTAGCATAGGCTAGTCTGTCGTTGTTTCCATATGCATAGCGCCCAGCATTACCACGGTCAGTCTGCTGAAACATGAGAGAAGCTGGACGATTCCGCAAATTCCGCTTATAACTTTAGTTATACTTTTGATGCGACGATGGGTGGAGGGTTATCTGAAAGTATTCTTACAAACTAAAAAGAGGACGCAGAAATCCACAGGCCGATGAAGGCAGTAAGATTCCACAAACATGGCGGTCCGGAAGTGCTTCGGTACGAGGAGGTGACTGACCCGAAGCCCAACTCGGACGAGGCGCTTGTGCGGGTGAAGGCGTGTGCCCTGAACCACCTCGACATCTGGGCGAGGAACGGGCTTCCGAACGTCGCCATCCACATGCCGCACATTTCTGGGAGCGACATCGCGGGAGTGATAGAGTGGGTCCCAGCAGAGGAGGAAATGTTCAGTAGGGGAGACGAAGTAATCGTCAACCCTGGAATTGGTTGCGGGCGCTGTGAGGCGTGCCTCCTGGGACGAGACGACCAGTGCCCAGACTACAAGATAATCGGATATGGGACGGACGGAGGGTACGCGGAGCTCGTCAGGGTGAAGAGGACACACCTGATCAAGAAGCCCGAGGGGATGAGTTTCGAAGAGGCGGCTTCCTTCCCTCTCGTGTTCGAGACCGCCTACCACATGCTCGTCACCAAGGCGAGGGTGGGCCCTGGTGACACGGTGCTTGTGCTGGCCGCAAACTCGGGGGTGGGCATCGCTGCCGTACAAATCGCAAAGGTCCTTGGAGCAGAAGTGATAGCGACGGCCGGAGACAAGGAGAAGGCAGAGGGGGCGAACCGCCTCGGGGCGGACGTCACGATCGACCACTACAGGCAGAACGTACTGGCGGAGGTGAAAAAACTGACGAAGAATCGAGGAGTTGACGTAGTAATCGAGCATGTTGGGAAGGCGACCTGGGAAGGGAGCGTGAAGGCGCTGGCGAAGGGGGGGAGGCTGGTGACGTGCGGGGCCACAACAGGTGCCGATGCCACCACAGATCTTAGGTACGTCTTCAGCAAGGAACTGACGATCTACGGGAGCTACATGGCAGGGATGGGGGAGCTTCTTGAAGTGGTGAAATTGTTCAACCAGGGAAGACTGAAGACGGTGGTCGATTCGGTCTATCCGTTGCAGAAGGCGAGCGAGGCACAGTCGAAGATGGAAAGGAGCAGTCACTTCGGGAAAATCGTGCTGAGAGTCTAGGAGACGATTTCGTAGGAGTAGGTTATCTTCGCAGTAGGCTTTAGGGTCGCCCCAACGCTGCAGAACTTCTCCGTGCTGTCCTTGATGGCCTCTTCAACGAATCTCGTCTCCAACGCGTCTCCTGACACAACGTACTTGACGTGTATGGATGTCCATGGCTTTGGGAGGCCATGCTCTGGTCGCGTACCTGAAACGAGGATTTTGAGCGACCTCAGTTTTTGCTTGCGCTTGTTCAGTATCGCAACGATGTCCATCCCCGTGCAGGCCCCGAGGGACGTGAGGAGAGCACGCATGGGGCTGATCCCCTTCTGGATCCCCTCCGAAGAATCGTAGACCACCGTGTGCCCCGAGGTGTCTGAGCCGAGGAAAGTATTTCCTCCGCCCCACTTGACCTCAGCGAGCCAGTCGTCCTTACTCAATCTGAACCACCAGAGGCTTCGACTTCGAGGAAACTTCGCCCTTCTCTATGAAGCTCCTCCTCCCCCACTTCGCGTACACGTCGGCGACAAGCTTGTGGCTCCCCGCACCGAGTGCAGAGGCAGGGATCTGGAACTCCTTTTCGACGTCAAGCATCTTCGACTTCGCCTCCTCGACGCTCCTCGGTATTTGTGGTGGGCCGCCGTCTTCGGGGACGATCATGGCCCAGATGCGGTAGGGAAGGTCCGGGTCGCGGCTCCAGTAGAAGCTGGCCCTGCGCACTTGCTTCCCGCTCCCCCCGAGCTTCCGTGACCTTACAACTCCATGGCTAATCAGAACGGTCTTCAGCGTAAGGCGCAGGATTTTGTCGAAGTCCTCCCAGGCCAAGGTCCAGACGTCTGGATGGAATGCCTCCCTTAAGCCGCCAGTGATTCTGAAACCCGCGCTTATGCGAATCGTCTCCGAAATCGAGTATGACTTCTTGTCAGCAACCAGGTGGATTTGACTGAGCCTTGTCTCCGGCCAGGAGTAATCACCTCTCCTGTCCTTCAAAGGCAACCTGATACCTCGGCCCTCAAATGTCCGTTAAAAGCGTGATTGCAGCGTTGGGCGTCCCCCCGAATGTCCTGCGGGCAGAGTGTTCACACGGGCGTTTAACATCCATTTCATAGCCGGACGTCAACGGGGACCCCTTATGCCTTCAAGGAGCAATCCGTATAGGAGTATGCATAGAAAATGGCAAAAATGCTTATTACGAAATCCGAAAATGCATATTCAGAACAGCCAATGCAAAGTCACAGCGGTTTGCACACAATCGAATCCTGCTCCCCTGTATCATGGATTCAGAATCAGCATGGCTTAAATGCGAACGTCGAGGTGATGATATCACGGCCGGGGGTGCTGACGGGTTGACTGTAGTAGAACACGAGCCAGAGAGCAGCGTAAATGCAAGGACTGTCGCATTGGTAAAGCTGCTGACAGAGCTGGGCCCTGAAATTCCCGAAATTGCCCGGAGGCTGGGTCAGTTCAAGGAATCGGTTCGATACAGGTACAAGGAGAAGATACTCAGCAAGGGTTACGCAGTACAGGCAGCAGTGGACCACGAGAGGATTGGCTTCGAAAGGATTATGATCATCGCTGACTTTTCAGAGACTTATCGGAACTTTGCTCCCGCTATAGTAACTGCCATGAGCGAAGTCTGCTACGTGGTAGGGTTCTCTAAATCTCTCATTGGGGGAGAGTATATCATCAATCTGAGCGTTCCGACCGAACAGGCCGGAGAAGTCCGAGCGTTCTTCTTGGCGTTGGAGGAGAAGGGCATGTTCTCGAAGCTGGAGATACTGGACTTCGCATGGTATCGAAACGTCCCCATGAAACCCGAGTACTACGATTTCGACACGGGCAGATGGGACTTCCAGTGGCAGAATCCAAGCTCCCAGGACTACGAAGGAGCAGCGTACACGCCTTCGAAGAGGGGGAAATTCGACTACGTAGACCTCTTGATCATAAAGGAACTCCAGATGGATGCGAACAAATCACTCAAGGAGATGTCCGAGAAGTTGAACATCAATTACAAGAAGCTAGCCTGGCATCATGCCGCACATGTCCTCGGTCAGAAACTCCTGCATGGGTATACCGTGAACTGGATAGGAACCAGGTACGATTACAACCTAGAGAAGATTCTCCATAGAAAGCACAGATACTTCGTTCTGGACCTCTTCGTAAGGAACGTAAACGCGTACGAGTCAATGAATCTCAGACACCAAATGAACGTCCTCCCCTTCTTGTGGAGTGAGGCAGGGGGCGGGAACTACCATGCTGAAATCGCGCTGCCGGTTGATAACGTCGTCGAAGGTCTACAGTACATCGGTAAGGCTACCAATTCTGTGAAGGACAGGCTTAGCATCTACCCAGGCGATCAGACGGAGGCCGCCAGTTTCACAATCCTGTATCAGCTATATGATCAGACGGCGAAAGTGTGGACGTTCAACAAGGATGATTTGCTGCAGAGATTCGACAAGCTAATGGTCGAAATAAAATCGGGGCCCACCAGAGAAATCTAGTGGGATCCCCAACCGCCGATGCACTCGAGCGGTCCTAGATTCAGCCCCAGTGTCGCGAAAATAATGCTCGCGCCGCCGATGGCCATCATTCCGTAGCGGATCTTTTCGTCTAGGGTCATACCGGCAGTAGGTATCATCCGGGGATTTTTAAGGAATGAGCCTAAGCACAGTCGAGTCGGGTTTTGGCTACGCGAATTCTAAAGAGTGGCCGATTCGAGCCGGGAATCCCCTGTCGAGGTCTCCTGCCGCCACTTTTGACCTGAAGTCCCAAATATGGACTCGTAATATGGATTAGAGACATCATTGGGCACAGCAGACAAAGAAAAGCACCCGCACATTCCCGCCAGGAACGTTCTGGACAGGATAATCCTCGGAGGGAGCGATGGAGCGATTGAGGGCCTCGCGACGACTTCCGCACTGAACGGGGCAGGGGTAGGTTCTGGGACGATCGCTCTTGCAGGATTCGCGTTCGCCGTGGCGGGGGCTATTGCCATGTTCTTCAGCAGCTTTCTCTCCAGGCGCTCAGAACTTAGGTCACTACAGATAGACATCAACAGGGAGATGATGGAAATAGAAACGGAGCCCGAGGAGGAGCAGGGAGAGATGCGTGAACTCCTGAAGAAAGATGGCTACGACGCCCAAGAAGTGGAAGTAATCCTCCAGAGGCTGATGGAGAACAGAAATCTTTTCCTCAAGGAAATGCTCCGACGAGAGCTGGGCGTGAACGTCGAGGACGTCGGATCTGACCCCTTCGTCCGGCCCCTCTTCGCAGGAATAACCTTCCTCCTGCTAGCCCTTCTCGCAGTATCACCCTACGCGTTCCCCCTTCCGCGCGCCGATGCACTACTCACTTCGGTGTCAGTCTCCTTGGCTGCGCTCTTCGCGCTGGGCTCGAGGGCGTTCGTACCGAAGAACTTCAACTTCAGGGCGGGCGTCGAGTCGGCCCTTGTCGGTGGGGCGGCAGCCGGCCTCCTCTACCTGATCGGCATCGCGGTCTCGAGTTTCTGAGACGGTTCACATTCATTAACCTCAAGGACTGTCGCCATAATCGTGCAGAAAAGCGCGAGATTCACTCATCTGACGTTCGACTGTTACGGCACTCTGATTGACTGGAGGGGTGGAATAGAGCGCGAGCTCACAAAGGCAGTGGGCGGCGTCAAACTCGGCGGACCACGGCTCCTCGCAGCATACGTCGAGGCTGAGAAATTGCAGGAGTCCACCTACAAGAAGTACAGGGAAGTACTTCGCAAGACGGTCGTCTCCATGTCAGGGGTCCTTGGGGCTGAAGTTTCGGATGTGGCCGCGCGGGAGTTTGCCGCCTCGGTGCCGAAGTGGCCTGCGTTCCCGGACACGGCGAAGTTCCTGCGGGATGCCGGTTCGAAGGGATTCAAGAGGTACATCCTCTCGAATGTGGACATCGATCTCCTCGAGGAGACGATCAGCAGCCACGGTCTAGAAGTTGACGGGTACGTGACGGCCGAGGAGGTGGGGAGCTACAAACCAAATCCGGCGCACTGGATGAGGTTCATGGAGAAGACTGGAACCCAGAGGCAGAACGTGCTTCACTGCGCCCAGAGCGTCTACCACGACATTATTCCGACACAATCAATGGGAATCCCATCAGCTTGGGTGAACAGATACAACGAGAAGCTTGGCCCTGGCGTCGAACCCTCCTTTATCTGCGACAGTCTCAAGAATCTCGCCAGGGCGTTGGGCTAGGAAGGGGCCGGGTCCATGGATCGTCGCGTGTTCCGGCTCGGCAGCCCAAGTCTGTCCATCATCTTCAGGAAGTCAGCGCCCTTCTTCGTCAGCTCATAGACCACGCGCTCTCTCCCCTTCGTTACGACGAACCCCCTCCTCCTTACGAGCAAAAGCTCCTCGAGCTCAGATAGATGTTGGTACACGCTCGCGGTCGAAATCCTCCTGCTCGAGCGAAGGAGGAGCCAGAGCTCGTAACCGTACCCCGGACTTCGCCTGAGGAGACGTAGGATGACCAGCTTCGTTTCTCCGATTGTGGGGGAGCGCATTGCCAAGCCCTCCCTCAGGGCTACCCTTCTCGTCTGCCTGGCAAGGCGGGACACAGCCTTTGTGTCTTTGAGCCCCGCGCCTGTGATGACGCAGACCACTCTTTCGCCCTTCCTAATCTGGCCGCTCCGTATGGACTCCCCGAGACACGCAACGACCGAAGCAGACGATGGTTCTGCGAAGATTCCTTCTGTCCTTGCCAAGAGGCTCGTCGCCGCAAGAGCCTGGCTCCCCGTCGTTGTGATCTCGGCACCCCCCGATTCGGCCATCGACCTCTCGGCTTCCGACAGGAAGAAGTGCTCTGACTCCTCGAGCTCGACGAGCTGCGAGCTCCGGAGGAATGCCTCCCGGTTTCCTCGGGGAGCATTCGACCTCGCAGGTGGCTCCTCGAGACGAACTCCCAAGAGCCTGCAGGACGACTGGTCCAGAAGACCAGCTAGGCGCATCTCGACGAGCGAACGCCAGATCATGCTCAGGTGCCCTCCGGTACCTACAGGGACCACCACAACGTCAGGGCTCTTCCACCCGAGTTCCTGGACCATCTCGAATCCTGTGGTCTTCTCCCCCTCAAGCAGGTATGGGTTCGCGGCGGTCACAGCGAGGAGACGGCGGGTAGCGTCGGGCTCAAAGGAACTGGTCGATGATGCCTCGACCTCTGCGCCGTATGCCAGCATCTGGAACAGCTTGCCCTGGTCCGTGTTAGGGTTCACGCGGATGCGGGCCCTGATGTTGGCCTTCGCACAGTACGCCGCGAGGGACGCGCCCAGATTTCCCGTCGTGACGCATGCACACTCCCGCACGCCGCTCCTGCTCGCGAGGCTGACGAGCACGGTCGAGCCTCTGTCCAAGAACGAGCCGGTGGGGTTGCGGCTTTCGTCCTTGAGGAGAAGGTGGTCAAGGCCGAGCTCGTCGCCGAGTCTCTCGGCCTGAAGCAGTGGCGTCGCGCCCTCACCCAGGGTGACGATGTCTTCATTTGCAATCTCCGGGAGAAACGCCCGGTACCTCCAAACGCCCGGCGAGAGGCCTTCTAGGTCCGATTCGGAGACCGAAACACCCTCACGGCCTGCGATGATGACCGGCGAACCGCACTTGTTGCATGCAGGGTCGAGGTCGGTCGTCTCCAGCTTGTGAGAACACCTGACGCACCTCACCCGGGGCATGACGCGAGGCACGCCTCACCGATATATAGGTTGGAGCTTATATGTCCTTCATAGGGTCCGATGAAGTCGCTTGAAAACAAGAGAAGTTGCTGGCGCTGCTATCTTTACTGCCTTCGTATTCGCAGTAACCTTCTCCTTCTCGGCGACCACCTCCACCGGGGGCTACTTCGACGTGGGGGAGATCATGGTCTACATTACGGCACTTGTCATGGGGCCGTACATAGGGGCTTTCGCAGGAGGCGTAGGATCGATGTTTTCTGATGCGCTGCTTGCTCCTCAGTTCGCCCCGGGCACCCTGGTCATAAAAGGGGCCGAGGGATTCATCGTGGGCTATCTTGCCCAGAGGGGCTTCCGCGGATTCCCCGAGGCGGTCCAGAAGAGGTTAGGTTTGCTTCTTGCCGCTGCAGTGGGTGCGATTGTCATTGTGGTCGGTTTGACGTCCTTCCCCGACGTTTCGTTATCTCTCGGCCAACTTGGACTTACACCAACCGCATCAACGCCGGACTATCCCCTATCGATCTCGTTCTGGACGATTGTCGCCTGTCTTGCCTTTGCAGTGACCTTCGTTGTAAGCTCAAGAATTGGGCCGAAATTCACCTGGGTGGCCATAGCCATTTTCGCGGGCGGTGCTGAGATGGTCGCTGGGTACTTCCTCTATGAGACCCAAGTCTTACAGCTGCCGCTTGCCGCACCCATCGCTGAGATTCCAGTCAATGTTCTTCAGGCAATTGCGGGACTCATTGTCGCCCCTCCCGTTGCGGCCCGGGTCGCAGGAATCTTCAGTGCTAGGGGAAGACTAACAGGGGGACGGATGGGGAAGGATGCCGTCTAGGGCATGCCAAAGAGTACTTCCAAGCGGCTCCCGATAGGCAAGATTCCGATCGACGTTCTGAGCACCACCATCCTAAAGCTGACAGGGGCCCAGTCGGACAGGATAACGACCCCTGCCAAGGCAGGCCTGGATTTCGCCGCGGTCAGGGCAGGGAAAGGCTACATCGTTGTCTCCGCAGACCCTGTAACAGGTGTCTCCAGGGAAATAGGAACGTACGCTTTGAGGGTGAGCGCCAATGACGTCGCCACCTGCGGCCACAGGCCCCAGTTCGCAGAGTCTGTCATCCTCTTGCCAGAGGGCTCAACTCAGCGGCAGGTGGAAGAGATTGCACGGCAAGTCCACGAGTCGGCAAAACGATTGGAGATAGCCATCGTTGGGGGGCACACGGAGGTGACCCCGAGGCTGAGCCACCCCATCGTCGTCATCACAGCGTTCTGCTACGTGGATGACTACGTTACTTCAGGAGACGCGAAGTCTGGCGACACCATCATGATGACCAAGACGGCGGGTCTGGAGGGGACGGCGGTCCTGGGGGGCTCAAAGCGCTTCCTCGACAGACTGAGTGTGGTCGACGAAGCCGTCGCCGCCTATGGGACAGGCTGTGTTCACGCGATGCACGACTGCACGGAAGGGGGCGTCCTCGGGGCAATCTTCGAGATGTCGTTTGCGTCCGGTCTGGGATTCGAATTAGAGGAGGGGCGAATCCCCGTCGCCCCGGAAACGGCGAACTTATGTCGGAAATATGGCATCGATCCGCTGAAATTGATAAGCTCGGGGGCGCTTCTGCTCTCAGTGGAGAAGGGCAAGGAGCGGGAGGTCGTGGAGGCACTCTCTCCCATCAGGGCAACGACGGTCGGGACCTTCAAGAAATCAGGGAGGACCCTGGTCAAAAAGGACGGCAGTATGATGACGCTGCACGAAGCGCCTGAAGACGAGCTATGGCGAGCTCTCGGCGGAGCGTTTGGCCGCAGCCACCGGCTTTAGCTCCGCCCTTTCCCCAGCATCTCGTTTCTGGGAGGGCTGGAGCGCCCAGGAGAACTTCCTCTGTAGCGACTTGCTGTAGACCTTGGCCCAGTCGAGGCCCACATAGTCGCACCACGCCTTGTAGACTCGCGGGTCGATGTAGTTCTTTAGCGAAGTGTTCAGGTTGTAATTCTTCGCCCTGACATAGAAGTCGAGCTCACTTTCGAGCTTCTTCAGCCTCCTGTCGTCCTTCTTCCCCCTCTCCCTCACCTCGTCCAGCTTCTGCTTCTTCTTCTCGTAGGACTGCTGCCAAGTCTTGGGAAGAGTCCTCTGATGGTTGCAGAATATCGCGGCCTGGAGGTTCGCCTCCTTCGCATGATAGAGCTTGTCTACGTCGTCCATGCCTTCGGCGTTCTTCGATTCAAGGGTGCGCTTCGCCGTGTCTGTGGCGTGCCATGTCCTGAAGACCTTCGCCGTCAGACCGGGAACGATGGAGGAAAGGAATTGGTTGACCATGCCCGAAGTGACCTCATGGAACACCTCGGTTTCCGGCGACTTGTCCCTCTTGAACTCCTCCAGGTTCCTCAACGCCTGAGGAAGGGGCCTGTCCGTCTTCCTCCATGGTACGCTGTCCTTCCCGAGGAAATCAAACT
>Ga0187769_10002768_pt1 | contig 10350 bp, 8 predicted proteins | sample 0116_SJ02_MP02_1_FD_133140 | JGI IMG/M metagenome (GOLD analysis project Ga0187769, IMG submission 133140) | Tropical peat soil microbial communities from peatlands in Department of Meta, Colombia - 0116_SJ02_MP02_10_MG | ecosystem: Environmental > Terrestrial > Soil > Wetlands > Peat | place... | reverse complement strand
CCGCGCCGTCACCGTCACGATGTCGTGCAATTCCAGCGTCTGGTACACCGTGACCAACGAATGGAATCCGTCGGCGCGCGGCGCACCCAAAAACAGGCCCAGGTTGATCTTGCAGTGGGAGCGGACTCGGGTGGGCATACCGCTTATTGTAGAGGCCGTTATCGCGGATGCCGGTCGGCAGTCAAGCTTCCTTGTACACCGAGGCTCCGCAGATGGCCCCGATCACAATCTCGAAGAGCCCGCCGAGGGAGGTATACGCCGTAAGGTGGCCGGAGAAAAAGTGCGGGACCCACATCAAGGCGAAGTTGGGGAGCAGTGTCGAAACGATCCAGACGGCAATGCCGGCGTAGATCGCGGTCTTGACGCCGGGTCCGAAGCGCGGCCGGATGCCGGCGTAGATCCAGATCGTGACCAATCCGAGAATGAGGCCGAAGACGATGAACCAGGCGATCTGGCTGCCGGAAAACGGCGCCCGCCCCCACGTTTCCAGCTGATGGTTCCACATCGGCGCCAGCATTAGACCGTCCACGACGTAATCCAGCAAGTCAACTGCAATTCCCGCAACAATGCCGCCCAGGATGAGCCGGCCCACGTTGATCTTTCCCATGACTCCTCCTCCTCGCTTGAGGGATTCGGCGAGTATACGCAGGGGCGCGGCGGGTGGGCAAGGTGAATTCGCAGAACGGGACAAACGGTGCGGCAAAAATGCGGACGGCGATGTGCCGGGCGCCAGGGCTTGCCTGCCTGCGCTCATCGACACCTCTCCTCCTGCTCGCTCCCTGCAATGTCTCTCGGCTATTCACACCGTTCGGATCGCCGAAAAGCGAGGGGCCGGCTCGGGGGCGAAGGCCTAGGCTGCTTCCTTGTAGACCGAAGCTCCGCAGATGGTGCCGACAACAGCCTCGACGAGGCCGCCGAGCGTTGTCCACATCGTGAGGTGCTTCGAGAACAGGCCCGCCACGTACATGAAACCGGCATTGGGCAGCAGGACCCCCAGAGCCCACACTGCCAATCCGGCGTAAATCGCCGTCTTCACTCCTGGGCCGAAGCGCGGCCGGATGCCGGCGTAGATCCAGATCGCGACAAACCCGGTCAAAAGTCCGATCACATTGAACCAGATCATCTGGCTGGGAGTGAAGCCGGCAACTCCGAGGGCCTTCAACCCTTTCTCCCAGGACGTTGCCAGCCACATGCCATCGATTGGGTAATCCAACAGATCCATAGCGATGCCCGCGACGAGCCCGCCAAGTAACAATCGGCCCACGTTGATCTTGCCCATGACTCCTCCTTGGGGGATTCCGGGAGTATACGCACGGGCGGAGCCACGCGCAAGATCAATTATTTGAGGACGATAACTGGAGAGACACGGTCCGATTTCATCCAGCGAGCTGGATCAAGAAGGGAACATCGGCGGCGCACCCTGCGTACTATGGTATGAACACCTGCTGGAGCTCCTATGCACTTCCTGATCTTCGGCCTGGCTTTCTATTTCCTCCCGGCGATCATCGCGGCGGTACGGCACACCCACAATGCCACTGGAATCCTGTTGCTGAACCTGTTCCTTGGCTGGACCGTGGTGGGTTGGTGCATCGCGCTGGTGATGGCGGTCGGCTCGATGCCGTATTGCGCATATCACTATCATCGAGGATGGTGGTAGAAACTTCGGTTGAGCCCTCAGAAGAGCGCTGGCATCTGCGCGACTGGATCGCCGCCGCCGCGCTGTTCGCGGCGACTGTCGGCGTTGTCCTGTGGCAGAATGCGCACGTCGCGGTCCTGTTCGACCTGAGCTACATTCTGAACGCGGCCGAGCGCATCGCCGCCGGCCAGGTTCCTTATCGCGACTTTCCGCTGGCCCACGCGCCGCTCACCTTTCTGGTGCAGGCCGCGATCATCCGTCTCACCGGCCGGGTCTATTTTCATCACGTGCTCTACACGGCCGCGGTAGGCGGGCTGGGAACAGTGCTCACCTGGCGGATCGCGTTCGGCATGTTGCGCGCGCGCATGGCGGCGGCGTGGATCGTGGCGCTGCTAGTTGCCGCTCCGCTATGCGTGGTGGGAATCTACTGCATCCTGCCGACTCCGGAATACGACTGCGACTGCGGGTTCTGGATTTTGGCCGCGGTGTGGTTTCTATTGCGGGTAGATTCCATATCCCATCCAAAGCCGGCCTGCACCACAAACGAGCACCATCATCCTGAGCGAGGCGAGCCGCAGATGCGGCTCGCGAAGCCGAAAGCCTGCCCTGAGCGGAGATCGCGTAAGCGATCGAAGTCGAATGGGGATCTGCGTTTGCCTTTCGGAAGGCCAGAGCGGGCGCCCCACCCTCGCGACGCTTCTGTTTTTGTCGCTAGAGTGGGATGGCGCCGGTTGCGCGGCTTCGCTGCCGGCATCGCCCTCTGCGTGCCCCTCTTCTTCAAACAGAACATGGGCCTGCCGTTTCTGCTAGCGAGCGTCGCCGCGATTCTCTTTCTTCTCGCAGCGCGACGTTTCCAGCGCAGAAAAACACAGGCGAAGAATCCTGGCCCATCCGCGCTCCTCGCTGCGCTGGCCGGGGCCGGCTGGGCGCTTTTAACCGGCGCACTGGCGCTGCACTTTACTTCAGGCATTCGCAACTACCTTCACTGGACGATTGCGTATGCCGGGCAGCGGCGCTTACCGGGATTGGGGGCGATGGCGGGCGTCTATCTGTATCCCGCGCTTGCATGGATGCTGCCTTGCGTCGTGGCTGGGCTGGTCTTGCTGCGTTATGGCAAGCGAACAGAATCGGGCGCGCTAAGGAAAGACAACCGCAGATCCTTCGACTTCGTCCCGCCGGGGCGGGACTTCGCTCAGGATGACAAGCCGACATTGGTCGCACAGCAATCAAAGCGGTCGCAGATCGCCGCCTTTCTGCTGCTCGCCGCGCCGTTTCTCTACCCACTCGCCGCGCTCTTCTTCTACTACGACGACGCCGACTCGCGCGGCGACAGCTTTCTGATGATCTGGCCGGTGCTGCTTGTATGCGCGGCAGCGCTGGCGCTCGCGAATCTCGTGCGATTCGGTCGCGAGCCCTCGATCCGCGCGTTTTTGCCGCTTATTTTGCTCGCCGCCATCCACGGCGCCTTGATGTCGCAGCAGCTTTGGGGATCGACCTACGGCATCTGGCCGCTGCTCGTGCTGCTGCTCGCTGAGTTACTCGCGTCTCTCGCCGGCCTCGCGGCCCGAGCGGGCGCGTCTCATCGCTTCGTGCCTACGCTCGCGGCGCTCGCTTCGGCAGCTCTTCTGGTTTGCGGCGGATTCTACACGGCCAGCGAGGAGCGGCTCAGCTACGCGAACCTGCCGGCCGGCCCTCCAGCGCATTCCGCTTTTCCCGAGCTCGCCGGGCTGGCCACGCCGGGACCGTACCTGCCGGAGATCGACGAGTTGCTGCGCTACGCCCAGGCCGACATCCCCTTCGACGACGGGATTGTGCTGATTCCCGGCGAGGAGCCGTTCTACTTCGCCACGGGCCGCGCGCCGCGCTTCCCCGTCCCGTTCTTCGATCCCACCATCGATCCCTATTCGCCCGCCGAGGTCGTCGCGCTCGTCCGCTCGCGCAACATCCGCTGGCTGATCGTGAAAACCGACGTGCAAACGAAGGAAGACCCCACGCCCGATCGCGTAGAGACGCTGCGGTTGCTGATGCGCGAGTTCACGCTGGCGGCGCACTTGCGCGGTTATGACGTCTATCACTTGAAGGCCGCGGTTTAGCGGCGCTGTCTTTCTGTTTTGCTGAGACGCCGTCGTTACTGAAACGGCTTCTGGACAGGCTCAAATATCCGCCTTCTTGACTGCTAGGTGTTTTCCGCAAAAGATAAGCCCGCGCTGTGCGAGTGTCCTCATCCTTGAGTCACGAACAGTAAATGAGGACCTACCCGAGGACACCCAGTAGAATCGGCGCCTGTATCGACCCAAGGCAGTAGGTTTGACCCATTTCAAAAGCCAACTCAGTTTGCTTTCGACCTCGTGGATCGTATGTCCGCCGTTTGCAGGGTGAACTTCAATCCAGAGCAAGACCTCCATAGTGCCCTTCTTGCAACCCACAACATAATCCCATCGAGGTTCGTGCGGGTGGATGGAAGCGAGCGCGTCGTCGATATTTACGCTGCCGACCGAGCTCGGAATCGTGATGCGCGCCCGATCGACCTTTCTTAGCGCCTTGAGACCCTTCCGGTAGTGCCCACGAAGTCCTTCCACTCGTTCGACGTCTTTTGAGAAGCTCATCTGAGCGTGCCTATCCGGCAACCGGGCGGGAATGCACGTCGGGCGAATTCGCGGCGGACTCAGCCACCATGCGATTCGCACGCTCACTGAATGAGAGCAATCCCCCCCAACTCGCCTCCTGCTCCCTGGTAGCGCTTGGATCCAGCTCCGAGATCTCGGTTACTGTCGTGCCCTGTTCAAAATAGAAAACTCGGACATCCTTCTGAAGGGCATCGGTGAGAACTTTCTTTATTCCGGGGGTCAATTTCGCATCCAGGATGTGCGCGAGGCGCCTGTAGTCGGCTTTGTTCTGCTTTAGATTTTGCCATGCCCAGACCAACTCCAAGACCTGCGAAGAGTGCGAAGAAAGGCACACGCGGTATCCGCGAGAGAGAAGTTCTATTACCAGCAAGAGCATCGTGGAAACGGCCCGCGGGTGCAGACCCATTTCAAGCTCCTCGAGGATTACCCATTCAAGATCCTCGCGCTTTGCGATCCTCGTGGGAGGCATAAGCCAGTAGAGTCCCAGCAGCAGCGGAACGAACTCCCGCTGCCCTGCCGACCAAACCATATACGGAAGTGGCTTGCTCTTCTCGTCCTCCTGAAGGATGAGCCGCTTCTGCGACTGCACTCGCTCCACTTTGAGAGTAAAGCCGGAGAATATGCTCTTAGTCAGCATCGTCCGATACTCGGACTTCAGTCTTTTCTCGCGAGGAAACAAGGAAGCGCTGCCTCCGAACTCGTTCTCCATCAGAACGCGCAGTTTCTCGCTGTAGGCCCTGACAACATATGGGTCACCTGGTTTGTAGTCGCCAAACGGACGCGGCCAGCCGTCCCTCAATGTCAAAACTCTTTGCGCCGGGACCAGAAACACACTCTCCGGCTTGGTCTTTTTCTTCGGCCTTCTATGCAACCGGGCCTTCAGATCAAATTCCGTTTCGCCGGTTACAACCCTGCTCACTCTCTCCGTCCAAATATCGCCCATGCCCTCGCCGAAATATGTCGCCAGGAACTCCGACGGGCTTTTCGCCCAATCTGTTCCGTAATCGGCCAGTTGCTTTTTCACTGGTTCGATATCGAGAACTAGCTTCAACCATTGCAGGAAAATGCTCTTCCCGCTGGCTTGGGGTCCTACGAAAACAGTGAGGTCGCCGAACTCTACGGTGGCGTCTTCGATTGGCCCGACTTTCTTGATCGTTAGCGATTTCATACCAGGCTTTCCTCGACAGCATTTCGCGGTTCTAGATAACTCTAAACTGGGCAAGGGTAGTTTTCCACTAGCAGCGGTGTGTATGCATTCCGTGACCCAAGCTTAGCTTCGCGCGCCACTCTTTCCCGACTTCTTCAACTGCTCCCAATCCTTCTCGGTCTGGTCGGCGTAGGCGATGCCGAAGGCGCCCAGCGCCTCGACAAATGCTTCGCCGTTGCCGAGGTAGCCGGTAATCACCTGTGGATCGCCGGAGCGGCCATGGCCCCGCGCGAGCAATTCGCCGCAGACCTCGGCGTAGGCCTTTAGATTCGCGCCGGCAAGATCGTCAACCTCGATCGATCCCTTGTGGTCGTTGAGCTGGCGCACGAGATACTGCCGATTGCCGATGTGCGTCCAGCCAAGAAACGGATCGGTTTGGATCTGCATGGCGCGCTGACCTTCGGCCACGCGCTGGCCGTTGTGCGGTGCGGGATGGGCATCGGGCAGGTAGGGCGCATAGGCCGAGGCAACTTCCTCCTTGATCTGCAGGAACAGGGGATCGCGCGGGCCGTTGCCCTCCATGTAGACGACGTAGTCGCGCAGGCCCACCGAGCCGGTGCCCACCACTTTGAAGGCCACATCCACCGGCTTGTAGAACGCGAGCAGATGCCGGCGCTGCGGCTCGAGCATCTCGCGATAGGGCCCCAGCGAGGCCAGCACCGCCGCGGCGCGGGAGCCCGTGACGCGCCGGAGCATCGGCTTCGACTCCTTGAAGCGCAGCCGCGCATGCGGCCTATTCGAGGCGGGCCGCGTGAGTTGCTCCAGCGTGTGCTGCGGCGTGGCGCGCTCGGCCTTGGAGAGCGCGGCGTGCACGGGCTCGGCGACGGCCAAGCGATGCACCTGGAATCGCGCCACTTCGAGGTTCGTCATGCGGGCGAACTCGCGCATCTGCCCGGCGTAGCGCGCGATGCAGGCTTCTGCGGCCTTGCGCGCCGATCCGTCTTTGTGCCCCGCGGCGCGCCCAGCCAGAACCAGCGAAGCCGCCATCCGCTTTAGGTCCCATTCGAACGGACCGCGAATGGTCTCGTCGAAGTCGTTGATGTCGAAGACCAGCCGGCCGTCGGGCGCGGCAAAGGCGCCCAGGTTGCGAACGTGGGCGTCGCCGCAAAGCTGGCTCACGATTCCCGTCGATGGCAGTTGCGCTAGATCCGCCGCCATCACCATCGCCGCGCCGCGAAAATAGCCGAAGGGCGACTCGGCCATGAGCTGATATTTCAGGCGAACCAGCTCCGGCACGCGGCCGCGCATCGACCGCTCCACCAGCGCCAGCGGGGAGACCTGCCGCGCTTTGCAGTCGATCTCGCTGTGTTGGTGGCGGCCAACCTGCTTGCGGCGCGCCTGGCCTAAGGCGCGGCGCTCTTGCTCGCTTGCCCATTGCATAACGGTCGCTCCAGAGTATAGCAACTCAAGGGACGCGGCGTGCGAACTCGTCTTCGAATCGCGCCCGGAGCGATTGATCGAGTGATTTACACTGGTGGCTCCGGAACGGCCGACAGGCCTCGCGCAGAGCTTGCTTTTTGGCCGGATTTGCGCCGCAGGAGGAGTTTCCATTGACGCGATCATCGGCTTTTTTCTATTCAGCTATTGCTGCTTTCGTTTTTTCCGTTCCCGTTGCCGCGCAGGCCGTCGCTCCGGCCGGCGGATCGTCGTCCGCGGCTGCTGAGGCCCCGGAGAAACCCCTGACCGTGGAAGCCATCTACGGCGAAAGGCCGCTGGTTGGCGAGCCGCCAGCCGAGCTCACCTGGTCGCCCGATGGCAAGCACATGACGTATCTGGCCGGCGAGCAACTGATCGACGTAGACCCGGTCAGCGGCCGGACTCACGTTCTGGTCAGCCGCGCAAAGATGGCTCAGTTGCAGGGCGGAACAATTTCGGAGCGGGACCGCGACCATCGCGAACGCTATAAGATGGCAAGCTATGTGTGGGCGCCCGACTCGGCGCACATTTTGTTCGACGCCGCTGGCCGGCTGTGGCTCTATGACCTGCACAACGGGACAGGTGTGCAGGTGGGCTTTTCGGGAATGGCATCGGGCGATGACCCGAAATTCTCGCCCGACGCTACGATGATCTCGTTTGTCCGCGATCATGGCATCGCGGTAGTCCGCCTGCGCGAAAACGGGGAGCCCACTGTGCCCTTGGCGCCGGCCCCGGGACCACTGGCGGCGGGCGGGCAGTTGCTTCTGAACGGCGAAGTGGACTGGGTGTACGAAGAAGAGTTGGACGTGCGCAGCAATTACTTCTGGTCGCCCGACTCGAAGAACATCGCCTATCTGCAGATGAACGAAACGCAGGTTTCCGAGTACCCGCTCGCAGACTGGATTCCCAGTCACGCGCAAGTTGAGTGGCAGCGCTACCCTCAGCCCGGCGACTCCAATCCCGAGGTGCATCTCGGCGTGGTTGCCGCGCGCGGCGGCAGGACGATTTGGATGAAGATTCCGCTGCACGAAGGCGACGATTACGTGCCGCGCTTTGGCTGGGTGGACAACAAGACGGTTTGGGTGGAGACCTTGAGCCGCGACCACCAACGCCGCCGGTTGTATTTCGCCGAGGCTGCGGATGGGGACGCGCGTCAGATGCTGGAGATCGGCGACGGGGGATTTGTGGACGAGGATTACGCCCTGAGCGTGGACGGGGGAGTGATCGTCTTGACCCAGTGGACCGACGGCCACAACCATATCTATCTCTACAGCTACAATCAGGCGAAGCCGCTCTCGGCCGATGCACAGCCGGTCCGGCAATTGACCAAGGGCGACTTCGAAGCCGGCGACATCTACCGCGTTGACGCGGCGCACAAATTGGTGGACTACTCCTCCAACGAGGGTGGCGTGCCGAACCAACGGATTTGGCAGGTCAGCTTCGACGGCGAACGCAAGCTGTTGAGCCAGGGCGAAGGCTTCCATGAGGCCACGTTCTCGCCCGACGGCGACGCGTTCACCGACCTGGTTTCGACGCGCACCGAGCCGCCAAAAATGGAGCTCTGCTCAAGCGCGGCTGCGGCTGGATCTGCATCCAGTTGCCGCGTCTTCTGGGAGTCCCATGCGTTGGACGCCTACCATCTGCGCCCGCCGGAGAAGATGGAAGTGAAGGCGCACGATGGAACCACGCTTTACGCCACGCTGCTGCTGCCGGCAGGGGCGACGAACCCGGGCTCCGTGCCGCTGATCGTGAACCCCTACGGCGGCCCGCACGAGGTGCAAGTCGCCGACGAATGGAAACCCGTGCAACTCTTCGATCAGCTGCTGGCGCAGCACGGTTTTGCCGTTCTCCATGCCGACAACCGCGGGATGGGCGGCCAGGGACGCGCCTTTGCGCAGGCGGCCTATCGCAACTTTGGGGCCGTGCAGCTTGAGGACCAGTTAACGGTCATCGACGCGGCTTTGGCGAAGTATCCGCAACTCGACGCGAAACGCCTGGGTTGGTGGGGATGGAGCTGGGGCGGGACCTTCACGCTCTACGCGCTCACGCACTCCGACCGCTTCCGCGCCGGCGTCGCGGTGGCGCCGGTGACCGATTGGCGCGATTACGATTCGATTTACACGGAACGATACCTGGGCCTGCCCAGCGAGAATGCGGCTGCCTACCGCGACTTTTCCGTAGTGAACTCGGCGGCGAACCTAAAGGGGCAGCTCCTGATCGTGCACGGCACTGGCGACGACAATGTCCACTTCGCAAACACCGTGCAGTTTGTCGAAAAGCTGATCGAGGCCGGTGTTCCCTACGATTTGCAGATCTTCCCGCGCAAGACACACTCAATTTCGGGCGCGGAGGCGCGGACGGAGCTATACACCCGGATTCTGGCGCACTTTGAGATGTACCTGAAACCGGAAACTCCTGTGCCCGCCAGGTAAAGAAGGAAGGGAAAGATGGGAGGTGAAGCACCTAGAACGGAGGTTGGGCTGTCGTGGATTTTGGTCCTAGACTTCGTGGCGCTTGAAGAATTCGTCTTTATCGCGGCTGCCGCAGTGGCTGCATTGCAGGCAGGAAACCAGCAACACGGCCACGCCGACCGTGACCATCACGGCAAGGACACTTCCATTCGCCGCAATCCAGTGCATCAAGTGCTGCATCGCTAACTCCTAACCCTCTGCTTGTATGAAACCCGAAATGTTGGTTGAAGTTTACCGCACTTCGAGATTTTTCGAGGACCGATTTAACCCAAAGGTTTAGAAGCAGAGAGATTCTTTGGTAACGATTTCGACGGTTTCAGCCCAATCTTTATTGCTTTTAGGAGAATAGAAGGCGAAAATAGTTACTGAAGATGAACCCCGTCCCAAATGCGGCATTTTCACCAATCCCCGAGGAGTGGCCCGAGGAGTTGGCGGCGCTCCATTTGGATCTGGAAGGGGATGGGACAAAGTCTAGCCAAGGGCAAGAAGGCTCGGAACCGCCTGGCGCGGATGCCGGACCGGCCCTCAACTGGCTTTTCGTCGATCTGAACTCCTATTTCGCCAGCGTGGAGCAGGAGGTGCGGCCCGAACTGCGCGGCCGGCCCGTGGGCGTGGTGCCGATGATGGCCGACACCACCTGCTGCATCGCGGCCAGCTACGAGGCTAAGGCCTTCGGCGTCAGAACCGGGACCATCGTGGCCGACGCCAAGCGCATGTGCCCTGACATCATCTTGGTCGAAGCGCGCCACGAGATTTACGTTGACTACCACCATCGCGTTGTCGAGGCGGTGGAGAGCTGCGTGCCGGTGACGGCTGTCTGTTCCATCGACGAGATGGCTTGCCGGCTGATGGGCCGCGAAAGGGCACTTCGCGCCGCCTTAGACCTTGGCATTCGTGTCAAGCAAGCAATCCGCGAGAGTGCCGGCGAAACTCTGCGCTGCTCGGTGGGCCTGGCCACCAATCGCTACCTCGCTAAAGTGGCCAGCGACATGG
>Ga0187769_10002767_pt1 | contig 10351 bp, 10 predicted proteins | sample 0116_SJ02_MP02_1_FD_133140 | JGI IMG/M metagenome (GOLD analysis project Ga0187769, IMG submission 133140) | Tropical peat soil microbial communities from peatlands in Department of Meta, Colombia - 0116_SJ02_MP02_10_MG | ecosystem: Environmental > Terrestrial > Soil > Wetlands > Peat | place... | reverse complement strand
CGGGATGCTAGATTTCGGCATTTTCATACATCTTCTCGGCTTCGAAAGAGCTTCGGACAAAGGGTCCTGATGCAACCGCTCTAAAGGCCATCGCTTTCCCCACTCTCTGATACTCTTCGAATTCTTCCGGTGGAATAAATCGTATGACAGGCAAACGATCCTCGCGGGGTTGGAGGTATTGACCGATGGTCAAGAAGTCACACCCTGCTGCTCTCAAGTCTTGAAGCACTTCTAAAACCTCTTCCCGGGTCTCTCCGAATCCAAGCATCAAACCCGATTTAGTAGGGACGCCCGGACAATTCTCCTTCGCTCTCCTGAGTAAATTGAGTGATCTTTCGTAGTCCGCAAGGGCGCGGACTCCTGGATAAAGTCGCGGGACGGTTTCGATATTGTGATTCAGGATCTCTGGGCATTCCTTTAGAACGGTCTCCAAGGAGTTCTGATCTCCTTCAAAATCGGGAATGAGTACCTCAACCTTTATCTTCGGATTCAATGCCCGAATGGCTCGGACCGTTTTAGCAAAAGAAGATGCTCCCCCATCCGAAAGATCATCCCGAGTGACTGAGGTGATGACCACATAATGAAGACCCATCTTCTGAACAGCCCGGGCTACCCTCTCGGGTTCCGACTCATCGGGCGGAGCAGGTACACCGCGGTCCACAGCACAAAAACCACAACCCCTCGTACAAACCCTTCCAAGAATGAGAAACGTGGCCGTCCCTTCGGCGAAGCATTCGCCCAGGTTTGGGCAACGGGCCTCCTGGCAGACCGTGTGAAGATCTGTCTGCCCCAGGATCGATCTAACTTTTTCAACATCCTGAAGGGGAGGAATTCGTTTCTTGAGCCAATATGGTTTTAATCTTTTTTGAATCTTCGTCATTGAAATTGATTTGTTATTTGATGCTTGAAATTCGGTGCTTGATTCCAATCCGCTATCAGCTCTTGTACATCTTTTCTTTCCCATTCCCCTTTAAAGACCCCTCTAAAATTCAGAGAGAGTCTTTTGATCAAACTTTCTCGCAAGATCCTTTTTCCAAGAACCTTTGCTATAGAGGTCATCTTCTTTCCTTCCAGACCGCATGGGTTGATGAGGTCAAAGTATTTCAGGTCTGTCTCGTAATTAAGTGCAATACCATGGAGGGATACCCTTCTTTTGATCGCCACTCCGACTGACGCAATCTTCTCTTCGCCCACCCAGACACCTCGATTCAAGGAGTCTCTTTTTCCTTCAATTCCAAAATCTCCGAGGACGCGCAGAACGACTTCCTCCAACTGGTCGACGTATCGAACAATCCGATACCCGTATTCCTTCAGATGGAGGATGGGGTAAGCCACGATCTGCCCAGGACCGTGGTAGGTGACATCACCGCCCCTTTCCACATGGAAAATGGGAATCTTCATTGCCTCCAAAGCTTCGGAAGAGGCGATCAGATGGGACCGGTTTCCACGTCTTCCGAGAGTAATCACATGGGGATGTTCAAGGATCAACAGTACGTCTGGTAACTCCTCTTCCACCCGCTTCGACCAGAAATGATGCTGGAGATCCAATGCCTTCTGGTAATCAAGGAAACCCAGATCGATGATGTACCCTCTGCGATCCATAAATCTTATTTGCAACTTGCGAAAGCTCTTCCGGTACCGGAGTTATTCATCCGTTGCCAAAGAACCCTGATAGGCTTTAGAAGACAGGAGCCCTTCCAACTCCTCTCTGCCTTCAATCTCCATTTTAATCAACCATCCCTTCCCGTAGGGATCTTCGTTGACGAATCCGGGATGGTCCTTCAGCGTCATATTTGCATCCGTAACCTTGCCGGTAACCGGAGCATAAACATCGGCAACGGTCTTGACCGACTCGACCACTCCGAAGGAATCTCCTTTCTTAAATTCGCATCCAACCTCGGGGAGATCCACGTAGACGATATCCCTCAACTGACCCTGAGCATAATCCGTCAGCCCAATCGTCACCTTTCCTCCTTCCTCTCTCACCCATTCATGGGTTTCAGCATAAAGAAGATCTTCCGGAAATATCGGAATTTTGCACTGTTGCTCTTCAGAATCTGACGCAGGCATATTGATCATATTATCATAGAAGTTATGGAAAAATCCAAAATCCCGCTCCCGCCCTCCCATTCGCCTTATTACACCCCCTTGACCCCGGAGGGGCGGGCAGGAATGTCGAGAAAGTTTTACAGCGGCACATCTTCACGTTAACTCCCTACAAGTAAAAAATCAGTACCTATTGAGCAACTCCGGGGCCTTGTTAGCTTTACCTCTATAATGACCGCATTTGTAAAACTTTAGAGATATTCTTGGCCGCCCGCCTCCCCGAATTTTCCCATGCCAGGGGGTCAAGAGCGATTGATTTATTCTCCTAGGTAGGCCTTTTTGACTTCCTCATTCTTTGCCAATACCCCCGCGTCTCCTTCCAAAAGGATGCTCCCCGTCTCCAAGACATAACCTCGGTGCGCATATTTGAGAGCGATCCTCGCATTCTGTTCCACCAGCAAAATTGTTGTCCCTTGCTGATTAATCTCTTTCAAAACGCGAAAGAGCTCATACATCAAAAAAGGAGCAAGTCCCATAGAGGGTTCGTCCAGAAGCATCATCCTCCCTCCGGTCATCATGGCCCGGGCGACGGAGAGCATCTGCTGTTCTCCGCCACTCAGCGTATCCGCTGTCTGATGACGGCGCTCCTCCAACCTCGGAAAGAGGCCGAAGATCTGTTTTGCCTTCTCCTGAATCTGTTGACGATCCTCCTGAGCATAGGCTGCAATCTTCAAATTCTCCCATACTGTCAGATTTCCGAAGATCCGCCTCCCCTCTGGCACCAGGGAGATTCCCAGACGGCTCACAACGTGGTGCGGCGAAAACTGCGTGAGATCTCTCCCTTCAAAAAGCATCTTTCCAGAGCGATAGACCGGTGCTTCTGGAGGAGGGAGGCGCATAAGGCTCATCAGGGTTGTAGATTTTCCAGCACCGTTGGCACCGATCAGGGTAACAATTTCCCCTTCCCTCACGCCGAAGGTAATTCCATGAAGTGCCTCGATAAGGCCGTAGCCAACGTGCAGGTCTTCAACAGAGAGAAGCATCAATCGATCTCTTTCCCCAGGTAGGCCTCGACCACGCGCGGGTTGCCCTGGATTTCCTCGGGGGTTCCTTGGGCGATCGTCTGTCCGAAATCTAACACTTGAATCTTTTCACAGAGGTTCATCACCACTCTCATCTCGTGCTCAATGAGCCAGATCGTCAGGTTGAACTCTTTGTGAATCCATCGGATAAGACCGATAAGCGCCTCCTTCTCGCCGAGGTTCATGCCCGCAGAAGGTTCATCCAGAAGGAGCAGCTTGGGGCGTAGGATGAGAGCGCGAGCAATTTCTACCTTGCGCTGGAGGCCATAGGGGAGATTCTTAGTCAGTTCTTCGGCATGATGCCGGAGCCCCATAATCTCCAGGACCTCTCTCGCCCTCCGACCGATTTCTTTTTCGGCCGTACGGAATCGGGAGGTCAGAAAGATCGTGTCAGCAAATCCGTAGCCCAACTTATAATTATGGCAGACCCGGATGTTATCCAGAACTGTCATCTCAGGCCAGAGACGGATGTTTTGAAATGTCCTGGCTATCCCCATGGCTGCCACCTGATGGGGATAGAGTTTTCCCAGGGTTCTGCCATCAATTCTCACTTCTCCATGAGTAGGATGGTAAACCCCGCACACCACATTAAAGACCGTCGTCTTGCCGGCACCATTGGGTCCAATCAGGCCCGTTAGCTCTCCACCATCAAAGGTGACGTTGAAGTCGGAAACGGCTTTCAATCCCCCAAAAAAATGGGTTAGCCCATGCACCTCAAAAAGCGGCATGAACCTCCTCCTTTGGCACAAAAATGCGCTTCAACCTTGGAAATACCTCCGTTAGCTCTCGATGACCCAACAACCCTTCCGTACGATAGAGCATCAGGAGAATCAGGATGAGTGGGACGACCACCCATTTATAAAGCTGTAGAGGCCTCAGGATTTCGAGGAGGAGCGTGAAGAGGACTGCACTGAGCACGGACCCGCTCAAAGAACCCATCCCTCCTAAATAGACCATCACGAGTGCTTCGGTAGATTTCATAATCCCGAAGCTGCCGGGGTTGATGTATCCCAGAATGTGAGCGAACAGTCCTCCTGCCAACCCGGCCAGCCCGGAAGAGAGCATGAAGACCACCATCTTTGCCCTTCGAGTATTGACGCCCATAATCTCGGCAGCGATCTCGTCCTCACGAATAGCAATAATTCCCTTGCCGTAGGTGGAGGAGACGAAGCGCTTGATGAGCAAAACGGTCAAAAAAACAAAGAGCCATGTCCAGACCATCATCCAGGGGATATCCGCTACCTCTTTCATCCCGTTGACCACCCGGGCCATCCCCATGAAGCCCCGGGCTCCACCGATGGGCTGAATGTTCTCAATGGCTGACTTAACGATGTAGTTCACTGCCAACGTGATGATGGCCAGGTAATCCCCGCGGGTTCGAAAGGAGGGTATAGCCACCAGGAGCCCCGCGAGCGCGGCGACGACGCCTCCGAAAAGGAGGATGAAAGGAAAAAGCGCGGCGGCCCATGCAGGAGGAAGAAGGTTGGGACCAAAAACGGACCCGGCAGTGAAACACCATACGCTGACGAGCGAAGCCGCGTAGGCTCCTACAGCCATGAACCCCGCATGTCCGCAGGAGAATTCGCCCATGTATCCATTGACAAGGTTCAGGCTCGACGACATCATGATGTTGACGCCGACGAACATCAGGACCAACTGAATATAAGAGCTTAACGTTGCGGCCCAGGATAGTCCCACCACCAAAACAAAAAAAAGAATTGCAAGGAGTGTTAAAGAATATTTACCCATTAATCAAACCAATCAATAATAGAATCCAGAATTCAGGAGTCAGAATCCAGAATACAAGAAAGGTATCCCTCCAATAACTTTCTACTTGAAAATTTCTTCTGTATGGCTCTTTCATTCTCCGATTACAACTCCCGGATTTTGAATCCTGGGTTCTGAATGCGGTTTTAATTGACCATCAGGAGTTCAGGAGCCAGAATCCAGAATGGAAGAGAGATACGCCTCCAGTAGCTTGCTTACCTCTTCAAGTTTTTCCATTAATCTTGACGTCTCTCCATAATCGAGATCTTTCGCTAAAATTAGATAATACCGGCATTCTTCAAGAGAACCCTGGGCGATGTTCAGAAACCTCACCTTATCGGGCTTGGTCTTTTTCTTGAAACCTTCGGCAATATTAGAGGGAACAGAAACGGCAGATCTTCTCAATTGCGAGGTCAATCCATAAAGCTCATTCTTTGGAAACGATTCACTGTACCGATAAATTAACAATACAAATTCATGCGGCCTTTGCCAGACAATCAGATCTTGAAAATGTTTTGCAGGTGATCTCTTCATTTCGGGTTTCGACTTCTGAATTCTGAATTCTGCTTTGTTCAAACTTTGGTTCTCCTCGCAAGGCCGAAGATTCCATTGGGACGGAGCGTTAGAATCAACAAGAGGATTCCAAAGGCAATGAGATCACGAAAGGTGGATGGGAACAGGGTTGCCACAAAAATCTCCGTGAATCCAAGAATGAACCCACCAGCAATAGCTCCCCGAATGTCACCGATTCCCCCCACCACGGCTGAGATGAAGGCCTTCCAGCCCACCAGCGCTCCCATGTAAGGCTCCAAAACCGGATACGAGACAGCAAAGAGGATTCCAGCCACAGCGGCCATCGAAGATCCCAGCACAAAGGTCATCACAATAATCGTGTCCACCGGAACTCCCATGAGGGGAACGGCCATTCGATCATAAGAGATGGCACGCATGGCCATACCCCATTTGGTCTTGAACACCACGGTCTGAAGGAAGACAAAGACCAAGAGTGTCACGACAATGACAATAATTTTTGTATTGGAGAAGTTCACCCCTCTCACGCTGTACAACACCTTGGGGATCAGTTCAGGAAAGTTTCTGCGACTCGCTCCAAGCAGGGCGAGGTTCCCATTCTCAAGCAACAACCCTACCATCAGCGCAGTGATCACCAGGTAAAGCCGGCTGACTCCCTTTCGCCTGAGGGGGCGGTAGGCGATCCTTTCGACGGTCACGCCCACCCCTGACGTGATGGCTATGGTCAGCAGAAAGGTCAGGAAAATCACGAAGCCGCCTGACAATTTCCAAGGAAGTTGAAAACCATAGGCTCCCAGCAGAAAGGTTGAGATAAAAAAACCGACGTAGGCTCCCACCATAAAGATATCTCCGTGGGCGAAATTGATGAGAAGCAATACCCCATAGACCATGGAATACCCCAGCGCGATGAGGGCGTAAAAGCTTCCCCACTGGAGGCCGTTCATGACATTCTGAATGAATATGGAGAGAGTCAATTCCTTTATCTCCAGAGCTGAAGGAAAAACGGAGGAAGCGTTTCACCTGCTCGCCTCCGCTCTCTGTGCGAAAGGACTAACCGAAGGTTACGGACAGACGGATTTGAAAAACTCGAACTTTCCTTCTTGGCTGATCTTCACGATCACGGCGCACTTGATAGGATCCCCTGTCTTTCCGTCGAACGACATCTTGCCGGTGATTCCATCGAATTCCCGGATCCTCGCCGTCTGATCGCGGATGGCCTTCCTGTCTTTCTTCAAGTCTCCAGTCAGCCCCTTCGTATTCTGAATCGCTTGGAGCAGCAGGCGGGTGGCATCCCAGGTCAAAGCGGATACGTCATCCGGCTCGTATCCGTACCTGGCCTTATATTGGTCGATGAATTGTTTGGTCGTCCCCTTCGCTCCGGCGGCGGCATAGTGGGTGCTGAAGAAGAGACCTTTACAGTCATTACCGCAAAGCGTCATGAGCTCCGCCGAACCCCAGGAATCGCTCCCCAGGATGGGCTTCTTCCAGCCCAGCTCATGGGCTTGCTTCACGATCAGAGGGACTTCATCGTAGTACTGGGGCGTGAACAGGATGTCCGCCTTTGATGCAACAATCTTGGTGAGCTGGGCGCTGAAGTCACGGTCTTTGGTAGTAAACGTCTCAAAGGCCACAACAGAGCCCTTACCGTGAATCTTCTCGAAAGCTTCTTTGAAGAATTCCGCAAGGCCCTTGGGATAATCGCTGGCAATATCGTAAAGAATAGCCGCGTTCTTCGCCTTTAATTCCTGAGTGGCGAACCTGGCAAGCACGGGGCCCTGAAAAGGATCCAAGAAACAGGCGCGGAAGACCCAGGGGCGATTCAGCGTTGTTTTTGGATTGGTGGACCAACCGGTGATCAAGACAGTCTGATTCGCGTCAGCCACTTCTCCGGCTGGAATGGCCTGCTTGCTCGCTTGAGGACCTATGATGCCCAAAACCTGATGTTGAGTGATAAGCTTAAGGGCCGCAGCCGCAGCGGACTCGGCTTTGGTCTCATTGTCCTCATAGATAAAATTTAATTGATAGGATTTATTTCCGACCTTCAGCCCACCAGCGCGATTGATCTGCTCCTTGAGCATCTCGGCAGCGTATTTTGATGCTTCTCCCACTTTTGGGATGTCGCCTGTCAATTCAATATCAAACCCGATCTTGATCACGTCTGCCGCCACGACATTGCTGGAAAGACAAATCCCCGCTCCCAACATCACCAGGATGCACAGAAAGCTTTTCTTCATAAATTGATCCCCCTTTCAAGAAACTCCAATTCCCTAAGCGAGTGATAATATATTGTAATAGCATTGGGTTGTCAAGGTAACCCGACCCCATGGGGTTGGATTTGCTCCAAGAGAGTGTACAAAATTGTTGACAAAACTCCAAATTATCTATGATAATACCTAAGTCCTTTGAACTACTTAAGAAACACCTAATCTATTCTATTCTTGGTAGTACGCAGGAGTAACAGTTGGACAAGAGAAGAGTCGTTATAACTGGAATAGGCGTGGTTGCTCCCAATGGGATTGGGATTGATAAGTTTTGGGATTCGCTGAGCCAAGGTCGTTCCGCCGTTAGAAAAATCACCCGCTTCGATGCATCTTCATACCCATGCCAGATAGCTGCCGAAGTCCCCGATTTCGATCCTTTAGATTATATGAGTCCTAAGAGTGCACGACGCATGGACCGGTTTGCCCAGTTTGCAGTAGCATGTACCAGGATGGCTTTAGAGGATGCAAAATTACAAATATCCGAGAAAGATTCTGACCGAGTTGGAGTAGTTATGGGATCGGCCCTCGGCGGATTTCCAATTGCTGAAGAACAATATGGTGTCTTTTTCGAGAAAGGACTTAAAAGGGTTGATCCTCTGTTAGCAACGAGGACTTTTGTCGGGGGGTCTACGAGTCAAGTCTCTATTGAATTCGGCATAAGGGGGGAATGTAATACTATCGGCGGTGGCTGCGGTGTAGGCACGGATACAATAGGTTATGGCCTTTATGCAATCAAGAACAATTTTGCAGACGTAATGATTACCGGAGGCTCGGAGGCGCCTCTTGCTCCTTTGACTTTAGGCGCCTTTTCCAACATCGGTGCCCTTTCAAATAGGAATGGAGATCCCCAACGGGCTTCGAGACCGTTTGATAAGGAAAGAGACGGCTTCGTCATGGCTGAAGGAGGCGGGGTTCTGATATTAGAAGATATCCAGCATGCGTTAGAGCGGGGCGCCCCAATATACGCTGAGGTCCTGAGCTATGCTTCAACAAATGATGCCTATAAGATAACACATCCTTTGCCTACCGGGGAGCAGGCAAGGAGCGCGATTGAATTGGCTCTGAGGAATGCCAACCTTAAACCTTCTGATATCGATTATATTAACGCACACGGCAGCTCGACTCCATTGAATGATCAGGTCGAAACAAAGGTAATAAAGGAGGTGTTCGGAGAATACGCTTATAGGATACCCATCTCATCCAATAAATCTATGATAGGTCATGCCATAGGGGCGGCAGGAACGATAGAACTCATTGCAAGCGTTTTAACGATAAAAAATCAATTTATTCCTCCCACGATAAATTATGAATTTCCAGATCCGGAGTGTGACCTGGATTACGTTCCGAATATAGGAAGGCAGGCTTCAATCAACACTATCTTAAAAAACTCTTTCAGCTTTGGTGGCAAGAATTCTATGGTCGTAGTCCGGAAGCTTTTGAACATCTAATGATTTACAGCATGCTTGTATCATGAATATTTTATATTTAATCTCTTGCGCATTGACTGGAACGTTGGGCCTTTTATTCGGGATCTTTGTGTACGTCAAGAATAGGTCCTCGGATACCAATAAAATCTGGATGCTTTTAAGTCTTGTTGTTTCCATATGGGCATGGTCTATATTTGTTAAAGAATTATCTCCTGACAAGATTACGGGCATTTTTTGTGTGAGATTACTTTATGCTGGATCGATCTTCATTCCCCCTCTTTTTTTCCACTTTGTTTCTTCCTTGATAAAACAGATTAGGAATCGATTGATTCTGTCCTTCTATATCGTCAGTATAATTTTCTTGATCCTTGATTTCACACCTTTATTTATTAAAGATGTCAGACCGATCCTCTCCTTCCGCCATTATGGCATACCGGGGATTGTCTTCTACTTTTTTGTTACTTGGTTTTTTGGAGTTACCGCTTATAGCCACTACATCCTGGTAAAACATTTTAGAATATCCCAAGGACAGGAAAGAAATCAGATCAAATATTTTTTGTTTGCGACAGTTATTGGTTTCTTGGGCGGTGGCACTACATTTTTTCCAAGCTTTAGCATCGAAGTATTTCCTTTTGGATTTTATCTAATCTCTTTGTATGTTCTCATTATGTCCTATGCAATTGTGAAACATAGGTTGCTCGATATCCATGTGGTCTTGAAGAAGGGAACTACGTATTTCTTCCTAACAATGGTGGCCTTTCTTACAGCCTCGCCTTTAATAATTTTTGCACAAAAGCTCTTTTTCGAGAAGATTAATTACCTATTTCTTGTCATCATCTCGTCCATTCTGGTGCTATTGACGTTGTTTTTTCACAAGCTCAAAGCGCCTACGGAAAAGGTTTTGGAGAGAATTCTTTTTAGAGAGCGTTATGATTATCGCGAAACCTTATGGAAATTTAGCAGGGTCATGGTCACCATCCTCGATTTACAGTCCCTTGCAAGAAGAGTCTTTGAGACAATTACACAGACGATGGGCGTTGAGAAGGCATCTCTATTTTTGTGGAATGAGGGAAAGGGAGTCTACTCCTTGTTTGAATCAAAGAACGTTAATGTGACCACAACAAACCCTCAGCTTCCTAAAGACGACCCTCTGCCCCGCTATTTGCAGAAAATGGGAGAGATCATCATCCGGGAAGAATTGGCCAAGGGGGCCAATATCCCCGAACTGAAATATATT
>Ga0187769_10002766_pt1 | contig 10353 bp, 7 predicted proteins | sample 0116_SJ02_MP02_1_FD_133140 | JGI IMG/M metagenome (GOLD analysis project Ga0187769, IMG submission 133140) | Tropical peat soil microbial communities from peatlands in Department of Meta, Colombia - 0116_SJ02_MP02_10_MG | ecosystem: Environmental > Terrestrial > Soil > Wetlands > Peat | place... | reverse complement strand
GCTGGGTCTCGGCGAGCCCGAGCTCCCAGGGAGTGCCGGCGTAGCGGATGGAGGACAGCGGGCTCGCGCCGGTGCCACCGTCGTGCCCGGAGATGGTGATCAGGTCGGCGTAAGCCTTGGCAACCCCGGCAGCGACGGTCCCCACCCCGGGCTCGGCGACGAGCTTCACCGACACCAGCGCCTGCGGGTTCACCTGCTTCAGGTCGAAGATGAGCTGCGCGAGATCCTCGATGGAGTAGATGTCGTGGTGCGGCGGCGGGGAGATGAGGCCCACCCCGGGACGCGCGAAGCGCAGGGTGGCGATCATCTCGTTCACCTTGTGGCCCGGAAGCTGCCCGCCCTCACCGGGTTTCGCCCCCTGCGCGATCTTGATCTGCAGCACCTCGGCGTTGATCAGGTACTCGGGCGTGACGCCGAAGCGCCCCGAGGCCACCTGCTTGATCTTGGAATTTCTCTCGGTGCGGTAGCGCTTCGGATCCTCGCCCCCCTCGCCGGAGTTCGAGCGCGCGCCTAAACGATTCATGGCGATGGCGAGAGCCTCGTGCGCCTCCGGGGATAACGCCCCGAGCGACATGCCGGCACTGTCGAAGCGCGCCAGTATCGCCTCCGCCGGCTCGACCTCAGCGAGCGGCAGCGGCGCTGCGCAGCGCTTCAAGGTCAGCAGGTCGCGGAACGCTGCCGGCGGGCGGCCGTTCACGAGCTGCGCGAACTGCCGGTAGTGAGCGTGATCGCCCGAGATCACCGCGGCCTGCAGTGCCGCGATGACATCCGGGTTGTACATGTGGTACTCGCCACCGTGCACATACTTGAGGAGCCCCCCCTGCGCGATGGGCGCGCGCGGATTCCAGGCGCACCCGGCGAGCGCCACGAGGTCCGCCTCGAGGTCCGCGAAGTCTGCGCCCTGCACGCGGCTCGGCGTGCCGGTGAAGCACAGCTGCACCACCTCCTCCGCAAGTCCCACGATCTCGAAGAGCTGCGAGCTGCGATAGCTCGAGATGGTGGAGATGCCCATCTTCGACATGATCTTGAACAGGCCCTTGCGCAGCCCCGCGCGGTAGCTGCGTCCGAGCTCGAGCCGCGCGGCAAAGTCGAGCTTCACCTGGCCGCGGCGCATCATCTCGAAGAGCACCTGGTAGGCCATGTAGGGATAAACCGCCGTCGCCCCGTAGCCGATGAGGCAGGCAAAGTGGTGCGGCTCGCGCGCGGTGCCGGTCTCAACCAGCAGATTGCACTTGCAGCGCAGGCCCGTCCTGACGAGGTGCTGGTGCACCGCGCCCGTGACGAGCAGCGCGTGCGCGGGAAGGCGGCCCTTCACCAGGTAGCGGTCCGAGAGCAGCAGCACGAGCCTACCCTCGCGCACCGCGCTCTCGGCGTGCGCACACATGCGCAGGATCGCCGCCTTGAGGCCCTCCGCGGGCTCGTACTGCAGATCGATGAATTCGTGCGTCACCTCCGCGATCGCGAGGATCTGCCGGAGCTTGCGCTGCGAGAGAATCGGGGAGCCGAGCACGACCTGGCGCGCGTGCTCGGGCGCGGGCAGGAAGATGTTGCACTCGGGGCCGATCTGCGTCTGCAGCGACATCACGATCGTCTCACGCAGCGGATCGATGGGCGGGTTGGTCACCTGGGCGAACTGCTGGCGGAAGTAGTCGTAGAGCGAGCGCACCTCGCGCGACAGCACCGGCAGCGGGGCGTCATCACCCATCGAGCCGACGGCCTCGTTCTCATCCTGCGCCAGCACGCGGATGATGTCGTCGCGCTCCTCCTGGGTGACGTTGAACATCTTCTGATAGACCCCGAGCGTGGCGCGATCCATGGGCTCGGCTGCGAGCCGCGCATCGACGAGGTCGCTCTCGAGGTAGCGCACGCCCTGTTTCAGCCAGCTCTTATACGGGTGGCGCGCCTTCAGGATCTGGTCGATCTCCGCAGAGGTCAGCAGCGTCCCGGTGGTGAGATCGAGCGCGATCATGTCGCCCGGGCCCAACCTGCCTTTCTTCACGACCTCCTCGGGTGCGTAGTCCCACACGCCGGTCTCGGAGGCGACCGTCAGGCAGCGGTTCTGCGTGATGCAGTAGCGCGCCGGCCGCAGTCCGTTGCGATCGAGCGTGCACAGCGCGTAGCGGCCGTCCGTCAGCACCACCCCGGCAGGTCCGTCCCAGGGCTCCATGTGGGGGGAGTAATACTCGTAGAAGGCGCGCAGGTCCGGATCGATGGTATCGAGCCCGTGCCACGCCGGCGGCATGAGGATCCGCATGGCATGCAGCGGGTCGAGCCCGCCCATGAGGAGCACCTCGAGCATGTTGTCGAGGCTTTGCGAGTCCGAGCCCGTGAGCGACACGAGCGGCAGCACTTCCTGCAGCTGTGGCAGGAGCGGTGAGCGCAGCAGCGGGCCGCGCGCGCTGGCCCAGTTGCGGTTGCCCTGGATGGTGTTGATCTCGCCATTGTGCGCGAGGTAGCGGTAAGGGTGCGCGAGCCGCCACTGCGGCAGGGTGTTGGTGGAGAAGCGCTGGTGGAACACTGCCACCGAGCTCTCCAGGCGCGCATCGGCGAGATCGGGGTAGAACTCGGCGAGATGCTGCGGCATCACCATGCCCTTGTAGACGATGGTGCGCGGCGAGAGGCTCGGCACGTAGAACGTCGGATCCGACTGGCAGGCCTTCTCGGCGAAGCGGCGCGCCATGAAGAGCCGCCGCGAGAAGCCCGCGTCGTCGATGTCGGGGGAGGGGCAGTTGACGAACAGCTGCTCGATGAGCGGGAGCGACTTCAGCGCCTCGGCGCCGCAGGCGTCGGCGTTCACCGGCACCACGCGCCAGCCGGCGAGCTCGAGCCCCGCGCGGGCGATCTCGCCCGCGAGCGACGCGCGCGCGGCCGCCGCGCGCTGCGGATCGCGCGAGAGGAAGACCAGCCCCGAGGCAAAGCGTCCCCGGAGGAAGATCCCGCCCTGAGCCGCCACTGCACGCAGGAAGCCCTCCGGGCACTTGAGCAGCAGCCCGCAGCCATCGCCGGTCTTGCCGTCGGCGGCGATCGCGCCGCGATGCGTCAGGCGGTTGAGCGAGGCGATCGCGGTGCGCACCAGCCAGTGACTCGGGGCGTCATCGAGGCTCGCGATGAGACCGAAGCCGCAGCTGTCGCGTTCGTAGGCGTCTTTGTAGAGACCCGGCGAGGGAGTGTGCATGTGATGGCCTTCCGCAACGTGCCGGTGGGCAGCAGCGCCCGCGCCGCGGGCGCGAGCACCCGCGGCAGCAGACACACCGACAATTCATGCGCTCCGGAGCGAACGGGCAGTCGAATCTCAAGACGGGGGCCCCGAGGCTCTGCCCGCCGATCGACTGTCTTGCACCATCACTATGCGTTCGATAATACCGGCCCGCCGAGCCCTTGCAAGCTACCGTGCTCAGCCTGGGGGCTCGCGCACCGTGAGCGTCACGGTGAGGAGCTGCGTGCGCCGCACGACCTTGAGCTCGAGGGCGGTGCCCGGCGGCACCCGACTCAGCTGCCGGTGCAGCGCATCGATGCCGTCGACGCCCACGCCCCCCACGGCCACGATCAGATCGCCCGGGTGGAGCTCCGAGGCCGCTGCCGGCCCTTCCGCCTCCCGTGCCAGCACCTCCACCGCAGAAGTCGCGCTCAGGCTGAGCGCACGCACCAGACGCAGATCGAGCGGCCGGTCGCGCGCGGCGACGCCGAGCCACGCACGGCGCACCCGTCCCTGCGTGAGAATCTCCGTCAGCACCCACTGCGCCGTGGATGCCGGTATGGCGAACCCGATCCCCTGGGCCATGGCGATGATGGCGGTATTGATGCCGACCACGCGCCCGTGCGCATCGACGAGCGGGCCGCCGGAATTGCCGGGATTGAGCGCGGCGCTGTGCTGCACGACGCCCTCGATGAGGCGCCCATGGCGGCTGCGCAGCGAGCGCCCGAGGGCGCTCACGACACCCGCCGACACGGTGGACTCGTACCCGAAGGGATTGCCGACCGCGATGACGAGCTGACCCGCGCGCAGACGCTGCGCGCTGGCAAGCTGCGCATAAGGCAACGCCCCGGCCTGCGCACGCAGCACCGCAAGGTCGGTGGCCGGGTCGCGGCCGGCGACCACGGCGGACACGCTGCGCCCATCCATGAAGGCGACGCGTGCTTGGGTGACGCGCTGCACGACGTGCTCGTTGGTAAGCAGATACCCATCCGGAGTCACGACGACGCCCGAGCCCGCGCCGCCGCGGGCCCGCGCGGCTTCCGCCGCCCCACCTACGTAGACGCTCACGACTGCCGGCGCGACCGCATCGACCGCACCGACGACGGCGGCGGAATAGGCATCAAGGAGCGGGAGTGACTCGGCCGCGTTCTGCGGCCCGGGACCGGGTAGTTCGTTATCGAGCATCGCGGAGGCATGGGGACCGGCGGGACCGAACTCAAGGGGGCGGCCGCGTGAATAGTGAACTGATTGGTTCACCATCCTCGGGCGACCCTGCATGCTCCGGCCCGGGCGCGGGCAGGTGGGGCGGCACCCGGAGATTCCTGCGAGAATCGCCGCCTGCCCCATGATCTCCCTCGGCGAAACCGCCATCCTGCTGGCCGCGGCCGTCATTGCGGTCGCGCTGTTCCGTTTCCTGCGGCTGAGCTCGATCCTCGGCTACGTCGCCGCGGGTCTCGTCATCGGGCCCTGGGGCCTCGGCCTGATCGGCGATGTCGGCCGCATCATGCGGGCCTCCGAATTCGGCATCGTGCTGCTGCTGTTCATCATCGGGCTCGAGCTGCAGCCGACGCGCCTCTGGGTGATGCGGCGGATGGTGTTCGGGCTGGGGGCCGCACAGGTGGCGCTCTGCACGCTGCTGCTCGGCGGCGCGGCGTGGGCGCTCGGAGCGGCACCCGTGCAGGCGGGCATCATCGGCTTTGGCCTGTCGCTGTCTTCCACGCCGCTCGTGCTGCAGGTGCTCGCCGAGCGGCGCCAGCTCAAGACGCAGTACGGCCGCGCGGCCTTCGGCATTCTGCTCTTTCAGGATCTCGCGGTGCTGCCTGCGCTCGCGGTGCTGCCGCTGCTCGCCCCCGCCGGGACTGCGCACGCCGGCGGGGGCAGCTGGTGGCTCACGCTCCTCAAGCTCGCGGTGGTGATCGCGGCTGTCCTCATCGGCGGCGGACGGCTGCTGTTGCGGCCGGCGCTGCGTGTGGTGGCCCGCGTGGAGGTGGCGGAGGTCTTCACGGCGGCAGCGCTTCTCACGGTGATCGTCACGGCGCTGCTGGCAAATCTCGCCGGGCTCTCGGCCTCTCTCGGCGCGTTCCTCGCCGGCGTGCTGCTCGCGGACAGCGAATTCCGTCACGAGCTCGAGGCGGACCTCGAGCCCTTCAAGGGGCTGCTGCTCGGCCTGTTCTTCATCTGCGTCGGCATGTCAGCGAATCTCGGGCTCCTGAGGTCAGCGCCGCTCACGCTGCTCGCCGTCACCGGTGCGTTTCTCCTCATCAAGATCCTCGCCATCACCGCGGTCGGCAGGCTCGCGCGCCAGCGCGGTGATTCCGCACGGCGGCTCGGCTTCGCGCTCCCGGCGGGCGGTGAATTCGCCTTCGTGCTCTTCACGCTCGCGATGCGCGAGCGCCTGCTCGATGCCGCGACCGCAGACCTTCTCATCCTCGCCGTCACGCTCTCGATGATGCTGGGTCCGCTGCTGCTCATTGCCTACGATGAGGTAACGCGGCGCTGGCTCGCCCCGCCCGACCCGCCCTTCGATGCCTTCGAAGAGCACGACATCCCGGTCATCATCGCCGGCTTTGGCCGCTTCGGTCAGATCGTGGCCCGCATGCTGCGGATGAAGGATCTACCCTTCACCGCGCTCGACAGCAGCCAGACCCACGTCGATTTCGTGCGGCGTTACGGCAACAAGGTCTACTACGGCGATGCCTCGCGGCTCGACCTGCTGCGCGCCGCGGGGGCGGTAACCGCCCGGATCCTGGTGCTGGCGATCGATGATGTCGATTCCTCGGTGCGCACCGCGGAGCTGGTGCGCGCGGAGTTCCCGCATCTGAAGATCTTCGCGCGCGCCCGCAACCGGCAGCACGCCTTCGCGCTGCGTGATGCGGGGGTGACGGAAGTGATCCGCGAGACTTACGCCTCGAGCCTGGAGATGGCGGAAGCGGTCCTGGAAGCGCTCGGCGAGACACCGGCGGGGGCGCGCGAAGCGGTGCGCCGCTTCCGTCAGCACGATGAGAAGACGCTCGCGGCGCAGTACCAGGTCAAGGAGGACGAGGAAAAATTCCTCGCTACCACGCGCGAGGCGGCGCAGCAGCTCGAGCGGCTCTTCGAAGCCGACCGTGTGGCACCGGATGCGAGCGCCCGCGATGGATGAGGCCCGCAGCATCCGCGATTTCTGGTTCGGCCCGCTGCCGATGTCCGCCGCCGCATTGAACCGCCGCGTGCGCTTCTGGTTCGGCGACGCGTCGGCGCCGCGGCGGCAGCAGCGCGATGCGCAGATCCGCGAGCGCTTCGCGGGACTGCTCGAGCGCGCCGCGGCAGGGGAGCTCGATGCCTGGGCGGATGGTCCGCGGCGGCGCCTGAGCCTCATCATTCTGCTCGATCAGTTCCCGCGCAACATGTTCCGCGGCACGGCGCGCGCGTTCGCCTACGACGCCCGGGCGCTCGGGCTCACGCTCTCGGGGATGCAGTCAGCGGCGGATGCAGCGCTCGATGTGGTGGAAAGGATCTTCTTCTACATGCCGCTGCAGCACGCGGAGCTGCGCGACGTGCAGGATGAATCGGTCGCCGCCTTCCGCCGGCTGCTTGGTGAGGCGCCGCAGGAGCTGCATGCGGCTTTCGCCGGAGCGCTGCGCGCCGCGCAGCAGCATCGCGCGCTCATCGAGCGCTTCGGCCGCTTTCCGCAGCGCAATCAGGCGCTGGGGCGCGCGAGCACGCCCGCGGAGAAAGAGTGGCTGCGCGCGAGCGCCGTGAGCTAATCCGCGATCAGCCGCTCGAGGTGACGGATGCGCCGCTCGAGCTCGCGCTGCGCCTCGATGAGCTCCACCGCGAGTGCCGCGCCGCTCACGTTGACGCCGAGATCGCGCATCAGGCTTCCCACCACGCGCAGCCGTGTGAGCGCCGTGGCGCGAACCTGCCATTGTCCAGAGGGCGTCTCGCGCGCAGCGACGAGCCCGAGCGCGGCGAGCTCGCGCAGCGCTTCGGGATCGATGCTGCACAGCGCGCAGATGTCGCTCGCGGCGATCCAGTCCGACTCACCGAGCACGCGAGCTTCCAGCACCTGCCTCACCCTTGCCATGGTCACCTCGTGCCTCAAGTCCCGCGCGGATCGAAGTTGAACTTCGCGCGCATCTCTTCATACAGCGCCTTCGCCTGCGGCGAATTCGCCGGCGGCAGCACCACCTTCAGCTGCACGTACTGATCGCCGGGCGGCTGACCCGGGAGTCCCCGCCCGCGCAACCGCAGCTTCTGGCCCGACTGGCTGCCGGAGGGAATCTGCATCTCGACCGGGCCGCCGAGCGTCGGTACGGTGACCGCCCCTCCGAGAGCCGCTTCCCAGGGCGCGACTGCGAAGGTGAGCGTGAGATCGCGCCCCTCGAGCTGGAACTGCCGGTGCGGGAGGATGTGCACCTCGAGATACAGGTCCCCGGCGTTGCCGCCGCGCGCCGCGGGCTCACCCTGCCCGGCAAGGCGGATGAGCTGCCCTTCGGTCACCCCCGCGGGAATGGTCACGCGCACGGTGTGCGAGCGCAGCTCCACAACGCCGTCGGATTTAACCCCGGGACGCTTGAGCTCGAGCGTGCGCGTCGTGCCGCGGAAGGCCTCCTCGAGATCGACGTCGAGCCGTGCGTGATGGTCGCGCCCGCCGCGCATACCCGCCGATGCGAACGGCGAGCCGCCGCCGAAGAGCGAGGAGAAGAAGTCGCTGAAGTCCTCGCGCGCAAACTCCTCCTCGTGACCTCGCCGTCCGCGCCCGCCGCCGGCCGCACCCGGGCGGCCGGAGAATTCGAAGCCGCTGCCCCAGTCGGGCGGCGGCCGGAACTGCTGCCCGGACTTCCATTCGCTCCCGAGCTGGTCATAGGCCGCGCGCTTCTGCGGATCCTTCAGCACTTCGTACGCCTCCTGCACTTCCTTGAAGTGCGCCTCGGCGTCCGGCTCCTTGCTCACGTCGGGGTGATACTTGCGCGCGAGCCGGCGGTAGGCGGTCTTGATCTGATCCGCGCTCGCTGCCCGCTCGACGCCCAAGATCTGGTAGTAGTCCCGGAATTCCATCGCTCGCTCGATACCTCGAGCACCAACTTTGAGGCGCGGGAGGTGGAATTCTAGCCGCGCGCCCTGGAGCGCGTGGACGGCGGAAGGGGCCGCGAAAAAAAAGCGCCGCGAGGCGGGGGAATTCGCATCGCGGCGCGCAGCGCGAACACGGGGAAGTTGTTCGCAACTGCTCTGATCTGAGCAAGGCGTGTGCCAGTCTCAAAAATTTATTAAAAACAGCAGATTAGACAGCGGGCGGGTGATCCGTGCGGGTGACGCGAATTGTCACTTTAGGGCGCAGGCCATCACTCTCGGACCGGGAGGACCGGTACGCAGGCCTGCGACTGCTCCTTGAGCGATTCGCACAGGGCACGCGCCTGCGCCTCGCCCGCCGCAGGCGCCTCGAGCCGGTAGAGCTCCCCCGAGCTCGTGCTGCTCAGAACGATGCGCGGTGAAAGTCCGCCGAGCTGCGGGCCAAAGCGCCCCTGCAACCGCTGCCATTCACGGTCGGCGCTCGCCTCGCTGCCGAAGGCGCCGAGCTGCACGCCATAACCACCCGGTGCGGGCGCGGCTGGCGGCGCCGTGGCGGCGCTGCTCTGCGGTGCGGGCGCGGCTGGCTGCGGCGCTGCGGGCGCGCGCGGCGCGGCGGCGCTCGCGATCTGCAGCGCCGGCACGCCGGCCGGGAGCGGCGCGGCGGCCGCGGCCGGCGGCCCGGTCCGGGGCGCGGACCCGAGTGAGAAGGCCTCGATGCGGATCCGGGCTTCCTCGGACCATCTGCCGTGGCCATGTTGACTCAGGAACTCGCGGTACGCCTCCACGGTGCCAACGCCCGTGGCATGCTGCCAGTCACGCTGCTCGGCGAGCTGGGCAAGGCGGGCGCGCGCCTGCGGCGCGAGCTCGCTCGCGGGGTGCTGTTCGATGAAGCGCTGCCAGGCTTCGCTCGTGTCCGCGCCCTCGGCCGCGCGCCAGTCCTGCTGCTCGCGGCTGCACGCCGCCGCAAGGCTCGCCAGCAGCGCGATGAGTGCGATTGTTCCCGCGCGGAATGTGATCATGCTCGGCATCCTTTGACGAGCGGCCACGTATCATCACCGCGGCCCATTATGACCTGAGCAGGGCCGGTAAGGAGCAGCCGATGGGCGAAACACTGCGTCGCAGGCTGATCGACCAGATCGGCGATTCCCCGACCTTCATCGCCGAAGGCTCGCGCCTCACCGGCGACCTGGAGACGCCCGGCCCGCTCATAGTCTGCGGGGCGATCCGCGGCGACGGGCACGTCGGCGGCGCACTGCACCTCGCGGTATCGGCGCAGTGGGAAGGAGAGATCCACGCGCGCGCCGCGGTGATTGCCGGCAGGCTCACCGGGAGCCTCGTAGTCGCCGAGAAGCTCGAGGTCGGCGCCAGCGCCGTGATCCGCGCAGATATCCTCGCACGCAGCATCGCGGTCGCGCGCGGCGCCGTCATCGACGGAGCGGTGACCGTCACGAGCGGCGAGCCGGTCGTGCAGTTCGAGGAGAAGCGCGGCACGCGCTGAGCGGCGGTGCGTCCGCGCCGAGCAGCGTGAGGATGCGCCGCTCGGCCCAGGTGGGACCGGCGAGTGCCTCGAAGAAGCCGTTGTGCCCGCCGTAACGCGTGACGGTGACGGAGAGTGCGGCGGGCCGCGCGAGCCGCGCGAGCCCCCCGGGCGGAATCATGGGATCATCCAGCGCCGTCAGGATATTCGCCGGCACCTCGAGCGATGCCAGCCGCGCACCGGTGATCGCGTAGCCCTTCAGATAATCCTCCAGCGTCGGGAAATCGGTGTGATGGCGCACCAGCTCCGCGGTCATGGTCTTCAGATCGCGCATCCGCGTGAGCTCGCTGAAGTCGTAGCAGCCCGGCCAGGCCGCCTGTTTCTTGCGCAGGCTGCGCAGCCACTTGTGCACGAAGTACCACTCGTACCACGGCGGACCGCTCTGCAGCGCCGCGAGCGTCTCGGCAGGCTCGAGCACCGGCGAGACGGCGATCACGCGCGCGAGTTCCAGTCCCGCCGCACGCGCCTGTGCCGCCACCCGCAGCATGAAATTCCCCCCGAGCGAGAAGCCGACGAGCTGCAGCGGCCCTGCCGCGAACTGCTGTTGCAGCGCGCGCACCGCGCCGAT
>Ga0187769_10002763_pt1 | contig 10357 bp, 8 predicted proteins | sample 0116_SJ02_MP02_1_FD_133140 | JGI IMG/M metagenome (GOLD analysis project Ga0187769, IMG submission 133140) | Tropical peat soil microbial communities from peatlands in Department of Meta, Colombia - 0116_SJ02_MP02_10_MG | ecosystem: Environmental > Terrestrial > Soil > Wetlands > Peat | place... | reverse complement strand
TATGCGAGCGCCAGGCCGTCGCCCGTCGCACCGTAGTGGTTTGTTGTTGGGAATCCCTGTACATGTAATCTTCCGGAACCGCCCGTAGCGATTATCGTAGTCTTAGATCGAACGACGATGTATTCGTCGGTTTCCATGTTTAGGAGGATCGACCCGACACATTTGCCTTCTTCGTCCGTGAGCAATTCCAGGGCCGGTGAGAATTCGATGACTTGGATGCCCCTGTTGATTACTTCGTCTCGGAGAGTGCGCATTATTTCGGCGCCCGTGTAGTCCCGGGCCGCGTGCATTCGCCGCCTGCTCGTTCCGCCGCCGTGCATTGTGATGAAATTTCCATCCGGTTCTTTGTCGAACATCATTCCGAGTTCTTCCAGCCACGCGATGACCGATGGTGCGTCTTCAACGAGGGTGCGAACTAGACTAGGAATGTTTGAGAAACCTCCTCCTCCCATGACGTCTAAGTAATGAATTGCCGGGGAGTCGTTTGGTTTGTCTGCGGCTTGTATGCCGCCCTGGGCCATCATCGTGTTTGAGTCGCCGAACCGGAGCTTGGTACAGAGCAGCACCTTCGCTCCTTGTTCCTGCGCCGTAAGTGCGGCCGCCGCTCCCGCTCCTCCGCCGCCTATGATTAGCACGTCGGTCTCGATGTTAATTTTGGAGAGGTCAATCTTCTCCGGGTTCAAGCGGCTATAGCTCTCAACCAAATCGCCCAATTCATTTACTATTAGGTTGCCCTTGCTAGCTCCCACTAGGAGTTCTCTTGTCGTTCTTGGTTTATAGTCGGGATGGAATTTTTGGAGGAGTGCTTTCTTTTCTTCAGGTTTGAGTTTTGTAAAGGACTGTTTCATCCTTTCCTTTCTGGTTGCCGCGACCTTCGTGATTGAATCACGCATTTCGGGAGTGTAGTGGATCACGGTTCTCCATTGTTGTTCCTGCAAATCCTAGGCAGCCTCCTTCTCGATTTCTCTGGCGTTGTAGAGTGCGGTTAACTCCGGTGTGGTTAGACGTGTCAGCCTTTCCAGCTCAGCGTCATAGCGTCTCTCTTTGATTTCTTTCAGGCGAGTTTGGAGTTGTTTGGATCGTTGTGATAAGTGGGTGGCGTAGAGTCTCCTCGCTAGGATGGCGACGTAGAACTGAACGATTTCTGCTGGGCATCTGGTGGCGCAGAGTCCACACATTATGCAATCGAAGGATAGGTCGGCCGCCGTTGCGATGTCACCCCTCATGGCTGCGCCCATTATGTCTATGACTGGCAGTTCTTGTGGGCAGGCGCGCGAACACGTGTTGCATTGGAGGCAGCGCATGATCTCGGGGTAGAATCGCGTGAGTGAGTTTACGTCGGGGGTTAGTTTCTTGACCTCGTACTTGGCTTTCGTGGCGGGGTGGAACGGTAGCATCGAGAAGACCATTCCATCCTTGACCGGTGTTTGGCAGGCAAGGCCTGTGCGCAGCCTATAGTCTCCTTGGATTCTGTAAACGGTCGCGCATGCGCCGCAGAAGCCACTTCGGCAGCCGCAACCTCTCAGTAATCGGTAGCCGAGTTTCTCCATAGCCGTTAGGATTGTCAGGTTCTCCGGGACGCGGTATTGTTTCCCGAAGACGTAGATTGAAACCGGATTTTTCTCTAAACTCATCAATCAATCACATCGTTTAACGGGGCTCCCCCTTGTCGATTAGGAAGATGGCGAAGTCGGGGCAGATGTCCTCACATACGCCGCAACCAACGCACAGGAGAATGTCTTTGACCTGGGGTGGGTGAACGCCGATCTGGTTGACCTTCTTGCTGGATTCGAGAACGTCACGGGGACAGAACTCTATGCAAAAGCTGCAGCCTTTGCATCGGTCGTCAATTATGAAAATGTCGGAGTTCCGAAGCTTCAGTCCTTGGGGCGGTTGTACGGGGTTCCTGCTGGGTTTGGCTGGGCTCCAGGGTCTTACTGGCTTGGCAGGGTATGGTTCAGCCGTGTTCTGACTCTGTTTTGGGGGTAGTTGCACGGCTACGCTGCTCACAGGAGGTGCCTCAATTGGCGGTATTTCTAGTCTAGTCTAGATATAGAGATAGTTCGTGAAGTAAATGCTGTTAATATCAAAGCCTTGAAAGTATCGATGTAATTACGGCACAATTATTCTGCGAGTCAACGGCGATGACGCCAATGGAGGTCCCACCGTGTCTCTGAAAGCACAAACTCTGGCTGGCGAGTATTTCATGTCCGGCAACCTCGCCTGTGCGGAAGGCGCGATCGCTGCCGGCTGTAGGTTCTACGGAGGCTACCCAATCACACCCTCCTCCGAAATAGCCGAACACATGAGTCGACGCCTACCACAAGTCGGTGGACATTATCTACAGATGGAGGACGAGATCGGCAGCATAGCGGCCGTCATCGGCGCCTCTAACGCCGGCGCCAAGAGCATGACTGCAACCTCGGGGCCGGGCTTCTCGCTGATGATGGAGAACATTGGGTTGGGTGTGATCACCGAAACCCCCTGCGTCCTCGTCAACGTCCAGAGAGCAGGCCCGAGCACCGGTATCCCGACCCTCATTGGGCAAGGGGACATGATGCAAGTCAAATGGGGATCGCACGGCGATTACGAGGTCATCGCGTATGCTCCAAACAGCGTACAGGAAATGTTTGACCTCACCATCAAGGCCTTCAACATGGCCGAGAAATACAGGACCCCAACGTTTGTAATGTCGGATCAGGTCGTCGCCCACATGACAAGCAAACTTGTCATTCCCACTCCCGACAAGATCCCGATAGTGAACCGAAACAGGCTCACCAAACTCAACTCGGGCTTCACACCATTTCCGTATGATAATGATTTCCCCCCAATGGCTGTGGCGGGCGACGGCTTCCACATCAACGTTGACAGCCTCACGCATGATGAACGCGGCTACCCGTCGCTTGACAACTCAGTCTCGGAAAGAATGCTGGACCACATAACTGGCAAGATACTAAACCACGTGGACGAAATCGTAGAGACCGAAGAATATCAGACTGATGACGCAGACGTGATCATAATCGCCTACGGGTCAACGTCAAGGTCGGCGCTACGCGTCGTCAAGGAAGCGCGACAGAAGGAGAGGAGAGTAGGGCTTCTAAGATTGATTACGCCTTGGCCTTTTCCAGCGAAGAGAATTGAGGTCTTAGGCGAACGGGTGCGGGCTATGGTCGTCCCAGAGATCAACTACGGCCAGATGGAACATGTGGTTAGAGAGTTTGCGAGTTGCCCGGTGATAGGAGTTCATCATCCTGCTGGCGCGTTAATTCCCCCGCAAAAGATCGGTTCAGCATTGGAGAAGTTACAATGACTCAACTCGAAACGTTGCGTGAACATGAAGTCATCTTTCCTTCGAATCCCAAAGACGAGCTTCTTCGAGCCGATCGGTTACCCCACATATGGTGCCCCGGTTGTGGCTTGGGAATCGTGACGGGATGTTTCGTCGAGGCCATGAGGGCTTCGGGGATTCCGCAGGATAAGCACATCGTCGTCTCAGGAATCGGATGCACCGCGAGGATACCGGGCTACCTTAACCTGGATACGTACCACACAACTCATGGCAGAGCAATTCCATTCGCTACGGGCATCAAAGTTGCCAATCCAGAGCTTGAAGTGAGCGTGATCGCGGGGGATGGAGACCTCTTTAACATCGGGGGTAACCATCTGATTCATGCCTTAAGACGGAACGTGGACCTAAACATCTTCTGCGTAAACAACTTCAACTATGGTATGACTGGTGGCCAGTTCGGGGCAACAACGCCACCCGGCGCGAAGACCTCTACAACGCCATACGGAAACTTCGAAGCTTCATTCAACATCCCCTACATAGTGGCGGCGGCGGGTGCCCCGTACGTTGCTCGATGGACCGCACTCCACTCAAGACAATTACTGCAATCTATGCTGAGAGCATTCCAGGTTCAAGGTTTGGCTTTCGTAGAAATCGTTTCGCCATGCCCACCGACTTTCGGGAATCTGAACAACTTCAACGATGCCCTCGCTATGATGCAATACTTCCAAAACTGTTCACGCGTCGATGACCACGCGGACCTAAGCAAGGTTGGCCTTTCCATGAAGCCGCCCGACCCGATTGTGGTCGGCAACTTTGTCGATGTGAAGAAGACGCCTTACAATGAAGTCGAGCGGAACATGATTCAATCTGCCCTGGGTCGATCAAAATGAAGCGGATAGAAATCAGGCTGCAAGGGCTCGGAGGCCAGGGAATAATTTCAGCCGGTTTCCTGATCGGCTCTGCGGCGGCACTACAGGAGCATAGAGACGTGGTCATGACCGAGGACTATAGCCCTTACGTGACGGGCGGATGGTCGAGGGCGGACCTCGTCATATCCGATGAACCGATCGATTACCCCCTCATTAAGGAGCCGAACCTTCTCATAGCCCTATCCCAAGACGCGTTCGATATCAACTGTAACCTGACTTCGCCCGACGCGGTAATTGTTACTGAGGCGAGCATGGTAAAGGGCGATCCGCCCAAGGGACGCAAACTATACGCGGTCCCAGCGTTGAGCGTAGCGGAGGAACTCAAACGAAGAGTCGTCGCGAACATTGTGGTACTGGGATTCGTGGCCGAGAACACCAAGGTAGTTAATCGCGATTCACTGTTGAAAGCGATCCTCAACCGTTACCCGAAGGCCGCGGACCTGAACCGAAAAGCGTTCTCAAGAGGAGTAGAGCTCGCCGCGGGATTGCAAGAAGTTCTGGAGGTTGCCCATTAGCGAGCGGAGCTGCGAAGGAGTAGATGATTATCGGATTATGGGTGGGAGGTGGTCGGTTTGACTAGGAACACGATTGGGCGATGCGCGGAATGCGGTTCGACTTACGGTGAAGATGAATGCACGGTCTGCACCATTTGCGGGACCGCGCCTTACATAGTCTGCGCGCACTGCCCTCCCAGCGCGATGCACGGCGGATGATCCCGTGATGTGCACCGGGCTTTGAGACAGCGAGATTGTATGTCGCGCTGCGTATCTCGTGGGCGACGCCCGCGCACTAAATGTCCTCCAAAGTGCGGGTCTTTGAACGTTGGCCTAGTTCCTGTCCATCATTTGAGTCGGTGCGAAGTTTTTTCGCTGATAAGAAGCGGGACATATTTTCGGACATTGTCGTACCGGTCGATGTTAAGAGTGGCTTGAACAAGTTTTTCCCGTTGTCTCTTGCTCAAAGCGGCTTGCGCGTTAGCGTGGAACTTCGCTATTAGTTCCTGACCTGAAAGTGGCCGCTCCGGCTGTCCCCTGGCGAAATCCTCCTGCTTCTTGAATGCCCGTCCGTCCTTAGTGGTAATGGTGACGATGGCTCGTTTTACGTTTGGGAAAATCGAATCGATCTCCGGGTTGGCAACGACCTTTATCTTGGGAATGAGTTCTATAACGGATTCATCTTGGAGTGCTTTTTCTTCAAAGTCGGATGGCAGAACATTTCCTTTGGCGACGGCCACTGCTATGCAGTAGGGAAGGGAATGATCGGCGGTTTCTTTCGTTTTGGGATGGTATTTGTTTTCGTCTGAGAGAATATCGACGCCGCGCTTCGTTGTCTCGACGAGGACTTCTTTGACTTCGGGGAGATTAATTCCGTTCTCCCCCATTACTTCCAGGGTCGCCGTAATAGGTTGATGCGTGAGCGCTTCCGTTGGAAACGCCTTAAAGCCGCACTGCGTTATGAGGAACTCTTCACCCAAACCATCGACTAACGCGTTTCTGTTCCATCTTACGTTCGATAGTACGTCAAACAGGCCTTCTTTTCCCTCGAAAACTTCTGGGGGCCCCGTGTAGCCCGCGGCGGCGAGCATCGCCGCGCTAACTCCAGCCTCGGTGGCCAATGGATCGGCCGCATTCTTCATGTTCGTGAGATGGCTTGCCACCACTCCGCCCAGAGTGAAGTGGCTGGAGCCGGCAATTCCGACGGCTGAGACCATTTGGTCTTCGCTTAGTCCGAGTATTCGTCCGGCGACCAAAGGACTAGCGAACTGTGTTAGGCTTGCGTGGTGCCAGCCTACTTCACGAATCCCTGGCTCAGCGGCAAGGCAAAGTCTCATCTCCAACTCGTAGGCGATCGCAATTGCGGTGATCAACTCCTTTCCACCTACGCCACGATACTCCGCTGGTGCCAGTGCGGCTGGGATCAGGTCGGAAGGGTGGCAGGGGTCTTGTTTCCAGTATACATCGTTGTAATCCATGGCTCGAATGAGGAGGGAGTTGATTAGTGCTGCGTTGGGTAAGCTTGTCCTACCGCCGTACCAGATTATGCTAGCTTGTTTCTTTCCTCCCAGTTGCTGAAGATACTTGTAAGACGCTTGGATGTCTTTGAGCTTAACCGCGGCTAGGGCGCAGCCTATGCTGTCTAGAAGCAGTCGTTTTGCCATTTGCACGACTGGTTCGGGGAGTGACTCGTATCGTAGCGACAGGGCAAACTGCGCCATTCTGTGGCTGATCGAATCCACCTAGCGTAACTCCCGCTGGGGCTTGCCCTTGTACACTGCTTGGGCGAAGTTGATGTTTCGCATTTCGGGTTGAGATAGGATCTCTTCGAAGTAATGCGCCGAAAGGCCCGCAACACGCCCCCAAATGAAGAGGGCCTTCGCGATGACGGGATTCAAACCCATGTCGGCGACTATGGACCCGATAACTCCATCCACATTGATTGGAAGGTCCATGCCCCGCACCTGCTTGAAGGCCTCGGAGATGATCTTGGAAACGGCCACGTTCTCTCCTGATACTCCTGCGGCCTCACTGAGTTGCCATAGAACATCGCGCCTTGGGTCTTGAGTGTGAATTCTATGGCCCAAACCTTCGATCCTTCGGCCGGCCCTAATGTACTCCGTAACCTCCTCTTCGGTAGCTTCCTTCAAATCAATCCCTTCCTTCTTTGAACGAGAAACACATTGGGTGAAGAACAGCGCGGCTTTCGCTCCGGCTCCCCCGTGGACATCCGTTATAGCTCCGATTCCGTTTGCAACCGCAACTGCGTAGTCCACTCTTGTCGAGGCAGAGATTATAGTAACTTGGGCGGAGGGGGGAGTTACACCGTGGTCTACGGAGGCTACGGACATTACTTCAATGAGCTTTCCCTTTTCTCGGTCAAAGAGTGTGTTGCCGGTAATTGTTCGGCACATTAGTTCAGTGAAACTTGCTTCTTCACAGAGGCCGTCGAGCGCAGGTGTAGTTCCTAAGATTGCTGCAAGGTACCTCGCGATTCTTCCCAGAGCGAAGGCGGTCTTGAGTCTGGGGCCTCGCCGTCCTTTTTGGGGGAAGGTTGCGAGGGTTTCGTCACAGATCAGGGCTCTGGCAAGGGTCTGAGAGATATCTTCTCCTTCGTATCGTAGAACCGAGGGTTTCGACTCGAGACCCCCTTTCAGGGCTACCTTTCGCAACTCTTCCAACGATTCTGCGTTAGGAAACTCCCCTTCGATCAGAAGGTTGGCCACATCCAAGAGTCCTTTGCGGCCTGTGATCTGCTGCAGAGGGTACCCGGCGACCATGAGGTTGTTGGGTTTTACTTCGGTGATTAGAGTTCCCCAGCTGGGAGCGGCCACTTTCGCATCCCAGATCTGGCGCATTTTCTGGTAGTAGCGTTCTGGGTCGAAGTAGGTTTTGTTCAGTTTTGCCTTCACGGCTTGGATGAGGTCGTACTGGGAGTTTACGACGGTCACTCCTGCGCGTTCCAATGCTTCCTTCTTGGAGTTGAACGTCCCGTAATTCTGTCCAGGAGTGACGATCGCTCCGGCGTGCCCCATTGTCTTTCCTTCCGGAGCGTGCGCGCCTGAGACCACGGCTACGATGGGTTTGGGGTATCGTTCCGGGTGTACGCGAATGTCTTCGGCAAGTAGCTCTTCCTGGATGCCGCCGATCTCTCCCGCAATCACTACAAGGTCCGTGTAGGGATAGTTCATCACTAGAGGAACTAGGTCAACAAATGTGGAGCCGATAGCGGCGTCGCCCCCGACCCCGATCACCGCGTTCTGAGCGATCCCGGCACTTGCCAGAGCGTCGGACATGTGGTATAGAATTGCGCCGCTACGAGAAATTATCGTGACGCCTCTGGGTCCGAATTTGCCCGGCGCAGTTTCCTCAGGGTAAAAGACGTCCGGTAGCATTCCTATCTTCACCTGTTCGGGGGGAAAGATGATGCCGGGCGAGTTTCCACCTATGAGGACGGTTCTTTTTCTTCTCGCGGCCACCAGCATATCACGTACGTCGCGTAGAGGAATTCCTTCGGTGATTAGGACAACAAGCGGAATGCCCGCTTCTATGGTCTCGATCACCGACTCCTTGGCCATAGAAAATTGTCTCCAGATGCTCGCCGCGGCCACATATGGGTGGTCTTTGAGGCACTCCGCAACCGTGTCGTAAACTGGAATTGTCTCATGGATACGGGTGCCTCCTTCGCCTGAGGCGATGCCGCCTACGATTCTGGTTCCGTAGTCCTGCATGAGGCCGGCGTGGCGTGTGCCCTCTCTTCCTAAGCCCACAACGATTGTGTCAATCTCACCCGTCTCTTTGATGTGCTTAGCGAGTTCCGGTCGAAGTTGCAAGATGAGATGGTAGAGTAGGCCTTGGTCGGCGCGAACACTGGGTATCTTTTTCACTTCCTACTGGTCAGCGTGTAATCGATTGCCTCTTTTATGACGTCGGCCATGATGCGCTGGTTTCCGACGACGATGTTCATTTCTCTGAGCGATTCCGGTGTTTCGGCCTTGGCTTTCTCCAGATACTCTCGAGCACTGGGGAGGTCGGTTCCGACCATTCGGCCGAAGACCGGAATTATTCTCTTCGCCTGAGCGTGTCTTTCTCGGATGGCTTCGATCAGTCCGCGTATGAAGATATCACAGCTTGAAATGCCTCCGAACCGTGACGTTACGATCAGGTCGACCTTGTCGTAGTCCATTAGCAAGTGGAACATCTGGGCCACTTGGTGCTGAGAGGGGCCTCCTCCCGAGTCCATGAAGTTGACCGGTATCGCCTTGTCCTGAAAGAATCGGTGCCCAATATTCGCTACTTCGTCGATGGAGAAGATTCCATAACCCGCTCCGCCGGGAACGAGACCCACGTAGATCTTGTCCGGGTCCTTTGGGGTATTTTCGGGAAGAAGGTCTACATATTTGAAACCGTATTCCTGCGCCTTTCGCTCATTCTTAGTCAACTCGGCCGCATCATGCCGCTTTCCAGTGACTCCAAGGTTTTCAAGGAGATCGGCGTGACGGTACAAGGCATTATCGTCAAGAACCACCTTTGCGTCAGCCGCTACCGGCCCGTTGGGCGTGATTATGAGGGGGTTGATCTCGCATATCTTGGTGTCAACCTCTTGATAGAGCCCGTAGACTTTGTTGATGATCTCGGCGATTTGGTCGATGCTGGCGACGGAGCGCGCGCTTTCAGGCAGTTCTTCGATCAGTTTCGCGGCCAACTCTCTTGTTTGGCCTCCGGCTAGGCTGCCCTCGTTTTCCGTTACCTCGACTCTGTGTATCGCGGCCGGCTTTTCCTTCGCCACGGTTTCTATGTCCACGCCGCCCGAGGCGCTTGCGATGAGAACGTTATTGAAGTTCGTTGGGTTCATTGTCGCGCCTATGTAGGAGGCCCCAACTTCGTCCACGGCTTCTTCGACGAGCAAGCTCTTGACCCCGTAGCCTTTCACTCCACGTTTGAGGATCTCATCAGCCTTAGCCTTAGCCTCATTCTGGTCCGCGGCTTTCTTGATTGCCCCCGCTTTCCCTCGTCCTCCAACTAGAACGAGAGCCTTTAGGATCAAGGGGTAACGTAGGTCGAGTCCGTCTAGTTCCTCTGGGGAGTGGATTACTCCATACTGCTTAGGTACGGGAATGCCCCTTTCTTTGAAGAGTTGTTTGGCCTCGTTTTCGTACAGTCTCATTTGTCTCCCTTCTCTTGGCTATCTCGAAATCTATGAAGTCGCAATGGTGAATTAGAATCGCCTCGGGTGTCCTCTTGACTTTCTCACCTTCGTCCGAGTGAGAAATGACGATGTGGCTCACCTCTATGGGCATGTTAGTTTCGCGTGTGAGTCCGTATCCGGAGACAGGATGCCTAACGAGTTCGCCCGCTTTCGATTTAACCACCTTGCGCCCCCGCTTTTCGTACTCCAGAAGCTTGCCAACGTCGTGTAGAAGCCCGCCCGCTATTACGTAATCCATTCTTAGATCGCGTCTCTCTCGTGCCACAGCCATCGCCATCCTCGTTACACTCCTCGTGTGCTCGAGTAAGGTCGTATTGGTCTTGGTAAGTAGCGTGAATGGAATATGGTTCAAATCGTCCACTTGCCAGCCGCCTCTCTCTAGCGCGAGCTGCCAAGTTCTCGACACGCCCTCCCGCAGCTTTGAATCTCGGATCTG
>Ga0187769_10002761_pt1 | contig 10363 bp, 8 predicted proteins | sample 0116_SJ02_MP02_1_FD_133140 | JGI IMG/M metagenome (GOLD analysis project Ga0187769, IMG submission 133140) | Tropical peat soil microbial communities from peatlands in Department of Meta, Colombia - 0116_SJ02_MP02_10_MG | ecosystem: Environmental > Terrestrial > Soil > Wetlands > Peat | place... | reverse complement strand
TCGCGATTGCCGGGAGTGAAGATGAAGCTCGCTCCGAGCTGAAAAGGATTCTGACCCAGGCGGTGCTGGCGGTGTCCGGCACGCTTGGCGCGGGCGCGCGCTGCGGCGTTGTCGCGGCGGAGGAGATGGAGCAGGTTCGCCGATTTCAATTCAGCGGCGCGATAAGCGGCGCGATCGGCATCGACCAGCAGCGGAAACGTGATGCCGGTCTCCTCCCGAAACAGGCGGGCATAGTTCATGTCGCCCAGGCCGATGGCGGCCAGTGTCGCTCCCGCTTGCTTGAATTCCTGCTCGTGTGCGCGCAACTGCGCGACATGCTCACGGCAGAAAATTCAACCGTAGTGACGCAGAAACACAATGACGGCGGGATTCGTTTCCCAAAGCGAACCCAGCCGAACATCGCCACCGCCGCTTTCCGGCAGCACAATGTTGGCGAGTCTCGCACTGAAAGATTCCACGATACGAATTGTATCGGATGAAAGTCGAGCGGGACGTTGATGGCAATACTACCCGAGCTTCTCTGGCAGTCCTAGTCACCAGCCGTCCTGCCCCAGGGCGCTTCAAGCGCTACGTGGGGGAATCGGATTCGGCGTCGAGAAAGTCGATCTGGTCGCCTAGCGCGGTCGTGGTGGCGCGGACGGTTCCGGCGGGAAGCTCGAGGACGGAAGCGGCGTTGGCTCGGACGGCCGCGAGGCGCCAGGGCTTCAGGGCTTCTTCGAGGTGGACGACTTTGCGATCGCGGTCCAAATAAACGGCGTCGATGGGGAAGCGCATGGCGAAGGTATGAATGCCGTGAGAGGGAGAGAGCAGCAGTCCGCGCCCGGGAGGAAACGATCCGGAGTCGGTAGCCATCAGTCCGCGGAAACGGGACCAGTGGGTTTGCGCAATGACGACCTCGGTGGCGAGCCAGGTGTTGCGGGTACGGTTCAAGGCTTGGGTCATCGGATGATCGGGTGATCTCACCATCGGGTGGTCGGGAACGTCCCCACCTTATGCCGCGGAAAAGGCGAGGTAAAGGTGAGCCACACGGTTTTCACTTTACCGCAAATCGAGACGTGCAAGCGGGAGTCAGCGTGAGAAGTAGGGGCCAAGCTCCCTCGACTTCGCTCGGGATTTCGGCGCGCGGCACAGACGCCGCGCAAACGCCTCAACTTCGACTCCGCGACTGCGGCGCGCTGCTTGCAGTCGCTACGCTCAGGACGACAACTCTTTGATGATCAGCGGCCGCCGCCCGAGATCGGCGACAGCAGGCGCAGAAGCTGGATCACGGCAGGGCCAACGGTGACGAAGATCAGCGACGGCATGACAAACAAGACCAGCGGGATGATCATTTTGACAGTCGTCTTGGCTGCCTGTTCTTCGGCGCGCTGGCGGCGCTCCGTGCGGAGCGAATCGGAGTGTACGCGAAGAGCCTGGGCGACGCTGGTGCCGAAGCGGTCGGTTTGCACGAGAGTGGCGACGAGCGCCCGGACGTCCTCGACGCCGGTGCGCGCAGCGAGATTGCGCAAACCTTCCACGCGCGGCTTGCCGGCGCGTGTCTCAAGATTGAAGATATGGAATTCGGCGGAGAGCTCGGGGTGAGCGTGGCGGAGGTCTTCGCCGACGCGCATGAGGGCCTGGTCGAGAGGGAGGCCGGCCTCGACGCAAATGACGGTGAGGTCGAGGGCGTCGGGAAGGGCGAGGCGGATGCGGCGCTGACGCTCCTGGATTTTGCGCTTGAGGATGAAGCGCGGGATGAAGAACCCAAAGGCCAACAAGCCGAGCAGGAGCAGCGGCGAGCTAAATCCAGAGACAAGAAAGACGGACAAGAAGCCGAGGCCGGCGCAGAGGACGCGCAGGCCGCGGTAAATGGTGACGTGCTGCGGATCGCGGTATCCGGCCTGGATCAAGAGGGCGCGAGTCTTGGAGACGTTTTCCGGCGAGACGGGCAGAGCGCGGCTGAGCGGGTCGAGGGCCTGCTGAATGCGTTCGCGGATGGGCGGCGCCTGCTGCGGCTTGGTGCGTTGCCAGCCGATCTCGCGGAGGCGGGAGCCGAGCACGGATGAGGGTGCGACCACCGCGGCGCCGAAGGCGAACACCACCACCACGATGGTGACGAAGATCAGGATGGGGAGAAAGATTTCCATAGAGCAGCTTTCAGTTGTCAGTTCTCAGTTGTCAGTCAGACGACCCTTCTTAGCTTTCAGCCATCAGCTCTCAGTGTTCGATGGTTCGCACTTTCACGATAGTGATTTTGCTGTTACTGACGACTGACAGCTGGGAACTGACAACTTGTCGCATCGCTTTTCGCCGCCTTTCATACCTGAATTCGAATGATCCTGCGAATGACGAAGTAGCCGAACGTCTGCAAAGTAATGCCGCCGACGATCAGGGCGTGACCGAGTGGGTCGGTGAACAACGGCTCGATAAAGCCCCGGTTCACGGTGAGCATGATGAGCACGAGAACCGGCGGGAGCGCCATGAGCAGCATCATGGTGAGGCGCCCCTGGGCGGTGTGAACACGCACCTGGCGGAGAATCTTGAAACGCTCGCGGATGACGTAAGAAAGATTGTCGAGAATTTCGGCAAGGTTGCCGCCGGTTTCGCGCTGCAACATGACCGCGGTGACGAAGAACTTCACATCGACGAGCGGGACGCGCTCGGTGAGATTGATGAGCGCGTCGCGGACGGGGAGACCGAACTTCTGCTCCTCGTAGAGCTGGCGGAACTCGCTGGCGACGGGTTCTGAGATCTCATTGGCGATCATCTCGAGCGCGGTAGTAAAGGCGTGGCCGGCGCGGACGGCGCGGGCAAGCGTATCGATCGCCTCGGGGAATTTTTCCTCAAACTGCGCGAAGCGCTTGGTGCGCATGTGAGCGGCCCAGGCATACGGAATGAAGAATCCGAGGAGCAGACCGGCCCAGCCGAACACGATTTTGCCGCCAAAAAGGAAAGCGATAAAGGCGAAGGCCACGGCGGAGACGGCGCACAGGATGAGGAAATTCCCGGCGCGCACATTGACGTGTCCCTGTTCGAGGGTCTTCTGCAGCTCGGAGACGCGGTCGGAGCGGCGCAGAAAGCTGTCGAAGGCCGGGATTTTGCTGAGCATTTCATCGCGGAGAAGGGCAGTCTCGGGCGGCGGCTGCTCGGCGGAGTGCTCGGCGGTGGTCAGACGGTCACGCAGAGTGCGGGCGCGAGCCGTGCGCTCATCGAGCAAGGCGATGACCGCAAAGGCCGCGACCGTGACTGCGACAAAGATGAGGACGGCGAGGACGAACGCTGGCATCGGCTAGACCTCCAACTGGGATTGGAAGATTGACGGATTGAGGCGGCAGCCGGCGACGGCCAGGCGTTCGGCGAAATGCGGGGGCTGGCCGGTCGCGCGGAAAGCGCCGCGGACTCGTCCGGTTTCATCGATGCCGACGCGGTCGAAGATGAACACATCCTGCATGCTGATGGTGTCGCCTTCCATGCCGGTGATTTCGGACACGGTGATGACTTTGCGCGAGCCATCGGAAAGGCGGGCGATCTGGACGACGGCGTGAATGGCGCTGGCGACCTGCTGGCGGATGGCGTGCTCGGGGATGTTGAGATTGGCCATGGACACCATGTTCTCGACGCGGCTCAGGGCGTCGCGCGGGGAGTTGGCGTGGACGGTGGTCAGCGAGCCCTCGTGGCCGGTGTTCATAGCCTGAAGCATGTCGAAGGCTTCTTCGCCGCGCACCTCGCCCACCACAATGCGGTCGGGACGCATACGCAGACTATTGATGACAAGCTGGCGCATGCGCACCGCGCCTTTGCCTTCGATGTTGGGCGGCCGGGTTTCGAGGCGAACGACGTGCTCCTGCTTGAGCTGGAGTTCGGCGGCGTCCTCAATGGTGACGATACGCTCGGAATTCGGGATGTAGCCCGAGAGGACATTGAGGAGTGTGGTTTTGCCGGCGCCGGTGCCGCCCGAGATGAGCAGGTTCAGGCGTCCTTTGACCATGGCCGAAAGCAGGTCGAGCATCGCCTCGGAAAGGGTTTTGTTGTCCAGCATGATGCGCGAGGTCACAGGATCGCGGCCAAAACGGCGGATGGAGAGGCAAGCGCCATCGAGCGCCAGCGGCGGAATGATGGCATTGACGCGCGAGCCATCCTGCAGGCGGGCATCGACCATGGGCGAGGATTCGTCGATGCGGCGTCCGATGCGCGAGACGATCCGATCGATGATCTGCATCAGGTGGGGATTGTCTTTGAACGAGAGGGGAGTGAGTTCGAGTTTGCCGCCGCGCTCCACGTAAACACGGTCGAAGCGGTTCACGAGAATATCGGAGACGGTGGGGTCCTTGAGCAGCGGCTCCAGCGGTCCGAGGCCGAAGATCTCGTCCAGGATTTCGCGGGAGAGGCGCTCGCGCTCGGCGAAACTGAGAGGAACGGCCTCGCTGTTGACGGAATTGCGGATAAGGACGAGGACTTCTTCGCGGGCGGCGTTGCCATTGGAGCGCCCGAGCTTCTCAAGATCGAGGCGGTCGAGGATCTTGCGATGCAGATCAGCTTTGACCTGCTGGTATTCGCTACGTTCGAAGGTCTGGAGATTAGCCATGATGACTGCGAGCCACGCGCCGCAAGTTCCCAGCCCATCCGGAGCTGCAAGCTGTGGGTTTTTCTTTCCATGTTACTTTCTGCGGACACTTTTGGGTAGGGTGTAAGGCGAAAATATGTTACCTCCGGGCGCCAGTGCTAAGAGCTGCGAGCTCGAAGTTCAGAGCTCGACCCTCATTGTTCTATACCGTGCCTTATACCGTTTTGAACAGCGACCAGGCGGTGCGTTTTACGTCCAGGTCGTCCTTGGTCAGCAACTCGGCCAGACCGCTGATGGAGCGGGCAATCTCGCTGTTTCCGGTGTGCATGACGGGCACGCCGCGATCGATGGCGGCGGAAACGGCAAAGTACTGGTTGGGGATACGCCAAAGGACCGGCGCGCCGATGGCGGCCTCGGCTTCCTTCTCGTCGAAGCCCAGGACTTTGCGATAACGGTTCAAAACCAAGCCGAAGCGGTCACGGGAGCCCGTTTCGCCAAGGTATTGCGCGATGCGGGCCGCGCCCCAGAGCGAAGCCACATCGGCGTGAGCAATGAGCATGACCTTTTCCGAGAGGTTGCTGGCCAGGCGGGTGGTGCCATCGAGGCGCGAGGAGGAATCCACGACGATGTAGTGGAACATGCCGGCCAGCATATCGAACAAACGGGCGAAATCGGAGGCAGAAGGTTCGATAGTTGCGGGCGTGGGGGCTCCGGCGAGTACATGCAAGCCGCGTTCATGGCGGGCCATGAAGCTGTCGAGCAGGGAAGAATCGAGCCGGTGCAGGTTCGCGATGGCGTCGGCAATCGTGAAGGTCGGCTTTAGATTCATGTGGAGAGCGCAATGGCCGAGGGGTGCGAGATCAACCAGCGCCGTGCTGTGGTTGATGGCCTGGAGGGCTAAAGCCAGGTTAACGGCGACAGTGGTGGCGCCGCTGCCGCCCTTGGCGTTAACGACAGTGAAGACCTTGCCGCGGCGGCTTTCGCGCCCGGGCTTGCGCCGGTGCGTGGTCAGGCGGACAAACGCTTCGAGAAGGTCGGTGGTAGTCGTTGGGCGCTCGATATACTCGCGAACGCCAGCGCGCATGGCGTTGACGATCAACTGCGGCTGCGTCATCGGGCCGATGGCGAAGAGCGCGGCGCCGGGAATCTCCTGGTGGAGCAGTTCAAGGGCACGCACAGCTTCGGAGTTGGAATCGGTAGCGATATCGACGAGGATGATGTCGGGGGCAAACGATTGGGTCTTGCGAATGACGGAATCGGTGGCGGCAACAGGCAGGGTGATGTTGGCGCAGACGGTGCGGGCGACACTAGTGCCATCAACCAGGACCTGCAGCACGGCACGCTGATCACTGTCCGTGGCAAAAATGGCGACCGATAATTCCGGCATAGGGGAGCTGGGCTGCGACCCGGGGAAGCCGCTTTAGAAATATTAGACCAAGAATGCGCAGTGCAAAAGCGGGAAATTAAAGGTTCGTGATGTGATAGAACCCTTAGAAAATAGGGCAGTTAGGGGCCTGCTCTCCTAAGGGGACCGCAGGCCCTGTGGGGAATGCTTCAACAGACTGGCACGCCGAGGCTTATGGACGTAACTCGCCAGTGCGGGACTTTCCGCTATCGAACTTACCCTTCTCCAGGAACGGCACGGGAGCGGCGGGCTGCTTGGGCGGCTCAGTGGTCGGGGATATGCGGCGCGCGGTACACAGCACCATCAACTCCGAGTTGCTCTTTTGAAGGCTTTTGCTGCGGAAGAAATTTCCCAGGATGGGAATATCGCCGAGACCGGGCAGTTTATTCACGATGTCGGTGACGCGGTTATCCATGAGCCCAGCGATGACAAAGCTCTGACCATCCTGGAGTTCGAATTCGGTATCGGCCTTACGGGTGCTGAGCGCGGGGACGGTCGTTCCGGCAACCGTAACGCCATCGGCGAAGTCAAGCGTGCTGACTTCGGGAATGACATGAAGATGAATGTTACCGTTGGGCTGAATCACAGGCGTGAATTTCAGGCGAACACCGAACTCACGGAACTGAATGGAGACCGTGTTCGCGCCACCCACGCCCGGCTGCACAACGGGGAAGGGAAACTCGCCGCCAGCGAGGAAGCTGGCATCTCTGCCATTGACGGCCACCAGGTTCGGCTCGGCGAGAATCTGCAGCAGGTTCTTCTGCTGCAGGGCTTGGATCACGGCGCCGATATGGACCTGAGGGTTAAAGAAGAACAGATTGAGCAGGTTGCTCACGGTGGGCGTAACGGGATAAGGAGAACCGTTGTTGGTGTCGTTAATGGTCCCAAGGCCGCTGATGCCGCCGAACTGGCCGGTGGTTATGTTGCCGATGGTGTTGCCGGCACCCGTCGTGAACATGTTGATGCCGAGATTGCTGAGTGCGGTGCGGTCGACTTCCGCGAATTTCACTTCGAGCAGGACTTCTTCCGCGCCGACGGGACCGAACGTGAGCACGTTGACCACGCTTTTGGTGTAGGCCGAAGCCAACGCGCCGGCGTGTTTGGCGACGTCCTCCGTGGTCACGTGGCCGGAGAGCACGATGGCGTTCCGAGACGGCGTGACCTCAATCTTTTCGTTTGGGAAAAGTCTCTGAAACTCTTCGCGTGCGGCCGTGATATCGACATCGACGCGAAGGTCAAAACTGCGGGAGCGTTCGAGTTCGTCCCAAATGAGCAGAGAGATCTCGCCCGGAGAGAGGCCGTTGACAAGCACCTGCGTGGGCGTGACGACCAAGGCGTCAGCAACACCGGGATCGGTAACGGAGACGCGTTTGAGGCGTTCGGTGGTGTTGATAAGAAGAGATTTTCCAACCATGACGCGGAGAGGCGCGCCGGCTGCCTCGGGGGCGTTAACGGTGGAACTGGCCTGCGACTGCGCGGGGGGCTGAGGGTTGTCCTGGGCGGCGGAGCCAGAGTTGGAGTTGCTCTCGGCGGCGACGGCGAAGACGGAGGCCGCGAGCAGAAGCAAGGCGGCGAGGAGAGCGGAACGTTTCATGAACGCGAACCTTTGCGAGGAAGCCGCAGCCTCCTCAAAAGAGTGAGGGCGCACGGACGAGCGCGGGCCCGACAGCTCAGTTACTCTGGTCCTGCTTGAACTTGGTTTCATCTCGTTTGCCCCCGCGGATCATTTCCACCTGGTAAGGCGGAGGAGGCGGGGGAGGCGCGACTTTCTCGGCTAACTTGCGAACCTTGGGTCTGGGCTCGGCCGGAGCACCGGCGGGCGCGCCGGGAAGCAGAGCACTGGTCTTGGTCGGACTGAGGGACTCTTTGCGGGTATCCAGGGGGTTACGCAAAGCCAGCTGGATTCTACCCTCCTGGGAAGCGAGGGTGAGCCTTTGGGCGTCATCGGGAGAAACAAGGAGGGTAATCACACCGGCGTTGCCGACATCGCCCGTCATGCGGTCGAGCAGGCTGCGGCCGACGGCGATGACGGCGACGTTTTCGAGCACTGTTGTGGTCTCGTTTTCGCCGGCGCCATGGATGCCAGTCGCAAGAACGTCAACGCGCGTGCCGGGTTGAACAAAGCCCGCCACGGAAACCACGTCGTTGACGCGCACAGAAACGGCGCGCATGCCCGGTGGGATCAAGGCAGGCAGTCCGGCGCCAGCATTGGCGTCAGCAAGTTTATCGGGCAAAACGAAATCACCGCGGGCGATGGGAAGAATGACGCCGCGGTCGCGGACCTGAGAGACGCGGGCGAAGGCACCAGGAGGGACGCTGGCCTGCGGGAAGACAGCGAGCCGGACGTCGCGGTCCGACAATTTCGAGCCGATTTGGATATCGTTAGCCGCGACCACGACCTGCACGAATTGCTGATCGACCGCGTTTTTTTTGCGCAACTGGTCGTAGACCGTGTAGCTGACAAGCAGGCCCACAGCCAAGGCCAGGCCACCGATCATCAACAAGCGGCTTCGATTCATTCCTCTCCTTACTTATGACAGCCAGATCCGGCACCCGTCGCGGCAGGCGCAAGCAGACACGACGCGCCACTCCGGAGCCACAACAGGGCAGGAACTAGTTCGAGCCGACGGCGCTGGCAACCTGCGAGAACACGTTGTTGGCCTGCGTGCCGATGAGTCGCACAGTGCCGATGACGATAACCAAAATGACCGCGAGCATCACGGCATATTCGGCGATGTCCTGACCTTCTTCATTCTTCCATAGGAAGCTAACCAAGTTCTTCATCCCTAATCTCCTCGAAAATTGACGCCACATTTGTCGAGCTGGTCTTGCCGTTCGAACGAGATTACCACGGCGCACACCAATGCAGGCGGCGGCGTTTGTGGGCCTCTGGAGACGAGCAAAACCGGAACAGGCTCCTTATACTGCCTAGTTTCGCAGATTCGGCCCGCCTCTGGAATACATTTTTTCACTTTCTCCGGGTTTTGACGATAGTGCCGAAGGTAACGTCTTTGGGAACGGGGCTGGTTTGCGCACCCGGTTTGCGAACAAAGACAATGGCTTTGGAGTCGCGGTAGGGAGCGGTCCAGCTGGGATCAAACACCAGGGCTTGGGCCAAGGCACAGCCCGGAGGGATGAGAATAGCGTCGGCGTGCGAGTCTTCTAGCGCGGTGCGCCAACCGGATTGGACACGGACGATGGTCTCGAACTGCTTCAGGAATTCGTCACCGTAGAGGTCGGAGCGCCCATCCACAAAGACGCGGTACTTAGGGTAAAGGTTCCAGATCGCGTATCCGCCCCAGTCGTAATAGGGGAAAAGCCTTACGGTCCCAGTGAGGTTGGCCGTGCGCAGATAATCCACGGCCTGGCTAGGGAAGGAAGCGGCCTCCAGAGTCCCTTGACGGCGGATGAGGTCAGTCCAGCGCCAGAGAGTGAAAGCGGCGAGCAGGATTAGCATGGCGGAATTGGCAAGCGGGCGGAGATTTTTTGCCGGCAGGCGAGGCGGAGAGAGCGAGGCGGCTAACGGAAAAACCGGCAGCGCCTGGGCAACAACGGGGATGGCGAACAACATAAAGATGGGGATGTGACGGACAGCATCAAGCGCCGACAGGAGCATAAATGCCAGCGGTAAGAGCACGCGGCCCTTTAATCGAACTCGGGATAAGGTGACAGCTGCCAAGAGGATAAGAAGGACGAGAAGCAAAGGAAGATACATGGATCGATGGAAATCGGGCGAGTTCCATTCGACAATGAGCGAGCGCAGCTGGATGTCGCTAACGGTCTCGAAGGGATACCGGTAGAGGCGCGCGCCATTCGGATTCAAGGGCACGAGGACGAGGCAGACAACGGAGCAGAGGAGCAGGCGCCTGACCAAAGGACGAGCTTCGCTCCAGGGAGTAGCGCCCGTCGCGGATTCGAGAATCAAGCCCGCAGCGTAAAGAAACAAAAGTACAGGGCCGAGGGCAAAACCCGCATGCAGGTTTACCCAAAGCAGGAATAGCGGTGGAATCCAGAGCAGAAGACGAGGACGATCCCCGGCTCGCTCCATGAGCCACAGAAGGAAGCTGGCGAACAGGAAGGTGAACATCTGGGCCCGAGTTCCCCAGCAGGGCGCAGAGGCCCAGGCGGCAACAACCACGGCTGCCGCCGCCCAATGCGGCTGAGTCGGGCAGCGGAAATAAAGAATCAGGAACCCGGCGGTCGTGGCGAGCGCTGAGAACAGGATCAGCGCAGCGGGACCTCCCAGCTTCCATAGCGCGTAAAACAGGACCTCTGACAGCCATTCATGGGCAACCCAAGGTTCTCCGGCGCGGGTAAAGGAAAAAGGATCAGAATGAGGAACACGCCCGGTTTCCACCATCCACTGGCCGGCGCGCAGGTGCCACCAGAGATCAGGATCGGTTGCGGGCCGCGCG
>Ga0187769_10002760_pt1 | contig 10364 bp, 12 predicted proteins | sample 0116_SJ02_MP02_1_FD_133140 | JGI IMG/M metagenome (GOLD analysis project Ga0187769, IMG submission 133140) | Tropical peat soil microbial communities from peatlands in Department of Meta, Colombia - 0116_SJ02_MP02_10_MG | ecosystem: Environmental > Terrestrial > Soil > Wetlands > Peat | place... | reverse complement strand
CGCGGTCCCTGGCTCAACTTTATCAGATTAAAAACGGACGATGAAAACAGTGAACTGCCGCCTTATCGTATTTGCAAAAGCGCCCATTCCGGGACAGGTGAAGACTCGCCTGATCTCGTTAATCGGAGCAACGGCCGCTGCGGCCCTCCATGAAAAGCTGGTTTTCCGTTGCCTTACCACAGCAGTAGATGCAGGCGTGGGCCCGATAGATCTATGGTGTGCGCCCACCATCAGACATCCCTTTTTCACTCGGTGCTCCAAGGAATTTCGTGTTGAATTGCACAGACAACCGGATGGTGACCTGGGGAGACGCATGGGATGGGCTTTTCGCAAGACCTTCAGAAGGGCCTCCTCTGCTCTCTTGATTGGGACCGACTGCCCCTCTCTAACCCAAGGCGACCTGACAAAGGCGGCAGAGTTTTTGGTGCAGGGTATTGACGCGGTGATAGGGCCTGCTGAGGATGGAGGATATTTTCTGCTCGGCCTCCGTCATTACGACCCTTTGTTGTTTACCGATATTTCTTGGGGAACCGAATCTGTCTTGGACCAAACCCGTGCCCGTCTGGGCAGATTGGGTTGGCGATGGCATGAGTTAGCAGAGCGCTGGGATGTGGATAGGCCTGAAGATATGGAACGCCTGACGCTCGCAGACTATTTAAAGTGAGGGGGGGTGAAAGAGATGCTTCGATCGATGAGAATCATAATCGGAATTTCTGCTCTGACCATCACCCTCCTGATTTTTCTCTGGGCCGCTTACAGCCAATCCCCAGCCGTCATCGAAGTGGGAAAGTTTTCAGGCGAAGAGGCAGGGAATTCTTTGCCGGCCCACTGGAAGCCTTTGATCTTTAAGAAGATCGAACGCCACACGATTTACACGCTGGTCAAAGACGGCGACACGGTCGTCATCAAGGCTGTGGCCGAAGCTTCAGCGTCGGGCCTGACTCGGGAGATCAAGATCAACCCAAAAGAATGGCCTTTCGTGCAATGGCGATGGAGGGTGAAAAATATATTAAGAAAAGGTGACGTTCACCGAAAGGATGGTGACGACTATCCCGCCCGGCTTTATATCACCTTTGAATATGACCCGAGCAAGTTGGGATTTTTCGAAAAGGCCAAGTACGAAATGATCAGACTGCTCTATGGGGAGTATCCCCCCCTTGCGGCGATCAACTACATTTGGGAAAGCAAGGCTCCCATCGGCACCATGGTCCCCAATCCATACACCGACCGGGTCATGATGATTGTGGTGGAGAGCGGCGAGACGAAACTGAATCAATGGGTGAGTGAGGAACGCAATATCTATGAAGATTACAAGAAGGCCTTTGGCGAAGAGCCGCCGATGATCTCCGGCGTGGCGATCATGAGCGATACGGATAACACAGGCGAATCGGCAACGGCCTACTACGGCGATATCCTGTTCAAAAAAGTTCGTCCCTCTGATCCTTGACATTACCTCGTACAATGCCTAATTTTCTAATAAAGAAAAGGAGGGGTGCACAATGACGAAATGGTTACCTCACTTCTTTATGATTTTAGGTCTTGGTATCTTTTTGACCGCGAGATTTTCAATCTCAGCAGAGCACCCAGGGCAGCCGGTCACTCCAGGAAAATCCGTGATCGAGCATCCTGGAAAATCGGTCGAAGAGCAAAAGGGGACTGAACATCCAGGGAAGGCGATCACTGCGGATTTCGTAAAGAAGTCCATTCAGCAACACGTGAAGGCCCAGTCCAAGGAGGGCGTTTTCACAGTTCGTGATGAAAAGCTTAGCAAGGAGTGGCGTCTGAAGCTCTCCAAGGTTCATGATCCTGTGCGGTCATTTGAAAAGGAGGGGCAAACGATCTATTTCGCATGCAGTGATTTTAAATCTGTAGATAGCAAGGATGTTCTTGATATTGACTTCTGGATGGTTCCCAAAGGGAACAAATTAGAGGTGATCGATACCAAGATTCATAAGGTCAACGGTGTGCCCCGGTATAATTATGAAGGGACCACCATTAAGGAAATCAAGTAACACATTTCTTTCATTTGAAAGGACGCTTCTCCCAAAGGGTTTTCACCCTTTATCGAAGGGGCTCTTAAGAAAAGGCCCCAATTCCATGGTCTCCTGGCCTCTCGGTTTGAACAGACCAATTATCTCCAACTCGAGAGCCTCCCGCGCCCAGTGGTAACTTCGGAAAAGTCGATCCCAGAAACTGAGGATGGCCGAAAAATTGGTATTGAAACAATGGGTATGGAGAGCATGATGGCAGCGGTGCATTCTGGGGGTAACGATGATCCTTTCAATCCTGTCTTGAAGGCCAAATGGAATCTTTAGATTACTGTGGTGAAACTGGGACGCAATATTAAGGAAGACATCGAAAGCCACTAAGCCCCAGAGCGTTGGACCCCACAGAAGAATCATGAAACACTTTGAAATCCCCGATAGGATCAGCTCGCCGATATGAAACCTTGCTGCGGTGGTGACATCGATTTCCATATCGGTGTGATGAGCCTTGTGAAAGCGCCACATGAAACCAATTTTATGAAAGGCACGATGCATCCAATAATCCCAGAGATCGAAGGCGACGACCGTTGACACAACCTCGAATCCTCCTCTCAGCCCTAAAAGATGGGTGAATCCCATCCGATACGTCTGGGTGAATTGGAGGGCGGCGGAGAGAGGACGGGTTAACACAAGATAAAGCACAATGCTGTTGGCAATGCTGATGCCGAGATGGAAGGCAATTCGAAAGGATTTTCTTTGTTCCGACCTTGCATAGGGAGAATATCGTTCAAAATAGAGCATGATCCCAAGCATTCCAAAATAAGTTGCAATTCGTACAAGAAGAGGAAAGCTCATCGTTTCATCCCCATCTCAGCACGGCCTTTATTCTCCAAAAAGACTGAATTAATCACAGCCCATTATAGAACCTTCTGAAATCTCCTTCAATCTCAATCACCCCATCTTTTTTCCCCACAGGCCAATTTCTGCTCTGTTAGATTTTATTTTCTCGGACGATGAGGGTATAATAGAGCGGTGCTCGGGGGTTTACAGACAATGTCCCTTTATTTATAATAGATTACCATCTTTGGAGAGGAGCTGAGAAATGGAAATTATAAAGACACGACGGAGCAGAAGGGATCAAGTCGATTTTGAAAATTTGGGGTTTGGGGAGGTATTTTCAGACCACATGCTAAGTATGGATTATAAGGATGGGGAATGGGGTTCACCCCAAATCATTCCATACGGACCTATCGAAGTCTCTCCAGCCATGTGTTCATTGCACTATGCACAGATCGTCTTCGAGGGTCTCAAGGCATTCTATACCCGAATGGGTGCCATCAATATCTTTCGTCCCCAAACGTATCATGAACGGATGAATTTGTCGTGCCAGAGGCTCTGCATTCCCAACATAGAATTGGAGATCTTTATGGACGGATTGAAAAACCTGGTGAACTTGGATAAAGATTGGGTTCCCAGAAAGAAAGGATATTCCTTGTATATCCGCCCGTTGATCTTTGCTACAGATGATTTTCTCGGCGTGAAGGTCTCTGACACGTATCGTTTCATCATCATCACCTCTCCCGTAGGAGCCTATTACAAGGAGGGGATCAATCCGGTGAGATTAATCACGCCGGGGGAATATATTCGAGCTTCAAAAGGAGGCCTGGGGGCAGCGAAGACGCCGGCGAATTATGCCGCTACGCTTCTGCCCGCCGAAGAGGCCAAAAAGAAAGGTTTCACCCAGGTTCTTTGGCTCGATGGGGTAGAAAGAAAATACGTTGAGGAAGTGGGAACGATGAAACTCTTTTTCGTCATTGGCGATGAATTGATCACTCCGCCCCTGGAAGGAACCATTCTCCCTGGAGTAACCCGCGATTCGGTAATCCAACTGGCAAGAGACTGGAAGATCAAAGTTCTCGAGCGCCGGATTTCTATTGACGAAGTTTTTAGAACCTCAAGGGAAGGTAAATTAAAGGAAGTTTTTGGGAGCGGGACGGCAGCGGTTATCTCACCTGTCGGAGAGATTCACCACGAAGACCAACGAATCGTCATCAATGATGGGAAAATTGGATCTTTGTCACAGAAACTATATGACGAGATAACCGGAATACACTATGGGGAAAGAGTAGACAAGTTTGGTTGGTGTTATTTGATTTAGAGATATTGAATTTTGGATGAGGGAGAGGAGTTTGAAAACCAGAAAGCGAAACCTTGACAATGGACAGGTCGATAAATTATATTTTATTTTAGATTTCAAATACTTAATCAACAGATTGTTAAGGAGTAAAAATTGTCTCTCTTTATCACCTTTGAAGGAGTTGAGGGGAGCGGAAAGACCACTCAGATTCGACGTCTAAAAAGATACATGACCCAAAAGGGCATCCCCTGTAAAGTAACCAGAGAACCGGGGGGATGTCCAATTGGTGAGAATATAAGAAAAGTCCTTTTGAACCCAGACCATCGTGGGATGGCCTCTCTGAGTGAACTCCTCCTCTACGAAGCATCACGGGCACAGCATGTCGAAGAGGTAATTAAACCCTTTCTAAAAAAAGGGGGGGTTGTTCTCTGTGATCGCTTCAGCGACGCGAGCGTCGCTTATCAAGGTTATGGCCGCAAGGTAGACCTAAATCTGGTCGTAGAGCTTAACCGCCTTTCTTCTCAAGGCATTAAACCAGATGTCACTTTTCTTTTGGATTGTCCTTCTGATCTGGGATTGAAGAGAGCCCTCCGGAGGAATCGAGCTCTTAACCGGGAGAGGGAAGGACGTTTCGAAAACGAGAAGATTCAATTCCATCATCGCGTGAGGAGGGGATACCTTTCCATCGCCAAAAAAGAACCCCAACGGATGAAAGTGATCGACACTCGTCAGGGCCCGGAGAAAGTTTTTGAGAAGATTCGTAAGATCGTGGATCAATTAATGGGATTCAAGGATTCAAGGGGCGTAGTGGTGCACCACAGAAATAATGCTATATTTCAAAGAGCACTTGGATAGCTTATTTTGCTGGGGATAATCATTTCCAAACATAGTTCCATTTATGGGGTACACCACTAGGGGGCAAACGAAAATGTTAAAAAATAGACGCTGGAACCCTCGAACCCTTGAACCCATTTTGGAAGAAACTTATGTCTTTTAAAGACGTTCTAGGACACTCCAGGCCCATTGAAATCTTGAGGCGGGCGATCAGAACGAATAAGGTGGTTAACAGTTATCTCTTTTTGGGAAATGAGGGAATCGGAAAGAAGTATGTGGCCCTTCAATTTGCCAAGGTCCTCAACTGTCTCAATAGAGGGATGGAAAAAGAGGACGCCTGCGATCATTGCCTCTCTTGCAAAAAGATTGATCACAGTCTCCATCCCGATGTCTTGCTCATCGAACCAGAGGGCCAGACCCTCAAGGTAGACCAGGTGAGACAGATGCAGAGGGATCTGGCTTACCGACCCTACGAAGGGGAGCGCCGGGTTTGCGTCCTTTGCGCAGCAGACCGAATGGTCCCTCATATGTCAAATACCCTCCTCAAGACATTGGAGGAACCTCCACTGCATACAGTGATCATTCTGCTGGCAAATAACCCAAGGCTGCTGCTCGCCACGATTCTTTCCCGATGCCAGCCCATTCGTTTCCATCCCTTGCCCATCCCATTGGTCTCAAAATGGTTGGTGGAACAGAAAGGGTTAAATCAAGAGGAGGCCCATCTTTTAGCTTCTCTCTCAGAGGGGAGTCCTGGAAAGGCATTGGAGATCCAGGAGGAGATACGCCAAATTCCAAGAGAAGAACTTCTGAAGGGATTAGTAGAATTGCAGTCGCTCACGTTCGACGACAAAGAGAGTTGGGTCGAATCATTACCCTCTCAACGGGAAAATCTGCTTCTGGTCCTTGAAATGGCGAAGACCCTGTTAAGGGATCTTGTCATGGTGAAGACGTTGAAGCATGGCCTGAGACTGATCCACTCCGATCTTCTGCCACAGATGCGGACTCTCGGGAGGGAGTGGAGTCTTTCCTCCCTTTTGAACCGAATAGAAGTTCTCCATCAAACGATACTCGCCATCCGAGGCAACGCCAACACGACGTTGGCCCTGGAGGCGATGATGCTCTCATGGGCTCAAGGATAGAGAAAATGATTCGCTTGGTCTTTATCAAATTACCCAATGGAAAATGTGAAGAATTCGATGCGACGGATCTTCCCCTTGATGTAGGCGGAAACGTCATCGTCGAATCAGAGAAGGGGTTGGTCCTCGGAAAGGTCCTCTCGGCGCCCCATGAAAAGGAAAGGCGCTTCATTCTGAAATCTCCCAGAAAGGTTATTCGGAAAGCGACCTCGGAAGATCTGGAGCAATTTCGGGGAAACCAGCAATTAGAGAAGGAGGCTTTCATGTTCTGCCTTCGAAAGATTAGGGAGAAGGGCCTGAACATGAAGCTGGTTAAGACAGAAGTCCTCTTGGACCGCTCCAAAGCCCTCTTTTACTTCACCTCTGAAAAAAGGGTCGATTTCCGTGAACTGGTCAGGGATTTGGCTGCAGAATTCCGCATGCGAATTGAGATGCGGCAGATCGGGGTGAGGGACGAAGCCAAAATGGTCTGTGGTATCGGGAGTTGTGGAAGAGAACTCTGCTGCGCCAAGTTCATGAGTCGATTCGACCTGGTCTCTGTCAAAATGGCTAAGGAACAGAACCTTGCCCTTAACCCGACAAAGATCTCCGGAGTTTGTGGTCGGTTAATGTGCTGCCTGGCATACGAGTTTCCCACCTATATGGAGTTGAAGAAGGATCTCCCAAAGGTGGGCAAACACATTGTCACCCGTTCCGGAAAGGGAAAGATCATCCGTCAGAATGTGCTCAGCCAAACCGTGACCGTTGAATTGGAGGAAGGGGGGGAGATCACGATCCATGCGTCCGAAATCTGAAGGGGCATTCTACACGACCACCCCTATCTACTATGTCAACGATGTCCCCCACATTGGCCATGCTTACACCACCATTGCCGCTGACATCTCGGCTCGCTACAAGCGCCTGGAGGGGTATCAGGTCTTTTTCCTCACAGGCACAGACGAGCATGGCCAGAAGGTGGAGAAGGCTGCCCAAGAGCGGGGAGTGGACCCAAAGGCTCACTGCGATGAGATGGTCAAACGCTTTCAATTCCTCTGGCAGAGACTTACCATCTCCAACAACGATTTCATCCGCACAACGGAAAGCCGGCACAAGAATGTGGTCCAGAAGATTCTTCAGGATCTCTACGATCGCGGGGAGATCTATCAGGACAACTATGAGGGTTGGTATTGTGTCCCTTGCGAACGATTTTGGACTGAAAAGGATCTTACCGAAGGGAAGTGTCCGGATTGCCTTCGTTCGGTGAACGAAATCTCCGAGAAGAACTACTTCTTCCGCATGGGCAAGTATCAATCTTGGCTCATCGAGCATATTGAAAGAAATGAGCGATTTATCCTCCCCTCCTCGAGGAGGAATGAGATCTTAGGGTTTCTCCGCAGCCCCTTGGAAGACCTCTGTATCTCAAGGCCAAAGAAACGGTTGAGATGGGGAATTGAAATCCCTTTCGATACCGACTATGTTACCTACGTCTGGTTCGATGCCCTGATCAACTATGTGAGCGGAATTGGGTATGGTTCTGGGGGGAATTCATTCTCTCAGTTTTGGCCGGAAGCCGTCCACCTGATCGGCAAGGATATTCTTACTACCCACACCGTCTATTGGCCCACTATGCTTAGGGCCATCGGCTTGACACCCCCGAAAATGGTTTTTGCCCATGGATGGTGGACGATTGAGGGCAAGAAGATGTCAAAATCCCTTCAGAATGTCGTGGAACCCAATCGTCTGATCGACACTTATGGGGTGGATGCCGTCAGGTATTTCCTCATGCGAGAAGTGCCCTTTGGGATCGATGGGGACTTTTCTCATGCTGCGATGGTTCATCGGATCAACAGCGATCTGGCGAATGATTTGGGGAACCTCTTTAGTCGGACCCTCAGCATGGCCATTAAATATTTCGATGGTCTTATTCCCACTCCTTCTCACCCGCAAGAGGTCGCCCAACAGGAAGTCGATCGACGGCTTCAGGAGATTTCCGAACGGGTCTTTCCCCAACTTTCTAAGCACATGGATGAGCTGGCCTTTAACAAGGCATTGGTCTCGATCTGGGAGATCGTCAACGCCAGCAACAAATATGTCGATGAGACGGCCCCCTGGTCCCTCGCCAAAGAGGAGAAACACCGGCCTCGCTTAGCCACGGTTCTCTATAATGGCCTGGAGTCTCTTCGAGTGATTGCTCTTCTCCTTGCCCCCTTCATGCCATTGACCTCTGAAAGGATGTGGTCACAACTCGGAATAGAGAAGAATCTTTGGGAGCAAAATTTGGGGGAGAACGGAAAGTGGGGAGGCCTGAACCCAGGGAAAAGGTTGACCAAGCCTGCTCCCCTCTTTCCGAGAATCGATCCTTCTAGGATCTCGCAAGGCGCATAGCGCATCATTCATTGCTCAAGGCTGAAAGTTCAAGGTTCGAATCCGAAATTTAATGTTTTATGAAAAAGCCCCAGTCTCTCCGTTCCGTCCTTGAAAAAACCCTGAGGGCTCTTGAGATCGATGTCTCATTGAAGCGCTATTCCACCTTTGGAGCCTGGAAAGAGATTGTGGGTGATTCTCTTGCTCTTCATACCCAACCCCGCTCGATCCGAAATCGGATCCTTTTCATTGATGTCTCCCATCCGACCTGGATGCAGCAGCTCCAATTTCTTAAACCGACACTTTTAGAGAAAATAAACATCTTTTTGGGCGAGCCACACATTCAGGATATTCGGTTCAAATTGGGAAAAATCCCTGACTCCCTGCCACCGACTTCAGAGACCGAGGTCTGCCGGGAGGAGGATCTTGATGAGAAAACTTTAAATCGAATCGAGAGCCTTCTCCAAAAGATTGAAGACGCGGAGGTGAGAGGGGGTTTGCGGGACGTCTTAATCAAAGGCGCAAAATTGGAACGATACCGGAAGAGGTCGAAGTAAGTCTTCAACAGGTTTAGGATTCAAGCGGTCAAATCAATGACTAACTAAGAACGTTAAAAGACCCGATGCCCTCCTGAAGCTTACTTAGCATTTCAACTTTGGCATTTGTATTTGGGTTCTTGACCTTAGGCCTTCTCAAGAGTAACCTTGGCCCCATCCTTAACCTTCAGAAAAACTTTGGGGTCAGAGGAGATCTTTCCGATCACATTGACTGCGCTGGCTGCTCGAATCTCATCCCCCCGGCTCGCCGGTGTGGGACCGAAAAAGATGCAGAAGGCATGTCCTGTGGGCCAGTATCCCAGTTCTCCTGAGGAGACAACTTCCCTTGCCCCTTCCTCAAAGCCGGCCTTTACCGGAATGGCAAAGTAGATCTCCTCGCCCCAGAGATTGGCCTTCGCCTCGATGGGCAGAGTCTCCCAGATCAACTGAGCGGTCTTCGACTCGTTCAGTTCGGCTTCAACCTTCAAGTCTTTGATGAGGATTTTGATCGTCCTTCCCATCTTCTGCTCCTGTTCCTTCGAGGGGATCGAATTCATCATAAAGACCTTCTTGGTCGCCCTCTGCCGATATGTTGTTCGGGAAGAAAAGAATTTCCCGATCTATCTTGACGACCTCCCCTTTTAAAGAAAGGAATTTCTGCGTCTGCGTTCTTAACAAAAAGAAACTGAGGGTCACTAGCACATAACTGGAGAGCTCTCTCGCCACAATATAGAGGAAGCCGGAGTTCAGGCCGAAAAAAAAGTATTCCTCCACGAAAAGCCTGACGCTGTTAATCAGAAAGGCTAAGGTGATGACCTGCAAAATCCGTTTGGTCTTCGTCGTATTCCGGGCCAAGGAGGAAAGGCATTGGTCGTATGTCTTTTTAAAATTTTTCCAACTGTTCGAAAGGTTCTTGAGGAGTTCCCGGTGGACCTTCTCATCGTCTCCGTAGATCTTCAAACGGACCTGTTTGTCCCCTCGAAAGAGGAGATACCGTTTCAACAATTCCTCTCTTTCCGAGAGGAGAATCTGGTTCCTCTTAAGCCCGCGATAAAGAACAAAGCCCAGACCCATCAGCAGGAAAAGAGGAATTCCTTCGTTCAATAACCTGACCCACACCATGTCGCTCATTTAAGGCCTTCGCTCCGTTAGACCTCCCTCACCCCATGGGGTGAGGGGATGGATTTCACATTCGATTGATCAAACTGGCCATGCAGCCGGCTCCAAATCCGTTATCGATGTTCACCACAGCTACCCCCGAAGCACATGAGTTCAGCATCGCAAGGAGTGCGGTAATTCCACCAAAGCTGGTACCGTATCCAACGCTGGTGGGAACGGCGATCACCGGCCGATCGACCAACCCACCCACGACACTCGGCAACGCTCCTTCCAT
>Ga0187769_10002758_pt1 | contig 10365 bp, 7 predicted proteins | sample 0116_SJ02_MP02_1_FD_133140 | JGI IMG/M metagenome (GOLD analysis project Ga0187769, IMG submission 133140) | Tropical peat soil microbial communities from peatlands in Department of Meta, Colombia - 0116_SJ02_MP02_10_MG | ecosystem: Environmental > Terrestrial > Soil > Wetlands > Peat | place... | reverse complement strand
GTCCTGACGTTGAACCGGCCGGATCGACTCAACACCTGGGGCGGTGACATCGCCACCGCGTTCTACGCAGGATTGGACCGCGCCGAGGAGGACCCGGCCGTCCGGGTGATTGTGCTAACCGGTCGTGGTAAGGCGTTCTGTGCCGGCGCTCAGCTGGGTGCAATGGGCAGCTCAATAGGCAATGTCGCTCAGGCGATCGAGAAGACCGACGAAGGCAAGCTGGCCAGCCTCGTCGGGGACCGGCAACCCTACTACCTGACAACGCTGTGCAAGCCGGTCATCGCGGCCATCAACGGATCCTGTGTCGGTATCGGGCTGACCCAGGCGCTGATGTGCGACGTCCGGTTCGCCGCCGCCGGAGCCAAGTTCGCGGCGTCATTCGCGCGCCGCGGCCTTATCGCGGAATACGGCGTCTCCTGGATACTTCCGCGACTGACGGGGTGGGGCGTCGCACTCGATCTGTTGTTGAGCGGCCGGACCTTCCTTGCCGACGAGGCGGCAGACCTGGGACTGGTCAAAGAAGTGGTCCCGCCCGAACAGTTGATGAAGCGCGTCATGGACTACGCCGAAGACATCGCTCAAAACTGCTCGCCGGCATCCATGGCCATCATCAAGCGACAGACCTACGGTGATGCCATGCGCGAGGTGGTGCACGCGAGTTCGCGTGCCGAAGCCCTACTGCACGAGTCGGTGCAACGACCCGACGTCATCGAAGGGATCACCAGCTTCCTCGACAAGCGAGCGCCGAGTTTTCTTGGGCTGAGCGGTTCGACAACTTCGACAGCGGCCACGAACGACTCTTGCGGTAGCGGAAAGGACGATCATGGGGAACTTGGGCTATAAACCGATCGACGTCGACAATCACTACTACGAACCGCTGGACGCCTTCACCCGGCATCTGGACAAGAAGTTCCGCCGACGTGGCGTGCAGATTTTCAGCGACGGCAAGCACACCCAGGCGATCATCGGGGACCGGGTCAACCGGTTCATCCCCAACCCGACGTTCGACCCGATCATCGTACCCGGGTGCCTGGATTTGTTGTTCCGCGGCGAGATTCCGGACGGTGTCGACCCGACATCGCTGATGAAGGTCGACCGGCTCGAGGCGCACCCCGAATACCAGAACCGCGACGCCCGCATCACGGTGATGGACACCCAGGGCATCGAGACGGTATTCATGTTGCCGACGTTCGCATGTGGCGTCGAAGAAGCGCTCAAGCACGATGTCGAGGCGACGATGGCGTCGCTGCATGCGTTCAACCTGTGGCTGGATGAGGACTGGGGCTTCGACCGGCCCGACCATCGCATCATCGCAGCGCCCATCATTTCGCTGGCCGATCCCGCTAAGGCCCTCGAAGAGCTGGAATTTGTGTTGGGACGCGGTGCGAAGCTGGTACTGGTGCGGCCCGCCCCGGTGCCCGGTGTGGTCAAGCCGCGGTCGTTGGGCGATCCCTTGCACGATCGGGTATGGGCCACGTTGGCCGAGGCGGGTGTTCCCGTCGGCTTCCACCTGAGTGACAGCGGCTACCTGCAGATAGCCGGAATGTGGGGTGGCAAGTCGACGTTCGAGGCGTTCGGCGGCTCAAACCCGTTGGACCAGATACTTGTTGACGACCGCGCGATTCACGACACGATGGCCTCGATGATCGCCCATGGTGTGTTCACCCGTCACCCGCAACTTAAGGCGGTCAGTATCGAGAATGGCTCATACTTCGTACACCGGCTGATTAAGCGCCTGAAGAAGGTGGCCAACAATCATCCGAGCCTGTTCCCCGAGGATCCGGTGGAGCAGCTGCGTAATAACGTCTGGATCGCGCCCTACTACGAGGACGACCTGCCGGAGTTGGCTTCGGTCATCGGGGTCGACAAGATTCTGTTCGGCTCGGACTGGCCGCACGGCGAAGGCTTGGAGAACCCCGTGTCGTTCACCGAGGAGTTGGTCGGCTTCAGCGATGCCGACATCCGGAAGGTGATGCGTGATAACGCATTGGATCTGCTGGACGCCAAGGTCGGATCAGTCGCTTGAACGCGTCAGGCCACGCACACCCATGAGCGAGTGGACCATAGGGGCGGTCCTGGACGCGATCGCCGAGGTCATCCCGGACCGGCCGATCACCGTGTCCGGTGATCGCCGCAGCACCTTCGCCGAAACGGCGGACCGCACCCGTCGGCTGGCCAACTTCCTCGCCGCAAAAGGCCTCGGTGCGCACCGGGAACGGGCCAGTCTGCAGAACTGGGAATGCGGGCAGGATCGTGTTGCGCTTGTCATGCACAACGATCTGTATCCCGACATGATGGTCGGTTGCCTGAAGGCCCGCACCGTTCCGGTGAACGTCAACTACAACTACACGCCCCGCGAAGTCTCCGAACTACTCGACTATGTGCGGCCGCGCGCCGTCATCTACCACAAGTCTCTCGGCGCGAAATTCGCCGACGTGTTTCCGCCTGATAGCGCCGATCTGTTGCTGTCGGTGGAAGACGGAAGTGGGGTAGCGGAACTGCCCGGTGCAGTGTCGCTGGACGATGCGCTGGCGCAAGGAAATACCGACCGCAACGTGAACGCCTCGCCGGATGACCTGCTGATGATCTGTACCGGTGGTACCACCGGCCGACCCAAGGGTGTGCTGTGGCGCCAGTCCGACATCTACGTGTCGTCAATGTTGGGGGCCGATCATGCGTCCGCGCAAGAGATCCATGACAAGGTGCGGCCAGCCGCCGCACCGCCGTGGTTCGCGGTGTCACCGCTGATGCACGCCGCCGGCATGTGGACGGCGTTCGCGGCAATCATGGCCGGTACGGCGGTGGTGCTTTACGACACCAGCCGCAAGCTCGATCCACGATCCGTGTGGGAGACGGCTGAGCGCGAGAAGGTTGGCATGATGACGATGGTCGGGGACGCCTACGCCGCGCCGCTGGTTGACGAGCTGCGGCGCGGTCAATACGACTTGTCGTCGCTCAACGCGATCGGAACCGGCGGCGCCGCCACGAATCTGAAATACCAACAGGCGCTCCTGGAATTGATACCCCACCTAACCCTCATCAACGGATACGGCTCGTCGGAAACCGGCAACATGGGGTTCGGGCACAGCCACGGTGACACCCGGACCGACACCTTCACACTGCGCGAAGGCGGGCTGGTTCTGTCCGAGGACTACAGCCACTTCCTTCGGCCCGGGGAGCGCGAAATAGGTTGGGCTGCCAGAGAAGGGCGAATCCCACTCGGATACTTCAATGATCCCGACGCCACCCGGAAGACCTTCCCCGAAGTCGACGGCAAGCGGGTGGTGATCTCCGGCGACCGGGCCAGTCTGGAGGAGGATGGCACATTGCGGCTGTACGGCCGCGATTCGCTGGTGGTCAATACCGGCGGCGAGAAGGTTTTCGTCGAGGAGGTCGAAGAGGTGCTGCGGGCGCATCCGCACGTCGCCGACGCATTAGTGGTAGGCCGCCCCAGTGATCGCTGGGGTGAAGAACTCGTCGCTCTGGTTGAACTGCGCGAGGGAGCCGAAGCCGGCCATGAGCTGCTGCACGCGCAGTGCACATCGCAGTTGGCGCGGTTCAAGGCGCCCAAAGAGTTCATCTTCGTCGAGCAGGTCCATCGCCTGGGCAATGGCAAGGCCGATTACCGGTGGGCGAAAACCCAAGCGACAGAGAAGGCGCCGATGTCGACATGAACGCAAGCCCAGTAAGCCGAGCCATTGACTGCCGAGCCATTGACTGCCTGGTCAACGTGCACTTCGGTGAGACCGACAAGCAACCCACGTGGATGCTGAAGGTGCGCGACGACTACTTCAAGGGACCGGAGTCGATGTTCGCGCCGGTCGACTTGACTGAGTTGCTCGACGAAATGGACGAGCAATGTGTGCGTAAGGCCGTTCTGATGGATAACCTCGCGAAGCCGTCAGTAACCGCACGCAAATTCGTCGAAGCCAAGCCGGATCGCTTCGCGCTGGCGATGGGCGGTGTCAACCTGCTGCGGCCGATGCCGTCGCTGCGCGAGCTCAGCGCTGTCGCCAACGACCTTCCGGTCGTGTATGCCGTTGTGGGACCGAGCTTCTGGGGTGATGGTCAGTACCCCCCGAGTGACGCCGTCTACTATCCGCTCTACACCAAATGCGCCGAGCTTGGACTACCGCTGTGTATCAACACCGGCCTTCCGGGACCGCCAATCCCCGGCGAGGTGCAGAACCCCATTCACCTTGACCGGGTCTGTGTGCGATTCCCCGAACTCAAGCTGTGCATGATTCACGGCGCGGATCCCTGGTGGGACATCGCAATTCGACTGCTCATCAAGTACGCCAACCTGCGACTGATGACGTCGGCGTGGTCGCCGAAGCGGCTGCCGGAAAGCCTGCTGCACTACATGCGGACCCGCGGAACCAACAAGGTGATCTTTGCCTCCGACTGGCCGGTGCTGAAAATGCGCCGCGTCGTCCCCGAGGCTCAGGCTCTAGACCTGCCCGCGGACGTCCTCGAGAACTATCTCTACAGCAATGCGCACGAATTCTTCTTTCAGGGCCAGGAGGAGCACTGACGATGGACCGCTACGAACTGCGCAGACTCGACTACAGCCTGACCGAGGATCACCAGGCGTTGCAGGCCGCATACCGGGACTTCTTCGAGACGCACTGTCCGATCGAGACCGTCCGTGCCGCAGAGGAATCCGGGTTTGACAAGAGCCTGTGGGAGCGGTTGTGCGGGATGGGCGCGACGACGATGGCGTTGCCCGACACGGTCGGGGGCGACGGTGCGACACTGGTCGACTTGACATTGGTGGCAGAGGAAATCGGGCGCTCACTGGCGCCGGTGCCATGGATCGATCACGTCTGCGCGGCCCGGTTGCTGGCCCGACTCGGCGCGGCGGAATCCGACGTCGTGAACGGCAAGCAGCTCGCAGCGTTTGACCCGCAACACGACAGTGTGAGCGGGGTGCGGCTGATTCCAACGGGATCGATCGCCGACCAGATCATCGTCCGCGATGGCGAGGACGTGGTGCGGCTGACGTTCGATACCCGGCCGACCAAGGTGGACAACATCGGCCGGCTGCCGATGGCATGGGTCGATCCGGTCGCCGCCGACACCAGGGTCGTGCTGGCAAGCGGATCCGACGCCCTAGCGCAATACCAACGGGCACTGGATGAATGGCGGGTGCTGATTGCTGCGGCGTTGACGGGCCTGGTGGAAGAGACCATGACAATCGCGGCGGAGTTCGCCAAGACCCGTTACACGCTGGGTGTGCCGATCTCGACGTTGCAGGGCATCTCTCATCCACTTGCCAACATTGCGATCACCGTGCAGGGCGGCCGCAATCTGGCGCGCCGCGCTGCCTGGTTCTTGGACAACGAGCCCGACGAGCGCCCGGAGTTGGCGCCGTCGGCGTTTGTGTTCATGGCCGAAGAAGCGGCGAAGGCCGCGACGATGGCGGTGCATGTGCAAGGTGGTCTCGGCGTTTCAGCGGAGGCGGCGGCGACGGCGTATCTTTTGCGTGCGCGCGGGTGGGCGCTGGCCGGCGGAGACCCCGGCGCCAGCGCCAAATACATCGCCGAGATCGTGGCCGAGCGCGAAAGTCGCTCAGGGAAGGACGCATAAGTGGATTTCTCACGAGTCACGCTTTCCGACGGCGACCAGGCCTTTCTCGACGAGGCACGCGATTTCCTCAGGGCCCATGTGACCGACGACGTCAAGCGTCGGGACCGAGAAACCGGCGACAACTTCGACGAAGGGGTGCATCTGGCGCTGGGTGCTGCAGGCTACCTCGAGGGTGAGTGGAAGCCGCAGGCCGGAGGCGGCTTCTCCCGGGTGCGCCGCCGCATCTGGGAGCTGGAGAAGCGGCGGGCGCATGTGCCCTGGGTGACCTGGGGCACCACCGCCATGGTGGCGCGTTCGGTGGCGAAATTCGGGTCGCAGGAACTGCGGGATGAGGTGATGCCGAAGGTTTTCAGTGGGCATGTCCGGCTATGTCTGGGCTATACCGAGCCCGAAGGCGGGTCCGACGTCGCTACCTGCAAGACCCGCGCGGTGCGCGACGGTGACGGCTGGATCATCAACGGCTCGAAGATGTTCACTACCGGCGCGCACAAGTGCCAATACGTCTTTCTCATCACCAACACCGATCCCGAGGCACCAAAACATAAGAGCCTGACCATGTTTCTGGTGCCGCTCGATTCCCCGGGCATTGAGATCCAGGGCATCCGCACCATCGATGGTGACCGCACCAACATCGTCTACTACAGCGACGTACGCGTCGACGACAAATACCGGCTCGGCGAGGTCAACGCGGGCTGGACAGTCCTGCGGGAGCCGCTCAACACCGAACACGGCGCAGTTGCCGCCGCGCCCGACGGCTTGCAGGACGTGTCGATCATGATGCACCAGGCCGGTTTCATGGCCGATGCCGTCGACAAGGTCGCCGGCAAGGTTGCAGAGCGGGATCCGAACGGGTGCAGGCTCATTGACGACCAGTCCGTGGCATACCGGCTGGGTCGCAGCGCCGCACGGATGGAGGCGGCGTTTAGCGCGCCGAGCATCTTCGGTCGGGTAGCGCTGGCACAGACCATGCGCGACATCTCACCCGACCTGATGGACATCCTCGGCACGGCGTCGACGCTGCCGAACGGGACCGACGGCGCTGCGGACGACGGCGCATCCGAGTACGTGTACCGCTTCGCGCCGCTGGTCGGGATCTACGGCGGTACCCTCGAGGTGTTCCGCAACATGATCGCGCAATACGTGCTGGGCCTGGGCAAGCCGAATTACTCGGCGCCAAAAGAGGTTTCGTAGCCCGCGGTCAGGTGGTCAGGACGGTTGCCGCTGCGGTGCCGGGTGCGCCGTACACCTGCGCGAAGCCGACTTGAGGATTTCCGGGGACCTGGCGGTCGCCGGCTTCGCCGCGCAGTTGGCGTACCAACTCGTGCATCTGCCGCAGCCCGGATGCCCCGATCGGTTCGCCGTTGGCGATCAACCCGCCGTCGGTGTTGACCGGCATCGCACCGGTGATTTCGGTCGCGCCGTCGGCCAGCAGCTTCTCTTGCTCGCCGTCGGCGCAGAACCCCGCCTCGGCCATGTGGATCACCTCCGCGCCGGCGTCGGTGTCCTGCAATTGGATAACGTCGACATCCTGCGGTGCCACACCCGCTTTCTCGAAAGCGGCTTTCGCGGCGTAGACAGTCGGCGACACGTCCTCCTCGACGGGTGCATACGTCGTGTTTACCTCGTAGGCGCCGTACCGTCGGGTGCGGACCTCGACCGCGCGGACATACACGGGTTTGGTGGTGAACCGATGGGCGATATCGGCACGGCACATCACGACAGCGGCGGCGCCTTCGTCGGGAGCGCAGAACATGTACTGGGTCAGTGGGTAATTCAGCACCGGCGACGCCAGAATGACCTCTTCAGAGATTGGCTTGCGGCGAAAGGCGTTGGGGTTCAACGCGCCGTTACGAAAGTTCTTGGCGGCCACCTTGGCCAGCGTGTCGGTCGAGATGCCGTGGTCATGGAGGTAGCGGTTGGCCTTCATCCCGAAGAACTTGGTAGTCAGATACTGACCGTTCTCGGCGTACCAACTCGGCATCCCGACCAGCGCGGGATCTTCGGTGAAGGCGCCGCGCGGATGCTTGTCCATCCCTACCGCTATGCCGATGTCGTAGTCACCCAATCGGAGACTGTCCGCGCACAACTTGGTGGCGCTGGCCGCGGTCGCGCAGGCGTTGAACACGTCGGTGAACGGAATGCCGGTGAGACCCACCATTCCGACAATTGCGTCCGGGTTGGCGACGGTCCAGCTGCCGCCGACCGCGAACTGGACGTCTTTCCACTCAACACCGGCATCGGCGAGCGCGAGTTGGATTGCGTCGGCGGCCATTTCCATCGCGGACTTTCCCTCGAAGCGGCCGAATGGGTGCAGACCCGCACCGATGATGGCCACCTCGTTCATGCCGTCATTCACGCGATAGCTCCCGATTCCTTCAGTTCGGCGATGCGGTCCCAGTCCATACCGATCTCCATCAGAACGATTTCGGTGTGTTCTGATGCTTGCGGGGCCCGGGTCGTCACCAGCGGCTCGTGATTGAACTGCACCGGTCCGCGGACGATTTTGAACGGCGGTCCGCCGCCGGCGGCCTCGACTTCGACGATCATGTCATTAGCGATGGCTTGCTCATCGTCGGCCAAGTCCACCAGGCTCTGAAATGGCGCCCACTGACCTTTCATCGTTTTCAGATGCTGCCGCCAGTAGTCAAAAGGCTTGCCGGCGAATGCTTTAGCGATCAGGTCCGCGGCCGCGTCGGCGTTCTGGATCAGGGGGAGCGCATCGGCGAAGCGCGGATCGTCGGCGGCCTCGGGGATGCCGAGATGCTCGAAAGTATCGCGGATGTAGCCGGTCGGGCTGACGATGCATAGGTTGATGGTGCCGCCGTCGGAGGTTAGGTAGTTGCCCAGGAAGGGATTGACCGACGGGTTGGCGACCCCGGGCATTGGCACACGCATGACCTCGCCGGTCTCCATGCCCTGCGTGACACTTGCCCCTGCCGCCCACCAGGCCGTACTCAGCAACGACACATCAACCTCGAGTGCTTCGCCGGTCCGTTCGCGATGCAGCAGCGCGGCGGTGATGCCGCCGGCAATGTTCATCCCGCCGATGGAATCGCCGAAAGCGGGAATCCCTTGCGGCAGTGCCCCGCCCAGCTCCTCCGGAGTCAAGGCGTAGCCCACGCCGCTGCGGGTCCAGAATGCGGTTCCGTCATAGCCACCGACGTCGCGCTCGGTGCCTTTGTCGCCGTATGCGCTGCCGCGGGCATACACGATGTTCGGGTTCACCTCGCGGATGTGCTCGACGTCGAATCTGTTCTTCTGCCGTTGTGCGGGCAAGTAGTTGGTCAGGAACACGTCGGAAGTCTTGGCCAGTTCGTAGAGCACCTCCTGGCCGCCGGGAGTGGAGACGTCGATCCCGACGCTGCGCTTGCCCCGGTTGGGATGCTCGATCAGCGGATGCCGCTGCGGGTCAAGCTGAAATCCACCCATGTTGACGAAGCCGCGTTGAGTGTCACCGCGTATCGGGTGCTCGACTTTGATGACGTCTGCACCCCAGTCGGCGAGGATAGCGCCTGCCGCCGGGACGAACGTGAACTGCGCAACCTCCAAGACTCGAAAGCCCTCCATCACCTTGACCATTTTGGGCTCCTACTTGGCGTCGAACGTCACTGGAAGTGCATTCGGCGATCGGAACGGTTGGCCGTAGATATGCGGGTCGTCGTCGGTGACGAGCTTGACGTTGGTCAGCCGACTCAGCACGCATTCCAGCGCGACCCGGGTTTCCATGCGGGCGAGGTGCAGACCTAGGCACGTGTGTTCACCGGCCGCGAAGGTGATGTGCGGCACCTGTTTGCGGAACATGTCGAATTCCCCTGAGCGCTCCCACCGGTGCTCGTCGCGATTGGCCGAGCCGATGCACAGGTCAATTGCCGACCGCGCCGGAATCTTGACCCCTTCCAGCTCAGTGTCTTCGGTGGCGAACCGCTGCACCGTGGTCAGCGGTGTCTCGAAGCGCAACCCCTCTTCGATCGCCGGGGCGATCAACTCGTGATTGGCCCGCACCGCGTCGAACTGGTCCGGGTGGGTGAGCAACAGGAACAACAGGTTGCCCGATGACCGGTAGGTGGTTTCCAGCCCGGCGGGCAGCAGCAGCCGCAGGAAGGAGTAAATCGCTTCGTCGCTGAGCTTTTCGCCATCAATCTCCGCGGTGACCAGATCGCCGATGATGTCATCGGTTGGCTTGGCCTTGCGCTGCTCGATCTGGTCGAGGAAATAATCTTTCAGCGCCGCGGAGGCTTCGAAGGCGCGCTCGTACTTGACGGTGTAGTTGATCAGTCGCACGGCGCGCCGGCGAAACGTGGGTAAATCTTCGGCGGGCAGACCCAGGAGCTTGGCGATGACCCGGGTGGGGAACTCGAACGTGAAATTCCGGACGAGATCGGCTTCGCCGGCGTCGATGAACTCGTCGATCAGCTCATTGCAGATCGGCCGCACAATCGTCGGTTCCCAGCGTGCAAGTGCCTTGGACTTGAACGCCGCCGACACCAGGTTGCGGTGTTCGCGGTGTTGTTTGCCCTCCATCGCCAAGATGCTGGGGCCGATGAACAGGCCGATCGTGTTGTCGTAGTAGGTCGAGCTGAAGACGTGGCCGTCGCGGAACGCCTTGTTCACCGCGTCGAACGACATGGCGGCGAAGGAGTTCTTGGGGCGCAGTGATTCGGGAGTTTTGGAATAGTCGACGACTGTCCCGTGGAACACCCCGGCGTCGTTGCGCTTCTGGGCGAAGTACGGGTACGGGTCACGGATGAAGTCGACAGGCAAGGCAGCGTCGACGGC
>Ga0187769_10002756_pt1 | contig 10368 bp, 6 predicted proteins | sample 0116_SJ02_MP02_1_FD_133140 | JGI IMG/M metagenome (GOLD analysis project Ga0187769, IMG submission 133140) | Tropical peat soil microbial communities from peatlands in Department of Meta, Colombia - 0116_SJ02_MP02_10_MG | ecosystem: Environmental > Terrestrial > Soil > Wetlands > Peat | place... | reverse complement strand
TACCTGGTGCCAAACGACTAGCCCTTTGGACAGGGAACGAGGCTTGCTTCCTCTCGCTGATGGGCCGCCTGGAAACGCAGTAGCAAGCGCCACCGGAAGTTGCCATGAAAGGGGATGAAATTTTATGGTCAAGAGAACGACGAAGCGGCTGAAGAAAGGCTCCAAACTCGAAGCAACCAAGCCTTTAACCAAGCTTTTGCTGAGGAAGGCTGGCGGCGGCTCAGGCCCTACGGGCGGTATTTACCTGAGCTAGGACCGAGAAGTTGTGAACGCGGGACCGTCGCAGCCCGATTTTGCGCCTGACGACCCCGACCTTCAGTCGGGGGGAGCAGCGCTTTGGCGCTGCGGAAAAGGATGACGCCCCCAGGCTGCCGGCTTCAGCCTTGGTCAATAAGTACTTGACAAAACATCTGTACCAGTTTATAAATCAGTATCCTCAAAAATCAGAATAATTAAATGTGTGCGCTCGTTTACGAGCGCCCAGCGGACGTGTGTCTGCTGAACGAGCGGAGGGAAAGGAGGAGCGGGTTGAAAGGGATTCGAACCAGAAACCACTTGGGAATGAGCGAACAAAAAACGAAAGGCGAAGAAAAATCTAATCGCGACAACCCCAAAATCAAAAATCGGCGCAATCGGCAGCAAACAAAGGACATCCCAAAAGTTAATCGCGACAAAAGTGCCTGTTTGCCTTCTCCTGCTTTTCGCCCCTGCCCTCAAATCAGCCCCGTTTTCTTCCTAGTCGCGTTGGTGCTTGAAATACAGCGCGGCCAGCGGCGGCAGCCGCAGTTTGAGCGAATATGGCCGGTCGTTCCACGGAATCGGTTCGGCGCGAACGCCGCCCGCATTGCCGACGTCCGTGCCGCCGTAATAAGCCGAATCGGTGTTGAGAATCTCTTTGTAAGAACCAGGTCCAGGCACTCCGACGCGATAGCTCTCGCGCAGCACAGGAGTCAAGTTGCAGACCACCACAATCGCCTCTTCCTGATTTCGCGACCGTCGCGTGAATGTAAGCACGCTGGCAGCCGCATCACTTGGGTCAATCCAGTCGAATCCCGCCCACTCGAAATCCACTTCGTGCAGCGCGCGCTCCTGCACGTGCAGCCGGTTCAAGTCCGTAATCAGGCGCTGCACGCCCCGATGCGGCGGCGAATTCTCAAGCGGCCATTCCACCGAGCCGCCTTCCCAAAACTCATTCCTCTGCGCCAATTCACTGCCCATGAACAGCAGCTTTTTTCCGGGATGCCCGAACATGTATCCAAAAAGGAGGCGCACGTTGGCGAACTTTTGCCAATTGTCGCCCGGCATCTTTTCGATCACCGCGCGTTTGCCGTGAACCACCTCATCGTGCGAAATCGGCAGAACGAAGTTTTCGTGGAACGCATAGATCATCGAAAAGGTGAGTTCGTTGTGGTGGTACTGGCGATGAATGGGATCGAGCGCGAAATACCGCAACGTATCGTTCATCCACCCCATATTCCACTTCAAATCGAACCCGAGCCCGCCAAGATAGGTCGGGCGAGAGACTGCCGGCCATGCTGTGGATTCTTCTGCGATCATCAGGGCACCGGGATGGCGTTGGTGCAGCACCTCGTTCGTGCGCTTGATAAAGGCAATTGCTTCGAGGTTTTCGCGTCCGCCATACTTGTTCGGAATCCACTCACCCTCGCGCCGCGAATAGTCCAGATAAAGCATCGAGGCGACTGCGTCCACGCGCAGTCCGTCGATGTGGTACTTGTCGATCCAGAAAAGCGCGTTGGAAACCAGAAAATTCTGCACTTCGTTGCGGCCGTAGTTGAAAACCAGCGTGCCCCAATCGGGATGCGCGCCTTTGCGCGGATCTTCATGTTCGTAAAGGTGTGTTCCATCAAAGAACGACAGGCCGTGCGCATCGCGCGGGAAGTGCGCGGGAGTCCAATCGAGAAACACGCCGATGCCTTCTTGATGGCAGCGGTCGACGAAGTACATGAAATCTTCGGGCGTTCCGAAACGGCTTGTTACGGCGAAATACCCGATCGTTTGATATCCCCACGAAGCGTCGAACGGATGCTCCATCAGCGGCAGAAATTCAATATGCGTGTAGCCAAGACTCTTCACATAGGGAATCAACTGCTCGGCCAGTTCGCGATAGGTGAGCCAGCGGTCGCCTTCCGAGGTGTTCCGGCGCCACGAACCGGCGTGAACTTCGTAAATCGACATGGGCGCATGCAGCCAATCGCGGGATGCGCGAGCTTCGAGCCAGGCAGCGTCGTTCCACTTATGCCGATCGATGCTGCAAACCACCGAAGCGGTCTTGGGTCGCATCTCTGCTGCGAAGCCATATGGATCAGACTTCAGGCCCAGATGGTGATTCACGCGGGAAAGAATCTCGAACTTGTACAGCGCGCCCTCGCGCAGTTCCGGCATGAAGATTTCCCAAATGCCGCTGGCGCCTCGGCTGCGCATGGCATTGGCGCGGCCGTCCCACAGACTGAAGTCGCCTACAACGCTGACTCGCTGCGCGTTCGGCGCCCAAACCGCAAAGTGAACGCCGCTTACGCCTTCGAGTTCGCGGACGTGGGCGCCCAGCTTTTCGTAGTTTTGGTAGTGCGTTCCCTCGCCGAAAAGGTAGAGGTCGTATTCGGTGAGCAGAGTCGGGAACGCGTACGGATCGAGCGTCTCGAGCGTGCTGCCATCGGCAAAGCGAAACTGGACACGGTATGCGCTTGGGGAAATCGAGTCGTCGCGACGCAGGTTCACCTGATCGGGAGGGACGATGGCTTCGAAGAATCCGGCTGGATGGATCTGATAGGCGGGAAACGTCGCGGAACCGCGCCACAGGACTACGGTCTCGGTCGCTCCGGGGCGAAACGTTCGAATGGCCAGAACGCGTTTGCCGTCGCGGTCGATCCAATGTGGGCCCAGAATGGAAAAGGGATCCGAATCCTCTGCGTGAACGATGCGATCGAGCGCTTGCTGCCAAGGATCACGCGGCGTTTTCAGTTCGACTGCCAATTCTGCAGCTTTTTCTGGTTTCTCCATTTGCTGCGGGCGCGACGCGCCGGTTCACATCTTACCGGACGTGAAGGGCCCACGCCAATTGCGACGAAGTGCCGGAGGCTGCATCGCGTGCGCAGAGAGTTCGGCGGAAGGCTATTTGCTGTAGTCGCTGCGAACGACTGCGCCGCCCTTCATCACAAATTTCACGTGCTCGAGCTGCTTGATATCGTTCAATGGGCTCGAATCGACCGCGATGATGTCCGCGAATTTTCCCGGCTCGATCGAACCGACGCGATCGGACCAATCCATCAATTCGGCGGCGCGGATGGTTGCGGCTTGAATTGCGGCCAGCGGGGACATGCCAAAGCGTGTCATGTACTCGAACTCGATTGCCTGTGTGCCGTGCGGAAATGGGCCGGCGTCCGTGCCAAACGCGATTTTCACTCCGGCTGCAAGTGCCTTTCGGAAACTGGGCTCATGCAAGCTCGCGCGGCTCACTTTGCCGCCGCTCAGGGCTTCATCTTCCTTGCGGGTGTCGCCCTCATAGACATACAAAGTGGGGACAAACCAGATTCCCTTCGTAACCATGTCGTGCACGGCTGCGTCATCGAGATCGAGCCCGTGCTCGATCGAATCCACTCCGCCGTCGATGCAGGTGTGCAGCCCAATGCCACCATAGGCGTGACACGCCACCTTCACCCCTTCCCGATGGGCTTCATCCGTGATGGCGCGCATCTCTTCCAGAGTGAAGGTAGGCTGGCTAATCATCTTTCCATCGGAGGTGAACCGGAACTTGTGTGTGCCGTAGACCTTGATGCAATCGGCGCCATACTTGATCTGCTCGCGAACGGCTTTGCGTGCTTCTTCGGGACCATCGACGATTTGGACGCCGGACGGCACCATCACTTCAGGGGAATAGCCTTCGAGGGGATAGCCACCCGTGGTAGAGAGCGCTCGCGTAACCACCTGCAGCCGCGGGCCTGGAATCAGACCGCGATTGATGGCGTTGCGCACGTCGACATCGCTATACATTGCGCCCTCAGTCTCGAGATCGCGCATCGAGGTGAAGCCGGCCTCGAGATCGTGCCTGGCGTTTACCGTGGCTTCGATGGTGCGGTACTGCCACGATTCCTTGAGGAGCTGTTCGTCGTAGCGGCCGTTGTCTTCGCCGGTGAGGAAGATGTGCTCGTGCGCGTCAATCAGACCAGGGAGAACGGTCGAGTGGCTGAGATCGATGACGGTCGCGCCCGCGGGGATCTGCACTTCACCGGAAGACGCTACGCGGTCTACGCGATCGCCGCGAAGCACGATGACTTGCGCCGGCAGCATCTTGCCCGCGCGAACGTCGAGCAGTTGTCCCGCGCGAATGTATGTCGTCGGGGGATCGGAGGGTCTTGCGACGACCGCTGGTACCGAAAGAGACACCAACACCAAAGCACAGACAAGTGCGTTCATAAGAGCATAGCTGACCACCGAAGGCTGAGTCCGCAAGCGCATTTCCCCTCCTCGCACACAGTTTCGAGCTGCGGGATTCTACAGCTTTCGCCACCGTATCGAAAGGTAACGAACCGGGCGACGCGAGGAAAATGATTTCCCCTGAATCCCCTACAGACGTCGGAGAAAATGGGTTAGCTTAGCCGGGGAATCCCATAAGTTACACAAAAATATGTCTTTAGTATACAAGGTACGGCTGGTACTAGTCGTGCTTCCTTGGAATTGCGCTCTTGGGAGGGGTGCCTCATGGTACTGGCTGTCGCAGCTCTGCTCTTTCAAGTTTCCGCTGTTGCGCCGTCCGTGGACATGCCCACGACCGAACCGGAGGCGAACGCGGCGGTTGCTGCGCCCGACACGAACACGCAACGCCTTCCCAATCTGGAAAACATCGAACTGGCGGACCAGCCTGCGTTCGTCGAGAAGTCCAATTCATCGAGTACGCTGAAAACGGTCGCTTACAATACATCCCAAAATTCGCAGTCGCTATCGACCATCCGCGTGCCGGAAATCAAGCCAACCAAGCAGTCAGATGTGACATACGCAGAAAGCTATCCTTCCCATCGCTGGCTGGCGCTGTCTGCCCTGCAGAGTGCGGCTGCCGGTTTCGACGCATATTCGACCCGCTATGCGGTGGGCCACGGTGCCGTGGAACAGGATCCGCTAATCAGGCCGTTCGCACATTCGCCATCCATATATCTTGTGTCGCAAGTGTGCCCAGTAGCGCTGGATTTCGTCGCGCGCAAAATGCAGCACAGCCCCAACGGCTTTATTCGCCGGATGTGGTGGCTGCCGCAAAGCACGAGTACGGGCGTGTATTTACTCTCCGGCATTCACAACATGCACGTGGCGAGTCAAATCTCGCACTGAGGCTGCACAAAAGTTTGAGGGCTTGCTGTACTCCCTGGCGGGAGGTGCTTCACAAACACCCGGGTTCTCTCCCCGGGTGTTTTCTTGAGTGTACGTGCAATTTGGCCGGCGGCCCGCCGAATTCAGACGCAAACACAGGGTCAACGTTCTACGCTGCGCTCCGCCCGGAGCGTGACGAGGCCCCACGCCGGCACAGCGATAAGGCCCGCGACGCGAGTGAGCGGTTTTTCGCTTGCGTCGCTGACCCACAGTGACTCGGGTTGCGGGTACCGCCAAATGAGCTTGGCGTCCCGGTCATGGCCGGAAGCCCCAAACAAGCGAATGATCCAGGCTTTGCCATCGTCGCTCGGTTTCATTGCAGTGACGAGAACGTCGTCGGGCTCAACAATCAAGCCGAGCGAGCGCGGGGTTGGCGAATCGGCATCGACGGGAACGGCGATGAGAGGTTGCGTCAGGCCCGTGGCGAATCGCGCAGCCGCTGCTGCGTCGTAGGCGCCGTGCGGACGCAGTGCGTAGCGGAACGTCACGACGCCTTCCTGATACGCGCGGTAGTTTGTGCCCCAGTGATTGTTCATCACCCACGAATAGAATTTCTGAGTGGGCTCAATGTGTTTACGCCAAATATCGGGCTTTGTTTGCGAGCCGAGCATTCGAGCACTGATCTCGCCGATTTCTACAAGAGGGGCGTCGAGTGTGGCCCAAGTGACGCCGCGCCGGTCGTTTGAGACGTCGATCCAGCGCCCCGCGGGCAGCCAATTCTTGCAGGCCCCGGGGAGTTGATCGATTTCCGGCCGCATGACCGCGAGCGGTACATCCATGCGAATCTGGCCGTTCGGGACATTGAAAGGAAACGCGAACTGCAGGCTTTCCTTTCCGCCGTGCTGCGCCCAATCGCCTTTGCCGGGAGTGGGATTCACCGGAGCGCGCTTCTTGTCGACCATGTTGATGAGTTCGACGTAATCGGACGCCGCACAGAGTTGGATTCTGCGGACGAGACTGTTGCAGCCGGGCGCGTCTGATTCAATCCGCAGAATGGCAACAAGCGGGCCATTGGCTTCGATCGCGATTCTTGCAGGCCCACTGGTTTGCAGGTCTGCCAGATTTGCGCCTGCGAGGAAGAGGTACTGGTTAATGCGATCGCTGTATGTGGCATCCGCGAAATTGTGATCTTCGTTGTTACGACGAAGCTCGATGATGTCGCCGGTTTTGGGGTCGACGCGAACGCGGATGATCCCGTTGCCAAGCGTGGCGTCATCAATCGAAGCGGCTTTTGCAGGTTGATGCGATGCCTTCGGCGAAAGCTGGAATCGGACTGCCCCGAAAGATGGAATGTCGTTAACCCAGATGGCCAGGCGGTCCGAGCCCGAAGGCTGCGGATCAGCGGGCGAGAGTCCGAGTTGCTCGGGCGTGAGGCGCTGCGACGGGATCGGGCGACCGTTTGCGTCTGCGACAGCGTCGAGCGGTGATTGCGCACCTGAGACTAACGCCAGGCCGGAGCGCCGCCAGGACGTAGTGTTGTAGACGTCGACGGCGGGGTGGGCGCTGCCCGCGCTGCTGCGACGCAGGGATCGATCGAGAAGATCGCGCGATCGCCGAGCGCCTTCGATTGCGAAGGCGCGCTTCGTCTCCCATTGCGATTTCACAAATGCGTTTTCCGGATCGGAGACGCTATTCCATGCCCCCCAGGTATGTTCCGAATACAGAAGCACGTTTCGCCACGCATCCTGAAAGGATTCGGATGGATATGCTGTTCCGTCCGATTCGGGCATGGTTTCTGCGGAGCGCATAGCAAAAAGTGTTTCGGCTTGAACGAGCCGCTCGGCTGTATTGCGATTGATGGCGGTTTCGAGTGCGGATGAGGCGGCGCCATCCTCCCAATAGGGCGTCAGATCACCTTTGAATCGTGGTAGCTGCGATCCGTAACGCTGCTCGAACGCGCGAAACGCCGCGCTGGTAGATGAGATCGCGAACCTCGGCCAAGTGTATTTGGTATTCCAGGCTTTGAAGAACTCGCAGATTTGCGGGTCAGGCTCGGCATTGTCGCCATGACCCGACCAGCGAATGTAAGAGATGTCGTACGGGAAGCTGACCTTGTCGAGGCGATCCTGGTAATCGCCGACCCATTGGTCGCTCGCTTCGTGCACGACGTGGGACATCGCATAGCCGGTCCAGGGAATCCAGACGAGAATTTTTTCTTTTCCCGATGGTGAGATCCACCAAAACGGCTTGTCCTGCCACTCCTCCATCAGGGAACCGATACGATCGAAGAAGTTCGGCGCGACAGAAAAGTAGCGGATGCCCGCTTGGGACAGGGCGGTTGCGGTGCCCCACGTGAAACCCGGTACGTCGCTGATCATCGCGGAATCGATCTGCACGTTGCATTCGCTGCCCAGAATGGTCGCGTAGCGAAAGAGTTGAATGAGCTCCTCCGGGCGGCAAAGTCCCGTGAGCTCATTTGCGTACATTCCGTTAAGCGCGACCCAGCCTTGTTGGATGGCGGCGAAGAAGTCTCTCTTTTGGTTATCGGACGCACGGCGCAGAAACATGTCGGGAGCCCACAGCCCCTCGAGATTCCAGACGAAGCGTGCGCCCTCTGGATAATCGGCGGTGCGGCGAGCGAGATCGATGCCGAGCTGGAGATTGTGAATCTGCTTCTCTCCGACGGCAGATTGCAGATCCGTGTAGCCGATGTCGTTATGCGAATGCGGAAGGACGTAGACCGACACCTTGCGCACGGGCTTGAGGGTAACGGAATACGAATCCACGCGGCCTGCGACCTCTAATTCGACGCGGACGTTGCGTTCCACATCCACTACAGGAACAAGTACTTCGAGAGGCGAATTGGACTCGACGGTTTGCCGCGCGCGCTCAATTCCGTCGACCCGAACGATCACAGGTGAACTGGCTGATGGCGTTGCCAGCGTTAGGCGTATGAGTTGGAAGAGCCTTCCGTCTTCCTCGATGAGTCCGCGAACGGCGATAGCGGGTGCGGGCGAGCTGGATGACTGTGGCTGCGGGTGTGATCGCAGCAGCGGAACAGAGAAAGGGGTCGTTCCACAAGCGAGTCCGCCAGACGCGGCGGCGAGTCGTTTCAGGAAATCACGGCGCCTCATGGTGGGTGATTCCATGCGAGAGTCTACATCACAAACAGTGGGTATCCCGTACTTATGCCATGCGCTTTTCAATTTCTTCGGAGGCGCGATGTGCTGCTTCGACGGCGGCTCCGATGTCCGATTCGGGGCCGATGGAATCGGTGTTGGCGAAATAGATTCGGTCGAACGGGCGATTCGCGGCGGGAATCGTTCGCGTGAATGTTCCCGGCGTGGAAGCAAACATGGGGTGACCGCGGCGGTAGAAGTGAACTTCAATCGGCTGCGCATCGAATTCTGGCTGGAGCTGCCTAAAATCGCGGAGGACATTTTTCGCGATCGTGAGACAGCTTTCGTCGGTAAGAAGCTGCGCGCGGTTGTCCTCGGCAATCGGCGTGTAAAAGGTAAGGATGTTGTTTTTCGGCGGGCTTGAGGACTGATTGAGTTCGACCCACTCCGCTACAACGAAATCGGTAAAGGCGTTTCCCGGACACCACGTGTCATATGCCTTGCGATATATGGGGTGTTCGAAGATCGTGTTGATCACGGCATACGGGCAATAGCGAATCGACGACATGGCCTGCGCTTGGGCGTCTGGCAAGCCGGAGATGATGCGAGCACTGATGAACTTTGGCGTTGCCATCACGATGAACTTCGCCGCAACCGTATGGAGCTGGCCGGCATGAGAATAGGTGACGTGAACGTCTGTTTTTTGGGGCTCGATAACGACCGTAGTGGCGCCCGAAACCATTCGTTCTGAAAATTTATCGCGTAAAGTCCCGGCGAGCTTTTGCGCGAGCGCACCGTTGCCGCCGGGAAGAGTCCGGCGGTCGTCGGGGCCGTCGTCGGACATTTCCTTCAAATCCGTAAGCGCAACGAGAGCGGATGTATTCGCAGCGTTTGCGCCCCAGTTTGAGGGGCCGTATGCGTCCCACCAGGCTGCTACCTGAGCGGGATGATTCTTCAGGAAGGCCGTGAGTGGGAGGCTATCGAGGTGCTCGGCATCCTTATCAACGTCGAATCGAAGCAGTTCCTTCTGAAATTTTCGGAATCCTTCGCGTACGGTTGCGGCGTAGGGAAGTTGGTCGATGCCGGACCGCCAGGTATCCGCGACCCACTTGTTACGGACGATTGTGGGATCGGGAGAATCGATCGGCAAGGGATTCAGACCAAGTTCGCGCGAGAGTTGATCGCTCGCTGAGCCTTTGAAATCGAAAGCCGAGCCAGTGGCAAAAGCCTGGCCATCGTACGTCTCAAGGTACGCGTTGCCGCCCCAGTGCGGCTCTTTTTCGAGGAGCAGGAAATCGTGCTCGCGAAGAAAGTAGGCTGCCGCTAGACCGCTGACGCCGCCGCCAACAATCACGACGTCGTGGCGCGCCGAAACGGGCGGCCGCGCGAAGGTGTGCTTGTCGCGAATCTGGTGGCAGATTTGCCAATGTTCGCCGTCGATTTGTGGCGAGGGTGCCGACGGACTAGTGTGTGCCTGCAGGTCGAGCTTGCAAAAGTCGATCGGACAACCTGCGGCCACCGATCCGGCCAGCACAAACTTGAGAAAGTCTCGTCGTGACTCGGTCATGCAGTTTTTCCTTCGATTGTAGAAGCAAGTGCGGCGGCAGGCTCCTCCTGCGCCGCAGCGCGTGTTCGCAGACGATACCAGATCAAGATTGTGACGATGGAGAACAGCAGGATTAAGGTGGAGATGGCGTTGATTTCCGGCGTCATCCCCTGGCGAAGGCGCGACCAGATTTCGAGCGGCAATGTGTTTTCGCGCCCAATGAGGAAAAAGCTGACGGCAATTTCGTCAAGCGACAATGTGAAGATCAGAAGAGCGGCAGCGATCAAGGAGACGCGCAGATTCGGCAGAGTAATGCGCCAAAAGGTGCGGAAGTGGTTCGCGCCGAGATCAAGAGATGCTTCTTCCTGAGAGCGGTCCAGTTTCTGT
>Ga0187769_10002755_pt1 | contig 10368 bp, 10 predicted proteins | sample 0116_SJ02_MP02_1_FD_133140 | JGI IMG/M metagenome (GOLD analysis project Ga0187769, IMG submission 133140) | Tropical peat soil microbial communities from peatlands in Department of Meta, Colombia - 0116_SJ02_MP02_10_MG | ecosystem: Environmental > Terrestrial > Soil > Wetlands > Peat | place... | reverse complement strand
GCATTGCTAATCGCCGGCGTTGTGGCCTATGGACTCGTTACGAGACCAACGAACGGCACCAACTCAGAGAGTGACACGTTTGTCACGAGTTGTACTGTCACTGGAGTGGGTGGGTTCGAACTCAGGATATCTTCCGACTCTACTAATGCACCAGTAACCGGTGCCTCAGTTAGCTTAGTGGATAGTCTAGGATGTGGTGGTGAAACACAGACTGTCTATCTTGACAGCCTTACGACAGAAGAGGGAGGTTGGCTAGTTCCGAATTTCCCAAGCCAAGCCACCCCTGCCGGTCAGTTGGCAATCACAGTGACCTATCAGGGAAGCATTTACTTCTTCCATTCAGATATTCCCCCAATTGGGACAAGTTGCGTGACACTTTTCGTCCCCTCAGGGAACGAGGACAATACAACGGTTATGAATGGGAATGGGTCTTACTGCTCCTGAATCTGGTCGACCCAAACCCACCACAACAGCTAGGCCGTTCTCACGAGTAGAACTTTACACCCCCTTAACGATACCCTCTGAGGCATGAGAAACAGAGCGATTGCCGCCCTATTGGTGGTGGCGATTCTAGCAGGATCAGGGGCGGGGTATCTTATTGGGTATGCCAACGAGCGCACCGTCGCCTCGGTTTCGACGACCATGACGGTCAACACAGCGACCACGATTACAGGAGGAACTCCGATTCCCATCGCAAGTGTTGAGACGGGAAACGTCAGCATTGGAAGTTCACCCTACACCTACGCCATAGCGGTCAATCCTAATGCCAGCAGAATCTACGTTATAGGTGGGTCAAACGTATTGACAGTGATAGGTGCGGTGTCACACGCCGTGGTCGCAAGAGTCACACTTCCAGCCGCATCCAACGGTGGAATAGCCATCGATTACAAGACTGGAATGGTCTACGTCCTTGTTAAAGGGGCGATTGCCGTAGTGAACGGCACTACCAATACCGTCGTCAAGGAACTCCCAACAAATTTTGCCTATGGACCAATTGCATTCGATTCCTCTACTAATACTCTATATGGCTCACTTGGCTCACTCCGGCCTGGTTCCCCATTCAATTCTACAGGCTTTCTCGTGGGAGTAGACGGGCTAACGGGAGCCATCACGGCGAATGTCTCTATCGGAATCGGGACGAATGAGATACTTGTCAATAACCAACTCGACCTGATTTACGCCGTAGGGTGTAACTCACAGGGGCTGGTCTGTAATTCGACAGTGTCGGTGGTGAATGGAACGAGTGCCAAGTTGATGAACGAGACGCGTCTGGGTTCTTTATACTACGCAACGGCAACAATAGACGAGAAGACTGGGATGGTTTACGTTTCGGGCGATTCCCAACTTGTAGCACTTGATCCGTATGGGACCGTGGTTTACAACTACTATCCTGACACATGCGGCCCATTCATCGGCATGGCGGATGACCCTACGCTGAATCAAGTCATCATGGCCCCGCAGAACTACAACTACTTACTTGTCTACAACGGATGGTTTGGAAACCTATTGAACATGTATTCGCTTCCAAATTCACCTCAGTATGTCACCTTCAATCCTGTCACCAACGAAACGTATGTGATAGTCTCAGAATCACTCCTGACTTTCAAAGGCGTGGCCAGCACAGGGCATGTTAACGGCACCCTGATAGGCGCTGACCAATTCTGTCTTCCACCGTGAGTCGTGTGATAGGCAACCAGACCTGTCTGATCCCACCAAAATCGCTAGGCGAAGGAAAGGACTAAATCTCAATCTCCTCAACTTTTGACAAACCTTGCCACTTGAAATCATGTGCCCGAAGTGCCACAGGCTATTCACCAAGGAACTTGAGGATAAGGAGTTTATTGGCCATGAGGTCGTAGAAGTACCCAGCGAACCTGCTTCTTTGAAGGGTGCGACCCGACCCAGCACGTGGGAGCCTATCTTCGTAAAGAAGGACATTTCGAGATACAGATACCGCTACAAGTGTAAGCACTGCGGGTATGAATGGACAGAAACGAAGACCGAAGAGAGAAACGCTTGAAGGCACCAAGATCGCTGTTCGAATTTGGCTGAACACCCCATTCTGTGTCGGTTTGGGTAAGAATAATCGCTCCCAAACCATCGATAGAACAAATTTCTCAGGATTGTCCCTTGTTGCCTTCGAGCAACCCGGTTCCACTATGGACTCTATCTGTGTGTTTGGAGAGCTGTTCACCATTCTCGAACTTTGACCCGCAATAGGGGCATACTACGACCGGCTCCTTTGAGTCTGTCAAAGATACTCGTTGTATCAGACTTGCATTAGATAAACGTCTAACCGCCTCACTCAATTCTTGTGCCCCACCAAAATCGCTAGGCCGTTCTCAGTGGCATATGGGTCCGCTCAACAATTAGAGAACTGAACTGTCGTTCCATCAGCGTATGCATAGGTCGTATACGAGGGAAGGACTGTAATGTTTGCTGCCCCGTCAACATTTGGGATGACGTAGGCACAGCCGTAACTGATTGTCCCCGCTGTCGTGTTCGCTTCAGCCCGCAAGGTGTCAAGGCCCCCGTTGACGGTGATTGTGTATGCTGTGTGTCCGAAGACCTGCCCTGTTGATGCATTCGTCTCTGTAGCGAGGACAATGGTTGTCGTTGTGAAATAGAAGGTCGGGACTCCGATGCCGAAGAGAACATAGGACGCAGAGCCGTAGCCCTGCAGTGTCACTCCGGTCTGATTTACTTCGCAATTGACGTCTGCGGAACTCGTGCAGTTGGGTGACCTGCCAATGAAAAGACCACTCTGGGTAGACACGGGGACAACTGGCGGCAAGAAGAAAAGAACGAGAATTACTGCGATAGCGATAATGACATAGCCACTCCTCCTCAGTTTTCCTAGGTTTGGTGCTTGGTGCTGGACAGTGGTCGCTGTTCCCATCGTGTCGTCCTGATATTACGAAGGGGACTAGTCATTTACGGATTATGGCCATGTGGAATCCTACTAAAATCGCTAGGCTGTTCTCACGAATAGAACTTTACACCCCATGAGACTGCCTCTGAGGCACGAGACACAGGTATGCAATCTTGGGGCTAGTGCTTGGAGTCGTTCTCTTTGCCTTCTTCGTTCCTGTAATTCCTTTCGTCGCACATGTTTGCACTGCCAACGCCCCACCGAACTACGAGTCGGTCTCCTCTCTCATGTTCAAGATAGGCATGGTCTATTACAGCGGTTCGTTCCAGTGGATGAGTGAGGGCTTTACATCCAACTGTGTCTGACTGTCGTCTTCAAAGTGTCATGCCCTAACCCACCAGAATCGCTGGTTCAAATCCGGCTTGACCCGTAATCCGCCCGCTTTGCACAACCGAGCATTACCGTGCACAACTAGGCACAACAAGTCTGCACAACGTGCACACAATTCCCGCATGGTCATCCCAAAAACACAGTTCAGTGTGCGAATCTGGTTCCAAATTCTCGCCCTGGACGGAGCACATTCGACGGCATGCGTATGACGTTGAATCTTACGTCAGAGCATGAGCACAGGCGGAAATCCCGGCGATTGCAAGGAAGGATGTAAAGCGATGTTTGGAAGGAAGGCTGACCTATTTGGGTGGCCTCGATTCCTTATGTTCCTCGTGGGTTTCGTACGCAGTACCAGAGACTCGCGTATCAGAGGAGCTCTTTAGGGGAATTTCAGCGAAATCATTCGTACGTGGCAAAGCTCGCATTAGGTTGTCAAGTTCTCGGGGCGGTATGCGAGGTTTACGCCGCTCCAAGTCGAGCCATACTCCGTCTGACGTTACCACTGCTGAAATGCCATTAGCTGAGGTCAGGAATGTATTCCGTAGACGAAATCGCGCTCCATCCCGCGAAAGACCTGCGACCTCAAGATTCACTCTGAAATCTTCCATGAGCCTCAACTCTTTACGGTAAACTAGCTCGTCTCGCACTACGACGGGGCCAAACCTTTCGGAAGCGAATCTAGACATTGTGAAACCGTTTTGATTGAAGAAGAGCATACGGGTGTCGGCAGCATGGTCGAGGTAGGAACTGTTGGCCATGTGCGCATTACCGTCCAAGTCACTCCATCCGACTCGGAATCTCTGCTCAAAATAGATGGGTTCGTTCGACAATTCCCAGCGCAACCTGTCCTATGTGTCTTAGCTCCCAAAGTGCCCCGCGTAATTAAGTTCTAGGCAGAGTTCATTCTGAGCTACTCCGAAGCGGGCCCGGTGGGACCTGTCCTAAGCACTCCTCGTCTTCCTGGGCTCAGACCCTTGGCTGAGCCTGCCTTGCGCCCATCTAAGCCCATAACAGACTCCTTTGGGCAATCAGAGTTTGATTCTCGCGCCCATTGGTACGGACTGGGCTCTTTTGATTCCAATCAGCACCCCGCGGTCTCGGTACAGCACTGCCCCGAGATACCTTGGCTCTATCCCTGCGCGCTCCAACATATGCATCGTCTTCTTCAATTCGAACACGCCCACGTACTGTAGGTCGGAGTAGTGCCTGATTCCCTTGCCGGTCGTAGCAACCAGGTAGTCTTCTCTCTCGACAAGCATGTCTCCCTTCCTTCGATAGTACTCGACCTTGGCGACCTTCGTGTTCCCCTCCTCTGCGGTCATGACGTTCATGTATGGTGACGGCGTTTGTGAGTTGGAGAATGAGTCACTCTCTATGATGACAATCCCCCCAATCGCGAGGTGCTTGGAGAAGTTGAGGATCGTCCTCTGCAGATTTCTGTAGGTTCTGACAAGGCCAATCGCGCCGTACATGCAAAGAATGATGTCGAATTTCCTGCCGAGATGGAAGTCTGTCATGTTGCCCCTAACGAATTGCGCTTCGGGAACGCTCTTTCTAGCAACTCTGAGCATCCCTTCGTAAAGGTCAAGCCCTGTGCAATCAAAGTCGTCGACAAGGAATCGCAGGTGTCCTCCCGTGCCGCACCCGGCGTCCAGAAGTGCCTTCCTATTGGAAGTCATGTTTCGCGAAATGATCCGCTTTAGAATCCTTGCTTCTCGGTCGTACCCATCCGATATGCGAACCATGTCATAGTACTTCGCAAGTCGGCTGTACTGAAAGTCCCTAACAGGCCTCAAAGCCGCCAGTGCCTCCAATCAAGGGACAAAAGCCTTGTGACCTCAGACTCGCTGTTGAGGTAACGGCGAAGGGCGGCATGGTCACAAATGGTTTCCTGAGCCTCGCCATCCGAATCCCGGGGGTTCAGTCACAGGTCGTGCCAAGGTTCCGGGCTATCGGCGAGTGCTCATGGGAGGTTCCTTCCGGCCTAGTTTCAGATAGCTCAAGACAGTCTCCGCCGCCCGAACGGAGTCCATTCTGAGCTATTCCGAGGCCGGCCCGGAGGGGCCCAACCAGTTTACTCTGCACATCTAGGCGCATCCGTGCTCGATACAGGCGGGGATCATCAGGAAACAGGCTATGTGGTATGGCAGTTATGCGCGATTCCCTTTCAATTCCGAATAAATCCGTTCCACATTCGACGGGTGGCACCAAAGGAGGGAACCGAACCCCTCGGTTAGGGATTTCGCTCTCTCCTTCGAGAAACATTCTTCGAGCTTGACCCCTTCGGACGCCTGCTCAGCGGTCTTCCCGGAGCCGATGTATTCTGCTGTCCTTTTTCTCACATATTCGATGTATCTGATATCCTCGCTCAGTTTCTCAACTCCGCAAATTCCCCCGTGGCCTTGGATTATTTTCTCGCTCTTCCCCGCGATGGATTGCACTAACCTCAGGGAATCGGTCAGCGACCTGCTATCACCGTACCCGACGAACGGGAGCTCCATCACAGTGTCGCCGGCGATAATTACACTTTCGTCCTCCTTCCAGCCGATGATGGAATCCGGCGTGTGGCCGGGGGTGTGAAGGAACTCGAGCGCGGAGCCCCCAAGATACAGCTTTGACCTGTCGAGGACAATCTCGTTGGGGTATGTTGGCGTTATCCTGTCTTTCTCTTCCAGCTGGAGCGTCTCGTTCGCCCAGTCAAGCTGACTTGAGGTGTGCATCAGGTCGCTACATAGGCTGTGCGAGATGATGCGGTTCGTCTCGTGAAAGAGCTGATTCCCGGCGGTGTGGTCGATATGCCAGTGAGTGTTCACAAGGCCCTTTATTGTGAGGTTCAGACTTTTCAAGCGATGGAGCAAGGTTCGCGTGTCATCCGGGTAGAGAAGAGAGTCGAAGACGAAGGCCTCTCTCCCCGAGTGGAAGACCGTCGAAGTCACATTCCCTCCTCCGGGGTACTTTCCGTCAAAGGCGAGGATCGAGTTGGATACCTTCGTCAGTGCTTGGCTCAACTGCTCCCTCCCCTAGTGGTTTCACTTTCGATAAATTCGTTGTGGGAGGTTAGGACGCACCCGAGTTAACGGGGGGGTCCTCCTTGAATCGTTAGCAGGTCATCAATACGGGCATGGCTCATAAGCGCCCGAATAGCTGGAACAGAACTCCCTTCGCCGAATGGAGTTCATTCTGAGCTATTTGGGGCTAGGACACAAGGCCAAGGTTCTGGCGCGACTCGCGTCAGGATTAAGAGGGTTCCGCCGCCCGACTCGTCTGAAGAAGCGAGGCCGTCATGATCCCGCTCGCTGGAGTCTTTCGAAGTTCACGACCCGGTTCGTCTTTTGCACCAGACGGAAGAGGCCGGTTTCTGTCACTCCCTTGATGATCCGCTCTTCCGTAATCCTGGGCGACTTGCTGATAGAAAGTATCCCGCCTGTTTTCAAGACGCGGTGCATCTCGGGGAGAAGCGTCTCGACCCGATCCCAAAGGTTGTGTATGACGCCATAGAGAAACGCCACGTCGAAGCTTCCTTCCGGCAGCCCTGTGTGGAGGGCGTCAGCCAGCACTACATCGACGTTCTTGATCCCCTGTTGCATGATTCTGCGCTTCACATGGGCAACGGCCGCGGGATTGTTATCCAGCGCCCACAAGTGCCCGCTCTCTCCTACCAGCTCAGTAGCCGCAATCGTGAAGAATCCGGATCCGCAACCGACCTCGAGAACATCCTGACCAGTGGTGATCCCGCTTTGCCCGAGCCATTCAAACGGCTGGATGAAGTGGCCAAATAGCATATCATGAACGAACCTCATGGCTTCGAAGTGCGCCTTCTCATAGAGTGTCACTTTGTTTCCCACGGACGGGGGCAGGCCCGGGTCCAGATTAGTCAGCCTCAGGGCCAAGCTTTAAAATTCAACAACGTTGTTCAATCCCAAAGGCGTCTCGATGAGCGTCTCGGAGCTGCTCTTTGAGCTTGCAAGTGACGAAAGAGTGGCCATGCTCACGCAAATGGAATCGCAGCCTCTGAGACAGTCTGATGTAGCCCGAAAGCTCTCCCTGACAGTTCAGGAAGCATCCAGGCAACTAGAGCGTCTCACAGACGCAAGACTTGTCTCGAAGGATTCGGAATCCAGGTACAGTGTCACCTCTTTCGGGAGAATTGTACTTGCCATCCTTCCCTCGTTGAGTTTCGTCCAGCAACAGAGGGATTTCCTGCTGACGCACGACCTGTCATCGCTTCCTTTGACATTCCTCCACAGGATTGGCGAGTTGTCGAATCACAGAAGCATCAACAAGATTGACGAAGTCATGGCCCATCTTGAGCAGGTCATAAAGGGCGCCGGCAAGTATGTGTGGATCATGGCAGACCAGAATGTGCGTCAGGCCTACCCACACGAGCACCCTGCGGCGGTCCCCTTCAAGGTCATATTGCCGAAGAGCGTCGATTCCGAGACTATTCAGATCCTTAGGACAAGAATAGGTAGTACTCTTCAGATTGCGAGGATGGCCGAGGTGAAGCTGACCATAACCATGAACGAGAAGACGTCCGCGGTCTACTTCCAGAACCGGGACGGAGAGATGGATTTCATGAGAGGGTTCGCCAGCGAGGAAGCAACGTTTCACAGGTGGTGTGAAGACATCTACAGTTTCTTCTGGAGACAGGCATACGCAGGCGCGGCCAGTTCTGCTCCCTGACTCTGCTTCGTGCCCGAGCGCTCGCGAGATTCAGCATCAGTGCTGAATCCTCCGCATTGCACTTGAGGAGAGGTAAACAGCAAGCCCTTTTCCAAAGATCGGCAGGAGGTGGAAGAAGAATATGAGAAGCGACAAGGAAGCAAGAGCACTGGCGCGAAGGACGTTCAAGGAAGCGAGGACCGCTGCCCGGACGAAGTACAAAGCAGCAGTCGAGGAAGCCAAGAAGGCATTCAAGGCAGAGGTTTCTGCAGCAGGAAGGGCTCACGGCGAGGCATTGGCTCTCGCGAGGAAAAGGTGAGCAGAGCAGGGGCGGCACTCACAGCCGAGGGCACTCGGACGGGCGCCGTCCCTTCCCAATGCATGTCTCGCCAGCTTGCTCGCGTCAGTCAATGCAGCCGCCCCAACCTGGAAGGTCTTGTTTTCAGTTGAATGACTTAGTCCAGGCCGAGCCTCTGCAGTAGGTCGATGTATCTAGGGTCCGACCTAACACCTTCAAGAAGCCATTCGGACTTCATCGACAGGATAGTAATGTCCCTCTCTTGGTATGCCCTTTCGGTCGAAGCGAGCTGGCACAATGCATCGTTTATGGTTAAGTAGGCGCCGCCTGCGTTAAGAATCGACCTACCGGGGACAGCAAGGGTTCCCTTCAGCCACTCCACACGGTAGCTGAGGCGGCTGAGCTAGTGTGGTCGGCTTGAGCCGTACGGGTCACCTTCGTCGTTGTGGCGATTCTGGTGGTGTTGAACTGGCTGCGGAGAAGGGGGGTTCTGGGGGCATAGGGGCGGAGGAGCCCCGTCTCCTAAGTCGGGCTTGTTGATCAGATCAGTGGCTTCGGGGCCGCTTAGCCAGTCTCTCGGCCGTATCGCCTGTCTAGAACTATGATAACCGGAAGTATTGCCAACCACCAGACAACGGGAAGGCGGGAGTAGATGAAAGCGAATGGCATCGAGGCGGCAAACATGGCAGCGATCACGAATCCCCTGATTCCGAACCACCGAATCATGCGTTGAGAAACTCGCTCGTCAATAAGGCGGCGGCCGACTGAAGCATATCTCCAAATCAGGGGAATGATCAAGCTTGCCCCGACCTGCACCAACGCATAGACGGCTACCGCGAGTGGTAGGGACTCGTAGCTATCCAACACCCGTGTGGCGAACGGAATAAGCACGATGAAGAAAAGGAAGAGGAGGTTAAGCATCAGAAGTCTTTCGTCGGAGCGCTTGATGTAGCGGAAAACGTGGTGATGCCCGAGCCATTGAAAGCCGATGACCCAGAAGCTTACGAGGTAGTCTAAGAAATAGGGCCATTCGCCAGCCAAGGCGCTGGCAAGAGAGGAGTTTGTCAGTGGCCCAACGACCACTGGGGTTACAAGCTCGAGCACAAGTAACGTGATTGCGAAAGCGAAGACATCATCCGTGAGCCCGAGCAGCCTTTCAAGGCCCTTTGAACGCACCGCGGCATCCGAATCTTCGCCCATGAAGGTCTCTGCCGCCTCAACTAGGCAAGGCGTTGCATCTTTATTGTAGGCTTCATTTCTCACATGTGATAAACGTCTTCGGTCTTCAAATCAGCAACTCATACCTACAAGCAGGGCCAAGTCCGTGCCTTGCACCGCAAAGCTGTTGAAGCGTCCAAACTGTGATCATTCACGCGTTGATAGCAGATGAGCACCGAAACCGATTGCCCAGACATCGAAGGAAAAGATCATGAATCTCTCCACGCCTCCAGGCCCCAAGCCTAGGTAGTTGCCTGAAAGACCGAGTAGGAAGGCGGCCAATGCCACCACTCCTAGGCTTAGCGAGAGGAATCTGAACGGTCCTCGGCTAAGCCTGTAAGAAGAAATCATCAGGATGACGAGCAGAATGAAGACCAGAAGTGACGAAATGATGTGCAGATTGGCCGCATCTTCAACTACTCCCGTGTTGGGTGTTCCAAAGTAGAACGGTGCATACGACAAACCTATCACGAGTAGTAAGACTCCAGATATCGAAAGTCCGAGACCGAACAGTCTGTGACTCGCCTTCCGAAGAATGATGCCAGCCCAGAGCAAGCAGACCCCGGCGAAAAATATGGAGAAGACGAACTCTGCCGATGAGGGCTGGACGGGAATAGCGCAGCCAGGAAGAGTATTGCACGTCGGGGGCGAGCTTGAGAAGTAAGGCACCCCAAGGCCGCTTCCAGAACCCGAAGAAGTGTTGTAGCTAGGTTGGAGGCTTTCCGCGGCCAAGGTCAAGAGGAGATTCCAAACCCCAGCGATGAAGATGAGCACGCCTGCGAAAGGAATGCGAATTGTTGTAGTCTTCGTATCCCACTGGCCCGAACTCTCTAGACAGGCCCGCTGGTGCTGCCGTGGAAGACACTTTCTGAGGGCGGTGACCACCTCGTTCACGCTAGGACACCCTCCTTGGAGTCGATGATTGTGG
>Ga0187769_10002753_pt1 | contig 10369 bp, 10 predicted proteins | sample 0116_SJ02_MP02_1_FD_133140 | JGI IMG/M metagenome (GOLD analysis project Ga0187769, IMG submission 133140) | Tropical peat soil microbial communities from peatlands in Department of Meta, Colombia - 0116_SJ02_MP02_10_MG | ecosystem: Environmental > Terrestrial > Soil > Wetlands > Peat | place... | reverse complement strand
GGGGGCTCACCCGCAAGCGCGCCATGCTCGGCTGGGAAGCAGGACAGGTGATGCAATAGCGAGGCTCCCCGGCAAACGGGGAGCGGCGCCCGGCAAAGTCGACCAAACGGCAGTCAGCGACGCCGAGGAGCCGGCCAAAGCCCGCCTTGCGAAACTGCGGGCGCCGCTCTTGCCGGCGGCCACACTATTTGACCGCAGCGCGCGAGGCATGGTGTGGTAGGCGCATGACGCAGAGTTCTGGATTTGTCGGAAAGCTGTTCGAGAACCGGTTTACAAGGCCCATCAAGCGTTCGGTTGTCAGGTCCATCGCGGCCAAATCGGGACCGCGCGCTTTACTTAACCGATACTACAATCTGCTCGATGACGACGCGAAGTCGCGCTTCCATGCGCGATACGCCAAAATATTTCGGGACGACGGCGTTTGGCTGGCTGCCGGCGAATGAAGCGTCCATTTCGTCGACCGGGAAATCAGGCTGCCACTGCGGCCATCGTGGTCTTGGCTCGATTGGGATGCCGCGCTTTCACTGGTCGGGCATGACATTGAAGTTAAACAGACCTATGCGGCGTTAGTAAAATCAGACCAGCGTCCGGCTATCTTCCTCGACGTCGGCTCGAATTACGGATTGCATTCGATTCTTTTCCTTTCTGTCGGCATACCGGTCATCGCCTTCGAGCCGAACCGGAATTGCCTGCCGTATTTCGAAACTGTCTGCAGATTGAACGGCTTCGCGGGGCGATGGGAAGGAGTTGCGATCGGCAATCGCAGCGGCGAAATCGAACTGTCCTATCCCGAGAAAGACACCTGGCTAGGCTCGGTATCCCCGGACGCTGCCGTCTCTTTAGGAAGATCTAAAACCCCGAAAACCGACCGCGTAGCTCTCAAAATGCTCGACGAATACCGCCGCGACATCCCCCGCAACGTTCTCATCAAAATCGATGTCGAAGGCTACGAAAGAGAGGCGATCGAGGGCGCCCGCGAAATGCTCGGCGAATACAAACCGAAAATCATTTTCGAAAGCAACGATGCCGATTCGCGAGCCGATTTTTTTCAGCTGCTTGCCGCCAATGGATATTCGGTTTATCAGCTGCCGTGGCAACCTGCCGTCGGCTCCCGGCCGCTGACCGCTCATGAGTTCGCAACGAACACCGCGACTAATTTCATTGCAATTTTCGGCTGACCGGGCGCGAAACGTCCGGCCCGAACCGCGCCGCCGCTTCATGCTAGATTCTTGCGCCGGGCCCGTTAGTGTAAGATTGTCATCCCGCAAGATCGCGCATTTCCGCGACGGTTGCGTCGGTATTGAGCCGGTAGATCAGCGGCACGCCGGTGACCAGCTCGCGCTTGACGATCTCTTCGGGCGACAGCCGCTCCAGCACCATCATCAGCGCGCGCAGCGAATTGCCGTGCGCGGAAACAAGCACATTGTCGGCGCGCAGCACGCGCGGCAGAATCTCCTGGATGTAATAAGGCAGCACGCGCGCGGCGGTGTCTTTGAGGCTTTCGCCGCCGGGCGGCGCGACATCGTAGGAACGCCGCCAGATCTGCACCTGCTCGGCGCCCCATTTCGCCCGCGCGTCGTCCTTGTTCAGCCCGGAGAGATCGCCGTAGTCGCGCTCGTTGAGCGCCAGATTCTTGAACACCGGGATGCCGATCTGCCCCATCTCCTCGAGCACGAGGTCAAGCGAGCGCTGGGCGCGGATAAGCGCGGAGGTGAAGCCGACGTCGAAGCGGATGCCCTGACTTTTCAGCTTGCGCCCGGCGTTGCGCGCTTCCCTGACCCCGTTCTCGGTGAGATCGATATCGCGCCAGCCGGTGAATAGATTTTTCAGGTTCCACTCGCTCTCGCCGTGACGCACGAGCACGAGAATGCGGTTGCCCATTATTACCGTCCTTTGTCTTTCGCCATCGCCGGGCGCGGCTTCCCCTTGACGCATGCGTCGCGGGGCGCCCTTGATCCGACAATTCCCGCGGCTGCGCCACGCATTCGGCGCTTTGGCATGGGCCCGCGGCTCAAGCCCGCAATTACACAACTGCGGCAAACTGGACAATAGCGCCTCGCTCTGTAACAAGGCGGCAACCGATAAAGCCAGGCTTCCGAGCGGGAGGACGATGTGAATTTCACGCAAAGTAAATTGGCGACGGCTGCGGCGGCCGGCGTGCTGGCGGCGGCACTCACAGGCGGCGCCGCGCAGGCGCAAGACAAGAACTTCGTGATGAAGATCACGACGCCCACGCTCAATGCCGTGCTCGATCTCTACGCGCGCTATTTCGGCGCCGCGATCGAGAAGGATAGTGGCGGCCGCATCAAGGTCGAGGTCTATCCGGCGAGCCAGCTCGGTTCGATCCCGCGCCAGATCGAGGGCACGCAGTTCGGCTCGATCCAGTGCGCAATCATCCCGCCTGAGTTTTTTGTCGGCATCGACGAGCGGTTCGAAGTGCTGGCCGCGCCCGGCCTCGTCAGCGCCGCCGCCCAGGGCCCAAAGATCGCCGCCGATCCCGAGGTGCTGAAGTTCTATCTGGGGCTGGGCGCCAACAAGGGGCTGCACGGCGTCGCCGTCGGTTACGCCGAGCAGTCGCTAGTGCTTGCGAAGAGCGCGATCCGCCATCTTGCCGATTTCCAGGGCAAGAAACTGCGCATTTTCGCCTCAGAGTTCCAGTCCGCCTCGTTCAAGCGGCTCGGCACCACGCCGGTCGCGATGTCGCCCAGCGACGTCATGACGGCGCTGCAGCAAGGCTCGCTCGATGCCGCGATCGCCGGCGTACAGCTCTTGAGCGGCATGCATTTCTATGACGCGGCGAAATACATCACCTTGACCAACCACGCGGGGATCTTCTTCGTCGTCGAAATCTCAAGGAAATGGTACGACACCCTGCCCGCCGATTTGCAGCAGATCATCGACAACGACGCCGCCAGCACGTCGTTGAGCTTTAATCCGCGCGCGCTTGAAATCGAGAACGCGGCGATCAAGACCTGGAGCGACGGCGGCGGCGAGTTCGTCAACCTGCCGGCCGACGAGCAGGCGGACATGATCAAGACGATGGGAAGCGTCGGCACCGATATTTCCAAGGACAAGCCACCGCTTGCCGAAGCCTACAAGATCGTCAGCGATGCGGCGCAGCGAAGCAAGTAGGCGTCCAATCAGCGCTCGTCCCCGCGAAAGCGGGGACCCAGTCTTTTAGATTTCTGGATTCCCGCATTCGCGGGAATGAGCGAATTGACGGCTAAATATCCTTCAGCCCCAGCACGTCGGCCATCGAATAGAGCCCGGGCTTCTGGTCGCGCGCCCACAGCGCCGCATGCAACGCGCCGCGGGCGAAGATCATGCGGTCCTCGGCGCGATGGATGAGCTCGACCCGCTCGGCCGGCCCGGCGAAGATCGCCGCGTGCTCGCCGACCACGGTGCCGCCGCGCAGCGAGGCAAAGCCGATGTCGCCCCGCCGCCGCGCCCCGGTCATGCCGTCGCGGCCGCGCACTGAACGCTCCTTAAGATCGATGCCGCGGCCCTCGGCCGCGGCGCGGCCGAGCATCAGCGCGGTGCCGGACGGCGCGTCGATCTTGTTGTTGTGGTGCATCTCGAAAATTTCGACGTCGTAGTCCTCGTTCAACGTCCTGGCCACGCGCTTGACCAGCGCGGCGAGAAGATTGACGCCGAGGCTCATATTGCCGGATTTGACGATCCTCGCGCGCGTGGCGGCCTTGCCGATCACCGCCTCCTCCGCGGCGGAATGGCCGGTGGTGCCGATGATGTGCACCTTGCCCGCCGCGGCGGTCAGTTCGGCGAAGCCGAGCGTCGCCGCGGGAACGGTGAATTCGATCAGACCGTCGGCCTCCTGCAGGAGCGGCGCAACCTCGCTCGTCACCTTGACGCCGTTCGGCCCGAGGCCTGCGAGTTCGCCGGCGTCGCGCCCGATCACCGCGGAGCCGTTCGCCTCGACCGCGCCGGCCAGCGTCAGCCCCTTGGTTGCCGCAACCGCTTGAACGAGGGTGCGCCCCATGCGCCCGCCGGCGCCGGCGATCACCACGCGCATGTCGGAATTGGCCGCAGGCATAAAAGCTCCATCCTTGCCGCAGGCGGTATAGCCGTTTTTCCTCCCCCTGAAAGGGGGAGTCGGCGAGCGCATGAGAATACCCCCTGCCCGTTCCTTGCAGGGCGAGGAATTCGCAGTTGCCCCGAGCGAGAGCCAGTTACGGCTGCGGTCCGTCGTAACCTTCGATGATGATAAGGTCGACAATCGAATGCGGCTGCCGCACTTTGATATTGGCCTGATATTCCGGCGAGCGATAACAGCCCAGCGCCGCGGCATAGTCGGGAAATTCGATCACGACGTTGCGGGAACGCGACGTGCCTTCCGGGGCTTCGAACTTGCCGGCGCGCACCACGAAGCGGCCGCCGAACTTCTTGAAGATGGGCGGGTTGGCCGCCGCGTAGGGCTTGTAACCGTCTTCGTTGTGCACGTCGATGCGCCCGATCCAATAGCCTTTCGCCATGGCTGACTACTCCTTTCGCGTTATTGGAAATCAGTATTTCGGTCCGCCGTAACCTTCGACGATGACGAGATCGAAATCGGCTCTGCCGACGCGGAGTCTTTTAGCGGCCTGATAATCGTCCGAGCGGTAGCAGGCGAGCGCGGCGTCGTAGCTCGGGAATTCCAGCACCACGGTGCGGCTGCGGAATTGGCCCTCCGGCACGTCGCGGGCGCCGCCGCGCACCAGGAAGCGGCCGCCGAATTTGCCGAACGGCACCATGTCGGCGGCCATGTAAGCCTTGTAGCCTTCCGGCTCCGTGACATCGACATGGCCGATCCAGTAGCCCTTGGCCGCCGCGGCCGCGGGCGGCGAGGCGGATTGCGGCGGCTGCGGCCCGTCGTAGCCTTCGACGATAACGAAATCACATTGCGAATGGGCAAGCCGCAGCGGCCGCGCGCTCTGATATTCGGCGGAGCGATAACAAGCGAGCGCCGCGGCATAATCGGGGAATTCGCGAATGACGCAGCGGGCGCGGGCGCGGCCTTCGACGACTTCCATCCGGCCGCCGCGGACGAGCGCGACGCCGTGGTATTTTTCGTGCGCCGGCGGGGTGGCCGCCATGTAGGCCTTGTAGCCGTCCATGTCGCGCACATCGATTTGCGGCAGCCAGTAGCCTTTGGCCATGACGGCCTCCTTTCAGCTTGGCGTCGCCGCCGCGATCTCGGCGACGATCGCCTCGGCCGCGGCCTTCGGATCGGGCGCGGCGATGATCGGCCGGCCGACGACAAGATAATCGGCGCCGGCCGCGATCGCGGCCGCCGGCGTCGCGATGCGCTTCTGGTCGCCAGCCGCGGCGCCGGCCGGCCGGATGCCGGGCGTCACCAAAGCGAGCTTGGTGCCGACGATGGCGCGCACGCGCGCCGCTTCCTCGGGCGAGCAGACCACGCCGTCGACGCCAATGTCGCGCGCCTGCGTAGCGCGGCGGGCGACCAGTTCGGCGACGGTGGTCTGGTATCCGGCTTCGGCGAGGTCGGCGTCGTTTTGCGAGGTGAGCACGGTGACGGCAAGAATCTGCAAGCCGGATTCGCGCGCTGCGACCGCCGCCTTCAGCGTTTGCGGATAGCCGTGCACGGTAACGAACGTCGCGCCGAGGCGCGCAATGCTTTTGACGCCTTGCGCCACCGTGTTGCCGATATCGTGCAGCTTGAGATCGACGAAGACCTGCTTGCCGGAGTGGATCAGAGAACGCGCGTAGGGCAGTCCGCCGATGAAAGCGAGCTGATAGCCGATCTTGTAGAAGGAGACCGCGGGGCCGAGCCGCCTCACCAGCGCCTGGGCCTCTTCAATCGAAGATACATCGAGGGCGACAATCAGGCGGTCGCGAGGCGTCATCGTCACGGCAATCTCTCCCTCTAGCCCATCACGCTCGCCAGTTGGACCATCCGCCGCGCCAGCGCTTTAAGCGCCGCGGCCAGCGCTTCATCCTTCAGATTATCGGCCTCGTCAAAGGCCTGCTCGGCGCGCGACACCGCGATCTGCTCGGGAAGAACGAGCGCGCCGCAGCCCAATTCCAAAATCTGCCGCAGCGCGATCAGCCCGCGCAGCCCGCCATTGCCGCTGTTGGCCGCCGCGCCAACGGCGAAGACGCGATTGCGAAACGCGGCATAGCTCGGCTCGGTGCCCTCGCGCACCCGCGAAATCCAGTCGATGGTGTTCTTGAGCAGCGGTGTCACCGAGGCTGAGTATTCGGGGCTGGTGATAAAAACCCCCTGGTGCGCCATCAGCATTCTTTTCAGCGCGATGGCTGGCTGCGGCACGCCGGATCCGGTCATCAGATCGGCGTCGAACAGCGGCAGCGGATAATCCTCGAGCGAAATGCGCGTCACTTCGCCGTCGGCGAGCGTCAACTCCTTGGCCACAAGCGCCGCAAGCCGCGCATTATGCGAGCCGGTACGCAGCGAGCCGGGGATGACGAGAATCTTCGGAGCGGGCATGACTATGGGAGGGGGGACGACAGAGGACGGACGACGGAGGACAGATTAGCAATGTTCCGTCGTCTGTCGTCCGTCATCGGTTGTCCGTCTTCCGATACACCCACACGCGGGCGGGCGGGATGTTCATCCAGATGCGTTCGGAGGCTTCCACCGAGAAGCCGCCCAGCCGCTTCGGCACCGGCGACGCCACCGAATAGGTGAACTGCACGAACGGCGCGCCGGGCAACATCAAATCGAACGCGTCGCGGAGTAACCGCAGCCGCATCGTCAGCGGCTTGGTGATCAGCGGCAGCCCGGACACCACCGCTGCGGCGGGCTGGATGAGCAGCGTTTCCAGGAGCCGGCGCATGCTGTAGGCGTCGCCCTGCACCAGCGTCGCCTCCGGGTAGCGCGAACGCAGGATGCGGCAGAACGTCGGGTTGAACTCGACCAGCACAAGCCGCGACGGATCGATCCCGGCCTCGACCAGGGCTTCGGTCACCGGCCCGGTTCCCGGACCCAGTTCGACGACCGGCCCGGCGGAATTCGGATCGACATAGCGCGCCATGGCGCGGGCGAGAACCTTGCCGGACGGCGTCACTGCGCCGACCGTCAAAGGCCGCTCGATCCAGGAGCGGATAAAACGCACCTCGTCGTCGAGCCGGATGCCCCTCTTTAGTTCGAACTGCTTGATCTGCTGCTCGATCTTGCGGCCGATGCGGTTGCGCTTTTGCTCGAACAGCCGAATCTGGCGCTCGATCTTGCGCTCAATGATGTTCTTTCTGGCTTCCAGGAGGCGAAGCTGCCGCCCGATCTTCTTTTCGAATTTCTGCAGGGCCGGCAACGGCATGGCGCTTCACACACGACAATTTTGAACGCGACAAAATCCCGGCTTTTTTAGAGCATTTGCCCGGCAAAGACCATATGCGGTGTTAGGCGGAGCCGGTGCGGCTACCCAGCCCGTCGAAGAACTCCTTGAGCTTGCCGAGGAATCCCGAGGATTCCGGGTGGGTCTCGCTCGACGACAGACGCTCGAATTCGACCAACAGCTCGCGTTGCTTCTTGGTCAGCTTTTGCGGCGTCTCGACCACGACCTGGACATACATGTCGCCGGACTGCCGCGCGCGCAGAACCGGCATGCCTTTGCCTTCGAGACGGAAGCGCCGGCCGGACTGCGTGCCTCCCGGAATTTTCACTTTGGTCTTGTCGCCGTCGATGGTCGGCACTTCAAACTCGCCGCCGATAGCCGCCGTCACCATCGAAATCGGCACACGGCAATGCAGGTCGGCGCCTTCGCGCTGAAAGAACGGATGCGCGCCGATCGACAGGAAAATGTAGAGGTCGCCGGGCGGGCCGCCGCGGACGCCGGCCTCGCCCTCGCCGGCGAGCCTGATGCGGGTGCCGTCCTCGACGCCCGGCGGAATATTGACCGACAAGGTGCGTTCGCGGGTGACGCGGCCGGATCCGCTGCAGGATGCGCAGGGGTTGTCGATCGACTGGCCGCGGCCATGGCAGTTCGGGCAGGTACGTTCGACCGTGAAGAAGCCTTGGGCATGGCGGACGCGACCGTGACCGCCGCACATCTGACAGGTCTTCGGCTTGGTGCCTGGCTTGGCGCCGGAGCCGGAGCAGGTCTCGCAGGTGACCGAGGTCGGGATGCGGATTTGCGCGGTCTTACCGACGAACGCTTCCTGCAACGCAATTTCCATGTTGTAGCGCAGATCGGCGCCGCGCTCCCGGCCGGCCCCTCGGCTGCGGCCGCCGGACATGCCGAAAATGCCTTCGAACAGATCGGAAAACGTGGTGCCGAAATCGGCGCCGAAGCCGGCCGCCGCGCCGCCCATGCCATGCTCGAAGGCGGCGTGGCCGAACCGGTCATAAGCGGCGCGCTTGTCCGGATCCTTGAGGACCTCGTAGGCCTCGTTGACTTCCTTGAAGCGGTGCTCGGCGTCCTTGTCGCCCGGATTGCGATCCGGGTGAAGCTGCATCGCCTGCTTGCGGAAGGCGGCCTTGATGTCACCGTCGCTGGCGGCGCGGCCGACCGAAAGCGTTTCGTAGTAGCAGCGTTTGGCCATCAGTCCTGACCCCGAGAACTGATAGATGGCATTGGATCGTTAACGAACAAGCACCCCCGGTTCGCGTCCGGGGGTGCCCATCTGTCAGACCGCAACGGCATCAGCAGCTCGCTGCCTTAAGCCGACTTTTTGTTCTTCTTGTCGTCGTCGACTTCGGTGAACTCGGCATCGACGACGTCTTCTTTCTTCGCCTCTCCCGCGCCCGGGCCGGCGCCGCTGCCCGGCTGCTGCTCGGCGGCCTGCTTGTACATCGCTTCGCCGAGCTTCATGGACGCTTGCGCCAGTGCGTTGGTCTTGGCGGTGATCGCCTCCGCATCGTCGCCCTTCAAGGCCTCCTTGAGGTCGGCGATAGCGTTCTCGATGGCACGGCGCTCGGTCTCGCCGACCTTGGAGCCGTGCTCGGCGAGCGTCTTCTCGGTCGAATGGACCAGGGCCTCGGCGTGGTTCTTGGCCTCGACCTGGGCTTTGCGCTTCTTGTCGTCTTCGGCGTGCGCCTCGGCGTCCTTGACCATTTTCTGGATGTCGGCCTCCGACAGCCCGCCCGAAGCCTGGATGCGGATCTGCTGCTCCTTGCCGGTGCCTTTGTCCTTGGCCGAGACGTTGACGATGCCGTTGGCGTCGATGTCGAAGGTAACCTCGATCTGCGGCACGCCGCGCGGAGCCGCCGGAATGCCGATGAGATCGAACTGGCCGAGCATTTTGTTGTCGGCCGCCATCTCGCGCTCGCCCTGGAACACGCGGATCGTGACCGCGGTCTGGCCGTCTTCGGCGGTGGAGAACACCTGGCTCTTTTTGGTCGGGATCGTGGTGTTGCGGTCGATCAGCCGCGTGAACACTCCGCCCAGCGTCTCGATGCCAAGCGAGAGCGGCGTCACGTCGAGCAACAGAACGTCTTTGACGTCGCCTTGCAGCACGCCGGCCTGGATCGCGGCGCCTACTGCCACGACTTCGTCGGGGTTGACTCCCTTGTGGGGTTCCTTGCCGAACAGCTGCTTGACGACTTCCTGCACCTTCGGCATGCGCGTCATGCCGCCGACCAGAACCACTTCGTTGATCTCGGCCGCGGACAAGCCGGCGTCTTTCAGCGCCTGCCGGCACGGCTCGATCGTCTTCTGCACCAGATCGTCGACCAGCGCCTCGAACTTGGCGCGGGTGAGCTTCATGGTCAGATGCTTCGGTCCGGAAGCGTCCGCGGTGATGAACGGCAGATTGATCTCGGTCTGCGTCGTCGACGACAGCTCGATCTTGGCCTTCTCCGCCGACTCCTTAAGCCGTTGCAGCGCAAGCTTGTCGCGGCGCAGATCGATGCCCTGTTCCTTCTGGAACTCGTCGGCCAGGTAATTGACCAACCGCATGTCGAAATCTTCGCCGCCGAGGAAGGTGTCGCCGTTGGTCGACTTCACCTCGAACACGCCGTCGCCGATTTCGAGAATGGAAATATCGAACGTGCCGCCGCCGAGGTCGTAGACCGCAATGGTGCCCGTCTTGTTCTTGTCGAGCCCGTAGGCGAGCGCCGCCGCGGTCGGCTCATTGATGATGCGCAAGACTTCGAGGCCGGCGATCTTGCCGGCGTCCTTGGTGGCCTGGCGCTGCGCGTCGTTGAAATAGGCCGGAACGGTGATGACGGCCTGCTCGACCTTGGCGCCGAGATAAGCTTCAGCCGTCTCCTTCATCTTCTGCAGGATGAAGGCGGAAATCTGCGACGGCGAATAGGTCTTGCCCTCGATTTCAACCCAGGCGTCGCCGTTACTGGCGCGCGTGATCTTGTAGGGAACGAGCTTCTTGTCCTTCTCCACCATCGGGTCGTCGTAGCGACGGCCGATCAGGCGCTTGACTGCGAAAATTGTCCGCT
>Ga0187769_10002752_pt1 | contig 10370 bp, 11 predicted proteins | sample 0116_SJ02_MP02_1_FD_133140 | JGI IMG/M metagenome (GOLD analysis project Ga0187769, IMG submission 133140) | Tropical peat soil microbial communities from peatlands in Department of Meta, Colombia - 0116_SJ02_MP02_10_MG | ecosystem: Environmental > Terrestrial > Soil > Wetlands > Peat | place... | reverse complement strand
CGAGCACCGCCGCGCTGGTCTACGCGGTACCGGTCGCGGCAACCGCGCGCGATGACCTGGGCGGCTATCCGGCCGTCGACCCCTCTTACCCGCAACCAGCGCGGGCGTCGACGTCCGCACCGTCATAGCGGGCGGCGGTGCACCGCCTTTCCGGTGATCACCTTGGCCGCGATCACGGCCAGCCGCGCCATGCCGATGTAGGTCGCGGGGTTGAACATGGTAGGCCACGTCGTCCTGACCAGATGATCGGTCAGCGGCCGGCCGGCGAACCGGTCCTGCAGCCAGCGCAGCGCCATCGGCGCAGACAGCGGATGCAGCAGCAGGTGCTCGTTGAAAGCATCGCGGTGGTAGGTGACTTTCGCGCCACCGGCCATGTAGGTGTGGGCCAGCTCATCGATGTCCTCGACAGCGATCAGGTAGTCGTGCACCGCCTGCACCAGCAGCACCGGCGGGTTGGGCGTCGCCTTACCTAATTTGATGTTGTCGAAGACGTACTGCACCTCCGGCATCGCCAGGATCTCCTCCAGCGGCCGGTCGAGAAAGACGTTGACGTCCTTCTTCACCATCCGGAGGCAGGCGCCCACCGTGGTCATCCGCTCCAACCGTTCCAGCAGAGCCCGCCCCTCGGAGTTGGTGTGCTCCTTGATCACCCGGTCCAAATCGGGGTAGAGGTGCGACAGTGCCGCGATCACTATTGCGGGCAGGCCGGCCAGCACACTGCCGTTGAGTCGACGGAAAGTGTGGCCGAGATCGCCGACCGGTGATCCGAGCACGGCGCCAACGATGTCCAGCTCGGGTGCGTAGTCGGAACAGAGTTCAGCGGCCCACGCGCTGGCCAGCCCGCCGCCCGAGTACCCCCACAACGCCACCGGCGCCGACGGGGATAGCCCGAGGCGCTCAGAGTGCAAGGCCGCCCGGATCCCGTCGAGAATGCAGTAGCCGGGTTCGTATGGAGCGCCCCAAATCCCGTCGGGACCTTCATGGTCAGGCACGGACACCGCCCAGCCCTCAGCGAGGGCGGCGTTGATCAACAGAAACTCCAACTGCGCCAGCGCGCCTACTGCCCACGCGTTTCGCCGCAACGCATAGGACGGGAAGCAGCGGGACGACATGGCGTCGATCGCGCACTGATACGACAGCACCGGGCAGGGCCGCTCGGGAGTGACGTCTGCCGGGACAATCACCGTGGTCGCCGCCGCCACCGGCAACCCGTTCATGTCCGTCGTCCGGTACAGCAGCTGGGTGGCCATCGCTCGTTGCGGTATCAGGCCCAGAAATGCCAGCCCGACGTCGCGTGAGCGCAGCACGGTGCCAGGCATGGCGTGCTGATAGCCAGCTGGCGGCTGGTAGAACGGGTCATTCGATGGCAGTAGCGGGCGCGCCTTGGGCTGCAGCTCCTCATGGGGTGCGCGACCGATCCATTCCGCGCCGGTGGTGCTCGCAAGGCTGCCAATGTCCATCCGGGCATTGTTACTTAAGAGGGCATTAAGAATCCAGTCGGCCCGCCGGGAGGCCGTAGAGCAGCGAACTCGTCGGTGACCCGCAGCTGCGAGTCGGTGAAGCGGTACAGCGCCGCCGGGCGGCCGCCGCTGCGCCCGGATTGCGCGACGGTGCCGGTCGCGGTGATCACGCCGCGACGGGCCAGCACGCGCTGCAGGTTCGTCGTATCGACCTGGTATCCCAGCGCGACGCTGTAGATATCGCGCAGTGTCGAGAGTGCGAATTCGGTTGGGGCCAGGGCAAACCCGATGTTTGTGTAGGACATCTTGGCCACCAGTCGGGTACGGGCGTGGGCGACCATCGGGCCGTGGTCGAACGCCATTGTCGGCAGTGTGGTGACCGGATGCCAGCGGGTGTCGGGCGGCAGTTCCGGGGTGGCGGGGGAGGGCACCAGACCCAGAAAGGTCGACGCGATCGTGCGGGTGCCGGGCACCCGCTCGGGATCGGAGAACACCGCGAGCTGCTCCAAGTGAGCGACTTCCCGCAGGTCAACCTTCTCGGCCAGTTGACGCCGCACCGACGTTGTCATGTCCTCGTCGTGGCGCAGCCTCCCACCCGGCAACGACCACGCACCTCGCTGCGGGTCGCGGGCACGCTGCCACAGCAGGACGCTGAGCTGCGGCTTCTGGGTCTTCGGCCCGCACCCAAGGCCGCGAACCTGGAATACGACGGCGAGCACTTCGTGGGCAGTGCTACCATGTGGCATGTTTTCGATTATAAGTCGAAAACCGGGTTTGGGGGCGAAAGGAACGGCGATGACGGTCCTGAATCGCACGGATCCAATGGCAAATGAGTTGGTAAAAGACCTGGCCGCCGCAATCACCAGCTCTCCCAGCGGTTACGCCGGCGTCGAGGGCGACGAGCGGTGGGCGGCCGAGATTCGGCGGCTGGCCGAGCTGCGCAACGCCACGATTCTGGCGCATAACTACCAACTACCAGCCATCCAGGATGTCGCCGATCACGTCGGTGACTCGCTGGCGCTGTCCCGGATCGCCGCCGAGGCGCCCGAGGAAACCATCGTGTTCTGCGGCGTCCACTTCATGGCCGAGACGGCGAAAATCCTCAGCCCGGAGAAGACCCTGCTGATCCCCGACCAGCGGGCGGGCTGCTCGCTGGCCGACTCGATCACCCCCGAGGAGCTGCAGGCCTGGAAGGACGAACACCCTGGCGCCGTCGTGGTCTCCTACGTCAACACGACCGCGGCGGTCAAGGCGCTGACCGACATCTGCTGCACGTCGTCGAACGCCGTCGACGTGGTCGCCTCCATCGACGCGGCCCGCGAGGTGCTGTTCTGCCCCGACCAGTTCCTCGGGGCGCATGTGCGCCGGGAGACGGGTAGAGCGAACCTGCACGTGTGGGCCGGCGAATGCCACGTGCACGCCGGGATCAACGGCGAGGAGCTTACCGATCAGGCTCGCCGGCACCCGGACGCCGAGTTGTTCGTCCACCCAGAGTGCGGCTGTGCGACGTCGGCGCTGTATCTGGCCGGCGAGGGCGCCTTCCCGGCGGAGCGGGTGAAGATCTTGTCGACCGGCGGCATGCTGAACGCCGCGCGGGCCACCCACGCCCGCCAGGTGCTGGTCGCGACCGAGGTCGGGATGCTGTATCAGCTGCGGAACGCCGCGCCCGGCGTCGACTTCCGCGCGGTCAATGACCGCGCGTCATGCAAGTACATGAAGATGATCACCCCCGCGGCGCTGTTGCGTTGCCTGCTCGAGGGCGCCGACGAAGTCCACGTCGATGCCCGAACCGCGGGGCTGGCGCGGCGCAGCGTGCAGCGGATGATCGCCATCGGCCAGCCCGGCGGCGGCGAATGAGCATTCGCCCGGCCTGGCAGCAACAGGCCGACGTCGTGGTCATCGGCACCGGGGTGGCGGGCCTGGCCGCCGCGCTGGCCGCGGACCGCGCCGGGCGCAGGGTCGTCGTGCTCAGCAAGGCGCGCCGCAGGTTTGGTGTGACGGCCACCCACTACGCCCAGGGCGGGATCGCGGTGGTGCTGCCGGAGACCGACGACTCGGTCGATGCGCACGTCGCCGACACGCTGGCTGCCGGCGCCGGCCTCTCCGATGCCGATGCTGTGACGTCGATAGTCGCCGATGGTTACCGGGCGGTGGCCGAATTGGTCAGCGAGGGAGCACGATTCGACCAGGCCGCGGCCGGCGGATGGGCGCTGAGCCGCGAAGGCGGGCATTCGCGGCGGCGCATCGTGCACGCCGGCGGCGATGCCACCGGCGCCGAGGTCCAGCGCGCGCTCGACCATGCGGCGACCGCGCTGGACATCCGCACCGACCACGCTGCCCTGCGCTTGCTGCATGACGGTGATGCGGTGACGGGGGTGCTGGTCGCCAATCCCGATGGTGTCGGCATCGTCCACGCGGCGTCGGTGATATTGGCCACCGGCGGGCTGGGACACCTCTACGGCGCGACCACCAATCCCGACGGCTCGACCGGCGACGGGATCGCCCTGGCGCTGTGGGCCGGTGTCGCGGTGAGCGACATCGAGTTCATCCAGTTCCACCCCACCATGCTGTTCAACGGCCACCGCGGCGGCCGCCGGCCGCTGGTCACCGAAGCGATCCGCGGTGAGGGTGCGATCTTGGTTGACAGTCAAGGCAATTCGGTCACTGCGGGCGTACATCCAATGGGCGATCTCGCGCCGCGCGACGTGGTGGCGGCCGCTGTCGACGCCCGGCTGCGCGCGACCGGCGACCCATGTGTTTACCTCGACGCCCGCAGCATCGTGGATTTCGAGGACCGCTTCCCGACCGTCACCGCCGCGTGCCGAACAGTCGGCGTCGACCCGGTTCGCCAGCCCATCCCGGTGGTTCCGGGTGCGCACTACAGCTGCGGCGGCGTCGTCACCGATGTGCACGGACAAACCGAGCTGCCCGGGCTGTTCGCCGCGGGTGAGGTCGCCCGAACCGGAATGCACGGTGCCAACCGGCTGGCGTCCAACAGCCTGCTGGAGGGGCTGGTCGTCGGGGGCCGGGCGGGCCGGGCCGCGGCGGCGCATGCGGTGCTGGTCGGACCTCCGCGTGCGACGGCGCCGGATTCGACCGGCCGTGCCACGCTGCCTCGCGGCGATCTGCAACCGGCGATGAGCCGCGATGCCTCGGTGGTCCGCGACGGCGATGGTCTGCGCAGGCTGACCGGCACGCTGTCGGCGGCGCCGGTCCGGGCCATGTTCACTCACGTCGACCTCGAAGACGCGGCACTGACCGTGACTGCTCGCGCGATCGCGGCCGCAGCGCTGGCCCGTGACGAGAGCCGGGGCTGTCACCACCGTGCCGAATACCCCGACGCCGCCGTCGCCCCGGCGCGCAGCATCGTCGTCCGGCTGGCCGATGACGACAGCGCGCGGGTCGAGGAGCCGGTGGCGGTGTGCTGATGGCCGCGCCGGCGACGATGCAGAGCGAAGCGATGAGGAGGAGCGGCGCTTTGGCCGCGCCGGCGACGATGCAGAGCGAAGCGATGAGGAGGAGCGGCGCCATTGGTGTTGTCGGAATGTGAGCTCGCCGAGGCTCGCGCCACGATCAGCCGCGCCCTCGACGAGGACCTGCGCTACGGGCCGGACGTCACGACGCTCGCGACGGTGCCCGACGGCGCCACCACCACCGCGTCGCTGATCACCCGTGAGCCGGGTGTGATCGCCGGTGTGGACGTCGCACTGCTGGTGCTCGACGAGGTGCTCGGCGCCCGCAGCTACCGGGTGCTCGACCGCGTCGAGGACGGCGCGCGGCTGCAGCCGGGGGCATCGGCGTTGACGGTGCAGGCCCAGATGCTCGGCTTGTTGACCGCCGAGCGGACCCTGCTCAACCTGGCCTGCCACCTGTCCGGGATTGCCACCGCAACGGCCGCGTGGGTTGACGCCGTGCACGGCACCAACGCGAAGATCCGCGACACCCGCAAGACGCTGCCGGGCCTGCGGGCGCTGCAGAAGTACGCGGTCCGGGTCGGCGGTGGCGTCAACCATCGACTCGGCTTGGGCGATGCGGCGCTGATCAAGGACAACCACGTCGCGGCGGCGGGATCGGTGGTCGCGGCGCTACGCGCGGTGCGTGCCGCCGCACCCGATCTGCCGTGCGAGGTCGAGGTCGACTCGCTCGATCAGCTCGACGAGGTATTGGACGAAGCGGCCGAGTTGGTGCTGCTCGACAACTTTGCGGTCTGGCAGACTCAGATCGCGGTGCAGCGCCGCGATGCCCGCGCACCGGCAACCAAACTGGAGTCGTCCGGCGGGCTTTCGTTGGACACCGCCGCAGACTACGCGGGTACGGGCGTGGACTACCTGGCCGTCGGCGCGCTCACCCACTCGGTGCGGGCGCTCGACATCGGCCTGGACATCTGACGGCCCTCAGGGCCTGACACAGTCCAGCAGAATGAAACTCGGATACTTCAGGAAATCGTCCCAGTAGGCGGGATCATCATCGGGGGCGTGTGACACCTCGGGCATGTGCACCGCAAAGTCCCGGAAGCCCGCGTGGGTGAGAGCGGACTCGTAGGCTGCGACCGGCATGTAATAGTTCTCGATCTCCAGCGTCGAATCCTCCAGCAGCAGAATCACTTTAGTCAGCGCACCCTCGACGGCGTGATCGGCGAGTGACAATTCGAAGCCGTACTTGCGGTAGTCGGGGAGCGGGTCGAAGCCGTACACCGCGGGGTTGTTGACCACGGTCACAAAGCGCCCGCCCGAACGGAGCCGGCTGGCCAGCCCCCGGCACATCTGCAGGAGTTCGGCTCGGGTTTGCGCGTACACCAGCAGCCAGGCAGCGACCACCAGGTCGAAATCCGCATGTTCGGCCATGGCCCCGGCGTCCTCGACGCGGTAGTCGATACCGAGCGGCTGACGCGCCTCCTGCACACGGGCCGAGTCGATCATCCGCTCGGAGATGTCGATCCCGGCCACTTCTGCGGCACCGGCTTTGCGCAGCATTCGCGTGAAATTCCCTTCACCGCAAGCGACATCGAGCACCCTTTTCCCCTCGACATCGCCGATCAGCTTCATGAATGAATACGCTTCGGCATGCGAACGCCAGGACTGAGCCCTGTATTGCTGGTACTGCTCTGCGATCCGATTTTCGTCGTAATCGGTGACCATGACGACTCAGACTAACGCCTGGGATCACCACCGTGGCGGCGCGGCTCCCCGACCGAAGCCCCACGTCGACTGACCCAGTCTGGGCTTCCGCGGTTCGTTGGGCGGCCGTTGAAAGTCGGCCTGCAACAAGGGTTCCGCATCGGCGCCCTCGGTGAGCGCCGAACAGGGCGTGGTGAATTCGCAATCGCGGCAATGCGTGGCGAACGTCGGGTAGATGGTTGGCCAACTGGTCATGTCGACCGCCTCGGCAGCGATCAGCGATCCCACCGAGGCGATCTCGTGGCGGCTCCGACGGATACGAGTACGACGCAGCACACCCGCGGTGCGTTGCTCGGTCCGCCTTGTCGCGACGCGGCGCGATGCCTGCGCCGAGACCCGCTGGTGCTGCGGGAGTAAGCGACCACCACCGCTGGCCTCGCTTTGGGCCACCGCTTTGGGCAGGCGCTTCATCGCGGACCCAGCCGGCGGGAACGTGAGCGGGCCGGCGACACGCACCTCGTTGTGGATGGTTCCGGCGATCTGCACGCCGATGTAGTCATGCTCGAATGCCCAACAGGACGCCACCGCCTCCTCGTCGCGGACCAACGTGTCGATGTCCTGCCACTCATCGACGATCCGATGGCAGACCACCCAATACTCGTCGGCGGCGTCCACGGCTACCAAATCGATTCGGCACGGGTAGATCACCGGCGATCCGTCGTGCACCACCAATCCGCGCTCGGGGTCGTCGGAATCCGGGACCAGGGCATCGACATCGAGGTTGATCTTGACCGGCGCGAAGTCGTCGATAGCGTTTGCCCAGGCGTCATAACAGTCCAGCAGCGCTGCTGCCTTGTCGAGCATGCCGGTCGCGTCGGCATCCGCCAAGGACCGTTCGAGCGCTTTGTGCACCAAGGGCTGGGTGACCTCGTGTTGCCAGTCCCAGGTGCCGGGGTAGTAGTACACGGCCAACGCATCCTTGAGCGCAGCGGGCAGCGCAGCCTCGACGAACCCCGTCGATCTCAGGTTGCGGCGGTGCGGCGACGCGAAATCCCACTGCCGCCGGCAGCGCTTGAACCGTGTGCGCTCCTCGGCGGTGATCCGATAGTCGACCATGCGTCCGGCCGCTCAGTGATGGTGTGCGTGATGCTGCGGCCAGGGCTCGTCGACCGGCCACCGACACCGGTCTGCGGTATCGGCCATCGACTCGAGTTCAGCGAGCAGATCGTCGAAGAACGCGCGCAGCTGTCCCGGTTCGTCGAGTGGCCAGGCGGCCGAAAACGACATCCACACGTCGGGGGCGGTTGCCGGAGAAGGCATTTGCCCGGCCGTCACTATTCGCCAGTCATAGGCATCGCCGGAGCGCTGTAGGTACACGAGGTCATCGCGACCGGGGCTTGCCGCCACGATCGAGGCGAACAGTTCATCCCTAGTCATTGCCGCACCCCGTCTGTCCAGAATAGGCGCACGGGCGGCCGCGATCTAGCGGCGAAGTAAGCGGCGTGCTGCTGGCTTGGCGGCGACGAGCGCACTCTCATCGCCCGCGATGCGGGACAGGATCAGCGCTCCCTCGATCAATGAGATGACCGCAACGGCAACGCTTTTCGCATCGACTGTCGGCCAACCTTCGGCGTGCAGTCGCTCTTCGATCGCCTTGCACCAGCCGGAGAAGGCGCGTGCCGATGCCTCGCGCACCATCGGACTGGCATTCACCGACTCGGTGGCGATCGGCTCGATGGGGCAGCCGTCGCGTCGATCGGCGGTCAGCCCGTCGACCAGCAAGTCAACCCACCGGTCGACGATGTCCGCCACCGGCAGACCGCCCGCCAGGAATCTGCGCAGCAGTTGCTCGATGGCGGCCCCGGTCTGATCGACGACGGCGGCGGCCAACTGCTGCTTCCCCCGCGGAAAGTGGTGATAAAGCGAGCCCGGCTTGACGCCTGCTTCGTCGAAGATCTGGTTGAGCCCGGTCGCGGCGTAGCCCTGACGGCGGAACAGGGTGGCCGCGGTGTCGATCAGCGCGGCTCGGCTGCGGTCGGGTCTCGGCACGGTATTGACAATACTTGAGTTATCACTCAAGAATGCTGCAATGAGGCAGTTGATGTTCGAAGAGGCCGGGCGATACGCATGGCGCGAGGGCCCCGACCCGGAAATCGCAGCGCGCGAGCAGGCGCTGGTCAGGCCGTTGCTGGTGGCGTGCTGCGACCTTGACGTCGCGGTCGCGCACGGCCGATTGCCGATGCCGTCCGGACATGCGGTCGGTCATGAGGGGCTAGGGGAGGTCGTCGCCAAAGGCGACGAAGTCACAAGCGTCCAGGTCGGCGACCGAGTGGTCGTGCCGTTTCAGATCAGCTGCGGCACCTGCCGCGAGTGCCGCCGCGACGTTACGGGTTCGTGCGCGTCGCTGCCGCTGATGGCAATGTACGGGATGGCCCCGCTTGCCGGCCTAGACGGCGGCGGATTCATGTCCGACCTGGTCCTGGTGCCCTACGCCGACGCGATGCTGATTCCGATTCCGCCGACCGTCGACCCGATCGCCATCGCTTCGCTGTCGGACAACATTCCCGACGGCTGGCGCGCGGTGGGGCCCTATAGCGCGGAGCTGGCTGGCCTCGATCCGGCCGATCGCCGTGTGCTGGTGGTCGGCCGGCTTTCGATCGGGCTGTACGCGGCGGCATTCGCGGCTGCGCTCGGCTTCCACGTCGACTATCTCGACACCGACCCGAACCGGCTTGCCATGGCGGAGAAACTCGGCGCGGTCGTGCACGACGTTGCCAAGCCCGATAAGTCTTGGGACCCGTATCCGGTCACCGTGCACACCAGCGGCGATCCGTCACTGCTGGCGGCAACGCTGCGGGCCACTTGGCCAGACGGCGTGTGTACCGACACCGGGATCTACCCCGAGTACAACGTAGAGATGCCGTTGCTGCCGATGTACACCCGCGGTGTGCGATTCATCACCGGGCGGGTCAGCGCGCGCGCTGTCATCCCGGAAATCCTTGAGCTCCTGGTCGGCGGCTGCGATCTGTCCCCGGTCGTCGACCGCGTCGTCGCCTGGGAGGACGCACCGTCGGTCTGGCCGACGATGGCCGGCAAGACCGTGTTCACGCGGGCTTAGCCGCGTGACGATGCGGGCCGGTTCACCGGCCCGAGGTGGGGGTCTCCCCGCTTGCGGGGGAGAGGGCGGCAATCTGGCTTAGACGATATCGGCGACGAAGACCCCGACCCGGCCGCCCTGCAGCCGGGCCATCCACGGCAGCCCCTCGCAGTCGCCACCGGCGGGCACTATCCGCGGGTTGGTGATGTGGACGTCCTTCCGGATGAAGTGCACGTCGGCCTCACCCGCGGCCAGTACGTTCTTGACCCAATTCGTTTTCCCGTGGCCCAGCGCAATGGCCAGCACATTGCCTTTGCGGTACGCGGTCACGATGGTCTCGTAGGGCGTGCCGGACTTGCGACCACGGTGCTTGATGACCGAGAACCCGGGCAGGTAGCGCGCGATCGGCCGCACCGCCGGGTTGAAGTACTTGATTTGGAAGCGCTCCAGCCAGGGCGGGAAGATCATTGGAACGCCGGGGGCGTTGTTCGGGTGATCCTTTGCGGACATGACGGCTCCGTTCGTCAAGGCGAGTATCGGTCGTGTACCGATGCGCGACGATATCGACTTGAGCTGCTCTGGGACAATGGTCGGGTGAGCACATCGCCATCGCTGATGGCCCGTATCGACCTGCGGGGTGCGGAGTTGTCCGCTGCCCGGTTGCGGGCCGCGTTGCCGCGCGGTGGGGCCGACGTG
>Ga0187769_10002751_pt1 | contig 10371 bp, 13 predicted proteins | sample 0116_SJ02_MP02_1_FD_133140 | JGI IMG/M metagenome (GOLD analysis project Ga0187769, IMG submission 133140) | Tropical peat soil microbial communities from peatlands in Department of Meta, Colombia - 0116_SJ02_MP02_10_MG | ecosystem: Environmental > Terrestrial > Soil > Wetlands > Peat | place... | reverse complement strand
TGGACGTCTCGGATCCTTTCCATTCCCCGCCGGCTACTACGTCTACACCGGCAGCGCTAAGCGAGGGTTGGAGTCGAGGGTCGCTAGGCATCTCCGAAAGCAGAAGAAAATGCGGTGGCATATTGACTACCTCCTCAGACAGGGACGAGTGGTCGAGGTGAAGAAGCACGGCGGTGACGCTCTTTCGGAGTGCGAGCTCAGCCGCATGGTTGAAGGGCTCCGGGGCAGCGAAATCATCGTTCCTGGCTTCGGCTCCTCCGACTGCAAGTGCTCCACACACCTGTTCCACTTTCGTTGGAACCCGGCACAAGAGCTGGACGTGGTATAACACGTCCCCATACAACTATGTCCACTGTGGGGATTATACTAGTTCGAATCCCACCCCCTGCATTCTTTGACGGGCGGAAAGATGCGCGCAGGTCCTACAAGTCGGGCAGAGGTCTTGGCGACCCTGTTCAACACTTTATGGGCATAGCCCAATATCGTGCCGGCTTGGTTGGCAAGGATACCAACTGAAATCACTGAGCCAGACTAGGGGAGCTCATCTGTCTCTATCCCCAGAGTGGCTTGCCGTTGAAGCACAGAAGTCTGTGGCGACCGTGTTCACGGTCCGCTCTTCTTCGGGGATACGGACTCGTAATGTAACCCTATGGCCCCCGACTTGAACGTCCTGGTGCTGACGAGCTTCAGAGGGTGTCGGCCATTGGGATCTACGAAGATTGGCCTACCGGCACCCAGAATCATAGGGCGAACTCGGACGAAGTACTCGTCGATGAGATCATCCTGAAGGAGGGAGGCGACCAGGGTGCCGCTGCCGACCACCACCATATCCTTGCCGGGCTCGCGCTTGAGCCGGGCTACGGCTGCGCCCGGGTCCCCCCGTACCAAGGACGCAGGTTTCCATCGTGTTTCGGCCAGGGATTTCGAAAAGACAATCTTCGGTAGATTGTTCAGCCGCTCTATGAGGTATGGATCAATGCCACTATTTTTTGCATCAGGTGTGGGCCAAAACTGCCGGAACTCCTCGTAAGTGACACGACCATAAAGCATTGCGTCGGCCCCGCGAAGAATGTCGCCCGACCATGGCCATTCCTCACTATCGAACCCACCGAACCAGTCGATTTCGTTTTTTAGGCTGGTGAAGTATCCATCGAGGGAGATGATGAGATCTGCGATTAGCTTTCGCATATGTGGTTCGTGCCATTACGATATTTAACGCTGCCATCGTCTTACGTCGGATAACTATGTGTCCGACTTGTCAGGGATTTGCAGAGGGCCAAAGCGGAGGAAGCGGGCCCGCCGCCCCCGGCCGCACTGCAGGGCGGTCGCGAATATCGATCTATATGCCTCGCCGTTTCACTATGCGACTCATCTTCCTTTCTTTCAATTCAGGATCGGCTCGGCCAGCATTGATCTCCTTGAAGCCAACACGCGCCTAGCGGCCTCGCTAGCGCTCCTCATGCTCGCGTCTGATATGAACCCGGGTCCCCAAGAAGCTCCTAGCAGTCATGCTTCAGGGGTTTGTTCAGCACTACATGCGTTCTGTCAAATCTCCGCCCCTCATGTTGGGTTGGATTCCCGCCCCTGCACCAAATACCCCTACCGGACGGGAGAGTCTCTCATCAGGAAAAATCGTCGGAAATCGACCTCGAAATAGAGTGTATGGGGGACCCCCTGTCCTGTCGGTGATTGCCCCCTCCGGCGATCACTTCCCACCATGAGCACAGTGTTAAACGACCTCGTCCCGCACCAAGGACTCCCCAAGGCGCGCAACCGGTTATTATCCCATTCATGCGTAGCTAAGCTCGTGAGTCCTGCGAGAAATGTCAATGCGTACATAGAGAACGCGCCGAAGGAAATCCGACCGAAGCTCAGGGAGATGAGGACTGCTATCAGAGAGGCGGCCCCCGATCCAATCGAGACCATCAGCTACGGGATGCCCTTCTACAGTTTCAAGGGAGAAACTGGGTTTCAGGCAAGGCTTTGCTACTTCGGATTCCTGAAGGAGAAGATCGTCTTCTACACGCGACCCGCATTCCTTCAAGAGCATATGGATGAGGTAGAACCGTACCTGAGCACCAAATCAGCGCTCCACTTCCCACTGGATAGGCCGATTCCAGTACGACTGATTAAGAAGCTGGTCAGAAGCGGGATAAGAAAACACGAGGCTGGGAAGGATTAATCGCTCAGCAAAGAGAACGAAGTGACGTATGGCATTCACTACCCCCATTCAATCATGTCCGCCATAGGGGTCTGCTAGTTCGAATCCCACCCCCCGCACCATAACATTATTTGGGATAGATACGTTGAGGAATAGTCGGCAGCCATGGAAGAGATGGACTGGGGAAACCGTCCGCTCGGAGTGTCGGTCCTAGCGGTCCTCGACCTTGTTGCCGGAGCCCTAGCCTTAGTTGCGGGAGGGTTTGTCGTCGGTGGATTGTCGACCCCGACTCTGACAGTGTACCCCTACAGCGCCCTCACCGGCCTTGCGGCAGTTGCAGACGGAGCCCTAGTTGTCGCGATAGGAATCCTCTGCATTGCCGTCGGCTGGGGAATGTGGAGAGGGAAGAAATGGGCTTGGACTCTCGCTGTCATCGTTGATGGATTCGCGGTCATCCTAAGCCTCTACGGGATCGTCTTCGGCGAGTGGTCCGGTTTAGCCGGCGTAGCCGTCAATCTGTGCGTCCTATGGTACTTGTGGAGGCCCCACGTCAAGGCGTACTTCGCCGAGGTGGAGCGGCGCCCGGGGCCCAGCACGACGTAACAGATACCTCGCGATAAAACCATCCCTTTAGATCAGGCCTCGGCTGAGGTCCCATCTACACTGTCGTAGTTCTTGTTACGGTTCTCTGGCCTTCATCATGGTCGCAAGCACATTCCTGTCCAGCTCGGTCGCCGTGTACTTGGCAGGGCCCCCGAAGAAGTCCACTTTGTAATCTATGAAACCGAGGGCTAGCAATTGCCTGACCGACCAAAGCGTCACCCAGTTGGAGTCGTCGGCCAACAATTCGTCGTGCTCGGGGTTGCTCAGACCTTCCCACTATTGGCCATCTCTTGGAGGGCCGCCATCAAGCGGGAGAGGTGGTCTGCCCAAAGTGTGGAAAAGGGCGGTCGCGGAGGGATCATCAGAAGACATCACCCTCCGAAGTTCCAACTTCTGCTTGAGAAACCGTTCTCATGGGTATGAGTGTGCGATTCTAACCTAAAGTTGGGTTCCCACCCCCCACACCTTAAGGCAGGTGCCACAATCGCGGGGGCGGCGCGTCGAGAAGGCTTGAGGTCGCCGCCGTATAGTCAGCGGCTCCGCTCACCCGTCACAGAATCACGAGCAGATAGGAAGAAGCATCGAGGAGAAAATGAACCAAAATGGGACCGGAGATATTTCTGACCCGAGACCTTACGTAGCCGAGTCCAACGAAGGTGAAACTCAGAAACACGACTCCAAAGTTGAAAATGGCAGAGAGAGGCGAGAAATGGTAGCCGAGAAAGTACGTTGGAATGTGATACAGCATTCCGAGGAAGGAGACGCCGAGGACCGATGGCAACGACGCCCGCAATCCCGCCGGGTGAGAAGGCATCAATCTGTCCAACATGTATCCCCTCCCTACCGATTCTTCCATTATGGCGTTTAACAGAGTGGGAATCATAGCCACGATCGCATACCACTGGGGGATATTGCTCACCAGAGTCTGCGCTGTGGCGAAACCACTGCCAAAGAGCCCCACTATCACTCCCTCCCATAGAACGATGGCGAGCGCAAGCAGCGCCATGAAGGCCATCGACCAGAGAAGGCTCCTCCCGACCCCTTTTCTATTCAAGCCTAAACTCGAAATCGTCGACTTCAGGCTTCCTCCTTCGTAGTGCTTAACGAAGTAAATCAGAAAGAGCATTATTGGCACAAAGGCGAACAGTGCACTATCGACAACCATGATTGCATTAAGAAAAGAGAATGATGAGGGCATCTGTTGCTGATTCGTAGAACCCATTCTGGAAGCTGCAAGGTATACTACAGCGAAGTAAGCGACGACAAATCCCCACACCATGAGGACTCTATTCGTTTGAGAAGGGGCGGTCGCCTGCTTGCCAGAATCCTGTCTCACTTCCCTTGTCATCTCGCTTGGCACTCTCAGTTGCTAGATTTTACGGCTTCAGTCGCCTTCGGTTCGACCTTTCTTCTCAGTTTACTGGTAAGTTAGGGGGAAATCCCATCCCCGCACCAAGACCCCCTGCCGGATGGGGGTTGTTTCATTAGGGAAAGCGCTCCCTCACGAACAAAAACCGCGTGTATGGCAGACTCCCTGTCGAGTAGGAGGGTGCGCTGATCAGGTACCGTTCTACTCTAGCACAATGCGTGATTCAGTCTTGCCAACGGCGAAGCAAGAGTCCTGAAGACCGGGCCTCGGGTAGCCTGCAATGATTTTGTTCGGGAGGAATTGAGAAACCCGTAGTAGAAGGACAGCCCTGAGTGCGACGGGAGGTGAACGAATGGGAATGGCCACGTTTCTGTGTATTTCGAAGCATGCCCCAGACAAGTGTCCAATGTTCAACGAAACTACCAAGAGAGTCTACGCCAAGTGGGCCAGCAGCTATGCAGAGAGTTACCGCAAGCATGGAGTGAAACTGGTTGGTGCATGGACGGTGCACGGTGAGCACGTGAATGTCTGGGTAGTCGACGCCCCAAGCCTTGAAGCCTTCCAGGCACTCAACATGGAGCCGGAGATTCAGGCCCTAAGCGCGATTGAGACCATGGAATTCAAGATGGCAGCGAACATGGAAGAAGTATTGAAGATGCTGCAACTAGCAAAGTGATATCGCCCACTTTCGGTCTTGATTCCGACCGGGCCCGGGGCACACTCTTGCACCGAGCCCGCCTACTTCGGCCTAACCTAGGGTCAGACTGAATTGAAGAAGTCAGCGAGGTGTCTGATTCAGGCCTCCCATGCTTCCACTGTGGGAAAATAGGCACGTTCGGTTTCGCCCTCGGTTATTCTTTCAGCCAGGGCTAATCCACATGGTTTCAGGGAGGCCCTCGAAGTGCTCATCCCCTGTAAGGACCTTTCCATCATTTCTTCTCGCGATTGCGAGAACCACAGCGTCGAACAGGCTTGGTCTATCAAGGCCGGCGTCCTTTGCCCGCTTCTCCAGCTGAAGGTAAGCCCTAGCAGCCTCAAGAGCGACTTCATCGTCGATATAGGCGGGCTCGGAAGCTTCCAGAATAGTCGAAAGCCTCTTGCGAGCCGTTTCCTCCTTGATCCCCTCTCGAATGTATTTCCGCACCACCTCGGCCAACACCGTGTCCGGTGTGATCACCGTCTCGGCCTCCTCCATCCTAGTCTTCGCGAATTCTCCTTGCCGGGTCCCAGCGAAGAGCTCTATCCACGCGTAGGCGTCAGCTACGATCTTCACCGCGGTCTCCCTCACCGAAGGTGTGCAGCCGGCCTCTGTCGGCACCGAAGGACTCCTCTATCAATTCCTTTCTGTGGCGGGCAACAAGAGTCTGAATCGTCTCGTCTAGGGTCGCCTTGTGCAGCCTGTGCTGCAGAACCGCGAGTTTCTTCGCCGTTTCCTTCGAGACCTTTACCGTCGTCGATTCCATGCTTGGTATAGAGTATTCTGGTATATTTAAGGGCCTCTCCTGGAACATGTCGACCCGGGGGCCATTTCGTGAAAGTGATGCAGGGGGGACCCCAACACATATGTCCGCTGTATAGGGTGTCCATATTCGAATCCCGCCCCCCGCACCTTAAGGCAGGTGCCACACGAAACTGCGGTTTCGTGTTTCGCATCTGGGTTGAAACCTGCAGGAGATCCCCCTTCGTAGTCTCCGTCTCGCCCTATATTCTGAGGAAATCATCTGACGATCGGTGGGAGATTCAAGCTTGGTGGAAAGGCGCGCATTTGGCTGTCTCGGTTGCCCTCGGGCATCCCGAACCAGTTAGGGATAAATACGCGCGAAAAACCGACCCACTGTGGAGAGCAGCCTAAGAGGAGTACGAATTGCTGGCTCCCTCCTGCTCGCAGGCGGCGTTGTTTTCATGCTGCTCAACACGGTGGCAGAGGGTCTGTACCCCGATTATAGCGTGGCGTCAAACTCGCTCAGCGAACTCGGCTACATTGGCGCCAACACATCCCTCTTCTGGAATAGCCAGCTCTTGCTCGCAAGTGTGTTGCTCTTCTTGGGTATGTACGTCTTGTTTTACAGAAGCCAGTTTCGACAGGGTGCGGGCAGGGCAAACCTGACCGGGATTCTGTTCTTGATCCTCCCGGTAGGGGCGATTATCGCGTCGCTCTTCCAAGGTAACTCGGCCCTCAGTGTGCTCCACGACATTGGTTCATTCATGGCCTTCATCTTCGGTGGTATTTCGGCGATTTATGCCTACAAACTTACTGGAGCGCCGTTTCGACACTTCTCGCTTGTACTTGGGATCATTACGCTGGTCATGATTCCAGTGTATATCGCAAGTCCCCACAATGTCCCCGGTTCAATTTCAGGAATGTTGGAACGGCTGATCGTTTACCCGTACTTTCTCTGGGCAATCTCCTTCGGTGGCTACCTGATATCCTCCCAGGGCGGTCTTTCAGCGGGAAAGAACTGAGGAGCGATGTAGATGCCCACCAGGTGGGAGAAGGTCGGCCAGACCAAGCCCCCGCTTTCAAGCGTGATTTCATATTTCATGAATCCAGAGAACGAGCTCAAGTCCCACCCTAAGCTCGTGAGGGAAATCAAGAACATCAATAGAGAAGGCGAGACGGTGACGTTGGAACAAACCCTCTCGGTCATGGGAATGAATCTACGGTCGACGGTCAGGAGCTCATTGAACAGGGCCACCAACACCATTGAAACCGAGTCCATAGGTGGAAGCGGAAAGGGAACAAGACAGACCAGAGCGATGAAGGAGATTCCAACCGGGACCGAAGTTCTCTGGACCTACGACCTAAAGGCTGGAGCCCTCGGTTTCTTCATAAAAGGCCGTGGCAAGAAAGCCTTCGAAGAGACGGTAGATAGGGACATTAGAGCCTTGGACGACCTGACATAGTTCCCCCCACAGCGGTCGTTTGTTGAAGATCGCCACCCTTCCGTTTTTTGGTTCCAGCCCCGTCCTTGGAGTGAATCCTAGCCGGGCTAATTCAAGATAACTCAGAATGAACTCCGATTAGCCAAGGGAACCCGACTCTGGCTAATCCCTAAATGACTTAACGAGGCTATATAATCGCCGGAAGTCGCCGGTATTCCAGTTGGACCTTAGGGGCGCCGTGGTTGCAATTACTGGAGCGTCGAGCGGGATTGGAAAGGAAGTTGCGTCTGTGCTCGCCACACACGGAGCTAAGTTGATGCTCGGCGCTCGACGATCCGACCTGTTACAGGCTGAGGTAGAAGAGGTGAAGCGCCTGGGAGGAACAGCCGAACTGGAGACGGTGGATTTGTCCTTGGCAGACGGGCCGCGCCGTTTCGTCCAAGCTGCGGTCGAGAAGTTTGGCACCATCGATGTGCTCGTTAACAACGCCGGGGCGAATGTCTTCGGTCCTTATGATGAGGTAGGCGAGGAAGCGATGCGCAGGGTGATGGGGACCAACTTGGTGGCGCCCATGCTCGCATCAATGGCCGCGATTCCAATACTCAAGAAGCAGAGGAAGGGGGCGATTGTGAACATCTCGAGCCTGGCGGCATTCTCCACGCCTCCTTGGATGGTAACCTATGGAGTCTCGAAATCAGGGTTGCTTGCACTTTCTAGAAACCTGAGATTTGAGCTGAGGCCTTTCGGAATCAAAGTCGTTGGAATCTACCCCGGCGATGTCGACACTACGTTTACCCAGTCTGTGTCACTTACCAAATCGGCCGAGTTCATGCGGGACACGCTTGCGAACTCTCGGCGGCTGTTCGTCACCAAGAGGCAGGTTGCGAATGTTGTCCTGGGGGCGTTGGAAGGTGACAAGAATGCAGATTTGTTTGTGGGCGGGAGAGCGAGAATGGCGAAAGTACTCATCATTCACTCTCCCGGTCTCGTCGACAGAGCCGTAAGGAGAGAATACGCGCGCCTTCTTCGCAAGGCTCCCCCAGACTCACAAGTAGGCCCTGACTGAGGATAAGCCCAAGATCTGCACCCAAGATCCTCCCTCACAAATCGAAATGGCATGGATAGCCTTACGTAGTTGTGAAGCCGGAGTCTGTGCCGAGGGGTTAGATGAAAGCAGAACTCCTCTATGAAGAGAAACTGAAGCTGCTGCCCACTGTCGATATTGGCCCCGTGCCGGAAGGAGAGGTAGTCAACTTTCCCTTTGCAGGGCGAGTGAGTGGGCCTAAGATAAGCGGCAAGCTCGAGGGAGTCGACTACGTCTTGATTCGTCCCGATGGCGTAGGGCTTCTGCACGTTCATGGCGTTATCACGACAGACAGGGGCGACCGAATCTCCATCGAGGTCTCGGCGTTCGCCACGGATTCCAAGAAGAAGGGGCTAAACGACATCAAAGGAGTCGTGACCTTTCGGACAAGCGCGAAGGAGTTTGCATGGTTGAACTCAACTCAAGGTGTCGAGGAAGGGTACGCCGATATGAAACTCGGGAAGATTAACGTCCGAGTCTACACCATCTAGTAATGGCGCCGTCTACGGTCCGTAGTGCGTCATCACCAACTTGCATTCCGCCCGACTTGAAAGCGAACCGTAGCCGGGGACAGCTTCGTGTCAAGTGAACGAGCCCAGAACGACGAGGAGTGTTCAGGACTGGCCCCTCCGGGCTCGAACCTTCGACTTCGGGGTGAGGCAAGGATTCGCTTATTTCCTAAGCGGATGCCTCCGGGCCCGAACTTACGCAGCGCTAAAAGCCCCTATGTAGGACTAGCCCCTAGCCGGGCTACAGGCAGTAGGCTCGGCGAGAAGGTTCTGCGGATTTCCCCTTGCTATGCTACGGCCCTGTCACGAACTCGTAAGCGTCGGCCGAGAGCGTGAACCCATTCAGCGTGAATTGCTGAAGCTGGTTTGGCTGGGCGGCGAAGTCTGTCGGATTGCCATTGTTGGCGGCGTCCGAGAAGACAACGGTGGGGGTCGAAGTCGTGTAGTTCGACTCGCTGACGCCCAGCATTGCCGATGCTATCGGCATCGTCGTCTCAGAGAAGGTCACCCTTTGCTCGGGCACGTTGTTGCTCGGACTTACGTGGTACCACTCTGTCATCAGGCCCGTAAAGTAGCCTTGAGTAGCGAACGAGAATCTTGAGCGCGACTGCTGCGCCTGCGAACCTACGAATGTAGTTGCCCTGTTCACGGGATAGTTCGTCGAGGCGCTCGCCCCCGTGTTCAGATCCCGGGCGGAAGCAACCACCTCTCCTCCGCTGAACGACAGGCTCAACTCGATTGCGTCGTTCGGGTTGACTGTGCCGGCGAACGGGGTTGGAGAGGTTGTGCGAGTCCTTCCGCCCGGTGCCCAGGCTTCGCTGGCGAACGTGAAGCCGCGGGCGTAACCGCCTGTCTGGAGCGGCCAGTCCCAGTTTATCCCAACCTGGTACCAGTAGCCGGTGTTCGAGAGGCCGTTCAAGAGGTAGGCTGGTCCGTACCCGGTGGCGTCACACTGCGCGACCGCGGTCACATTGAACTCCAGCTGCGAGTATGACTGAGCGAACACCATGACTTCCTGGACGTCGTAGTTCGGGCTGGGGGTTGATACAAGGGTCAATGAACCAGATCCGAGCGGGCAGTTCGTCTGAGCGCTACCGGAACGGATCTGCATGACGGCTGGGATCACACCGAATAGGGAAACGAGCACCAGCAGCACCACGATTATCGCCGCCACTGCAGCGATTCTGATTCTAGACCGCTTGGGATGCTCTTGTGGAGCAGTGGTCCTAATCTCTGCCGGAGGTACACTGCCTGATAAGGGTGCGGCGACAAGTTCCGCTCCGCAATTCGGGCAGAACCTAAGATCAGCAGGCAGTTCGATCCGACATTTGGGGCACCAAGACAAAGAATGTCCGACTTCATGTCTGATTCGTCCTGCGTTTTACTTTTGCTATTCACCGAGGTTCCTAGGCCCTGCCAGTCTTTCGTCTGGCAGATTTTCCGGGCGTCAGGGCACGACTTGTTGGACCTCGTCCCTCGCTGTCAATCCGAACTCGACGGTCTGCGCCCGCACGGGGGTAAAACCCACTGGGGCCGGGTTTGGAATGGCTCAGAATGAACTCTGATTGGCTGACGGGGCCTGGTCCCAGCTATCTCCGGTGCTGCGCATCGAGCCCAAGAATGTCGGGGGCAGTTCGCTGGGGCGTTCGCATGGCTCAACAGGTCTCCAACAATCATGTCCACTGTTGAAGGTAGGCGGGTTCAAATCTCACCCTCCGCGAGTGTCGGGAATCAAGCATGAACAGGAAGGGCGTCTGCTACG
>Ga0187769_10002750_pt1 | contig 10372 bp, 8 predicted proteins | sample 0116_SJ02_MP02_1_FD_133140 | JGI IMG/M metagenome (GOLD analysis project Ga0187769, IMG submission 133140) | Tropical peat soil microbial communities from peatlands in Department of Meta, Colombia - 0116_SJ02_MP02_10_MG | ecosystem: Environmental > Terrestrial > Soil > Wetlands > Peat | place... | reverse complement strand
TATCTGAAGCTTTTTTTCCGGTAAACTTAGTACGAAGTCAAAAGGCGCCTTTTTCACGGTTGTGACGTGCAGTGGGGCAAGCCTCCTTAGAATCATGTTCAGAAACTTGCTCTTGGCAAAAACACGTCTAGCAGTTGTCAAGATGCACTGTTTGCCTCGAGCGCTTGGGTCTTGAAAGATGTCCACTGGTTTAGCCACTGGGATTCCTAGGGTCCATATTAGATTGTAAGCCGCGGACACGGAAGCCTTAGCTAAGCCTCTTTCATAGCCATAAACTGTTCTTCGCGACATACCCACCATATCGGCCATTTCTCCGACTGATAGGTCCATTTTCTGTCTCCTCTGCTTGAGCGCTTCTCCGTCGATTTCAACGTAGTAACCGCCGGGGCTAGCTTGGATCAATGGACGAACGTTGTGGAGCACAACGTTCTCGAAAGTTTTTGCGGTTACCGCGAGAATGTTATGTCTTCTGTAGATCGTATCGTCCTCAAGAGGTTTTTCACGCGCCTCTTCGCCGATCAGCAAGGAAGCGGCGGAGAAGTTTCTTGTTATTTCTCCGAGTTCTCGGGAGTCATTCAGGGACATATTCCCGATGTCACGCTGAATCTTTAGTAATAAAAGGCTCTTTTCTTTTCTTGCTGCGAAGTCGAAGCAGCTCGGACGAGACTCGCATGGTTGGGAGACGGTGAAACCAGCTTGTCGTAGAAGGGCTTCCGCAGTTTCTAAGTGCTCCTTTCCCCCATGAGCCATAGAACCGCCACGTTAAACATGAATTGCATTGCGAGATATAAACAATGCTTGTCTTCTAGAACTCAGTTATACGTGAGCAACGATCATAGCATGCGCTTTGTCGTAAGGTTCCAGATGCACGACTTCTTCAATCTTGAAACCATGGTTCTCCAGGACCTTGACTTCGCTTTTGTAGACTTCAGCGGGTTCCTTTGTCACGTCTATACTCTGTGCCTTCACTGCAAGCATCACCCATCCATAGTTTTTGAGGAATTGGCGTGCGTTGTCTGCCAGAACCTTTGCTTGTTCAGGCTGGGCTATGTCGCAGTAGATGTCATCAACTTTTCCGCGTATGAACATCGCATATTTCTGGGGAAAGCGGGCATCTTCAAGGATCGGCGACATGTTCATCCTGTAGGTACATACGTTGTCAACTAGATCTCTTATAGATCGGGAGGCGAACTCTACGCAGTACATGTGGCCTTTTTCTCCGATGATGTCTGAAACGTGGCTCGCTGTTGTTCCCGAAGCAGCTCCGAGATAAAGAACCACGTGCTTCGGTTTGACTGGAACCGTTTTCAAACCTTTCAGGATTGCTGCCGCCAACTTGCTTCTAAAAGCGTCCCAGATTCGGTATTCGACACGTTCGCACCGTATCAGCCTTTCACCGTAGACGTTTCTTCCCGGTGCCAAGTTTCTAGTAGCTAGTCTTCGCGCGCCATCCTCAAGAGTCACATCATATACTTCGGCAAATTTCGGATGCGGTTTAACCTTAACGATCACGCCTGTGTTTTCCCCATTTCTTCCTGTCTCTTGGCTTTTCATGTCTGGGTCTGCTAACTGGCAACTGAGGCGGTTGATCATACTTCTGGCGGATCTCTTCGATTCGTCTGTCCATGTCGGCTTTCAGGTCTTTACCTATGGACCTGCCTCCGAAGGCGTCTGCCCTGGCAGCTATGGCCAACTTTCCTGCTAGGGCCCTAGCAATTTTCCCTCTTTGCCATTTCTTGGCGTCATGCAACAAAGTGTGCTGGAAAATCAGCCCGTGCTTCGGCGGCCTCGTGCCGGTTTTTAACGAGCGGAACAGGGCTTTCTCAGCGCCTAGAACCTGAATCGTGCTTGCGGGCCTCTTGGCCAGATTCATCAGACCTCCTGATAACGCTATCAAGCGCGCCCCCAGAAGCGAACCTACCAAGTATTTTGTGTTTGGCGCAACCTCTTCCATGGTCGAGTCCAAGTAGGTTTCCAAATTTTGACGAATTTTGTACAGATTTATAATGTCGCTGCATAATGCCTGAATCTGTTTTAAATCGGAATCGTCAAGGTCTGCGCCCATTGATTTTTCTGCAACCTTTGCTATGGCTTCGGCCTTTGATACTGGAACTTCTTCGCCTTCAAGTTTGTCGATTGTGAAGTTGTCCTTGTTGCCCAGTTTGACAACGAGCCGCGCGTAAGTCTCGTGCTTGTCCATAAGACGGTCCAGCTCGGGGAAGTGTATGCCGTACCACTCTCTCACCCTGGCCATGAGCATGTTTATGGTCTTGTCCAACTCGTCCAAGCTTTGGATGGCTTGCGCGACGACGAGGTCTCTTTTCTCGACGGCTCCTTTGACCCGTAGCTTAGTGATTTCCATCGTGATGTTGTGGGTCCACAGAGCAAACTCGTCAGCGTCTTTTACGAACCCAGCTTTAACCGCAAACCTTTCAGGCTTGGACCGAAGAAGTTCGCCCGCGTCTGAAGGCTTCGACATTTCAACTTTCGTTCCGAGTTTCTTTTGAACTTCGTTGGCAAGGTTGGCGTTTTCGAAGACGAATTCGTCGTAGCCTTTTTCCATGAGTGCACTGATCAGGCTGGAGACTCCTTCAGTCACCTTTCCTGCTTCCGTCTTGAGGATGGTTTTCGCTGCGCTCTGCGGGTTTTTTGGGAATAAGGCCGTCGCTATAAGCTTGTTTTCCGCGTCGAAAGCCAGTGTTCCAAAGGAACCCTCAACTATCGTCACTTTCATTCGAATGCCTCAGCACTACTATTGCAGAGGTTAATGTTAATAAAAACTTACTGGGGTGAGGGAGTGCGCTGTTCCAAAGCGTCTCTCTAGTAGAACTAATATAATTGGTAGGCTTAACAAGGAGCTGGCCAAGGTGCAAAACGGGTGAAAGACGCTGGTTTGGGCGTTGATCTGGCTGGTCTGAAGCTTGCCAATCCGACCATGTTGGCCTCTGGGATTTTAGGTTACTCTGTTGATACGCTGGCAAACATCGTTAAGGCCGGAGCAGGGGCGGTGGTGACGAAGTCAGTTTCGCGGAAGCCAAGGGAAGGCTACGCAAACCCAACAGTTGTCCAGGCAGACTGCGGTGTGATTAACGCGGTGGGGCTTCCTAACCCTGGGATAGAGGAGTTTTCCAAGGAGATTCATCGTGTGAAAGCTGTCGTGAGTGTGCCTGTCGTTGTAAGTGTCTTCGGTTTTTCGGCTGAAGAGTACGCGTCAGTGGCAAGAAAAGCCGTCGGTGCAGGAGCGGATGGAGTGGAGCTCAATGTTTCATGTCCACACGTCAAGGACACAGGTTCGGAGATGGGTCAGGACCCGAAGATTCTAAGTCAGGTCATTAGAAAGGTCAAGGTCTCCGTGGATAAACCTGTGCTCGTAAAGTTGTCGCCCAACGTCACGAGCATGTCAGACGTCGCAGGTTCTGCCGTGCGTGCCGGAGCGGATGCCTTGACGGTTATGAACACGGTGAAAGCTATGGCCATAGACGTTGAAACAGCGATGCCCGTCTTGGCGAACAGAGTAGGAGGCTTGTCGGGCGCAGCGGTGAAACCGATCGCGCTTAGGAACATTTATGAAGTTTACGAACAAGTTGATGTTCCAATAGTGGGCTGCGGAGGAATAGCCGACTGGCGTGATGCTGTGGAGTTCCTTCTCGCGGGGGCTTCAGCTGTTCAAATAGGCACGGCGATAGCCAATGAGGGGCTCGGAGTATTCAGGGCAGTTACTCGTGGAATAGGCGCGTACATGAAGAAGAAAGGTTTGGTGAGCGTTAGTGAAATCGTTGGCTTGTCACACCGCAGCTAACCAGCTTAGGACCAGGCTCATCATTAGTCTAAGAGCAGAAAGTCCAACGGTCAAGACTTTTGTTTTCAAAGACGAACTGTGTGGGGGGGCCAAGCCAGGCCAATTCTTAATGCTGTGGATTCCCGGCGTGGATGAGATCCCGTTGAGCATCATGGATGCTAGAGACGATGGAAGAGTCGCTGTTTCCGTTAAGGCCTTGGGTGAAGCGACTGTAGCATTGCACCAGAAAAGAGTGGGCGAACCTGTCGGCGTGCGAGGCCCGTTTGGCAACTGCTTCATGTTGAACGGACGCAAACCCCTCATGGTAGGCGGTGGAACGGGGATCGCGCCACTTATGTTCCTGACCCGAAGGTTTCTTTCAAGAGCGGTGAGCACGACGTTTGTTTTTGGCGCAAAGACAAGAGATGAATTGTTGTTTAGAGGTGAGTTGGAGAAGTTTGGAGCGAAAAGGGTTCGTCTTGTCAAGTCGACGGAGGATGGGAGCTGCGGCCTCACGGGTTTGTGCACTGAACCGTTAGAGCAAATGTTGGCAAGAGAAAGGTTTGACGAGGTATACGCTTGTGGGCCAGAGCAGATGATATTGAAGGTTTTTGAGTTGACTGAACAAAGCGGTGTACAGATGCAGGCAAGCCTGGAACGTCTGATGAGATGTGCCATCGGACTGTGTGGAAGCTGCGTGATCGGCAAGTACAGGGTCTGCTCCGACGGACCCGTGTTCACTTCAAAACAGCTCAGGCAAGTGAAGAACGAATTCGGCTTATCCAAGCGAGACCGCTGTGGAAAAAGAGTGCCGCTCGACTGAGCCTGAGAGGTGTCGATAGGAATTTGCGGAAGACGCTACATCCCTGTATTCGTGTTTTTCCCTTCTATTTGACCCCCATCCCCCTAAGGTACTACTAATACTTGCAGACCTTCGGAAAGGCTCTACTGACTTGAGGCGGGTCTGAAGCTAAGCGTGTGTTAAGGGCCTAGTGCAAAGACTGGGCAAGATTCAATTAAAACTTTTCAAAGACTGTTGATTAGAACTGGGCATGCCATTTCGGGCAAGAGCAAGGTCATTCTTCACTGGTTATTTCCAGGATCACTCTTCCCTTGGGATCTGGGCATTCCACGTCGATGACCTTGGGTAGCCAATCGTTGGGTTCATCTGTTTTTCTCTGCTTAGCAGGCAGCAGCGGGAGCAAGCTGGAGAGGGCGTAAATGCAGAAGTGCTTGTTCTCTCCGGGGAAGCTCAGTTTTCCGCCTTCAAGTCTGAAGCAGTCTCCGACTTTATGCGTGTCGCAGGAACCGCCGATTGCTTTAACTTTGACGATTAGAGTTTTCATGACGATTTCAAAATGATTAAAAACAGCTTTCAACTTAAAGGTTTCTCAGATGGAGTTTGCCAACATCGTGTTGAACTTTCGTGGATGGAGACGTAGTTTTCCCAGATGAAGAAAATCTTGGTTAACGGTGACCGATGCTCTGGATGCAGAATGTGCGAATTAACATGCTCGTTCAAACATGAAAAAGGGTTCAGGCCTTCCGTGTCGAGGATAACCGTTTTGAAAGAGGATGGTTTAGGCTTCGACCTTCCGGTCATCTGCTGGCATTGTAACCACTGCAAACCCGCAGAAAGCTGCCCCACAAAAGCGTTGCAAAGAAACGCCGAAGGACTCATCTGCATAAACGAAGAGAAGTGCACTGGCTGCGGTAACTGCACTAAATCATGCCCTTCAGGCGCGATCAAACTTCATCCGAACAAGCGTATTCCTTTACTATGCGACCAGTGCGGTGGAAGACCGTTATGCATTGAAAAGTGCCCCACAAAAGCGTTAACGTACAAGGAAACGAGAAAGCAGGAGCCCAAATCGCCGAACAGAGTTCTTGAAGAAACGTCTAGAAGGTGGAGGGTCACTGGATAAGTATTTCGGCTATGCTGGCAGAATTCTCAGAGTAGACCTCACAAAAAGCAAGGTTAGCATCAAGCCTACCGAAAAACGGCTGATAATGGAATTTCTCGGCGGAAGAGGCTTCAACTCTAGGAGGCTCTACGAAGAAGTTCCAGAAGGTGTCACTGCTCTCTCTTCTGAGAACAAGCTCATGTTCGCTACGGGTCCTCTTGTCGGCACGGCTTTTCCTTTAGGTGCAAGATTTAACGTGAGCGCGAAGTCTCCGCTCACAGGAATATTGGGAGATTCAAACGCAGGAGGACATTTTGCAGCAGAAATGAAGTTCGCTGGATACGATCAGATAATAGTTGAGGGAAAAAGTCCGAAGCCCTGTCTTGTTTCCGTCCAAGAACAAGAAGTCCAAATCAGAGATGCGGAACACCTCATGGGAAAAGACGTTTACGAAACAACCGAAACCATAAGAAAAGACCAAGCAGACCCGCACGTTCAAGTTGCAACGGTTGGCCCAGCAGCAGAAAACCTCGTCCTCTACGCGGGAATATTTGCCAATTGTGTCAGGCCAGCTGCCAGAACTGGAATGGGCACGGTTATGGCTTCCAAAAACCTGAAAGCCATAGTCCTCAGGGGAACGGGCAGCATCAACATCGCTGACTCCGATTCTTTCTGGAAAATCGCTGAAGAAGTGGAAAGAGAAACCTACGCTCATCCACAGTACGGGCCGCGCAGAGAGATGGGAACGACCAGAATTCTAAGCCTCGCCGACAAGCTTGGCTTTCTGCCCACGAGACACTTCACTTCGGCCACTTTCGAGCACGCAGCCGAGGTGAGCGGTGAAAGACTGGCAAGAGAATACAACGTGAAAAACCGCGCATGCTTCTCATGCATAGTTCCTTGCAGCAGGATCTACATGATAAGACATGGAGATTACGCTGGCCTTCACGGTGAAGGCCCGGAGTACGAGGCCCTGAGCAGTTTTACCGCCAGAGTTGGAAACGCAAACCTGAACCTGGCGTTGAAGGCCGTTGACCTAACAAACAAGCTTGGCTTAGATGCAATAACGACCGCGGAATGCATCGCTTGGGCAATGGAACTTTATGAAAAAGGAGAACTGACGAAAAAGGAAACAGGCGGGCTTAAACTGAAATGGGGTAACGAAGAAGCGATACTCGGGCTGATCGAAAAAATAGCCTATCGAGACGGGTTTGGAGACCTGCTTGCTGACGGAGTGAAGAAGGCAGCCGAAAAACTTGGAAAGGGAAGGGAAATAGCTTTTCATGTGAAAGGCCTAGAGCTTATACAGGCTGACCCGCGAGGCCTGAAGGGTTACGGCTTAGGCTACGCGGTTTCAAGCAGGGGAGCAGACCATTTGAGGTCCGAGCCTTTCCTAGAGTTAAGCGACGACCCAGACAAAGGCTTGAAAATGTTCGGCATCCGGGAAGCAACTCAGAGGCTTGCACACGAGGGAAAGGGAAAACTGATACGTTACTGCGAAAACTGGTGTGCAGTAATAGATTCTTTGGAAATCTGCAAAAACTTGGCTGAAAACATGGAGCTCTTGCCCTTTGACAGAGCAGCCGAGATAACGAAGGCCGCAACGGGCTTCCCCTTCACGGCAGACACTATGTTTGAGATCGGAGAAAGAATCGTCAACCTTGAAAGAGCCTATCTTGTCCGACAAGGAATCACGAGAAAGGACGACTATTTACCGACAAGATTCTTGAAGGACCCTTTACCTGACGGGAACTCGAAAGGATCACTGTTCGAGATAGAGCCAATGCTTGACGAATACTATACGGAAAGAGGATGGGACTCCAACGGAGTCCCAAAAGCAGAAAAGCTGAGAAAGACGCACCTAGAATACGTAATCCAGGATTTGAAAAGAACAGCCGTTTCTGAAAAACTAAGGAAGAAAGTGTAAACGCGCCCGGCTTAGCGGGCTGTTATGTGAGCAGTTTCTTTAAAAGATATTTTCTTATTTTCCGGTAAGCCTCTATTCTTTGTTTGCAGGTGAATTCTGGGGTTTCAAAAACAGGGTAGGCCCCTTCAACATCATCTATGGGCCAGTCTAGAAGCTCCTGCCTATCGTAGCCGATCCACTGGCCGTTCTCGTCTACCCAGCTCCAAAATTCTGTTCCAGGGATAGGCGTTGCTAAGCTCAAATGAACTCCATCAACCTTCGTTCGCTCAACAAACCTCCTTGTTTTGTCAACGACTTTCGGAGTGTCGCCTGGGTTCCCAACCATGAAGAAAACGTTGGCTTTGATCCCAGCTTCACGCGTGTGCTTGATTGCCTTTTCCACTTGATCCAAGGTTATGCCCTTCTTTATTCTTGCCAGAACGTCAGGGTCTGCTGATTCGACGCCGTAGTTGATTGCAGTGCAGCCAGCCTTCTTCATTTTTAATAGCAATCCTTCAGTTACAGAGTCAACTCTTATACCGTTCCAGAAATAAAGGCCAAGCTTCCATTTTCTCGCAATTATTCTATCAAGAATCTTCTCAGCCCGGTCTAAATCAAACGTGAAATTATCATCTAAGAAACTGACGCCCCTAACTCCATAGTGCCGTATCAAGTGCTGGATTTCTGTCAGCACGTATTCTGGGCTGTGACCGCGCCAACGTTTACCAAAAACTGACCGCGAACAAAAAACACATTGATAGGGGCATCCCCTAGAAGTGAAGAGGACACCCGCGTTTTGGCCGTAAAGGTCCATAGGCAACTTTTCTCGGGCAGGAAAAGGCAAACGGTCCAAAGCCATTACAGGGGGCCTTTGTGAATTACTCCTAAGCTTGCTTCCATCGCGGAAAATCAAACCGTTTACATCACATAGGCCACCCTTGTTTTGCAACCTTTCTAAGAGCTCGACAAAAGTAACCTCGCCTTCGCCAACAACAGCTGCGTCGATTTCTTCGTGCCTAACCAACATCGCCTCACCCATCATGCAGGCATAAGGACCCCCTACAACCATGAAACACTCAGGAAAATGAGCCTTAACCTTGCTAATAACTGCAAGAGCCTGATGTGCATTTCCAATAGTACACGAAACCCCAACAACCTCAGGCCTGTCACGAGACAAGGATTCCTCAAAAGCTGTGGAAGACTCAACATTCAAGTCTGAAATTTTCACTTCAAAGCCTCTTCTTTTCAGCATGGACGCCAAATAGCCTAATCCAAGAGGGGGAACCCGGGACAAACTCTTGCAAAGAGGTTGAACCAAGAGAACTTTCATAATATTAGATAATTAACAGAAAATGCCAAATAAGCCTACCGTTGAAAATCAGCAATGCTTCCGAAGAAAAGTCTAACGCGTGCGAGAGTGAGAATGGTAAGCGTCAGAGGACTAAGACAATAATGAACGAAGAAGCTTCTCCGTTTGCTATGCACTTAGAACGCGCGAACTGATTCAGTCAAGCACTTTCGGTTTATCAAAGAGGAAAGAAAGGTGATCACAATTGGAGCGCGCGCTACGTTGAAAAGAACTTTTGTTCTATCCTTCCTTCCGTGTCCGTCGTCCATTCACCGTTTTCATCGCCCATCGTTAGATGGGGCAAAGTTTTATTCTCAAACCCTTACTCTACTATGCTCACTTACTCTCACTTGACACACATAACAGGTGCACGTAACCCACATATAACACGCACAAACAGACGGGCGCGCGCTTCTCTAAGCAAAAAACCTTTAAGAAAGTTAGGATGACCTAGATTCGATGTATAACTTTATAGTTCAAGGAATTTCAACTGTTGCTTACTACATTCGCTTCTCTTTTCCTAATGTTTCACTTGCATTATTCCTTCTTGCGTATTCGATCATAAAGTTGACTTACGTTAGCATAGACAGAACACGTTATCTAAGAACAGGTGTTTATTTCTTTCCAGATGTAAAACCACTATCTGAAATGGAAGTGCTAGTTTTTTCTCGTGCTTGTTTCTCAAGAAATTAGCGCACACTAAGGGAAACTCGCGCCAGAATTAATGTGTCAAGCCCTGATGTCAGTAGCGCGCGCTACTAAGGAACCCTATATCGAGTAAACAGAAGTAAACAGATAAAGAGACAAGCGGGCTATGTTTTAGATATCTATCAATGGAGCGTGCGATACCGATTTGTCCTGTTTGAATGCAATGTCCACCGGTTGTCCAGTTGGTCTTCGACACTTCGTGGATGATGATAGTTACCGCTTCCTTACGGGTCCCATTTCCTTAAGTATCCTCGTTATCCCTTCAACGACTTTCTTTTTGTTCTCTTACTAATGCCAGGCCAAAGAGAGACCTGAACCGCAGGCAATTCAGCTACCCCATGGAACGACACCTTTTCCCACGTATAAAGGCACAGCGCGCGTTGTCCTCATCCAAGCCGTTTAGTTTCGATTTGAATTTTCAGTTTGCAGTAGCCTTTTGGACCACACACGAGAAGACTTTAATCTTCGGCTGATCAGACGATGATTTAGGGGAAGTAGCAATGGAAGAAAAAAAAGATTATTTGAAAAGATTCAACCGCTTGCTTGTTTGGCCGACGTTGATTTTGTTCATAATCTTGGCAATCTCAGGTTTCGGTAATGTAAACCCAGGATTGGTCGGCGAATTAACCGGAGGTCTTTTCAGCAAGCACTTTTTTTCAATGAGCATTCACACGGCACTGGTCCTTCCCACTTTAACATTACTGTTGATTCACGTACTGATTGCAATC
>Ga0187769_10002748_pt1 | contig 10378 bp, 8 predicted proteins | sample 0116_SJ02_MP02_1_FD_133140 | JGI IMG/M metagenome (GOLD analysis project Ga0187769, IMG submission 133140) | Tropical peat soil microbial communities from peatlands in Department of Meta, Colombia - 0116_SJ02_MP02_10_MG | ecosystem: Environmental > Terrestrial > Soil > Wetlands > Peat | place... | reverse complement strand
CTCATCGCATCCTGGGGCTGTAGAAGGTCCCAAGGGTTAGGCTGTTCGCCTATTAAAGCGGTACGTGAGCTGGGTTCAGAACGTCGCGAGACAGTTCGGTCCCTATCTGGTGTGGGCGCAGGAGACTTGAGAGGAGCTGTCCCTAGTACGAGAGGACCGGGATGGACGGACCTCTTGTGTACGAGCTGTCCCGCCAGGGGCATTGCTCGGTAGCGAAGTCCGGAAGAGATAATTGCTGAATGCATCTAAGCAAGAAGCTCGCCTCAAGATAAGGTCTCCCAAGTCCGCTTCGGCGGACTAAGAAGGCCGGTCGAAGACTACGACCTTGATAGGCCGGGTGTTGAAACGCAGCAATGCGCGAAGCTTACCGGTACTAATCGGCCGTTCGGCTTGACCATAAAACTTTCCCAAATCGTCCCCGATCTCATTCGAGGCGTTGGGGGTTCGCGTCTTTCCCCTTTTGCTCTGTTTTCGCGGAAGAATACCGCGGAGGATTTTGCAGAAGATTTGCAGGTTGCCAGCCTTTCGGTTGTTTGGCTCGATCGCTGGATTTTTTCAGCCTCGAACCGGCTCGCCGCATTGGCGAGCTTCGAAATTTCCTGGTGGCCATACCGCGGGGGTCACACCCGTTCCCATCCCGAACACGGAAGTTAAGCCCCGCAGGGCCGATGATACTGCACGGGTAACTGTGTGGGAACGTAGGTCGCCGCCAGGATTAAATTGCAAAGGCCGTCTCGCTTCGGCGAGGCGGCCTTTTTTATTGACGTGCGAAATTGGAATAGCGGAAGAGATCCCAGCTTCTACGTTTGTGCTTGCCAGAATCAGTGCCCGAGCGATTTCTCCATCAGCTGATCGCTGAGCGTGGTGTCGAAGTACACGGTCAGAGTCGAATTATCCTTGGTGTCCAGCATCTCCATCTCGTCGTAACTCCGCGCCCCCTGGTGCAAGTAGGACTGCTTTTGCGGCCGCCAGCCCATCGCCCTCATCAGCGCGTATTCCTCGGCGACCGAGATCACTTTGTAGGCTGTCTCAACGTTGGCCCCGTTCCCTGATCCGAGGATCGAGCGCAGGAGGCCCGCGGCGATATCGTGGTGCAGCTTGGCCATGGCGCCGTTGTTCAGTCCTGCGTAGGCGACCGAAGCCACCATGTGCGCGTCAATGTTGACGTACTGCTTTTCAAGAACGCTGTTCGCGATGTCGAGCGCCTGGTACATCGTGTTGACTTCCTCCGAGCCCTCCTCCGGTTGATATTGCGGGCTCGCGGCGTACTTCATTCGCAGGTCGGTGAAATCGACCGACAAATCCCCCTGCTTTAGTTTTGCGACCATTTCTTCGTACGTGGGGCCAGCAGGGGAGGCGGGCGCATCCGGTTGTTTCTGTTGGGTGGTGCCTGAGACGCTCAGGATGAGAACGGCCGCGGCGACGCCGATCGCTGGCGCGCGCCATTCTGAATTCTGCGCGTAGTTCATCCGGTTGAACATGGGAGCCTCGTCTCGCTGAGCTATTAGACGCCGGAAGTGCACCCCACGGCTAGTCCGAAGGTGGCTGGCGGCGCCCTTCGCAGTGGTATCATTCGCCGGTGCGAAGATCCGCAAAGATTCTCACCTTCTCGGCGACGCTCTATAAGATCGGAATCAACCGGTGCGTGGACGTGCCGGAAGAAATCTCGAGCGCCCTGGGACGGGGCCGCAGGGTTCCGGTGGTCGTGACGGTCAATGGCCGGAGCGTTCGCGCGACGCTTCTCCCCGGCTCCGGCGGCGCACAACGCCTCTTCATCAATTCCGAGCTGCGCAGGGCCGCCGGTGCCGACGCGGGCCAGCGCATCTGGATCGCCTTGCGTCTGGATCGTGCCTCGCGGGAGATTCCCATTCCTTCCGACGTCGCCGCAGCTCTGCGCCGTGCCACGCAAGCAAAGCGAGCTTTCGCCCGCATCACGCCCCCTTTACGCCGCGAATTTCTCCGCTGGGTGCTCGCCGCGCGCGCGCCCGAAACGCGCGCACGACGCATCGCGCGCGGCCTCAAGAACATCATCGCCCGCGCCCGCCGCAAACAGGGCAGGAGCAAGCCACGCTAGACTTGGAGTCACGATGAGACGCGCTCGACAAACTAGGGTCGAGCTGGATTCCAGAACGGGCGGTGGAGCTGGCCGGGTGCTTCAGTGCGGCGGACGATCCGTCACGAGTTCCGGGTGTTCGCGGCGGAACGTCTGGGCGATGTGGCAGTTCCAGCACACCGGCCGGTGAGTTGCGAACGCTTCCTGCAATTTTTCGAGGGGAATTTCATTCCACTGTACGGTCTGTTGTCGCTCATCCACGAGCGCCGGCGGATGTTCGTGCCAGTTGATTTCTCCAATCGGCTTGTTGCAGGCAACACAAGACTGACCGGCGTACCAGCGATTCACGATCGTTTGAACGAGACACCCGTTCGGGTCGCTCCTGATTTGGGCAAGGCAATCCTGGCCGCAATCTTTTTTCTCGGGCCAGCGCGAGCAATCACTCAGCCGGAGTTGCGGAGCCCCAGTGGCGGCCTCCACCGCGGCTTTTCTGGCGGCGACGCGTACGGCTGCGTCCTGGCCTGTCTCCGGGCACGTGATGATTCTCTTGCCCCGGAATTTCAGATACGTGCGGAAGCTGCGGACGAGTTCCCAAACTAGGGTGATGGCGAGCAGGGCTGCGAGAGCAAGCAGGATCCATTTCATAGGGCGATCCTTCCGTGCGAAATCTCCGGACGCGCGCTCCGTGCCGCATGGGCGCACTGCCTCAGTGGCTGGAGGAAAGCCGGCCGGAGTTCGCGATCGGCGTGCTCGAACTCGGGGCCGCCTCCATGGCACGCACAAGTTTACGCTTCGCAGCGTCACCGGGAAAGTGATACCACACACCCGGCCCGGTGACGTGAGTCACAATGCCGGCGACTTTCGCTTCTTGCTCTCCATGGAGATAGCGGCCAAAGAACGTTTGCACCAACCTAGCTACGCGCCCGCCCCAACACCCGAAGCCTCAGGGCCATCGTCGTCCGCACCCCTGGTGAACCCTGCCTACCAAGCCAAAGCGATCAAGGACCAGGTTGCATTCCCGCGTGGAGAAGTGAACTAACGAAAGGCTCTTCTTGGTTGAATATGCGCGCGAAGTCTTCTTCTTTCTTGGATGGCTGAGTTCTTGGGTGTGAGAAATCAACGACCTCGGCGTCGGTCCGTATCTGTAGACCATCGTCGCTGAACAACTCGATGAATCGAGTCCGTTCGTGATCCAATCCCCGAGTCAGTGGGTTCCGCGGCACGGAGAGAATCCCTTCGGCGAGAAGGCGTCTCTTGAGGACGCCAAAATTAGGGGTCCCCGTCGAATTCAGTGATCCGTAGGCCAAACATTCTCCGGAATTGCTCGCCGCAACAAAACTCCCATTCTCATAAACCTTCACGACAAACCCGCCGTCCCATCCTGGATTCTGCACATCGCCAAAAACAGCATACTCCGTCTGCATCTTCGGGATTGCAAGCTTCGGAGAAAGTGGAATGAATTTGTTCACCCTTGCCTTATCATCGGCTGCATTGCTCTCCACGTCCCAAGCCTCGAAGGCCACAGGTAGTCCTGCGAATCCCACAAGCTTACCTGGGTTCGCTACCTCCAACTGCCATGCATAGCTGAACCCCCCACCCATCATGCCTGGCACCTTCGCCAGAGGCATGATGAACACCTTACCTTTCTCGGTCGACACTTCCCCGCAGAGAGTATGCGTCTGCTTGGTTCGCATTGGGCCGCGGAGCCTGTCAACTGCGAGTAAGAGGACGGCTCCGTCTTCGCTTCCTGCCGCCAGAACGGAGTCATCCGGCGAAAATGCCAGCCCTGCGATCGGAAACTTCCCTTCAGAAACGAATCCCGCCTCATGAAAATCCTTGAAACTCCACAGACTCAAATCTCCTCCCGGTCCATAGTTCCCGCCGCCGAGTGCGATCCATTGATCTGAATGGGAAATCGCAGACGTGAATAGCCCACTCCGGAAGTTCGATTGTCGACCAAGGGATTTTCCGTTGGAAGCGTTCAACAGTTCGACGTTCTTGTCTCCGTAGACTGGGCCGCCGCCGGTGACCATATAGTTGTGGTCCGAGGAAAGGCTGCAAAAAAAGCCCAGCCCATAGGATCCCCAGCCTCTTTCTGTATTCCCGGTTGAAGCATCCCACCACTCGACAGCAGCGTACCGGCATACCGCCAGCTTCATGCTATCTGCGGAGAATCCCGCGACAATGAACTTCTGGGCAGGGCCCTCTTCCGAACTGACCTTTCGGGGGCTCAATGTCTTCATGTCGAAAACAAACACAGCCGATTCAGAGGAGAGCGCTAGCATGCCGCTATTCGGTGAGAAGACCAAAGCAGTCGGCGAGCCGGCCTTCAAGATGATTCTCTTAGGTTCTCCCCAGGTGCCGATGTTCCATACCAAGACGTCGCCTGCAGATGTAGCGGCCGCAAGCAGCCTTCCATCCGGGGAGAACACGACCTTATCGACATTCTCGTTGCCGTTCTCGGTGTTCTGTTCCACCCAAGCCGGCACAACGCTGCGATCGGCAGTGTTCCAGATCCTCACTCCGCCCCTTCCATTCCGGCCGTATCCGGCGGCAAGCAAACGCCCGTCGGGAGAGAAGTCCACAGCATTCACGGGATCGGGACAATCAAGTTTTGCGATCAATGCGTCAGAGGAATTGCTCGCGAACGATATCCTTGCGAAGAAAAACAAGAAGAAAATCAATCCCAGAGCCTTGAATGAATGCCCTGGCTCACTCGTTGGCATATGGCACCTCCGTTTGTCCCGTCTAAAGCTGCTTAGACACCAGCCGATCAAAATAGTTGCCTGCGAATCAGCCTAAGGTTCGTTATATTTGATAAATAGCTTCATAAGTATGATAAACATTTTAGTGTCCTTACGCGGTCAGATGGTCCGGAGACGCAAAGACTTTTCTAAACTTAACCTCTCGGTTTCGCCTTATGCCGAAGATTCCTGCGCAACAAAACGAGAGTGGCGGTAAGCTCCACGGAATTCAGGACGGGGGAACAGTGCCATGAAATTCGCGAAGATTGTCTTCTGGGTCGCGGGCATTTACGGCGTGCTCGTTCTTGCGCCTCTCTATTTCATCTTCAATACAATCGGCGTGAAGGACCCGCCGCCGATCACGCATCCCGGCTTCTACTATGGGTTCGTTGGTGCCGGCCTGGCGTGGCAATTCGCGTTTTTCATCATCGCCACCGATCCTGTGCGCTACCGCCCGCTGATGATTCCTTCGATTTTTGAAAAGTGGAGCTTTGGCATCGCGATGACGGCTCTCTTCCTGCAAGGCCGCATCCATCCCAGCGATTTTGCCTTGGGCAGTTTTGATTCCCTACTCGGCGTGCTGTTTCTGCTTTCCTTTCTTGCGACCCGCGAGAAATTTGGCCAGTCTGCGGCTGGATGAGCGAAAGAACACTTCAACGTTGCGGTGGCGGCCGTGGCAACCCGGGGCCGAGCGCAGGCTCCGCCGGTGGCGGACCCAATGGGGACGTCGGCGCTGTTTCTCGGTAGCGGGGCCTACTGCGGACGGGGGCGAGCCCGCCGGCGCGTCTTAGCCAAACGCGGTGAGCGGAAATAGAAGTAAAACGAGGGGCGCGAACAGTCTCACTTGAATCCCCGCGCCCAGCGCGAATCAATCGAAAACAATCCGGCAACGCACCGGGGCGGCCAACAATCTTTGATGTGCGAAAGGATAGCACCGGAAAAATGACGCTTCAAATATGCCCATTACGCGCATGCGGCGGCTTTCACCCCTTGCTTGTGAAGAACTCCCCGATTCTGCGGATCCCTTCGCGGAAGTCCGCCGTGGGCGCGATCAGGCTGATCACCAAATAGCCCTCTTGCGCAAAATTGAAAAACATCCCCGGATGAACCAGCACCGAGCAGCGTTCCATCAACTCTACGGCGAGCGCTTCATCCGAGCCCGAAACCGGAACGCGCAACACGGCGTACCAGCCGCCTTCCCGTTGCAGACGCGTTACGCCAGGAAATTCACGCAACTTGCCGTCGAGAAACGCCAGATTCGCCGCAACTCGTTCCTGGATTTGCGATTGCATCCCGCCCCGCAACGCAAGGAATATCCCCGCCGCAAGCTGCACGGGAGTGCTCGGCGAAAGATACGTGTCCGCGATGATTTCGAGGCGCTTGACCGCCTCTTGTGCTTGCGCCTGGGGCCCACTCGCCACAATCCATGCGAGCTTCATTTGCGGCAACGCGGAGATTTTCGAGAGCCCGCTCAGCGTGAGCGTGAGAGCGCCGCTGCCGGGCGCGAAGCTCGCTGCGGACTCCGCGGCGTCCGCATAATCCAGAAAGACCTCATCCGCCATGATCGTCAGTTGCTTTTCAATGCAGATCGCTGCAAGTTCTTCTGCTTCGCTCGGCTTGACGAAGGAGCCCGTCGGATTGTTCGGATGCACCACAACGACGGCCCGCGAGCGCGGTGTGAGCACCGCGCGCAGGCCGCCGAGATCCACTTGCCATCGGTGATCGTAAAGCAACGGGTATGCCACCAGCCGGACGTCCGCCAGGCCAGCGAGAAATTCCAACAGCGGATAGCTCGGTGCGGGCACAAGCACTTCATCGCCGGGTTCACAGAGGAGACGAAAAACGTGGCTGTAGGCTTCGCTCGTTCCAGACGTCAGCACGAGTCGCTCCGGGTTCACGCCGTGGGCAGCGCGTGAAAAGCTCGGACGGCTGGCGTAGTACTCCGCCACGGCTGCGCGCGTTTCGACGAGGCCCTTGCTTTCTGGCTTGTATTCGAGCGCGCGAGGATCGGCCAGCGCCGCAAGAATTTCGCGTTCGGGGTAAACGAATCCGCAGTTGGTTGGATTCGACGCCGTCAAGTCGAGCATCGTTTTTCCGCTCCGCCGGTGCGCCTCGAGCGCGCGCGCGAAGCGGTTCGGTTCGAGCTTCCAATTTGAGCGTGATGAAAACATGCGTTTCGATCCGATTCTGTGCGCGATCAATACTGGCCAAGTTGAAACCGCAAGCCGACACGGCCGGTGATTGGCGCACCGTCGTTCTGCGGAGAAGTGGCGGTCGCCGCGGCAATCGCATACGTGGCGTTGAAGACGTTCTGTGCCGCGACAAACAGTTCCACCCCGTGGCCGAAAGAATGCGCCGCCTCCCCGTCGAGCACGAAGAACTGTCCAAGCGGCGATTGGTTCGTGTCGTACTGCTTCCCGACCCATCGCCCGTCCACCGAGAAAGTCAGCAGAAAGGGTCGCGTGTAGTTCACCTCGAACGTCAGAACGTTGCGCGGCACCTGCTGCACCCATAGCCCGGCGAGCGCTGGGTCCGCCGGCGCGCTGGCCACGACCGAATTCGCGTACTGGTAGCCGGCGGTGATTTGCCATCGCGACGTGATGCGCGCAACGGCGTCAAACTCAAATCCGGCCGAACGCGTCCGGCCGAGATTTTCCCGTTGTTGGCACTGCGGCGCCGGATTCGACGCGCATACGGTTGCAGCCACCGGCACGTTCGCGATGGGATTGGCGATGTCGTCCCAGAAAAAAGTCCCGCGCAGCTCGACGCGCTGGCCCGGCGCATTCCACCCGGCGCTCGCTTCGCCTCCTGTCAATTGCTCGGCACGCAGGCTGGAGTTCGCGAGCGTCTCCGTCGTGCCCTGCCGGAAATTCCGATAGAGCTCGTTGAGCGTCGGCGCGCGAAATGCGCGGTAAAACGACGCGCTCACCGAGAAACCCGGTGTGAACCGGTGGATCACCGTAAGCCGTGGGCTGAATGCATTTTCGGCGCGGTCGGCGAACGGCGTCAGCATGGGAGGACCTGGTGCCGCGGGCGGATCGCACGACGCGGACGACAGAGACGTCAGCGGAGTGCACAGCAGCGATGCGTCGAAATCATTCCAGCGGTCGAATCGCGCGCTCGCGGAGATCAGCCACGTAGGACTCACGCGAATCAGATCTTCGCCGAGGATGCCGAAGGTGCGCTGGCGTCCCCCGGCAGAGACATCTCTCGAGGCTGCGCCCGAGGAGAAGAGTGTTTCATTGCTACGGCCGATGATCTCGTTGGCATCGAATTCGAGCACTAGATTCTGATGCCAACCCGCCGGGCGCGCCCATTGCGCGTATCCACCGAGCTGCTGCGCTGGAACGATTTGTGAATCGGTAATCGTTTCGGTCATCTGGTTCGCCGACACGGAGGAAAAATTCTGGTGCAGATCCTGGCCGTCGCCGAAAACGCGCAGTGCGAGCGAGCCGAAGCTCCCCATGGGCGCATCCATACCGAGCGCGCCGCCGCCGATTGTGGTGCGATTGGTCTGGATGGGAGTGCCGTTGCGCCGCGACTCGTTGTAGTACCAGCCGCGGCCGAAGACGCGCCCCTCGCGTGCGAGTCGTCTTCCAAGCGTCGCATCCAGGGAGGCGTTTTCGCTTCCGGCCGGTGTATTTACGATTCCACGAGCGGCGGATGGCACGAGGATATAACCCGTCGTGTGAAACACCTGCCCGCTGAAGCTGGCGTCCCACGGCCCCGTGCTGCCGCCGCTCCAGAGCGAGATGTCCGGCGAATTCTCGTTTCCGTATGAGATTTCCATGTCGAGCCCGCCGGATGAGGGCGGCCGCGTCAACATCTGCACGACCCCGCCGAGCGCATCGCTGCCGTAAAGGTTCGAGCTTCCCTCTTCAGCGATTTCGACCGATTCAATGGCAGTGCGTGGCACGCGGCCCCAGTAGACCCAGCCGCCGAAGGGATCGTTCAGCGGCAGGCCGTCCTCCAACACGACGGCGCGGCTCGCGCCGCTTGCGCCCAGCCCGCGCAGAGAAACCCCCATCGTGCTCGGGTTGGTTGTCTCGCTGCCGGACCGGCGAAACAAACTGAAGCCTGGAACTTGCCGCAGCACATCGTCGATCGCAAGGGCAGGCGCGGTTTGCAGTTCCGCGGCGCTGATTTGCAGATCGGCGAGCGGCGCATCAGCGAGCCGCGTCGGTGTGCGCGTCGCGCTGACGATGATTTGCTCGCTCCGGGAGGCGAGCGCAAGAATGATCTTCAAATGCACCGGACGGCTCGCCGTAACGTGAAAGGTCTGGTCCGCGGCCGTAAGACCCGGCGCTTGCACCGAAAGAGTGCACGAACCCTGCGGAACATCGTGAAATGCGAACTTGCCTGAGGCGCCGCTCGAGGCGTTCGCCGAGAAAGAGCCGCAACGCAGCATTAGCTCCGCTCCCGCAACCGCGCTGCCGGATGCATCGGTGACGCTGCCGGAAACTTGCGGCTCCTGCGGCGCGCCGGCTTGTTGTGCCGCGGCCGAAGTTGCGCCGACGGCGACAATCGAGAGCAGAAACACGCATGCGGCCGCATGCGAACGAACGTCAGGGAAGATGCGGCGGGGAGAAGATCTGCGGTGTCGCACTCGATCCATTTGCTTTGGCGAACCCGGGAATTGTAGGGGGCATGCGGGGGGTTGTCCACCGCGCTGGCCGCGCGGGATTACCGAGTGCGCTCGTCGGATTCGACGCGGCCGTCGCGGAGATGAATGATGTGGTGTGCGTGTTTGGCGATGTCGCTCTCGTGCGTGACGAGGATGATCGTGTTGCCCTGTTCGTGCAAGCGCCCGAAGAGCCCCATGATTTCTTCGCCCGTCTGCGAATCGAGATTGCCCGTCGGTTCGTCGGCCAGCACAATCGCGGGCGAATTCACCAGCGCGCGCGCGATGGCCACGCGCTGGCGCTGCCCGCCTGAGAGTTCGTTCGGTTTATGATGCATCCGATTGGCGAGATCCACCGATTCCAGGGCCCGCTTGGCCTTTGCGATACGCTCTTCGGCCGGGGTACCGTTGTAAATCAAGGGCAGTTCGACGTTGTGAAGAGACGTGGCTCTCGGCAACAGGTTGAACGTCTGAAAAACGAAGCCAATTTCCTTGTTCCGGATGAACGCGAGGTCGTCGTCATCGAGATCGCTCACGAGCCTGCCCGCGAGCCAATATTTCCCCGAAGTCGGCGTGTCCAGGCAGCCGATCAGGTTCATCAGCGTGGATTTCCCCGAGCCGGAAGGTCCCATAATGGCGACGTATTCGCCGCGCCGGATGTCCAGATTGATGTTCCGCAGGGCGTGCACCTTCTCCGCCCCCATCTCGTACGTTTTCGCGAGCGTTTCGGTGCGGATGGCTACGCCTTCCTCCACCAGGTCCTGCCGAAACGACTCCGAAGCTGGGGCCTCTGCAGGCATCGAATGGCTCCTCTGAAAACTTAGATGCGCTTCAACTCTGATTCTCTTCCGGAACTTTCGGCGCGGAGTTGTCCACCTTTACAGATGAGCCCGGCTTGATCGTGCGCAGCGCCTTATAGCTGCCCGTGATGATCTGATCGCCCTGCTGCAGGCCCGTGAG